>Ga0209061_1000575_pt1 | contig 86610 bp, 90 predicted proteins | sample Coa_R1_10_FD_187157 | JGI IMG/M metagenome (GOLD analysis project Ga0209061, IMG submission 187157) | Surface soil microbial communities from Centralia Pennsylvania, which are recovering from an underground coalmine fire - Coalmine... | ecosystem: Environmental > Terrestrial > Soil >...
TTCTCGCCCGAGAGCGCCCACACGGTCAGCTCGCCGATCCCGAGCGCGCGGCACCAGCCGAGCAGCTCCTCGAGCTTCTCGGCGCCCTGCCGGTAGCCGGCCGCGAGGTCGCGCAGGCCGCGCCGGCTCGCCCACCGCCGGTTGCCGTCGAGGATCACGGCGACGTGCCGGGGGAGCCTCGCCTCCGCCACCCGCCGGCGCAGCCGGCGCGTGTAGAGCCGGTAGGCGGGGGCGAGGGTGAGCGACCGAAGCCGCCGGCGCAGCCCCTCGAGCCCCGTCCCGGGCAGCCGGACGGCGGCCCGCCCGCCGACCGTCGGCGCGCTCGTCGTCGTTCGCTGCTCCGCCCCCTGCACGACCGTGCGACCCCCGGCGAAGGGTACGCGCCGCCGGGGTGCGCCTGTGGTACCGTGCGGGGACTACCACGCGAGCGAGTATCGGATGCGCCGCCGAAGGCGCCTCCTCTGCCCGTTCCTGACTGGGTTGGAGGAGGTGTTTTTTCTATGGCAACCGGAACCGTCAAGTGGTTCAACGACGCGAAGGGCTTCGGCTTCATCGCGCCGAGCGACGGGAGCAAGGACGTCTTCGTCCACTTCAGCGCGCTCACCGGCGAGGGCTTCAAGACCCTCGCCGAAGGTGCGCAGGTCGAGTTCGACGTCGCAGCGGGCGACAAGGGTCCGCAGGCGCAGAACGTCCGCGTCGTCAGCAACGTCGGCTAGCGAGCCGGGAGACGGCGGCGGGCACGCGCCCGCCGCCGCTCCGGAGAGGATCGTCATCGCGGAGAGGGACGAGAAGCTGCTGGTCGAGGGCGAGGTCGTGGAGGCGTTCCGCAGCGGGATGTACCGCGTCGCGCTCGAGAACGGTCACGAAGCGCTCGCCTACACCGCCGGCCGGATGCGCAGGCACCGGATCCGGATCCTGCTCGGCGACCGGATCAGGCTCGAGCTGTCGCCCTACGACCCGAGCCGTGGACGGATCGTCTACCGCTTCCGGGCCGCGGAGCCCTAGCCCCGCCGCGCTCGCCCGTCCCCGGCTGCGCGGGGTCAGCCACGAGCTCGCGTTCGTCGCCTCGCTGCCGCTCGGGATCGCGCTCGGCCTCGCGGCGCACGGCGCGGCCGGCCGTGCGGCCGCGATCGTCTACGGGGCGGCCGTCGCGTTCATGCTCGGCGCGAGCGGCCTCTACCACCGCGTCACCTGGTCGCCGCGGCGGCGACGGCTGATGCGGCGCGTCGACCACGCCGGCGTCTACGCGCTGATCGCCGGCAGCTACACCCCGGTGGGGCTGCTCGTGCTGCACGGGAGCCTGCGCGTGCTCGTCCTCGCGATCGTCTGGGCGGGCGCGGTCTCGGCGATCCTGCTGAAGGCGGTCTGGGTGGCCGCGCCGAAGTGGCTCGCGGTCGCGATCGCGGTCCCGCTCGGCTGGGTCGGCGTCGTCGCCCTGCCCCAGGTGGCGACCCGCGCCGGGCTGACGGCGTGCCTGCTCCTCGTCGGCGGCGGCCTCGCCTACACCGCCGGCGGGCTCGTCTACGCCCTTCGCCGACCCGACCCGATCCCCACCCTCTTCGGCTACCACGAGCTCTTCCACGCGCTCGTCCTCGTCGCCGTCGCCCTCCAGTACGCCGGCATCGCCTTCTACGTCATCCCCGGCCGGTAGGCGCCGGCGTCGCCGCGCCGCCCGCGCGCCCGCCGGAGCGCCGGCACGACCGGCCAAGAGGTCCTGATATCATTCTTTTCCGATATGGTCGCGGCGGCCACGGATGGAGCGCCCTTCCGTCTCCCCGAGGCGCCGGTGCGGAGCGACCTCGTCGCGAAGTACTTCCGCGGCCTGGGCGACCCGACCAGGGTGCGCATCCTCGAGCTTCTGCGCGACGAGGGCGAGCTCTCGGTCGGCGCGCTCGTCGAGCGGCTCGGCGAGCCGCAGCCGAAGGTGTCGAACCACCTCGCCTGCCTGCGCTGGTGCGGCTTCGTCGAGGCTCGCCGCGAGCACCGCACCGTCTACAACCGGATCGCCGACGAGCGGGTGACGGCGATGCTCGACCTCGCCCAGGCGCTCCTCGACGACAACGCCGAGCACGTCGCCGTCTGCTGCCGGATCGACGCGCGATGACCGAGACGCGCAAGAGCATCGGCCTGGGCGCGCTCGCGCTGATCCCGATCGTCTGTTGCATCGGCGTGCCGCTGATCGCCGCCGCCGGGGTCGGCGTCGCCGTCGCGGCCCGGGTGGGCGGGATCGCGGCCGGCGCCGTCGCGCTCGCCGCCGTCGTGACCCTCCTCGGCGTGCGCGTCCGCCGGCGCCGCAGCCGGCGTGGATCGGCGCTCTCGACGGTGCAAGGCCGGCCGTGAGCGGCGAGGGCCGTCGCGGGCAGGCTCCCGCCGGGGCGCAGGCCGCGGCGAGCTCGGCCGGTCGGCCGCTGGTCGAGATCCTCACCTTCGACGGCTGCCCGAACCGCGACGGGGCGGTCGCGCTCGTCGAGCGGGTGAGCCGCGAGCTCGGGCTCGAGCCGAGCCTCCGCCTGGTGGACGTGCCCGACGAGGAGGCGGCGCGGCGGCTGCGGTTCCTCGGCTCGCCGACGATCCGGGTCGGCGGGGTCGACGTCGACCCGCACGCGCGCGAGCGCGACGAGTACGGCCTCTCCTGCCGCGTCTTCCGCACCGCCGCCGGGATCGCTGGTCTGCCGGACGAGCAGTGGGTGCGCGACGCGCTCCGCCGAGCGACGGGCCTCGCCGGGTGAGCGGGGGCACGGTCAGCTTCGCCTTCGTCGCCGGCACGGTCGCCACCGTCAACCCGTGCGGGTTCGCGCTGCTCCCCGCCTACCTCGCCCGGCGGGTCGGCGTCGAGGACGGGAGCCGGGGAGGCGCCGACGCGGTCAGCCGCGCCCTGGCCGTCGGCGGGGTGACCACGGCCGGCTTCATGCTCGTCTTCGGCACGATCGGCACCGCGATCGGGCTCGGCGCGCGCGAGCTGACCCGGGCGCTTCCCTGGGCGGGCCTCGCGATCGGCGCCGCGCTCCTCCTCGCCGGCGCCGCCGTGCTCGCCGGCGGTCACCTGCGGCTCCGGCTGCCGCAGCCTCCCCGTCGGAGCACGGGCGGGGGCCTGCGCGGCGACGTCCTGTTCGGGATCGGCTACGGCACCGCCTCGCTCTCGTGCACGCTGCCGATCTTCCTCGCCGCCACCGGCGGCGCCGTCACGGGGAGCCTCGCCGGCAGCGTGCTCGCCTTCCTCGCCTACGCCGCCGGGATGGGGACGATCCTGACCGCGCTCGCCGTCGCCGCCGCGCTCTCCCAGCAGGGCCTCGCTCGCGCGCTGCGCCGGCTCGTCCCCTACGTCAACCGGGTAGGCGGCGCGCTGCTCGCCCTCGCCGGCGCCTACGTCGTCTACTACTGGGCCTTCTTCCTCTGGCCCGGCTCGGACACCCGGACGAGCGGCCGCTCGCTGATCGACCGCGGCGCGACCCTCTCCAGCCGGGCGGCGACCTGGCTCGGCTCGAGCACCGGCCAGACCACCGCGACGGCCGTCCTGGCTGCGCTCGCCGGCTTGGTTGCCTGGGCGCTCTGGCGCCGGCTGTTCCGCCGGGCCGGAGCGGGCGCCGAGGCGAGGGTGAGCCCGCGCGCGGCGGTGCGGCCCGGAGCGGGGATCGACTCCGAGGGGAGGTCGCCCGAGGACGGGGACGCGGTCGCCCTGCAGGTGAACGGCCGGGCGACCGCGGCCGGCTCCGTGAAGGCGAGGGCCGCCGGATGAGCGGCCGCGTCGCCAGGCGTGAGCGCGCTGCGCGCGGCGAGCAGCCGCAGCGCTCGCGCCGCCGGGCGCTCCCGCGCGCGATCGGGGTCGCGGTCCTCCTCGCCGGTGCAGCGGCGGGGGCGACGCTCGCCGTGACCCGCGGCGGCGGTCCGCGCTCCGCGAGCGGGCCGGTCGCGCGCGGCGGCTCGGCATCGGCGCCACTCGAGCTCAGTGGCGCCGACCCGATCACCGGCCGTCCGGTCAGCCTCGCCTCGTACGCGGGGAAGCCGATCGTGCTGAACATGTGGGCCTCGTGGTGCACGGGCTGCTACGCGGAAGCGCACGCGCTCGCGACCTTCGAGCGCACCCATCCGCAGGCGCAGGTCGTCGGCGTCGACGTCCAGGACTCGGTGGCCGCCGCGAGGGCGTTCTACCGGCGCTTCGGTTGGCGCCACCCCAGCATCTTCGACCCACAGGGCGTGATCGCCGCCCGGTTCGGACTCCAAGGCCTACCGGCGACGCTCTTCCTCGACCGCCGCCACCGGGTCGTCGCGAAGATCCTCGGCGAGACCGACCTCGCCGGCTTCACGGCCGGTTTCCGGCAGGCGCTCCGGCGGTGAGGGCGCCCGAGCGACCGGGGGCGGCTGGCGGCGCGCCGAGGCCGGGGTCTCCCCCTCGGCTCGCTGCCCGGTGCGACACTTCGAGCCCGACGCCGACCCCGAGCCCAACCCGACCCGATGAAGGAGCCGTAGGACATGCCCACCCCGATCGACCGCGACGAGCTCCAGCGCCTCCTGCGGGAGGAGCAGGCGCAGCTCGTCGAGGTGCTCCCGCCGGACGAGTACGCAGACGAGCACCTGCCCGGGGCGATCAGCATCCCGCTCAAGACGCTCGCACGCGAGACCACGGCGAGCCTCGACCGCGAGCGGCCGCTGATCGTCTACTGCTACGACACCCAGTGAGACATGAGCCCACGAGCCGCGTGGCGGCTCGAGAGCATCGGCTTCACGCGCGTCCACGACTACGTCGCCGGCAAGGCCGACTGGGGCTCCTTCGGGCTGCCGCTCGAAGGACGGCGTCACAGCGGCACCCGCGTCGGCGCCCACCTGCGCGCCGGTGTGCCCACCTGCGCGCCCGGCGAGCCGCTCCAGGAGGTCCGCGCGCGCGTCCGTGCCGCCGGCGAGGAGACATGCCTCGTCGTCAACGAGCGGCGCGTCGTCCTCGGCCGCCTCGGGCGTGCCGCGCTCGCCCGCGACGACGACGTCACCGTCGAAGAAGCGATGACCGCCGGGCCGAGCACCGTCCGTCCGAGCCTCGACCTGGCCGCCGCGGTCGAGCGGATGCGCGCCCAGAACCTGACCAGCCTGCCCGTCACCCGCTCCGACGGCGTCCTCCTCGGGCTCATCCGCCGCGACGACGCCGAGCGCGCGCTCGGCGAGACGCCGGCCTGATCGTCCGCGCTCGAGGCGCCGCTCGGGGCGGGATCGCGACCGCTCGCTCGGACTCGCTCAGTGGGCGGAACATGGAGTTGCACGAACCCCGGCGTCGTTGCGGCGCCCACGATCAGTCTGAACAGGCGGTAGTCTGATAATCTGATTCCGTGCGGACGCTGAGCGCGACAGAGGCGGCCAGGCGTTTCTCGGAGCTGCTCGATTCGGTGGAACGGCGCGGTGAGACCTTCCTCGTCGTGCGCCGAGGTCGGACCATAGCCCGGATTGAACCCGCCCGCGCCGCCAACGGCAGGCGGGTGAAGGAGATCCTGCGATCGATTCCGCCGGACCGCAACTGGGCGACCGACCTTCGTGCGCTTCGCGCGTCACTGGCTGTCGAGGATCGGCGCTGGACCGACTGATTCTCGACACGACGATCCTCGTCACGGCCGAGCGTTCCGCGAATGCGCTAGACATGCTCATCTCGGACGACGACGATGTGGCGATCGCGGCGATCACTGCCGCCGAACTTCTGGTCGGAGTCGAGCTTTCGCACGGCAAAGCAAAGACGCGGCGCGCGCGTTTCGTCGACGATGTGCTCTTCTCGCTTCCGATTGAGCCGTATGACCTCGAGGTCGCCAGGACTCACGCCGGACTCCTGACGTACACGCGTCGCTCCGGACGCCCGAGAGGCGCGCACGACCTGCTGATCGCTGCCACCGCGCTCGCCCGCGGCCGGACCGTCGTCTCTTCCGACCCGGCCGGCTTCGCCGACCTACCCGGCGTGACGTTACGCGTCGAAAAGTAGAGCCTCCTGTTTGCGCAACGCCAAGTTCAGTGGGCGCACCTGGGATCGAACCAGGGACCTCCCGCGTGTGAAGCGGGCGCTCTCCCGCTGAGCTATGCGCCCGGGAGACCGCGGCACCTGCGAGGGATCCTTAGGGCTGCTTCCTCCCGGACCTGACCCGGTTCGGAGCCTCGCAGCGCCGCGGGCACGCCTAGTGTAGACAGGCCTCGATCGCGGCGCGATCCGCTCTCGAGAGCCGCCGGCCGCCGGGGTTGCCGCGGTCGTCGATCGTCCCGTCGAGCGAGACGGCGAACGCGACCCCGTCCGGCGCCGCGCCGACGACGCGCCCGGCCGCGGGCTGCACGAGGAATCCCTTGCCGTTCAAGCAGTCGGCGAGGCGAGCAAGCGGCGGCTTCGCCGACCCGCAGCCGGCGAGGACGAGCAGGGCGGCGAGGACGGGGGCCCGGCGGATAGAACGCAGGCTATGCGCGCCCTGCTGCTCGCGACGGCGCTCCTGCCCCTCCACGGCAAGACGGTCGTGATCGACCCCGGGCACAACGGCGCCAACTGGGCGCATCCGGCCGAGATCGGCCGGCTCGTCGACGCCGGCGGCTTCCGCAAGGCCTGCGACACGACCGGCACCGCCACCGCGGACGGCTACACCGAGGCGGCCTACGACCTGGACGTCGCGTTGCGGCTCGCGCGGATCCTCCGTGCGGCCGGCGCGCGGGTCGTGCTGACGCGGACGACGAACGACGGCGTCGGCCCCTGCATCGACGAGCGGGCGGCGATCGGCAACCGCGCCCGCGCCGACGCGGCGATCTCGATCCACGCCGACGGCGGCCCGCCAGGCGGCCGCGGCTTCGACGTCCTCTACCGCCGCTCGCGGAGCCTCGCGGTCGACGTCCGCGACGCCTTTCGCGCCGGCACCGGCGAGCCGTCCTCGACCTACGCCGGCCACGACGGCCTCGACGTCCGCACCGACCTCGGCGGGCTCAACCTCTCGACCGTCCCGAAGGTGCTCGTCGAGACGCTCAACATGCGGAACGCCGAAGACGCGAGGCTCGCCGAGTCGCCGCGGTTCCGGGAGCGGGAGGCCGAGGCGCTCGCGCGCGGGATCGAGCGCTTCCTCAGGTGAGCTGCGCGGTGCAGAACGCGCAGCGGCGAGCCTCGGCCGGGATCTCGCTCAGGCACTCGGGGCACTTCCTCGTCGTCGGGTCCGGCGGCGGCTCGCGGTGTGCCCGCTGGACGAGCGCGTTGACCGGCCTGACCACGAAGAAGAAGACGGCGGCGGCGACCGAGACGAACGCGATCACCGCGTTCAGGAACGCGCCGTAGCGGAAGACCGAGTGATGGATCGTGAAGGTGAGCGCCGAGAAGTCGTGGCTGCCGACGATCGCCGCGACGAGCGGCGTGAGCAGGTCGGCGACGAGCGCCGCCACCACCGCCCCGAACGCCGAGCCGACGACGACCGCGACCGCGAGGTCGACCACGTTCCCCCGCAGCAGGAACTGGCGGAAGTCCCTCAGCACCCGGCGATCATCCCGCTTGCGCCGGACGGACACGCGGAGTAGCGTCGCCGGGTGCAGGCTGCGGCGCCCCTACTCCCAAAGGAGGCGCTATGGCGACCACCACCCCCATCGAGGCCGGCTACAAGCTCGGCAAGCTTCCGCCCCGGCCCGACGTCCGGACGCTCCAGCTCGCCCGCTACGTCGACGCCGGCGCGCTGCCCCCTCCGCCACCCGACCTCGACCTCGCCGAGGCGGTGCCGGAGTGGCCGATGTACGCGAACGACCGGCTCGGCGACTGCACGACCGCCGCCGCCGGCCACATGATCGAGGCGTGGACCGCGCCCGCGCGCGGGACCGCGGTCGAGGTGCCCGAGCGCGCCGTGCTCGACGCGTTCGACGCGGTCAAGCGCGTCGACCCGGCGACCGGCGAGGAAGGAGCGGTCGAGCTCGACGTCCTGAGCTACTGGCGCAAGCGCGGGATCGGCGGGCACACGATCGGCGCATTCGCGCGCGTCCCGGTCTGGGACCACCGGCTCGTCCGCGACGCCGCCTACATCTTCGGCGGGCTCTACATCGGGCTCCAGCTCCCGCTGTCGGCGCAGCGGCAGACGACCTGGGACTGGACGCACCGGCTCGACGGCCCGGCCCGGCCCGGCTCCTGGGGCGGCCACGCCGTCGACGTCGTCGGCTACGACCGGCAGACGCTCACCGTCGTCACCTGGGGCCGGCTCCAGGAGCTGACCTGGGCGTTCTGGGACCGCTACGTGGACGAGGTCTGGGCGATCATCAGCGTCGACTTCCTCGACGAGACGGGCGAGGCCCCGAACGGCCTCGACTTGGCGGCGCTGAAGAGCGACCTGGCGCTCGTCACCGCCCCGTAGCGAGCAGGGCCCGGCCGACGACGGCGGCCTCGGCGCCGGCGGCGGCGAGGGCGGCGACGTCCTCCGGCGAGCGGATCCCGCCGGCGGCGAGCACGCGCAGCCCGGTCGCGGCGACGAGCCGGACGAGCTCGAGGTCGGGCCCCGCGAGCGTCCCGTCCCGGTCGATCGCGGTCACGAGCACGCGGACGACCCCGGCGAGCGCGCACCGGCCGGCTGCCTCCTCGACCGCGAGCCCCGAGCTCGCGGTCCAGCCGGCGGTGCGCACCTCGCGGTCGCGCACGTCGAGCGCGACCACGACCCGCTCGCCGAGGCCGGCGAACGCGCCCGGGTCGGGGAAGGCGGCGGTGCCGACGACCACCCGGTCGGCGCCGGCCTCGAGCAGGGCGCGGGCGTCGTCCGGGCCGCGGATCCCCCCGCTCGCCTGGAGGAGCGCGGGGGCGACGGCCTCGGCGACCGAGCGGACGAGCTCCGGCCGCACCCGGCCGGAGCGGGCGCCGTCGAGGTCGACGAAATGGACCCGTCCGGCCCCGGCCTCTGCGAAGCTCCGGGCGAGGGCGACCGGGTCGCCGGCGCGGACGACCACCTCGTCGTAGGCGCCCCGGCGGAGGCGGACGGCCCCGGCACCGAGGACGTCGACGGCCGGGATCACGGGGATCGCGCCCTCGCCCCGGAGCCACTCCCGCCACTCGCCCAGCAGGTCTTGCATGGCTTCATGTTAACGTGTTACCATGGCATCTGAACAACATGGCGAAACAAGGGCGACACGAGTGGCGGACGAAGGAGTTGATGCAGCTCTTCGACGCGATCCTCTCGCTGAGGTCGAGGGGCGACCTGGAGCGCTTCTTCCGGGACCTGTGCACGGTCGGAGAGCTCGAGGCGATGGCGCACCGCTGGGCGGTGGCTCGCCTCGTGGACGAGGGGGTGCCCTACGCGGAGATCTCGGCGCGGACGGGAGCGTCGACGACGACCGTGACGCGGGTGGCGCACTGGCTGCGCCACGGCGAAGGCGGCTACCGGCTCGCGCTCGATCGGCGAAAGCGGGCGAAGTCCGGCTGACGGTCGCCGTCCCGGTCAAGGGGCGGCTGCGCGACCCGTCGGTCCGCCTGCTCGAGGACGCCGGGCTCGAGCCGGAGCAGCCGGGCGAGCGGGCGCTCGCCTTCCCGTGCCGGAACGCGCCGGTCGACGTGCTGCTCGTGCGTGCGGCGGACATCCCCGAGTACGTCCAGGACGGCGTCGTCGACTGCGGCATCACCGGCCAGGACCTCGTCGCGGAGCGTGCCGCCCGCGTCGAGGAGCTCCTGCCGCTCGGCTTCGGCTCCTGCCGGCTCGACGTCGCGGTGCCCGAGGAGTCGCCGTACGAGCGGATCGAGGATCTCGCCGGCGCGTCGGTCGCGACCGTGTACCCGCGGCTCACGCGCGCGCGGATGCCGGTCGAGGTCGAGCTCGTCGACGTGACCGGCTCGGTCGAGGTCGCGCCGCGGCTCGGGCTCGCCGACGGGATCGTCGACCTCGTCTCGTCCGGCAACACGCTGCGGACGAACGGCCTGCGCTCGCTCGGGACGCTGCTCGAGTCGCAGGCGGTGCTGATCGGCGCGCCGGGGGCGGATGCCGGCCCGCTCGTCTCGATGATGCGCGCCGTCGTCGAGGCGCGCTCGCACCGGTACCTGATGCTCGACGCCCCCGAGGCTCGCCTCGACGAGATCTGCGGCGTGATCGGCTCGCGCTCGCCGAGCGTGATCCCGCTGGCGGAGCCGGGGATGGTAGCCGTGCACGCGCTCGTCCCGGCGAAGGACGTGTGGCAGCTCCTGCCCCGGCTGGAGGCGGTGGGGGCGTTCTCGATCCTGGTCGTGCCCGTGGAGCGGATGCTGCGGTGAGCATCGTCTCCGAGGTGAAGGCCGAGGGGCAGGCGGCGGTCGACCGCTGGGCGGTGAAGCTCGACGGCGCCCCGCCGGCGCTCGCCGCGCCGGACCCGGAGCGTCTGCCGCGCGAGGCGCTCCTCGCGCTCGCGGACCGCGTGCGCCGCTGGCACGAGGCGCAGCGCCCCGCCGACGTCGCGCTCGAGGTCGAGCCGGGCGTGCTGCTCGAGCGGCGGTGGGTCCCGCTCCGGCGCGTCGGCGTCTACGTCCCGCGCAACCTGGTCTCGACGCTCGTGATGTGCGCGGTGCCGGCGCAGGTGGCGGGAGTCGACGAGCTCGTCGTCTGCACGCCGCCCGCCGGCGCCGGCCTCGTCGCCGCGGCGGCGGAGCTGCTCGGGATCGGAGAGGTGTGGGCGCTCGGCGGGCCCCAGGCGATCGGCTGGCTCGCCTACGTGCGGAAGGTCGACAAGATCGTCGGCCCCGGGAACGCCCACGTGAACGAGGCGAAGCTCGAGGTGGCGCGCGACGTCGCGATCGACTTGCCCGGCGGTCCCTCCGAGGTGGTGGTCGTGGCCGACGAGCGGGCCGATCGCAGGCTCGTCGAGCTCGAGCTCGCCGCGCAGGGCGAGCACGGCGCCGACGCCGTCTGCCGCGTCGTCGCGACGCTCGAGGAGGCCGAGGCGCTCGCGCCCGAGCACCTCGTCCTGCTCGGCGGGTCGGAGGCGCGGGCCGGCGAGGTGCGGAACGCGGGCGCCGTCTTCGTCGGGCCGTGGTCGCCGGTGCCGGCCGGCGACTACGCGACCGGCGGCAACCACGTCCTGCCCACAGGCGGCTGGGCGCGCTCGACGGGGGGGATGGGCATCGAGACGTTCCTGAAGCCGGTCACGACCCAGCGGGTGACCCGCGAGGGGCTCGCGCGGATCCGGCCGACGGTGGAGGCGCTCGCCGCGGCGGAGGGGATGCCGGCGCACGCGGAGGCGGTGCGCAGGTGAAGGCGAAGGCGAAGGTGAAGGCGCTCGCCCCCGACTTCGTCGCCTACTCCTGGGCGACCCCGACGGCCGAGGTGGCGCGGATCGCGGGGATCGACCCGTCGGAGGTGATCCGCTTCGACCAGAACACCTCGCCGCAGCCGCTTCCCTCTTCGCGGCCGGGGACGATCGCGAAGGCGCTCGCGGAGATCAACGACTACCCGCCGGGCGGCTACGAGGAGCTCCGCCGCGCGATCGCCGAGTACAACGACGTCGCACCGGAGAACGTCGTGCTCGGCCTCGGCGCCGACGACCTGATCCTGCTCTGCGCGCGGACGTTCGCCGGGCCCGGCGACACGATCCGGATCGAGCCGGGGAGGAGCTACCCCCTGTATCGGATCGCAGCCCAGCTCGCCGGAGCCTCCGTCTCTACACCACCGTATTACCATGGTAACACGGTGAGCGGGGCGGGAGGAGCCGCGGCGGAAACGGCCGCGGCACCGCCGGCCGGACGGGCGGCGGGTTCGGCCGCGGCGGCGGGCTCGGCCGCGGCGGGCTCCCCTGCGGCGGGCTCGGCTGCGGCGGTCGGATCGGCCGCGGCGGTCGGATCGGCCGCGGCGGCGGGCTCGGCCGCGGCGGCGCTCACGTTCACGTGCCGGCCGAACAGCCCGCTCGGGGAGCTCGCGCCGATTCCGGCGGCGCGGCCGCTCGTCGTCGACGAGGCCTACTACGAGTACTGCGGCGAGACGGCGCTGCCGCTGATCGGCGACGAGGACGTGATCGTCCTGCGGACCTTCTCGAAGGCGTTCGCGCTCGCCGGTGCGCGCGTCGGCTACGCGCTCTGCGGTCCCGAGCTCGCACGCGAGCTGAACGCCCGCCAGGCGCCGGCGCCCGTCACCTCGCTCTCGGCTGCGCTCGCCGTGGCCGCGCTCGCCTCGCCGCCCGACGTGGCGCCGATCGTCGAGGAGCGCGAGCGGCTCGCCGCGGCGCTGCGGGCGCTCGGGCTCCCACCGCTGCCCTCGAACGCCAACTTCCTCTTCGTCCCGGTGACCGGCGGGCGCGAGCTCGCCGAGCGGCTGCTGCGGCAGGGGCTCGTCGTGCGCGCCTACGACGACGGGATCCGGATCACCGTGCGCGACCGGGTCGACGACGACCGGCTCCTGGAGACGCTCGCGCGACTGCTCCACCGCCCCGCGCCGGCGGCTGGCAGCGGGGGACGCAGCGTGCGGCGGCTGCGGGCGACCGCGGAGACGCGGATCGCGGTTCGGCTCGCGCTCGACGGCGCGAGCCGGGTGACGGTCCGGACCGGCGCCGGCATCTACGACCACTTCCTCGAGCAGCTCGCCTTCCACGCCGGGCTCGACCTCGCGATCGAGGGCACCGGAGACCTCGAGACCGGCGACCACCACACGGTCGAGGACACGGCCCTCGCCTTCGGAGAGGCGCTCGACCGCGCGCTCGGCGACCGGCGCGGGATCGCCCGCTACGGCGATGCGGTGGTGCCGATGGACGACGCGCTCGCGCGGGCGGCGGTCGACCTCGGCGGCCGGCCGTTCGCCGAGCTCTCGTTCGAGACCGAGCCGGGGATGGTCGAGCACTTCTTCGGCTCCCTCGCCCAGGCGGCGCGGATGGCGGTCCACGTCGAGGCGTCCGGACGCGACCCGCACCACACGGCCGAGGCGGCGTACAAGGCGGTCGGCCGTGCGCTGCGGACGGCGCTGCGGCAGGAGTCCGCCGGCGTCCCCTCGACGAAGGGGCTGCTGTGACCCGGGTCGCCGTCTGCGACTACCGCGCCGGGAACGTCCGCTCGGTCGAGATCGCGCTGCGCCGGCTCGGGGCCGACCTCGTCGGCGACGTCGACGGCGCTGACCTCGCCGTCCTGCCCGGGGTCGGCGCGGCGCGCGCCGCGATGGCCGAGCTGCGCGCGCAGGGGCTGGACGAAGCGCTGCGCAGGCGGGTCGCCGAGGGGCGCCCCGTGCTCGGGATCTGCCTCGGGCTCCAGCTCGCGGTCGACTGGTCGGAGGAGGACGGGGGAGTCGAGGGCCTCGGCCTCCTGCCCGGGCGAGCGGTGCGCCTGGCGGAGGGACGGGTGCCGCGGATCGGCTGGGCCGAGGTCGGCGGCGTCGCCTACTACTTCGCCCACTCCTACGCGGTCGAGACGCCGTGCGCGACCGCCTGGTCGGAGGGGATCGTGGCCGAGGCGCGGTCGGGGGCGTTCCTCGGCGTCCAGTTCCACCCCGAGAAGAGCGGCGCCGCCGGCGCCCGCTACCTCGACCGGGTGCTCCGGGAGGTGAGGGAGCGATCACTCTCCCGCGCCTGATCCCGTGCCTCGACGTCGCCGGCGGCCGGGTCGTCAAGGGCGTCCGGTTCCGCGAGCTCCGCGACGTCGGCGACCCGGTCGAGCTCGCCGCGGCCTACTCGGATCGCGGCGCGGACGAGCTCGTCTTCCTCGACGTCAAGGCGACCCTGGAGGAGCGGGCCACCCTGGTCGGGGTCGTGCGGCGCGTGGCCGAGCAGCTCGCGATCCCGTTCACCGTCGGCGGCGGCGTCCGCGGGGTCGCCGACGCGGATCAGCTCCTCTCCGCCGGCGCCGACAAGGTGGCCGTCAACTCGGCCGCGCTCGAGCGGCCGCGGCTCGTGACGGAGCTGGCGCGCAAGCTCGGCTCGCAGGCGGTCGTCGTCGCGATCGACACCGAGCGCGGCCGGGTGAAGACGCGCGCCGGCACGACGGAGACGCCGCGGGAGACGGTCGAGTGGGCGAAGGAGGCGGAGGCGAGGGGGGCGGGCGAGATCCTGCTCACCTCGATCGACGCCGACGGGACCCGTGAGGGGTACGACCTGGAGATCACGCGCGCGGTCGCAGAGGCCGTGTCGATTCCGGTGATCGCCTCGGGCGGGGCGGGCACGGCGCGGCACGTCGCCGATGCGCTGCGGGTCGCGCAGGCGGCGCTGCTCGCGTCGATCCTGCACGAGGATCCGGACCGGCTGACCTCGCTGCGCGAGGAGCTGCGCGGATTGGGGGTGCCGCTGCGTGACGCGGCCTGACGGCGAGCTGCGGCCGGTGGTCGTCCAGGACGCGGAGTCCGGCCGCGTGCTCATGCTCGCGTGGATGGACGCGGAGGCGGAGCGGCGCACGCGCGAGTCGGGCGAGGCGTGGTTTTGGAGCCGGTCGCGGCGGGAGTACTGGCGGAAGGGCGCGACCTCCGGAAACACGATGGCGGTCGAAGAGCTCCGCGACGACTGCGACGGCGACGCGTTGCTCCTGCGCGTACGGCCCGCGGGGCCGGCGTGCCACACGGGATCGCTGTCGTGCTTCGCGCCCGGACTGTGGCGCGTGATCGCGGAGCGCGCGGCGGCGCGTCCCGCCGGCTCGTACACGACGGAGCTGCTCGGCGAGGGTGTCGGCAGGTGCGCGCGCAAGCTCGGCGAGGAGGCGGTCGAGCTCGTGACGGCGGCGCTGGCCGAGCCGGACGCGCGCGTCGTGTCCGAGGCCGCCGACCTCGTCTACCACCTGTACGTCCTCCTGGCGGCGCGGGGGCTCGACCTCGCCGCCGTCGAGGACGAGCTCGCGCGGCGCGCGCGCTGACCAGGGGAGGGGTCTGACCCCACGCCTCCGCCGCCGACCCCGGGCGGACACGTCCGGCTCGGGTCGAACATCCGCTCGGAGCGACCGCCGGCGTTGCGGAGTCGTGACGACTGTTGAGAGCTCTGACCCCGGCGGGCGACCGACCCCGGGCGGGTGACCCCGGTGCGGCGGCGCGCGTCAGCGTCACCGTGCGGGTGGGATCAGCGGACCAGGCGGCCGATGAGCGACGAGGCGGCGGCGACGCCGGCCACGACCGCGGCGACGAGCACGCCGACGTCGAGCGCGATGTGCGACGCCGTGCCGATCAGCAGGCCGCGCAGCGCGTCGACCTCGTACGAGAGGGGGTTGACCTTGCTCAGGACCCGCAGCCACGCGGGCATGATCCGCACCGGGTACAGCGCGTTCGAGGCGAAGAAGAGCGGCATCGTGATCATCTGCCCGATGCCCATCAGCCGCTCGCGCTTGAGCACGATGCCGGCCACCGTCATCGAGAGGCACGAGAAGAACCCCGCGCCGAGGTAGACGATCAGGCACGCTCCCGCGATGTGGAGCGGATTCGTGTCGAGGGCGACACCGAGGATCGCCGACACCGTCAGGACGACGGCGACCTGGACGATCGTCCGGATCCCGGCGGCGAAGGACTTGCCGATGACGAGGGCCGAGCGCGGCGTCGGGGTGGCGAGCAGCTTGGTCAAGATGCCGGCGTCGCGCTCCCAGATGATGTGGATGCCGTAGAAGATCGCCACGAACATCCCCGACTGCGCCAGGATCCCCGGCGCGAGGAAGTCGAGGTACGGGACGTCGCCGGTGGGGATGGCGTGGATACGGTTGAACGTCTCGCCGAACACGAGCAGCCAGAGGATCGGCTGCGCGGCGCGCGTGAGGAGCTCCGAGCGGTCGTGGCGGATCTTCTGCAGCTCGACGAGGCAGAAGGTGGCGACGCGGCTCGGGAACCGGCGCCAGAGCGTCGCATCGAGGAGCGGCGGCTCAGCCGACGCGCCCCGCGGTCCTGCGAGTCGCACGGACATCGCGCAATCCCCCTCCCTGGTGACCGTCGAGCTCGCTGCCGGTCGCGTGGCGGAAGACGTCGTCGAGCGTCGTGCCCGGGCCGAGGAGAGCCTTCAGCGCCGCGGGCGTGCCCTGGCTGCGGATCCGGCCGAGGTGCATGAGCGCGACCCGGTCGCAGAGGACGTCCGCCTCCTGCATGTAGTGCGTCGTGAGGAAGACGGTCATGCCCGTCGCGGTCCGCAGCTCCCCGAGCCGCTCCCACACGCCGTCGCGGGCGACCGGGTCGAGCCCGACCGTCGGCTCGTCGAGGATCAGGAGCTCGGGCCTGCCGACGAGCGCCTGCGCGAGCTCGAGCCGGCGGACCATCCCACCCGAGTACCCGGCGGCGAGGCGGTCGGCCGCGTCCTCGAGCCCCATCGCCTCGAGCGCGTCGTCGACGCGCTGCCGGCGCTCGCGGCGCGGCACGTCGAAGAGGCGTGCGAACCACATGACGTTCTCGCGGCCGGTGAGCGCCCCTTCGATCGAGAGCTGCTGCGGCACGTACCCGAGGCAGCGACGCACCGCCATCGGGTCGGCACGCACGTCGTGGCCGAGCACCTCGACCTCGCCCTCCTGCACCGGCAGCAGGGTGTTGAGGACCCGGATGGTGGTCGTCTTCCCGGCGCCGTTCGGGCCGAGCAGCCCGAACACCTCGCCCCGCTCGACGACGAGGTCGACGCCGTCGACCGCGACCTGGCTCCCGAACCGGTGCCGGAGCCCGTGGCAGCGGACGGCCGGCGTCACGCGTCGACCTCGGCGGCGAGGCGCTCGAGCAGCGACACGACGCCGCCGAGCCGTCGCCGGTCGGCGACCGGAAGGCGCTCGATCGCCCGCGCGAGCGCGAGCGCGCGCCGGTCGCACGAGACGGCGATCACCTCCGCGAGCGCCGGCGTCAGCGTCAGTCGCGCGACGCGGCGGTCGGCCTCGTCGGGGCGGCGCTCGAGGACCCCGGCGCCGACGAGCTGGCGGACGAGCGTGCTGACCGTGTTCGGGGCGAGGCCCAGCTCGGCCGCGGCCGCCGCGACCGAGAGGCCGGGCCGCGTCGCGACGAGCCGCGCGAGCTCGAGCTGCGCGGCCGTCAGCTCGGCGAGCTCCGCGGGTCGCCCGGCGGCCCGCCGGACGTGCCGCCGGAGCGTGCCGGTGGCGGCGAGGAGCGCCGAGGCGAGGGTGTGCTCGGGCGCGGCGACGGTGGTCACCGGGCGGTCACCGCAGCGATGATACCTCTGCGACAGAGGTAACAGGCCCCCGCCGGCGCCGCCGGTCAGGCGAGGAGCAGGGCGAGCAGCGCCTTCTGGACGTGGAGGCGGTTCTCCGCCTCGTCCCAGACCGCGGAGCGCTCGCCGTAGAGGACGGCGGGCGCGATCTCCTCGCCTGGGTGCGCCGGGAGGCAGTGCAGCACGATCGCCCCGGGGGCCGCGAGCGCGAGCAGCGCCTCGTCCAACCGGTAGGGCTCGAGGTCGCGCAGACGCTGCTCGCGCCCGTCCTCGAGGCCGAGCGAGACCCAGATGTCCGTGACGAGCACGTCGGCCGCGCGCGCGGCCTCGCGTGGGTCGCGGACGAGCGACAGGCTGGTGCTCGCCGGCTCGTAGCCCGGCGGGCAGGCGGCGACGACCTCGGCGCCGAGCAGCGTCGCGAGCTCGGCGAGCGAGTCGAGGACGTTCGTGCCGTCGCCGACCCAGCCGATGCGCACGCCCTCGAGCCGGCCGAGGTGCTCGCGGATCGTCAGCACGTCGGCGAGCGCCTGGCACGGATGCTCCACCCGGGTGAGCGCGTTGATCACCGGGATGTCGGCCGCGTCCGCCCACGCCTCGAGCTCTTCGTGCGCGAGCACGCGGATCGCGAGCGCGTCGAGGTACCGCGACAGCACGTGCGCGGTGTCGAACAGCGACTCCCCACGGGAGAGCTGCATCTCCTCCGGTGTCAAGGTGACGAACCCGCCTCCGAGCTGGATCATCGCGGTCGCAAACGAGATGCGCGTCCGGGTCGACGGCTCGCCGAAGATCAGCCCGAGCGTCTTCTGCGGGAGGAGCACGCGCGGCTCGGCCTTGAGCTCGGCGGCGAGGTCGAGGACGTGCTCGAGCTCCTCGCGCGAGAAGTCGCGGATGCGGAGGAAGTCGCGTCCGCGAAGGGACACGGGCGCCCTCACGGCCTCCGCCCCGGTCCGCCCGGTCGCCGCCCCTCTGGCGCGGCCGGCCCGCGGCCTGTCGCCCGCGGCCGAGGTGCGCCCGGTCCCCGCCGCCCCGCCGCCGTCACCGCCACCGCTCCCGCGCTGCTCGTACCGCCGCCCGCACGTCGATGCCGCGGTCTCGCAATGTCAGCGTGGTAGCATGCTGGAACGAGCCCTCGCGCACCTTCGCCGCGATCCGCTCGTGCGCCTCGCGGAACGGTACGCCCTCCCGGACGAGCGCCTCGGCGGTCACCGCCACCGCTCCCGCGCTGCTCGTACCGCCGCCCGCACGTCGATGCCGCGGTCTCGCAATGTCAGCGTGGTAGCATGCTGGAACGAGCCCTCGCGCACCTTCGCCGCGATCCGCTCGTGCGCCTCGCGGAACGGCACGCCCTCCCGGACGAGCGCCTCGGCGGCGTCGGTCGCGCGGAGCAGCGGGTCGGCGCAGGCGGCGGCGAGGCGCTCGCGGTCGAGCTCGAGGCCGCGCAGGAGGACGGCGAGCGCGTCGAGCGCGGCCCCGACGTCCCGCCGCGCCGCGAAGACCGGCGCCTTGTCCTCTTGGAGGTCGCGGTCGTAGGCGAGCGGGAGCGACTTGACGACCGCGAGCAGGCCGGTCAGCCGGCCGATCGCGGTGCCGGCCTTGCCGCGCGCGAGCTCGGCGACGTCCGCGTTCAGCTTCTGGGGCATCATCGACGAGCCGGTCGCCGCGTCCTCCGGCAGGCGCGCGAAGCCGAACTCGCTCGTCGTCCACAGCACGAGCTCCTCGCCGATCCGGGAGAGGTGCACGAACAAGACGGCGCACGCGTAGAGGTAGTCGAGGGCGAAGTCGCGGTCGGCCACGGCGTCGATCGAGTTGCGCATCGCCCTGGGCGGCGCCGGCAGCGGCAGCGTGGAGCCGGCGAGCGCGGCGGCCCCGAGTGGCGAGGGCTCCGCGGCGCGCGCGGCCGCGGCGAAGCGCTCGCGGTCCCGCTCGAGCATCTCCACCCACGCGAGCAGGTGGTGCCCGACGGTGACGGGGATCGCGCGCTGGAGGTGGGTGTACCCGGGCATCGGGGTGTCGGCGTCGGCGTCGGCGCGATCGAGGAGGACGGCGACGAAGCGGCGAAGCGCCTCGTCGGCCTCGGCGCAGGCGTCGCCGACGTAGAGGCGGAAGGCGGCGGCGACCTGGTCATTGCGCGAGCGGCCGGCGTGGATCTTGCGGCCGAGCTCGCCGAGCAGCCGCTCGATCGCCGAGTGGACGTCCTCGTCGGCGTCCTCGAGGTCGTCGACCGTGATCGTCGCGAGGCGCCCCTCGACCTCGGCGAGCTCGTCGCGCGAAAGGAGCCCCGCCTCGTGCAGCCGGCGCGCGTGGACGAGCGTCCCCTGCAGGTCGTAGGGCAGCAGCTCGTCGTCCTGCGCCCGCAGGAACGCCCACACCTCGGGCGCGAGGGCCGAGGTCACGCGACCCGCCCACAGCGTCACGGCTCGAGCTCCAGCGGCTGCACGTGGTGGAGCTCGCGCTGCCGTCTCAGCATCCGCCGCGTGTCGGCGATGTCGTTCGCCTGCACCTGGAGCTGGCCGATCCGGTCGGCGGCGGCGAACGCGCTCTCGCTCCGCTCCATCGACAGGCGCTCCGGCGCGTAGGTCACCGCCTCGCCGCTCGTGTCGAGGATCGTGTAGTCGTCGCCGCGGCGCAGCTCGACGGTCACCTCGCCGGTGACGACGGCGGCGACCCAGCGCTGCAGCGAGTCGCGCAGCATCAGCGCCTGCGGGTCGAACCAGCGGCCCTCGTAGAGGAGCCGCCCGAGCCTGCGGCCGCCGGTCGCGTAGGCCTCGAGCGTCGCCTCGTTGTGGATCGCCGTCAGCAGGCGCTCGTACGCGAGGTGGAGCAGGGCCATCCCCGGCGCCTCGTAGACGCCGCGGCTCTTCGCCTCGACGATCCGGTTCTCGATCTGGTCGGACAGCCCGAGCCCGTGGCGGCCGCCGACCTCGTTCGCCCACCGGATCGCCTCGACCGGGTCGCCCGGAGGCGCCCCGTTTGCGAACCGCACGGTCACCACCTCCGGCTCGACCTCGACCGCCGGGTCCCAGGACCGGACCCCCATGATCGGCTCGACGATCTTGGCGCTCGTCGACAGGAGCTCGAGGTCCTTCGCCTCGTGCGTCGCCCCGAGCAGGTTCGCGTCGGTCGAGTAGGCCCTCTCCGCCGGCGCCGGGTAGTCGAGGCCGCGCGCGGCGAGCCAGCGGCTCATCTCGGCGCGCCCGCCCAGCTCGCCGACGAAGGCGTCGTCGAGCCACGGCTTGTAGATCCGGAGGCCCTCGTTCGCGATCAGGCCGTAGCGGAAGAAGCGCTCGATGTCGTTCCCCTTGTAGGTCGACCCGTCCCCCCAGATCGAGATCCCGTGCTCGGCCATCGCGCGCACGAGCAGCGTCCCGGCGACGGCCCGCCCGAGCGGCGTCGTGTTGAAGTACGTGCGGCCGGCGGTGCGGATGTGGAAGGCGCCGCACTGGAGCGCCGCGAGGCCCTCGCGGGCGAGCGCGTCCTTGCAGTCGACGACGAAAGCCTCCTCGGCGCCGTACCGGCGGGCGACCTCGGAAATCGCGCCGACGTCGGGTACGTCGTACTGGCCGAGGTCGGCGGTGAACGCGTAGGGGATCGCGCCGTTCTCGCGCATCCACGCGATCGCGCAGCAGGTGTCGAGACCGCCCGAGAAGGCGATCCCGACGCGCTCGCCCTTGGGCAGCGAGCCGAGGATCGCCCGGTAGTCCCCGCTCACGGCTCCGGCCCCAGGTGGTGCCGGAACTGCTCCTCGAGGTCGGCGCCCGTCATCCCGTCGCGCGCGGCGACGAAGATGGTGTTCTCGCCCGCCACCGTCCCGGCGACGTCGGCGAGCCCGGCCTCGTCGATCGCGTCGGCGAGCGGGGCGGCGAGGCCGTTCGGCGTCGTGATCACGAGGAGCTGCCCGGCGGGCGTCATCCCGGTGGCCCAGCGGCGCAGCGCGCTCGCGAGCTCCTCGATCCGGCGCAGGTCGGCGGCGCCGGGGAGCGCGTACACGAGCTTGCCGTCGCCGTTCCGCACCTTCACGAGGCCGAGTTGGGCGATGTCGCGGGACACCGTCGTCTGCACGGTCTCGATGCCCTCCTCGCGCAGCGCCTCCGCGAGCTCCGCCTGCGTCGAGAGGTGCCGCGCGGCGACGAGCTGCAGGATCTTCGCCTGCCGCTCGACCTTGCTCATCCGAGCACCTCCTGCAGGATCGCGATCGCCTGCTGCGCCTCCGCGCGCGAGAGCGTCAGCGGCGGCGTGACCCGGAGCGCGGTCTCCCCGGCGGTGCCGACGAGCACGCCCTTCTCGAGCGCGGCGTGCGCGACCGGGCCCGCCGGGCGACGGAGCTCGACGGCGAGCAGGAGCCCGGCGCCGCGCACCTCCGGGAGCGCCTCCGCGAACAGCGCGCCGACGTCGCGCACGTGCGCGAGCAGGGCGTCGTCGATCGCGTCGACGACCGCGCAGGCGGCCGCGCAGGCGACCGGGTTGCCGCCGAAGGTGGAGGCGTGGTCGCCGGGGACGAAGCCCGTGGGGGCGCCGTCGCGCACGAGCAGCGCCCCGATCGGGAGGCCGTTCGCGAGCCCCTTCGCCATCGTCACCGCGTCGGGTCTGACCCCGGAGCGCTGCCAGGCGAAGAACGCGCCGGTGCGCCCGACGCCGGTCTGGACCTCGTCGAAGACGAGCATGGCGCCGAATTCGTCCGCGAGCGCGCGCGCCGTGCGGAGCGTCTCCTCGGCGAGGGGTCTGACCCCGCCCTCGCCCTGCACCGGCTCGAGGAAGATCGCCGCGGTCTCCGGGCGGACGTGGTCGGCGAGCGTCTCCGGCGTCGCGAACCGCACGCCGGGGACGAGTGGCGCGAACGGCGCCTGCTTCGCCGGCTGGCCCGTGAGCGAGAGGGCGCCCATCGTCCGCCCGTGGAACGAGCCTTCGAGCGCGACGTACTCGGTCTTCCCGGTCGCCTTGCGCGCCCACTTCATCGCCGCCTCGACCGCCTCGGCGCCGGAGTTGCAGAAGAACGCCTGCGCGCCGCCGAACCGGTCCGAGAGCCGCTCGGCGAGGCGCTCCATCGGCTCGGTCGAGTACAGGTTCGACACGTGCCAGAGACGCTCGAGCTGCGCGCGCGCCGCCGCGAGCGGCGCCGGGTGGCAGTGGCCGAGCCCGACGACGGCGATGCCGGCGAGGAGGTCGAGGTAGCGCCGCCCGTCGTCGGCGACGAGCCACGCGCCCTCTCCGTCGACGAACGTGACCGGGAAGCGGGCGTACGTCGGCAGGAGCGGCGTGCCGGCGAGGACGTTCACGCCACCACCGCCGTGCGTCCGATCGACGCGGCGACGCCGCCGCGCGCCGCCGCGACCGCCGCGCCGAGCTTGGGCACGATCCCGCCCTCGAGCGCCCCGCGGGCGAGGAGCGCGCCGGCCTCGTCGACGCCGATCCGCTCGACCACCTCCCCGCCGAGGATCAGCCCGTCGACGTCGGTCAGGAAGAGGAGCCGGTCGGCGGCGAGGCCGACCGCGAGCGCGGCCGCCGCCTCGTCGGCGTTGACGTTGAGCGGGCCCTCGGCCAGGGGGGCGACGACCGGGGTCAGACCCCGTTGCCAGGCGTCGAGGATCGCCTGCGGCCGGGACGGGAGCGGGGTGCCGACGAGCCCGAGCGCGGGCACGCGCTCCGCCTGCAGGCCGATCTCGTCGCCGAGCAGGCCGACCGCGGTCGGGCCGATCGCCGCGCACAGGGTCGCGTTCACCCGGCGGAGCGACCGCCGCACGAGCTCGAGGCCCGCCGGGCTCGTGACGCGGCGCCCGTCGACGAACTCGACCGGGATCCCGGCCCGCTCCATCTCGAGCGAGATCTGCGGGCCGGCGCCGTGCACGACCAGGAGCTCGTCGTGCTCGCCCGCGAGGGCGAGGACGGCCGCCGCGGAGGCGTCGGCGACCGCGCCGCCGACCTTGACGACCGCGCGGGTCACGTCCGGTAGTCCGCGTTGATGCGGACGTAGTCGTAGGAGAGGTCGCTCGTCAGGTAGCCGGCCCGCCCGGGGCCGAGGCCGAGGTCGAGCTCGATCGTGCACGACGGCCCGGAGACGTCGGGCTCGACCTCGGTCGGCGCGCCTCGGTCGAGCACGACCGTGCCGTTGTAGCGGAGCGTGACGCGCTCGGGCTCGACCGTGGCGTAGCCGCCGTTCCACGGCGCCGACCCGGCCGCCATCAGCACGCGGCCCCAGTTCGCGTCGTGGCCGAACAGCGCCGTCTTGACGAGCGGCGAGGTCGCGATCCGCCGCGCGATCGCCTTCGCCTGCCCGTCGTCGAGGGCGCCGGTGACGGTGATCTCCGCGAGCACGGTCACCCCCTCGCCGTCGGCGACGACCTGCCGGGCGAGGTCGGCGCAGACCTCCCCGAGCGCGGCGGCGAACGCGTCGTCGTCCCGCGGCGCCCCGGACGCGCCGTTCGCGAGCAGGACGACGCAGTCGTTCGTCGAGGGCTCGCCGTCGACGGAGATGGCGTTGAAGCTCCGCTCGACCGCCGGCCGCAGGAACGCGATCGGCTCCCCGCGCGCGAGCGGGTAGTCGGTCGTGACGACCGCGAGCATCGTCGCGAGGTCGGGGTGGATCATCCCCGAGCCCTTCGCCATCCCGCCGACGGTGAAGCCGTCGCGCGAGACCGCCGCCGTCTTCGGGCGCGTGTCGGTCGTCATGATCGCCTCGGCCGCGTCGGCGCCGCCCTCGGTGGAGAGGGCGGCGGCGGCCGCCGCGACGCCGGGGATCAGCCGGTGCAGCGGCAGACGCGCGCCGATCACGCCGGTCGAGAGCGGCAGCACCTCCTCGGCGGCGATCCCGAGCAGCCGCGCGACCTCGGCCGTGGTCGCGAGCGCGTCGAGCTTGCCGCGCTCGCCCGTGGCCGCGTTCGCGACCCCGGAGTTGATCACGACCGCCTGGGGATCCGCGAGCGCGAGGTGCTCGCGGCACACCTGCAGGCACGCCGCCTGCACCTGGTTGCGGGTGAACATCGCCGCGCCGACCGCGGGGACGGTCGAGCGGACGAGCGCGACGTCCTTCCGCCCGCGCCGGCGGATGCCGGCGGCGACGCCGGACGCGACGAACCCGCGGGCGGCGGTGACGCTCACACCCGGACCCCTTCGAGCCGAAGCCCGGCCGTCTCGGAGAGGCCGAGCGCGAGGTTCGCGTTCTGCACCGCCTGGCCGGCCGCCCCCTTGCCGAGGTTGTCCTCCGCGCAGACCACCACCGTCGCGTCGCCGTTCGCGAACACGCCGATCTCGGCCGCGTCGGTGCCCTGGACGCGCGCGAGCTCGGGCACGACCCCCTCGGGCAGCACCCGCACGACCGGGCTCGAGGCGTACGCCGCCTCGACGCGCGCGCGCGCGTCCGGGACGCGCGGGAGGTAGCAGGTCGCGAGCAGCCCGCGGCGCACCGGCAGGAGGTGCGGGACGAAGACGACCGGACGGCCGAGCGCCTGCTCGATCTCGGGCGCGTGCCGGTGGCCGCCGACGGCGTAGGGGGAGCAGTTCTCGAGCACGAAGCCCGCGTGGGTCGAGGCCTTGAGCCCGCGACCGGCGCCGGTCATGCCGGACTTGGCGTCGACGACGACCGGCCCGGCGATCGCCTCGCGCAGCGGCCAGAGCGCGAGCAGCGCCGCGGTCGCGTAGCAGCCGGGGTTCGCGATCAGGCGCCCTTCCGGCGGCGCGACCTCCGGCAGGCCGTACGACCACGCGCCCGGCGCGGTGCCGTACCAGCGCTCGGCGAGCGTCCGGTCGCGCAGGCGGTGCGCCCCCGACAGGTCGACGACGACCGCGCCGTCGGGCGGACGGAAGGCGGCCGCCTCCTCGTGGCCGAGGCAGAGGAAGAGGACGTCGGCGCCGCTCGCGGCCGCCTCCGCGTTCGTGACGAAGGCGGGCAGGCGCCCGTCCAGCCGCGGGTCGAGCGCGGCGGCCGGCCGGCCGGCCTGCGAGTCGGAGCCGAGCGCGACCACCTCGAGCGCGGGGTGCCCGAGCAGACGGTCGAGGGTCTCCTGGCCGGTGTAGCCGGCCGTCCCGAGGATCGCCGCGGTCGCCACTTGCGTATTATGCACGGCCGTGGCATCTATGCAAAGGCGCCAGCGGCTCGTGCTCGAGGACGGGACGGTCTTCGAGGGCGTCGGCGTCGGGGCGGCGGGCGTCGCGGCCGGCGAGGCCTGCTTCACCACCGCGATGACCGGCTACGAGGAGGCGGTCACCGACCCGAGCTACGTCGCCCAGGTGCTCTGCTTCGCCTACCCGCTGATCGGCACCTACGGCGTCGACGAGGCGCGGATGGAGTCGGAGCGCGTCCAGTGCGAGGGGGTGGTGATGCGCGACGTGCGGCCGGCGTTCGCCGCCTGGCTCCGGGCGCAGGGCGTCGTCGCCCTCGCCGGCGTCGACACGCGCACGCTCGTGCGGCGCATCCGCGACGGCGGCGTGTTGCGTTGCGCGCTCGGCGACGCGACCGTCGAGGAGCTCCACGCGCGCGCGCTCGCCGAGCCGCCGATCGACGGCCGGCCGCTCGACCGCAAGGTCGGCGCGACCGCGCCGGCGGCGTACGGCGCCGGGCCGCGCGTCACCGTCGTCGACCTCGGCGCGAAGCGGTCGATCCCGCGGCGGCTCGCCGACGCCGGTCTCGAGGCCTACGTCGTCCCCGGCTTCTGGGGCGCGGACGCGATCCTGGAGACGAAGCCGCGGGCGGTGCTGATCGCGAACGGTCCCGGCGACCCGGCGGTGCTGACCGAGCAGGTGGAGACGATCCGCCGCCTGCTCGGGGCGGTGCCGCTCTTCGGGGTCTGCCTCGGCCACCAGCTCCTCGGGCTCGCGCTCGGGCACGAGACGTTCAAGCTCCACTTCGGGCACCGGGGCGCGAACCACCCGGTGCAGGACGTGCGCACGGGCCGGGTGCTCGTGACGGTGCAGAACCACGGCTTCGCCGTGCTCGCGAACGGCGACGTCTCGTACGTGTCCCTGAACGACGGCACCTGCGAGGGGCTGCGCGGCGACGGCTTCGAGAGCGTGCAGTTCCACCCGGAGGCGTCGCCGGGCCCGCTCGACGCGCTGCCCTTCTTCGAGACCCTGGCCGAGACGTGCCGAAGCGCGCCGACCTTCGCTCGATCCTGATCCTCGGCTCCGGCCCGATCCGGATCGGGCAGGCGTGCGAGTTCGACTACTCGGGGGCGCAGGCGTGCCGGGTGCTGCGGCGGGAGGGCTACCGCGTCGTCCTCGTCAACTCGAACCCGGCGACGATCATGACCGACCCCGAGTGGGCCGACGCCACCTACCTCGAGCCGCTCGACGCCGAGACGGTCGCGGAGGTGATCGAGCGCGAACGGCCGGACGCGATCCTGCCCACGCTCGGCGGGCAGACCGCGCTCAACCTCGCGGTCGAGCTCGCCTCGTTCGCGGCCGAGCGCGGGATCGAGCTGATCGGCGCCGACCTCGAGGCGATCCGCCGCGCCGAGGACCGCGAGCTCTTCCGCTCGACCGTGGCCGCGGCGGGCGTCCCGACGCCGCACTCGGTCGTCGCGCGCTCGGCGGACGTCGAGTTCCCGCTGCCCGCGATCGTCCGGCCGGCGTTCACGCTCGGCGGCACCGGCGGCGGGATCGCGCGCACCCCCGAGGAGCTGCGGCGCGCGGTCGCGCACGGGCTCGAGGCGAGCCCGATCGGCGAGGTGCTCGTCGAGGAGTTCCTCTCGGGCTGGCAGGAGCACGAGCTCGAGGTGATGTGCGACGCCCGCGGCAACGCCGTCGTCGTCTGCTCGATCGAGAACCTCGACCCGATGGGGGTCCACACGGGCGACTCGTGGACGATCGCGCCGCAGCAGACCCTCCCCGACCGCGTCTACCAGCAGCTCCGCGACGCCGCGTTCGCGACCGCCCGCGCCGTCGGCGTCGCCACGGGCGGCGCCAACGTGCAGTTCGCGGTCTCGCCGGATGCGTCCGCCTACCGGGTGATCGAGATGAACCCGCGGGTGTCGCGCTCCTCCGCGCTCGCCTCGAAGGCGACGGGGTTCCCGATCGCGAAGCTCGCCGCCCTGCTCGCGGTCGGCTTCACGCTCGACGAGCTGCCGAACGACATCACCGGGAAGACCACGGCCGCGTTCGAGCCGGCGCTCGACTACGTGGCCGTGAAGGCGCCGCGCTTCGACTTCGAGAAGTTCCCGCTCGCCGAGCGCCGGCTCGGGGCGGAGATGCGCGCCGTCGGCGAGGCGCTCGGCCTCGGACGGACCTTCGCGGAGGCGTTCTGGAAGGCCTTCGTCGGGCGCGAGGCGCCGCCGCCCGACCTCCCGGCGAGCGACGCGACGCTGCTCGCGCGCGCGGCCGAGCCGCTGCCCGAGCGCTGGGACCTGCTGCTCGAGTGCGCGCGGCGCGGGCTCGAGCCGCCCGGCATCCACCCGTACTTCGCCGCCCGTCTTTCGGAGGTCGTCCGCTACGGGACGGCCGCCCGGCCGACGAGGCGCCCGGCGCGGCTCGCGGTCGACTCCTGCGCGGGCGAGTTCGAGGCGCGCACGCCCTACTACTACGTCACGCACGAGGGCGACGACGAGGGTCCGCCGCCGTCGGGTCGCGCCGTGGTCGTCCTCGGCGCGGGCCCGAACCGGATCGGCCAGGCGATCGAGTTCGACTACTGCTGCGTCCACGCCGCCCAGGCCCTCCACCGGCTCGGGTACGAGGCGGTGCTCGTCAACTCGAACCCGGAGACGGTCTCCACCGACTACGACACGAGCGACCGCCTCTACCTGGAGCCGCTCGTCGAGCGCAGCGTGCTCGAGGTGTGCGAGCTCGAGCAGCCGGTCGGCGTCGCCGTCTCCTTCGGGGGTCAGACCCCGCTGCGCCTCGCGCCCGCGATCGCCGCGGCCGGGTTCCCGCTGCTCGGCGACCCGCTCGGCGCGATCGACGCCGCCGAGCACCGCGGCCGCTTCGCGGCCCTCGCGGGCGAGCTCGCCCCGCCGTGGGGGGAGGCCGCCGACGCCGAGGAGGCGCGGGCGGTCGCCGAGCGCATCGGCTACCCGGTGCTCGTGCGGCCGCACTACGTGCTCAGCGGGCGCGGGATGCACGTCGCGCGCACGCCCGAGGAGCTCGACGTCCGGGGGCCGTGCCTCGTCGATCGCTACCTCGAGGGCGCGCTCGAGCTCGACGTCGACGCGCTCTGCGACGGCGGATCGGCGTGGGTCGCCGGAATCCTCGAGCACGTCGAGCCGGCGGGCGTGCACTCGGGCGACTCCGCCTGCGTCCTGCCCGGCCCGAGCGTGAGCGAGCGGCTCGAGGTCGAGATCCGCGCGCTCGCGTCGCGCCTCGCCGCCGGGCTCGGGGCGCGCGGCCTGCTCAACCTCCAGCTCGCCTGGCACGGCAACCGGCTCTGGGTGCTGGAGGCGAACCCGCGCGCCTCGCGCACCGTGCCGTTCGTCGCGAAGGCGACCGGCGTGCCGCTCGTCGAGCACGCGGTGCGGCTGTTGCTCGGGGAGCGGCTCGGCGACCTCGCCCTGCCCGAGCGCGCGCGCCCGACGCGGGCGTGGGCGAAGGAGGCCGTGTTCCCGGCCGAGCGCTTCCCCGGCGCCGCCACGCGGGGGCCGGAGATGCGCTCGACCGGCGAGGTGATGGCGGGGGCGGCGACGGCGGCCGCGGCCTACCGGCGGGCGCTCCGGGCCGCCGGCCGCGCGCGCCGGGGCGGGAGGGTCGGCCCGCCGCTCCAGCTCGCGTAGCCGTCCGCTCAGGCCGCGATCTCGACCGCCACCTCGGCGTCGACCGGCTCCTCCCGGGGCGCCTCCGGCCGCCGCTCGACGAGCGCCGCCGCCAGGATCGCCGCGACGAGCAGCAGCCCCGCGAGCACGGCGAAGGCGACCGCGAAGCCGTGGGTGAGCGCGGCGCCGCCGAGGGCGCCCGCGCCCGGGTGGGCGCGGACGTAGTCGCCGGTGAAGGTGGTCGCGATCGTGGTCGCGGCGGCGACGCCGATCGCGCCGCCGACCTGCTGGCTCGTGGAGAAGAGCCCGGAGGCGACGCCGGCCTCCGACCGCTCGACGCCCGTGAGCCCGCCGATCACCATCGGCACGAACGAGAACGAGGCCCCGACCCCGGCGAGGAGGAGCGCCGGGAACAGGTCGAAGAAGTAGTGGCCGTGGACGGGCAGGCGCGTGTAGAGGAGCACGCCCGCCGCCGCCGTCGCGAGCCCGACCGGCAGGACCGGGCGGATGCCGACCCGGGTCACGAGCGCCTGCGCGACGTTCGAGATCGTGATCACCGCCAGGCTGAACACGAGGTACGCGAGCCCGGTCTCGATCGCCGAGTAGCGCAGCACCTCCTGCATGTAGAGCGTGAGGAGGAAGAACTGCGAGTAGAGCGCGCCGGCGACGAGGAACTGCGCCAGGTTGGAGACGGCCAGGGTGCGCAGCCGGAAGAGGCGCAGCGGCAGGAGCGGGGCGGGGGAGCGGAGCTCGATCGCGACGAAGGCGACGACGAGCGCGGCGGCGGCGGCGAGCAACCCGAGGGTCGCGGGGCTGCCCCAGCCGTGCTGCGCGGCGCGCGTCATCGCGTACACGGCCAGCATCAGGCCGCTCGTGATCGTCGCGGCGCCGCCGGCGTCGAGGTGCCGGTGCGCGAGCTCCGCCCCGCCCGCGCGCAGGAGCACCGGGCTGAGCGCGAGCAGGAGCGCCCCCACCGGCAGGTTGACGAAGAAGATCCACGGCCAGCCGAACGCCGCCGTCAGCGCGCCGCCGACGAGCAGCCCGACCGCGGCGCCGCTGCCGGAGGCCGCGCCCCACACCCCGAGCGCGACGTTCCGCTCGCGCCCCTCGGGGAAGGTCGTCGTCAGGATCGAGAGCGCAGCCGGGGACATGAGCGCCGCTCCGAGCCCCTGGAGCGCCCGGAACCCGATCAGCGTCCCGGACGACCACGCGAGCCCGTCGAGGAGCGAGCCGGCGGTGAACAGGACGAGGCCGGCCATGAACAGCCGCCGCCGGCCGAAGAGGTCGGCCATCCGCCCGCCGAGCATGAGCGAGCCGCCGAAGAGGATCGCGTAGGCGGTCACCACCCACTGCAGGCTCTCCTGGGTGAAGCGGAGGTCGGCCTTGATCGCGGGCAGCGCGACGTTCACCACCGCGACGTCGAGGACGACCATGAACTGGGCGGCGACGACGAGCGCGAGCGCGAGCCACCGGCGCGCGGGCCGCTCGACGCCAGCATCCGGGGTTGGTACCATTGTCTTCACCGGCATCGACTGACCTCCTCAATCGTTGAGAGGCCAAACGATATCAGAAATAAACGGTGGGCTGCGCTACACTTCTTGGCGATGAGCCCCCTGCCCGACACCGCCCCCGAGACCGCGCGGCCCTGCCTGCCGAAGGCGCTCGCCGAGAGCCCGGTGTTCCTGCTCGGGCGGCTCGGCTTCGAGCTCAAGCGCCGGGCCTACGAGGAGCTCGAGGCCGCTGGCGCGAGCCTGTGGGACTACGGCGTCCTCGCCGTGCTCGCCGAGGGGACGTGCGGCGCGCAGAGCTCGATCGCCGACCGGCTCCGGCTCGACCGCAGCCAGCTCGTCGGCCTCCTCGACGGGCTCGAGGAGCGCGGGCTCGTCGAGCGCCGGCGCGACCCGGAGGACCGCCGCCGCCACGCGGTCAGCCTCACCCCGAAGGGGGCGGAGGAGCTGACGCGGCTGCGGGCGATCGTCGAGGCGCTCGAGGACGAGGTCCTGGCGCCGCTCGACTCCGAGGAGCGCGCTGAGCTCGGCCGCCTGCTCCGCTGCGTGGCGAGCCGGGCCAACGGCCGCTCCGCGCCGCGCGACGAGCCGGTCGCCGTCCGCTAGCGGGTCGATGGAGCGCTCGGTCCTCGACGCGATCGAGGCGGCCGCGGCGGCCGGCGAGCAGGCCGCGGTCGCGACCGTCGTCAGCACCTACGGCTCCGCGCCCCGGCGGCCGGGGGCGAAGTACGTCGTCACCGAAGGGGGCCGCTACGTCGGCTCCGTCTCCGGCGGCTGCGTCGAGGCCGACGTGGCCGAGCGGGCCCGGGCGCTCTTCGCCGGCGGCGCGCCCGGCCTGATCCACTACGGCGTCTCCGACGACGAGGCGTTCGCGGTCGGCCTCTCGTGCGGCGGCACGATCGACGTCTGGCTCGAGAAGGCCGACCCGGAGCTCTGGCGGGCGGTCCGGGGGCTGCTCGACCGCGACGGGTACGGGACGCTGTACACGAACCTCGAGACCGGCGAGAAGCGGCTCGAGCCGGGCGTGCTCGAGCAGACCGGCCTGCGCCCCGACGGGGTGTTCGCGGAGGCGGTCGAGGGGCCGCTGCGGGTGCTCATCTTCGGCGCGCCCGAGGCGGCCGAGCACCTGTGCGCCTACGGCCGGCAGCTCGGCTGGCGCACGACCGTGGTCGACTCCCGCCCGGCCCTCGTCACCCGCGAGCGGCTGCCGAGCGCCGACGAGATCGTCAAGGCCTGGCCGGACGAGGTGCTCGACCGGATCGACGAGCGCACCGCCGTCGTCACGCTCTCGCACGAGGAGCGGCTCGACATCCCCGCCGTCGCGGCCGCGCTGCGGCGGCGCGCCCGCTACGTCGGCGCAGTCGGCGCGAAGCGGACGGCCGAGCGCCGTCGCGCCCGCCTGCTCGAGCAGGGCTTCTCCGAGGCGGAGATCGGCCGTATCCACGGCCCGGCCGGGCTCGACCTCGGCGGGCGCGCCCCGGCCGAGATCGCGCTCGCGATCGCGGCGGAGATCGTCGCCGAGACCTCCGGCGGGGCCCGCGGCGAGGCGGCCCGCGCCGCCGCCTGACCGGCCGCCGGCGCGGGCATCCCCTAGCCGAGCTCGACCGGCTCGAGCGGGTAGTCGCGGATGCTGCCCGGGACGACGTGCGCGAGCATCCCGCGGAAGGCCGCCATCGTCTCCTCGTGGTCGCGGGCGGCGTGCCACAGCCGCACGTGCTCGTCGAGGCTCTCGTACTCGGCGTCGGCCCAGACCTCGTTCAGGTTCCCGAACAGCGTCACCCACAGCGCGTACCTCGGTAGGCCGGCCGACGGCAAGGCCGCGTTCAGCTTCCGGAAGGCCTCGAGGAACGCCTGGTACTCGCCGGGCTTGACGAGGTGGCGGACGTTGTGGCGGAACATCGCGTGCTCCCTCCTTTCGGCGCTCGGCGCCTGCAGACCGAGGAGGCCGCTCGGTTGAGCCGCGATCATACGAGGGCGCGGGAGCTCGCGCCCCGCTGGGCGGCTACGAGGGCCGCGTCCCGAGCGTGACCGTGACGGTGTGGGTCTTCCCGCCGCGGATGTAGGTGACGCGGATCCGGTCGCCCGGCTTCTTCCCGTCGATCACCGCCGAGAGGTCGTCGGGTCCGCCGATCTGCGCGCTCCCGAGCTCGACGATCACGTCGCCCGGCTTCAGGCCGGCGCGGGCGGCCGGCGTGCCGGCCAGGACCCGCGCGACGCCGGCGCCGATCGGGTTCAGCGACGGCTGCACGCTGATCCCGAGGTAGGCGTGCGCGACCGCCTTGCCGGCGACGATCTGCGAGACGACCGACCGGACCGTGTTCGACGGGATCGCGAAGCCGACGCCGTCGCTGCCGCCGGTGTCGCTCTGGATCTGCGAGTTGACGCCGATCACCTGGCCGGCCGCGTCGATCAGCGGCCCGCCCGAGTTGCCGTGGTTGATCGGCGCGTCGGTCTGGATCGCGTCCGCGATCGTGAACTGGTTCGGGGCCTGCATCGAGCGCCCGAGCGCGCTGACGATGCCGCTCGTCACGGTCTCCGCGAGCCCGAACGGGCTGCCGATCGCGATCACCGGGTCCCCGACGTGCACGGCGTCGGAGTCGCCGAGCGTGAGCGGGTGGAGGAGCGAGGACGGCACCGAGACGCGGATCACCGCGAGGTCGGTCGAGTCGTCCGAGCCGACGAGCTTCGCCTTCGCGGTCTTGCCGTTCCAGAAGGTGACGAGGATCGACGAGGCGCCGCTCACCACGTGCTCGTTCGTGACGATGTCGCCGCGCTTGTCGTAGACGAAGCCGGATCCCTCCGCCTGGCCCGACGGCGCGGCGCCGAACGGCGGGAAGCCGATCCCGCCGCTCTCGTCGACCTTGATGTCGACGACGCCCTGGTAGGTGCGCCGGTAGATCGCGTTGACGGTGAGCCCGGTGGCGGCGGAGGCGGGCTGCGCCGCGGCGCCGGCGCTCGCCTGCGTCACCACGGTCGTCGTCGCCCCCGGCCGGAGCGCCGCGTCGAGGCCGGCGCCGAGGCCGGCGCCGGCGGCCGCGATCGCGACGGCCGCGGCCGAGGTGAGCAGCGTGCGGGACCTCACCTCCGCATTCTCGCAGCCCGTTCCTAAGCGAGGGGTAAGAGCCTCTAGGCGGGGCTCGGGACCGCCTCGTCGGCGGCGCCGACGATCCGGCCGTCCCGCATCGCCAGGCGCCTCGGGGCGCGGGCGGCGAGGTCGGCGTCGTGGGTGGCGACGATCACCGTCGCGCCGTGCTGGGCGGCGAGGCCGGCGAGGAGCTGGATGACGTCGTTCCCGGTCGCGCTGTCGAGGTTGCCGGTCGGCTCGTCCGCGAGCACGACGCGGGGCTCGACCACGAGCGCGCGGGCGATCGCCACGCGCTGCTGCTCGCCGCCGGAGAGCTGGCTCGGCAGGTGGTCGGCGCGCTCGGCGAGCCCGACCTCGGCGAGGAGCGCGAGCGAGCGGTCGCGCAGGCCGCCCGCGCCGAGCGGCGCCAGCGCGAGCTCCACGTTCTGCAACGCCGTCAGCGTCGGGATCAGGTTGAACTGCTGGAACACGAACCCGAACGCGCGCAGCCGCAGCTCGGCGAGCTCGTGGTCGCGCATCGTCGCGAGGTCGCGGCCCTCGAACAGCACCGCGCCCTCGCTCGGCCGGTCGAGCGCGCCGAGGAGCTGGAGGAGCGTCGTCTTGCCGGAGCCGCTCGGCCCTTCGAGCGCGACGAACTCGCCGGCCTCGATCGCGAGCGAGACGCCGGCGACCGCGCGGACGACGGCCGGGCCCTTCGCGAAGGAGCGCGCGACGTCCCGGAGCTCGTACAGCGCCACCGCTACTCCACCGTCCGGAGCGCGTCGGCCGGCCGCAGGCGCGCGGCCCGGAACGCCCCGGCCGCGCCGGCGACCAGCCCGCCCGCGAGCGCGAGCCCGAAGCCGACGAGGACGACGGTGGCCGCGATCGGGGCGGTCAGCTTCACGTGCTCGGTGACGGCACGCGCGGTCAGCGCCCCGAGCCCGAACGCGCTCCCCGCCGCGCTCGACGCGGCCGAGGTCGCGTCCAGGGTCGGCGCGAACGCCCCGATCGCAGCGGAGACGCCGATCCCGAGCGCGACGCCGACGAGACCGCCGACGACGCCCTGCGCGAGCGACTCGCCGACCACCTGGCGCACCACGAGCCGCTGCGTCCAGCCGAGCGCCTTCAGCGTCCCGAGCTCGCGCACCCGCTTGCCGACCGAGGTGAGGGTGAGCAGCGCCGCGATCAGGAAGGCGGCGAGCGCCGCGAGCGCGGCGAGCGCCACCCCGAGCCGGTGCGAGAGGTTCGAGGCGTCGACGAGCGAGCCCGTGATCTGGTCGGCGACCTGCTTCGAGCTCGCGACCTGCGCGTTCGGGAACCGCGTCTCGATCGCCTTCTGCACCGTCCCGACCTCGCTCGAGCTGGACGCGCGCACGAGCACCACGTTCGTCAGCCCCCGCTCGCCCGCGAGCGCCTGCAGCTTGTCGAGGGGCACGTAGGCGTCGGCGGCCTGCCCGCCGAGCGGCGGCTTGACGATCCCGACGACCGAGAAGTCGGTGCCGTTGACCGCGAGCTTCGAGCCGAGCGTGATCTTGTTCTGGCTCGCGTAGCCGTCGGCGACGAGCGCCTCGTCGCCCTCCTTCAGGAAGCGGCCGCTCGAGAGGAGCGACGGCGTCACGAGGCCGATCCCCGGCTGCGCGGGGTCGACCCCGGCGATCGAGTAGGTGGAGCTCTTGATGTTCGTCTGCGGCGGGTTGACGACCTGCTGGACGATCTGGCGCGGCGTCACGATCGTCTTCTCGAAGTTGCGCACCTGCGCCGGCAGGCACTTCTGCGCCGCCGGCGAGCTCGCGAAGCCGCCGCCGAGCCGCCCGCCGCCGAGCCGCCCGCCGCCCAGCCCGCCGCCGCCCGCGCCGCCGCCGCCCTGCCCGGGCGTGAAGCCGTGGGCCTGGAAGTACTGCTGGAAGCACTGGCGGATCTTCTCCTGCTCGGCCGGGCTGAACGCGAAGCGGACGCGCCCGGTGATGCTCAGCCGCTGGCCGCCGGTCTTCAGCTTCGCGACGATCTTCGGGACGGTGCCGGTCTGGTGCACCGCGGAGAGGACGAGCCCGGCGGACACCGCCGCCACGCCCGGGATCGCGGCGATCTGCCCGGCCTGGCTCTGCGGGAAGGTGAGCTGCGTGCCGGGGAGCAGGAACGTGTGGTCGAACCGCTGGCCCGGCTTGCCGAGCTTGGAGAGGTCGGTGAGGACCGACTGGTTCGCCTGGATCACCTCGCGCCCGCCGCCGCCCCCGCCGCCGAACGGGCCGCCGCCGAAGTCGGCGCTCGCCTGCGGCTGCAGGGTGACGGTGAGGTCGGTGCCGATCGAGGAGAGCGGGTTGAGCGCCGTCCTCTGCGCGTGGTCGAGGCCGCGCGAGAGCGAGGAGATGACGATCACGAGCGCGACTCCGAGCGCGAGCCCGAGCACGGTCAGGATCGTCCGGCTCTTGCGCCGAAGGAGCTCGCTCCGGAGGTACGAGAGGTAGAACACGACGCGGCGCGAAGGAAACCAGCCACGCCTTAGAGCCGCGTAAGAGAAATTGTTAAGTGCCGGTTGTCAGGTGCCGGCTGTCAGGCGCCGCCTCGCGCGGCCGCCTGCGGCTCGCCGCCCGCGCCGCGCTCGTCCGCCGGCGCCGGCCGGCCGTTGCCCGCCCGCCCGTTGCCGTCCAGCCGGAGGCGCATCAAGGTGCCGCCGCCCGGCGCGGGCTCCGCGGTGACGACGCCGCCGTGCGCCTCTGCCACCTGCCGGACGATCGCGAGGCCGAGGCCGGAGCCGGGCATGCCGCGGGCCGACGTGGCGCGGTAGAAGCGCTCGAAGATGTGCGGCAGGTCGGCGTCGGCGATCCCCGGCCCGTGGTCGCGCACGGTGAGCTCGCCGCCGGCGAGCCGCACGTCGACGGTCGCGCCCGCCGGGCTCCACTTCGCCGCGTTGTCGAGCAGGTTGCCGATCGCGCGCTCGAGGCTCGCCGGGACGCCGACGACGACCGTCGGGTCGAGCCGCGCGACGATCGGGACCTCCGGGTGGTTGCGGGTGGTGCGGCGGATCGCCTCCTCGGTGACGAGGTCGAGGCGCACCTCCTCGCGGGCCGGCTCCTGCTCCTCGCCGCGGGCGAGCTCCGTGAGCTCGCCGACCAGGAGCGTCATCTCGCCGAGCTGCTCGACGACGTCGCGGAGGAGCTGGCTGCGCTCGGCCGCGGGCAGCTCGTCGCCGCGGGAGGCGAGGAGCTCGATGTTCGTCCGGAGGCTCGTCAGCGGGGTCCGCAGCTCGTGCGAGGCGTCCTGCACGAGCTGTCGCTGGCGGCGGGCGGCCTCGTCGAGGGACTCGAGCATCGCGTTGAAGGTCGAGGCGAGCCGGGAAAGCTCGTCGTTCGCCGCGCCGACGCGGATCCGCTGGGTCAGGTCGCGCGTCGAGCGCACGTGCTCGGCCGTGTCCGAGAGCTCGCGGACCGGCTTCAGCGCGGCGCGCGCGACGAGGAGGCCGGCGACGGAGGCGACGCCGATGCCGCCGAGCGCGACGAGGAGCAGCAGCAGCCGGATGCTCGCGAGCTCGTTGTCGACGCTCGTCAGCGGCGCCGCCACCTCGACCGCGAGGTTCGGCGCGACCTGCGTGGTCAGGATCCGGACGTGGACGCCGTCGACGTGCGCCTCCGAGTAGACGTCCGAGCCGGGCGGGCCGGCGGCGACCGCCTCGGCCTCGGCCCGGCCGGGGAGCAGCGGGTTGTACTGGTCGAACTGCACGGGGCGGTACGTGTTCCCCTGGTTGTCGACGAACTGGAAGTAGGTCCCGAACGGGAGCTGCCGCACGTGGATCAGGTACTGGTGCGGGCCGATCTGGGTGGCGAACCCGAGACCGGGGAGCTCGGCGACCTGCCGGGCCTGCTCCTCGAGGCCGCGGTTGACCTGCCCGCGGAGGTCGTTGCCGACGACGAAGTAGACGAGCACCGAGGCGAGCGCGACCGCGGCCGCGACCGCGGCGGCGGCGGCGAGCACGAGGCGGGCGCGGAGGCTCACGTCACCTCTCCCGGAGGGCGTAGCCGACGCCGCGCACCGTGTGGATCAGGCGCGGCTTGCCCCCGGCCTCGGTCTTCTTGCGCAGGTAGCTGATGTAGACGTCGAGCGAGTTCGAGCCGTAGCCGAAGTCGTAGCCCCAGACCCGGTCGAAGATCACCGAGCGGGTGAGCACCTGGCGCGGGTTGCGCAGGAAGAGCTCGAGCAGCGCGAACTCGGTCCGGGTGAGCCTGAGCTCCGTGTCGCCGCGCCGGACCTCGCGCGTGCCGGTGTCGAGCTCGAGGTCGGCGAAGGTGAGCTTCGTCGCGCCGTCGTCGGGGCCGAGCCGCCGCAGGAGCGCCCGGACGCGGGCGATCAGCTCCTCGAGCGCGAACGGCTTCACGAGGTAGTCGTCGGCCCCGGCCTCGAGGCCCTCGACGCGGTCGGCGACCTGGTCGCGGGCGGTCAGCATCAGGATCGGCAGCTCGCTGCCCTCGGCGCGCAGCTTGCGCGTGAGCTCGAGCCCGTCGAGCTTCGGCATCAGGATGTCGACGATCAGGAGGTCGGTGCCCCCCGGGTTCGTGCGCAGCTTGAACAGCGCCTGCTCGCCGTCCTCGGCGAGCTCGACCGCGTAGCCCTGCATCCCGAGGGCGCGGCGCAGCGAGTCGCGGACCGCCTGGTCGTCGTCGACGACGAGGATCGCCATCCCCTCCATAGTCGCCGATTCCCGGTGCCGGGGGAACGGCGCGGGCGCCGCCCGCTCAGCCCGCGGTGGCTCCCGGGACCGCCGCCGCCGCGGCACCGTGCGGGGCGGCGAGCCCCGGCAGCCACCCCGGGCCGACCGAGAGTGGCGGGCGGGCCGGGGTGGGTCGGCCCGCCCGCTCGCGCGCTTCGTGGAGAGAAGGAGGCAGCGCCCGGAGCCCCGGGCGCCGCCGGTGACGCAGGCCTTGCGTCGGAGGGTGGGGAGCCCGCATCACGATGGGCGCATCCTCGCGCGCCTTCCTTAGAGCTGCCTGAGAAGGCAGTAAGAAGTTGCTGAACCCCGCGCGCGGGGGCGCGCCGCGGGCGGGCCGGGGCCGTCCGCCCTCAGGCGGCGGCGGCCGCCCGGGCTTGCAGGTAGCGGTCGACGGCGGCGGCGCAGCCGCGGCCCTCGCGGATTGCCCAGACGACGAGCGACTGGCCGCGGCGGGCGTCCCCGGCGGCGAAGACCCCGTCGACCGAGGTTGCGTACGCGGGCGCCCTCGCGTTGCCGCGCTCGTCGCGCTCGACCCCGAAGGCCTGCAGGAGCTCCGGCTCGGGCCCGAGGAAGCCGAGCGCGAGCAGCACGAGGTCGGCCGGCCGCGACTCCTCCGTCCCCGGGACCGGCTCGAACGGCGGCCGGCCCGTGTTCTGCACCCACTCGATCCGCTCGACGTGCCCGTCGCGGCCGACGAGCCGCGTCGTCGAGATCGCGAACTCCCGCGCGCCGCCCTCCTTGAGCGCGTACGGCACCCGCAGCTTGAGCGGCCAGCGCGGCCACGGGGTGAGCTCGTCCGGCCGGTGCGGCGGCGGCTCGCCGACGAGCTCGATCTGCGTCACCGAGGCGGGCCGCTCGCGGTGGGCGTTCGCGACGCAGTCGGCGCCGGTGTCCCCGCCGCCGATCACGACCACGTGCTTGCCGGCGGCGGTGATCGGGCGCGCCGGCGCCGGCGCGCCCGCGACGAAGCGGTTCCGCTGGTACAGGTACTCCATCGCGAAGTGGACGCCGTCGAGCTCGCGGCCCGGGACCGGGAGGTCGCGCGGTACGCGCGCGCCGGTCGCGAGCACGACCGCGTCGTAGGCGGCGCGCAGCTCGTCGGGGCCGACGTCGACGCCCACATCGACGCCGTAGCGGAACTCGACGCCCTCCGCCTCGAGCTGGTGCACTCGCCGCTCGACGACCGCCTTCTCGATCTTGAAGTCGGGGACGCCGAAGCGGACGAGCCCGCCGGCCGCCTCGTCGCGCTCGAACACCGTCACCGCGTGGCCGGCGCGCGCGAGCTGCTGCGCGCACGCGAGCCCCGCCGGGCCGGAGCCGACGACGGCGACCGTGCGGCCGGTCTTCTGCGCCGCGGGCTTCGGCTGCACCCAGCCCTCCTCCCAGGCGCGGTTGACGATCGCGAGCTCGATCTGCTTGATCGTCACCGCCTCGCCCTCGCGGATCTCGAGCACGCAGGCCGCCTCGCACGGCGCCGGGCAGAGGCGGCCGGTGAAGTCGGGGAAGTTGTTCGTGCGGTGGAGCTGCTCGATCGCCTCGCGCCACTTGCCCCGGTAGACGAGGTCGTTCCAGTCCGGGATCAGGTTGTTGACCGGGCAGCCGTGGTGGCAGAAGGGCACCCCGCACTCCATGCAGCGGGCGCCCTGCCGCGCGACCTCCCCGGGCGGGAGCGTCTGGACGAACTCGCGGTAGTCGCGCACCCGCTCGGCCGGCGCCCGCTCCGGGGAGTCGACGCGCGGGATCCGCTTGAACGCGCCGAGCTCGCCCATCACCGGCCTCCCGCCCGTGGGGGAAGACGCAGCTCCGGCACCGCGGTCATGCCGCGGCCGGAGCCTCGGTCTCCGTGATCAGGAACCCCTCGCCGCCGCTCGACACCGGGTGCTCGTCCGGGTAGCTGATCTCGCCCTCGGCGAGCTCCGCGAGCGCGCGCTTGTAGTCGTGGGGCATCACCTTGACGAAGCGCGGCAGCGTCTCGTCCCACCGCTCGAGCACGCGGGCGGCCACGGGCGAGCCGGTGCGCTCGGCGTGCTCGGCGACGAGCGCGCGGATCGTCTCCGCGTCCTCCTCGTCGATCGGGTCGAAGCCGACGAGCTCCATGTTGCAGCGCCGCTCGAAGCGCCCGTCGACGTCGAGCACGTAGGCGATCCCGCCGCTCATGCCGGCGGCGAAGTTGCGGCCGGTCTTGCCGAGGACGACGACGCGGCCGCCCGTCATGTACTCGCAGCCGTGGTCGCCGACCCCCTCGACGACCGCGGACGCGCCCGAGTTCCGCACCGCGAACCGCTCGCCGGCCAGCCCGCGGAAGAAGGCGCGCCCGGCGGTCGCCCCGTAGAGGACGGTGTTGCCGACGATCACGTTGTCCTCGGCCGGGAAGGTCGCGTCCTCGGGCGGCCGCAGCGCGATCACCCCGCCGGAGAGCCCCTTGCCCGCGTAGTCGTTCGCGTCTCCGTAGAGCGTCAGCTCGATGCCCGGCGCGAGCCAGGCCCCGAACGACTGCCCCGCCGACCCGCGCAGCGTGACCCTGATCGTCCCCTCGGGGAGCCCCGCCGCGCCGTGCTTGCGCGTGACCGCGCTGGAGAGGAGCCCGCCGACGGCCCGGTGGACGTTCCGGACCTCGACCTCGGCCTCGACCCGCTCCCCGCGCTCGATCGCCGGCTGCGCGAGCTCGATCAGCCGCCAGTCGAGCGCCCCGGGGAGGGGCGACTCGGGGGGGTGCAGCCGCCGCAGCGGCGCGCCCGGCGGCGGCGGGGCGAGCAGGGGGGAGAGGTCGACGCCCCGCGCCTTCCAGTGGTCGACGGCCGCGTCGGCCGAGAGCAGGTCGACGCGGCCGACGAGGTCCTCGAAGCGCCGCACCCCGAGCCGCGCCATGATCCGGCGCACCTCCTCGGCGACGAAGAAGAAGAAGTTGACGACGTGCTCGGGCTGTCCCGCGAAGCGCGCGCGCAGCTCCGGGTCCTGGGTCGCGATCCCGACCGGGCAGGTGTTCAGGTGGCAGGCCCGCATCATGATGCAGCCGGACGCGATCAGCGGCGCGGTCGAGAAGCCCATCTCGTCGGCGCCGAGCAGCGCCGCGACCACCACGTCGCGCCCGGTCTTGAGCTGGCCGTCGGTCTGCACCCAGATCCGCGAGCGCAGGTCGTTCGCGACGAGCGTCTGCTGCGTCTCGGCGAGGCCGATCTCCCACGGGATCCCGGCGCACTGGATCGAGGACAGCGGCGACGCCCCGGTGCCGCCGTCGTGCCCGGAGATCAGCACGTGGTCGGCGTTCGCCTTCGCGACCCCCGCCGCGACCGTGCCGACGCCGAACTCGGCGACGAGCTTCACCGACACCTGCGCCTCCGGGTTGGCGCAGCGCAGGTCGTAGATGAGCTGCTTCAGGTCCTCGATCGAGTAGATGTCGTGGTGCGGGGGCGGCGAGATGAGCCCCACGCCGGGGGTGGTGAAGCGGATCTTCGCGATGTAGGCGTCGACCTTGTGGCCCGGCAGCTGGCCGCCCTCGCCCGGCTTCGCGCCCTGCGCCATCTTGATCTGGAGCTGGTCGGCGTTGACGAGGTAGTGGATGTTCACGCCGAAGCGGCCGGAGGCGACCTGCTTGATCGCCGAGCGGCGCGAGTCGCCGTTCGGCTCGGGGACGTAGCGGACCGGGTCCTCGCCGCCCTCGCCGGTGTTCGACTTGCCGCCGATCCGGTTCATCGCGATCGCGAGCGTCTCGTGCATCTCCCGCGAGAGCGAGCCGAGCGACATCGCGCCGGTCGAGAAGCGCTTGACGATCTCCGCGGCCGGCTCGACCTCCTCGAGCGGGATCCCGCCGTCCTCGGGGAAGCGGAACTCGAGCAGGCCGCGCAGCGTCGCGCGCCGCGCCGCGTCGTCGTTGACCGCGCGCGCGTACTCCTCGTAGGTCGGCCAGCCGCCGTGGCGGACGGCGTGCTGGAGCAACGCGATCGTCTCCGGGTTCCACTGGTGGCGCTCGCCGTCGGCGCGCCAGGCGTACACGCCGCCGAGCGGCAGCATCGCGCCGTTCCCGCCGTAGGCGCGCGCGTGGCGGTCGAGCGCCTCGCGCGCGAGCACCTCGAGGCCGACGCCCTCGATGCGGGAGGGGGTGCCGGTGAAGTGGCGGTCGACGAGCGCGCGCGCGAGCCCGACCGCTTCGAAGATCTGCGCGCCGCAGTACGAGGAGATGGTGGAGATCCCCATCTTCGAGATCGTCTTCAGGAGCGCCTTGCCGATGCCCTTGATCGCCCGCGCCTGCGCCTCCTCTCTCGTCAGGTCGAGGACGCCCGCGTCGACGAGCTCGTCGAGGGTCTCGAGCATGACGTAGGGGTTGACGGCCGCGGCTCCGTAGCCGATCAGCGTCGCGAAGTGGTGGGTCTCGCGGGGCTCGCCGGACTCGACCACGAGGCCGGTCTGCAGGCGCGTCCCCTCGCGGACGAGGTGGTGGTGCACGGCCGAGACGGCGAGGAGCGCCGGGATCGGCACGTTCGCGGGCGAGACGCGCCGGTCGGAGAGGATGAGGATGTTGACGCCGACCCGCAGCACGCGGTCGGCCTCGGCGCAGATCCGCTCGAGCGCCCGCTCGAGCCCGGCGACTCCCTCGGCCGCCGGCCAGGTGATGTCGATCGTGTGCGCCTTGAAGATCGAGCTGTCGACCTGGCGCAGGCTCTCGAGCTCGTCGTTGCGGAGGATCGGCTGCGGGATCACGAGCTGGTGGGCGTGCTCCGGCGTCTCGTCGAGCAGGTTGCGCTCGGAGCCGACGCTCGTCGCGACGCTCATCACCACGTACTCGCGCGTCGAGTCGATCGGCGGATTCGTCACCTGCGCGAAGAGCTGCTTGAAGTAGCTGTAGAGGAGCGGGCGCTGGTCGGAGAGCACCGCGAGCGCGAGGTCGTTCCCCATCGAGCCGATCGCCTCCTCGGCGTTCCGGGCGAGCGGCGCGAGGATCACCTTCAGGTCCTCCTGCGTGTAGCCGAACGCGAGCTGGCGCGAGCGCAGCGGCTCCCCGCGCGGGACCCGCGGCTCCCGCTTCGGCAGGTCGTCGAGGTGGACGTTGCCGAGCTCGAACCACGCGCGGTACGGCCGGCGCGTGGCGATCTCCCGCTTCAGCTCCTCGTCGGGGACGATCCGGTGCTGGGCGAGGTCGACGAGGAAGATCTTCCCGGGCTGCAGCCGGCCCTTGCGGGCGACCGCCGCGGCCGGGACGTCGAGGACGCCGGTCTCGGAGGCGAGCACGACCCAGCCGTCCTTCGTCTCCAGCCAGCGGCCCGGCCGCAGGCCGTTGCGGTCGAGGGTGGCGCCGATCACCCGGCCGTCGGTGAAGGCGATCGCGGCCGGCCCGTCCCACGGCTCCATCAGGCAGCCGTGGAAGTCGTAGAAGCCGCGCAGCTCGTCGGAGACGTCGTCGCGGCCGGCGTAGGCCTCCGGGATCATCATCATCATCGCGTGCGGCAGCGAGCGGCCGGCGAGCACGAGCAGCTCGAGCACGTTGTCGAAGTTCGCCGAGTCCGATCCGCCCTCGCGGACGACCGGGAGGCACTTGCGCAGGTCGTCGCCGAACAGGTCGGAGCGGAGCTGCGACTCGCGGGCGCGCATCCAGTTGACGTTGCCGCGGAGGGTGTTGATCTCGCCGTTGTGGGCGATCATCCGGTAGGGGTGCGCGAGCTCCCAGCTCGGGAACGTGTTCGTGGAGAAGCGCGAGTGGACGAGGGCGAGCGCGCTCTTCACCCGCTCGTCGCCCAGGTCGGGGTAGGCGCCGAGGAGCTGCGTCGCCATCAGCATCCCCTTGTAGACGATCGTCCGGGAGCTGAAGCTCGGGAAGACGAGGTCGGGGCCGGCCTCGAGCTCGGCCCGGCGGCGGATGACGTAGAGCTTGCGCTCGAGCGCGTCGCCGGCGAGCCCCTCCGCGGCGACGACGCACTGGCGCACGACGGGCGCGGCCGCGGCGGCGACCTCGCCGATCCCGGCGAGCTCGAGCGGGACGTCCCGCCAGCCGACGACCCGCCGCCCCTCCTCGGCCACGACCCGCTCGACGAGCGCCTCGAGCTCGGCGCGCCGGGCGGGGTCGTCCCGGGGCAGGAAGCAGACGGCGACGCCGTACTCCCCCGGCGGCGGCAGGCCGGGCACCTCGGCCCGGAAGAGCTCGTCCGGGAGCTGGAGCAGGATCCCGGCGCCGTCGCCCGTCCGCGGGTCGGCGCCGGTGGCGCCCCGGTGCTCGAGGTTCTCGAGCGCCCGGATCGCCCGGACGACCGTCTCGTGGACGGGGATCCCGTCGAGCCGCGCCACCGCCGCGATCCCGCAGGCGCCGCGGGCGGCGGCGGGGTCGTACAGCCCGCGCCGGCCGGACGGCCTCGTGCTCTCTGCCTCGGGTTGTGGGACGGGACGGCGCGAGCGCGTCACTGGGAACCTCTCTCGCATCGAAAGGCCCCGCCGTGTCGTGGGTGCTAGCCGGCGGGGCGGGGACTGGATCGCCGGCTAGCGCGCAGCCTTCGCGACCGCGACGATCGCGCGCGACTTCGTCTCGACGGTCGTCGCAGGGAGGCGCATGGCCCCTCCAGGATAGGCGGCGGAGCGGCCGGCCGCAAGCGCTGGCGCCGCCGCCGGAAAGCGTGTACGCTCCGCTATACAAATTGAAGTAATAGCCGTCAGGCCGTCGCAAGAGGGAGGAACGAGATGGGATTGAAGATCGGCGACGAGGCACCGAACTTCCGCGCGCAGACGACGGAGGGGGAGATCGACTTCCACGAGTGGATCGGGGACTCCTGGGCGGTGCTGTTCTCGCACCCGAAGGACTTCACCCCGGTGTGCACGACCGAGCTCGGCTACATGGCGAAGATCAAGCCCGAGTTCGACCGGCGGAACGTGAAGATCATCGGCCTCTCGGTCGACTCGACCGGCGACCACGAGGCCTGGGCGCGCGACATCGAGGAGACCCAGGGCGCGCGCCCGAACTACCCGATCATCGGCGACGCGGACTTCAAGGTCTCGAAGCTCTACGGGATGCTCCCGGCCGACGTCTCCGGCGACCCGAAGAGCCGGACCCCGGCCGACAACCAGACGGTCCGCAACGTGTTCGTGATCGGGCCGGACAAGAAGGTGAAGCTCATCCTCGTCTACCCGATGAGCACGGGCCGCAACTTCGACGAGGTGCTGCGCGTGATCGACTCGCTCCAGCTCACCGCCAAGCACAAGGTCTCGACCCCCGTCAACTGGCGGCCGGGCGACGACGTGATCATCTCCGGCTCGGTCTCGAACGACGAGGCGCGGGAGCTCTTCGGCACCTGGGAGGAGCCGAAGCCGTACATCCGGATCGTGCCGCAGCCCCGCGACGAGGCGTCGGTGCCCGCCTGACCGGGGCGGAGGGCGGCCGCGGCGCGGCGGGACTGCGGGTTTTCCGCGCGCGCTCGGCCGCTCTTCGCTCTACACTCGCAGGTGAACATGGCCGAACGGCGGATGCAGGAGGTGCACGACGCCACGACGTGCGCCGTCGCCGCCTGCGCCGACCTGATCGGCTCCAAGTGGACCTCGCTCATCATCCACGACCTCTCCGAGGGGCCGCGCCGGTTCACCGAGCTCGAGCACGCCTGCCCGGGGATCAGCCCGCGGACGCTCTCCGAGCGCCTGCACATGCTCGAGGTCGAGGGGATGGTCGTCCGCTCGAGCTACCCGGAGTCCCCACCGCGGGTCGAGTACGAGCTGACCCCGAAGGGGGCGGCGCTCCTGCCGATCATCGAGGAGATGCGGACGTTCGGCCACGAGTGGCTGATCGCCGACCACCCCCACGAGCACGTCGACCGCCGCTCCCGCGCCGGCGTCCGCTCCTAGCGGCGGGCGGCCGGGCGCCGCTTCCCGCCACCCGTTTGACAGCGCAACTGGCCTCCGGCACACTGACCGGGCGATGATGGCCGCGACGACCGGCACCTCCATGGCGACCCCGGCGACGGGGATCGTCGTCGGCGGCTTCATTCTCCCCCGCTAGGGGGGGATGCGCGCTCACGCGGCCGGCGACGCCGCACACGGAGACCTCGAAGGCGGGAGAGGTGCGTCCCCCGACGGCAGGCAAGGAGCGAAATCGTGGGTAGCAGAGCTTGGACAATCGCATGTCTCGCAGGCGACGGCGTCGGCCCGGAGCTGATGGCCGAGACCTCGCGCGTCCTCCAGGAGGTCGCCCGCGTCCACCACCTCCACCTGGACGACGTCCACCTCCCCTTCGGCGGCGAGGCGCTCACCCGCTTCGGCCACCCGCTGCCGCAGTCGACCCGCGAGGGCTACCGCGCCGCCGACGCGGTGCTCGTCTCCTCGCCCGGCGACCCGGCGTTCGCGGGCGTGAAGGCCGACCTCGACCTCGCCTGGCGCGTCTCCCGCGTGCACAACGAGGCGCGCGGCGACCTGCTCGTCGTCTCCCCGGTCGCCCACGGCGCCGAGGAGGTCGCGGTCGCCCACGCGTTCGAGGTCGCGGCCGCCCGCCGCGCCCGCCTCTCGTCGGTCGGCTCGAGCCCGGAGTGGAGCGCGCTCGTCGCGCGCCGGGCCGAGGGCTGGGACGGGCTCGAGGTCGAGCACCTCACCCTCGGCGCGCTCCTCACCCGCTTCCGCGACCACCCGGGCACCGTCGACCTCGTGGTCGCGCCGGAGCACCTCGCCGGCGCGATCGTCGACGCCGCCGCGCACCTCGCCGGCAGCCTGCACACGGTCGCGAGCGGCTGGCTCCCCGAGCACGGCCCCGGCGTCTTCGCCGCCCACGACGTCGACGCGGACGAGGTCGCGGGGCTCGGGGTCGCCGACCCGGCCGGGACCTTCCTCGCGGCGTCGCTCCTGCTCGGCGAGGGGCTCGGCGCCCGGAGCGCCGCCCGCACGCTCGAGCGCGCGGTCGGCGCCGCCGCCGCGGCCGCGCCGGCCGACACGCGCGCGTTCACGGAGGCGGTGATCGAGAGCCTGCCGGCCGTCCGGACCGACACCGAGCTCTTCCAGGAGGCGTGGCGATGACCCGCATGCTCGGCGCCGACGCGGTGCTGCGGAGCCTCGAGGCCGAGGGCGTCGAGGTGATCTTCGGCATCCCCGGCGGCGCGATCCTCCCCACCTACGACGCGATGGCGCGCGGGACGACCGTCCGCCACGTCCTCGCCCGCCACGAGCAGGGCGCCGGCCACATGGCAGAGGGCTACGCGCGGGCCTCGGGCAAGGTCGGCGTCGCGATCGCCACCTCCGGGCCCGGGGCGACGAACCTCGTCACCCCGATCGCCGACGCCTGGATGGACTCGACCCCGCTCGTCGCGATCACCGGTCAGGTCTACTCCCGCCTGATCGGCACCGACGCCTTCCAGGAGACCGACGCGACCGGGATCACCCTGCCGATCGTCAAGCACTCGTGGCTCGTCCAGGACGTCCGCGAGCTGCCGCAGGTGATGAAGAACGCCTTCCACGTCGCCCGCACCGGCCGCCCGGGCCCCGTGCTCGTCGACATCGCCAAGGACGTGCAGGAGGCCGAGCTCGACTTCCGCTACCCGGACGAGCCCGACCTGCCCGGCTGGAGGCCGCCGACGAAGGTGCACGAGCGCCAGGTTCGCGAGGCGGCGAAGGCGATCGCGGCGGCGCGCCAGCCGATCGTCTACGCCGGCGGCGGCGTCCTGAACGGGGACGCGTGCGCGGAGCTGCTCGCCCTCGTCGAGGCCGGCGGCCTGCCGGCGGTGGTGACGCTGATGGGGAAGGGCTGCCTCCCCGACAGCCACCCGCTGAACTACGGCGCGCCCGGCATGCACGGCTCGAAGTACGCGAACTGGGCGCTGAACAAGTCCGACCTGATCATCGCCGTCGGCGCCCGGTTCGACGACCGGGTCACCGGCAAGGTCTCCGCGTTCGCGCCCGGCGCGAAGGTGATCCACTTCGACATCGACGCCGCCGAGGTGGGGAAGATCCGCGCCGCGGACATCCCGGTCGTCGGCCCGCTCAAGCTCGCGCTCGCCTCGCTCACCCGCGAGCTCCGCGCGCTCGAGCAGCGCGACCGCACAGCCTGGCACGCCCAGCTCCAGGAGTGGCGGCGCCTCTACCCGTACAAGTACCGCCGGCAGGAGGGCGTGCTGAAGCCCCAGACGGTGGTCGAGTGCCTGCGCGACCTCGCCGCCGAGCGCACCGAGGACGTCGTCTGGACGACGGGGGTCGGCCAGCACCAGATGTGGGCGATGCAGTACCTCGTCTGCGACAAGCCGCGCACGTTCATCACCTCGGGCGGGCTCGGGACGATGGGCTACGGCCTGCCCGCCGCGGTCGGGGCGAAGGCCGCCCGCCCCGACGCGACCGTCGTCTGCATCGACGGCGACGGCTGCTTCCAGATGACCTGCCAGGAGCTCGCGACCTCCGCGCTCGAGGGGCTGCCGATCGTGGTCGTGATCGTGAACAACGGCTGGCTCGGGATGGTGCGGCAGTGGCAGGAGCTCTTCTACGCCGAGCGGTTCGCGCAGACGCACCTGACCAAGCAGGTGCCCGACTACGCCGAGCTCGCCGACGCGCTCGGCTGCGCCGGCTTCATGGTCGACGGCGAGGACGAGCTCGAGTCGACGCTGCGAGCCGCGCTCGACGCCGGCCGGACCGCGGTCGTCGACGCGCGCGTCGACCCGGACGAGAACTGCTACCCGATGGTGCCGGCGGGGGCCGCCGCGGTCGACGTGATCGAGATGCCCGACGACGAGTTCGAGCACGAGCGGATCACCGGATGAGCCACCACACCGTCTCCGTCGAGCTGGAGGACAAGCCGGGCGCGCTGGCGCGCGTCTCCCAGATGTTCGCGCGCCGCGGCTACAACATCATGTCGCTCGCCGTCGGCCCGGCCGAGCGGCGCGGCGTCTCGCGGCTGACGCTGCGCGTCGACTGCTCCGAGCACTCGTTCGAGCAGATCGAGAAGCAGATGCACAAGCTCGTGAACGTGCTGCGGGTCACCGAGCTGCCGCCCGACGAGTCGGTCGAGCGCGAGCTGGCGCTGATCACGGTCCGCGCGCCCGCGGACAAGCGTCCGGAGCTGATCCGGCTGGGCGAGACCTTCGGCGCGCGCGTCGCCGACGTCGGCCGCGAGGCGCTCACCTTCGAGATCGTCGGCCGCCCCGACGAGCTCGACCGTTTCGAGGAGGTCGTGCGCCCCTACGGGGTGCGCGAGCTCGCACGCACGGGCCGGATCGGCCTCCGCCGGCCGAGCCCGAGTCCGGCGCGGCGGCGATCAGCCTCGATTCCGAGCAAATGAACGGTGCCGGAGGCTCGGCGCCGCCGAGAGAGAGGAGCGGAGCGAGATGGTGGAAGTGATCAAGACGGGCGACGTCGGCCTGCTCACGGGGAAGGTCGCGGTGCTCGGTTACGGCAGCCAGGGCCACGCGCACGCCCTCAACCTCGCCGACTCCGGGGTGGAGGTCGAGGTCGGCCTGCGGCGCGGGTCGCCGTCGTGGAGCGCGGCCGAGGAGGCCGGGCTCACGGTCCGCACCGTCCCGGAGGTCGTCCGCGGCGCGCAGGTCGTCGCGTTCCTGATCCCGGACGGGCCGCAGGCGCAGGTGTACGCGGAGGAGGTGGCGCCGAGCCTCGAGCCGGGCGCGGCGCTCCTCTTCGCCCACGGCTTCTCGATCCACTACGGCCGCATCCAGCCGCCGGCCGGCCACGACGTGATCATGGTCGCGCCGAAGGGGCCGGGCCACATCCTCCGCCGCCTGTACGAGGACGGCTGGGGGATCCCGGCCCTCGTCGCCGTCGCCCAGGACGCGAGCGGCACCGCGCGCGCGCTCGCGCTCGCGTACGCGGCCGGGATCGGCTCCGGGCGCGTCGGGATCATCGAGACGACCTTCGCCGACGAGACCGAGACCGACCTCTTCGGCGAGCAGTCGGTGCTGTGCGGCGGGCTGACGCAGCTCATCCAGCAGGGGTTCGAGACGCTCGTCGAGGCCGGCTACCCGCCCGAGCTCGCCTACTACGAGTGCGTCCACGAGGTGAAGCTGATCGTCGACCTGATCTTCGAGGGCGGGATCGAGCGGATGCACTACTCGATCTCCGACACCGCCGAGTACGGCTCGGTCGCGGTCGGCCCGCGCGTCGTCGACGAGCACGTGCGCGAGAACATGCGGACGGTGCTCGCGCGGATCCGGGACGGGTCGTTCGCGAAGGAGTGGATCGCGGAGATGGACCGGGGCATGCCGACCCTCCTCGAGGCCCGGCGCGCGCTGGCGGAGACGCAGATCGAGCAGGTCGGGCGGCGGCTGCGCGAGGTCGGCCGGCGCCCGGTCCCCGAGGCGCGGGGCGCGGAGGCGCATGGCGTCCATTGACGTCCCGGTCGCGCTGCTCGGCTACGGCACGGTCGGCGCCGCGGTCAACCGCCTGCTCCACGAGCAGGCGGACGACATCGAGCGGGCGACCGGGCACCGGCTCCGGGTCGTCAAGGCGCTCGTCCGCGACCTCGGCAAGGAGCGCGCGTTCCGGCCGGCGGACGGCGTGCTGACGTCGAGCTTCGCCGACATCGTCGGCGACCCGTCGATCGCGGTCGTCGCCGAGGTGATGGGCGGCGTCGAGCCGACCGGCCGCTACGTGCTCGACTGCCTCCGCTCCGGCAAGCACGTCGTCTCGGCGAACAAGCAGCTCGTGGCGCGGCGCGGCGCCGAGCTGTTCGCGGCCGCCTCCGCCGCCGGCGTGCAGCTCCGCTTCGAGGCGAGCGTGTGCGCGGCGATCCCCGTGATCAAGGTGCTGCGCGAGTCGCTCGTCGTCACGAACGTGCACCGGGTGCTCGGGATCGTCAACGGCACCACCAACTTCATGCTCACCGAGATGGAGCAGGGCCGCACGTACGAGGAGGCGCTCGCCGAGGCGCGGGCGCGCGGCTACGCGGAGGCGGACCCGACCGACGACGTCTCCGGCGCCGACGCGGCCGCGAAGATGGCGATCCTCGCGACCGTCGCGTTCAACTCGCGCTTCGAGCTCGAGGACGTCGCGTGCGTCGGCATCGAGGCGATCGACCCCCTCGCGGTCGCGGCCGCCCGCGAGCTCGACATGGTGATCCGGCTGATCGGCGCCGCGCGGCTCGAGGACGGCAAGGTCGACGTGCGGGTCGGGCCTGCGCTCGTCGACCGCCACCATCCGCTCGCCGCGGTCGAGGGGGCCTTCAACGCGGTGATGCTGCAGGGGGACGCGATCCGCGAGATCACGCTCGAGGGGCCGGGCGCAGGGGGGATCGAGACGGCCTCGGCGGTGATCGCCGACATGGTCAGCGTGATCGGGACGATGGGCACCGGCTTCCTGCAGAACGACGCCGCCTGGCGGTCGCTGCCGCGCCTGCCGCCGGGCGAGCACCGCTCCCCCTTCTACTTCCACCTCAAGGTCGACGACCGGCCGGGCGTCCTCGCGCGCGTCGCCGAGTCGCTCGCCGAGCGCGACGTGTCGATCGCGCGCCTCCTGCAGCACGCGAACGGCGACGGCGCCGCGCTCCACGTCGTGACCCACGAGGCGCGGGAGGGGGCGCTGCGCGAGGCCCTCGACGCGATCGCGGCGATGGCCGAGGTGCGCACGGCGCCGATCCTGTACCCGGTCGTGTCCGAGCGCGGCGTCGCGGAGCTCGGATGGGCATGACCGGCGTGATCGCCCGCTGGCGCGACCGGCTCCCGGTCACCGACGCGACGCCGGAGCTCACCCTCGGCGAGGGCGGGACGCCGCTCGTCCGCTCGACGCGGCTGAGCGAGCGGCTCGGCGTCGAGCTGTGGTTCAAGCTCGAGGGCGCGAACCCGACCGGCTCGTTCAAGGACCGCGGGATGGCGGTCGCGGTCGCGAAGGCGCTCGAGGAGGGCGCGCAGGGGATCGTGTGCGCGTCGACCGGCAACACGGCGGCCTCGGCGGCGGCGTACGCCGCCCGGGCCGGCATCCCGGCGGTCGTGCTGACGCCGGCCGGCGCGATCGCGCCCCCGAAGGTGGCGCAGGCCCGCGCCGTCGGCGCGCGCGTGCTCGAGGTGCGGGGGACGTTCGACGAGGCGCTGCGCTCCTGTCAGGAGCTCGCCGGCCGGGGCGCCTTCGCGCTCGTGAACTCGCTCAACCCGCACCGGATCGAGGGGCAGAAGACGGCGGCGTTCGAGGTCGCCGAGGCGCTCGGCCGTGGCCCCGACGTCGTCGCGCTGCCCTACGGCGGCGGCGGGAACGCGACCGCGTACGCGAAGGGCTTCGCGGAGGAGGGCCTCGCCCCCCGGCTCGTCGTCGGCGAGGCGGCCGAGCGTGCGCGCACGATCGCCTCGGCGATCCGCATCGCCGACCCGGCGCACCGGCACGAGGTCGACGCGCTCGTCGCCGCCGGGCGGGTCGAGGTCGTCGCCGTCCCCGACGCGGCGATCAGCGACGCCTGGCTCGAGCTCGCGAGCCGCGAGGGGCTCTTCTGCGAGCCGTCGTCGGCGGCCGGGCTCGCCGCCCTCGCCCACGTCGCGCTCGAGCCGGGCTCCACCGTCGTCTGCGTGCTCACCGGCCACGGGCTGAAGGACGCGTCCGCCGTCGAGGTCCTCACCGCGGCCACCACGGTGGTCGAGCCGACGGTGGAGGCGATCCTCGCGGAGGTGGCGCGGTGATCGTCCGGGCGCCCGCGTCGACGGCGAACCTCGGGCCGGGCTTCGACTGCGCGGCGGCCGCGCTCGACCTCTGGAACGAGCTCGAGGTGGAGGAGGGCGCGCACGCCGTCGCCGTCGAGGGCGAGGGCGCGGACGAGCTGCCGGCGGGCGAGGACCACCTCGCGCTGCGCGCATTCGCCCTGCTCGCACCCGTGCGCCGCTACCGCTTCCGGTTCGTCAACCGGATCCCGCTCGAGCGCGGCCTCGGCTCCTCGGCGGCGGCGGTCGCGGTCGGGCTCGTCGCCGGCGCGGCCGCGGCGGGGACGGCGCTCGGCCCGGACGAGCTGCTCGAGCTCGGCCTGCCGCTCGAGGGCCATCCGGACAACCTCGCCGCGGCGCTCCGCGGCGGCGTCTGCCTCGCCTGGCGGAACGGCGCCGGCCCGCACGCGGCGCGGATCGCCGCCGACCTCCCGCTCGCGCCGGTGGTCGTCCTCCCCCGGGAGCGCGTGAGCACGCGGGCCTCGCGGGGCCGCCTGCCGGCGCAGCTTGCGCACGCGGAGGCGGCCGCGCAGGCCGCGCAGGCCGCGCTCCTCGGCGCGGCGGTCGCGGCCGGCGACGCCCGGCTCCTCGCCCACGCCTTCCACGACCGCCTGCACGAGCCCTACCGCGCAGCCGACGCGCCGCTCCTCGAGGAGCTGCGCGCCCGGCCCGTCGCCGGTCAGGCCGGCGTCACCCTCTCCGGCTCGGGCCCGTCCGTCGTTGTCTGGGTAGAGGCGGGGTCAGACCCCTTAACAGTCGTCACCGAATTGGAACGGCGCCACCCCGAGGCGCGGGTGCTCGCGCTCCGGGTCGCCGCGAAAGGAGCCCACCGGCCGTGAGCGTCTACGACCAGCCGACCGATCCCGCGAAGCGGCGGAGCGCCGCGCTCACCGACGGCGTCGACCGCTCGCCCGCGCGGGCGATGCTGAAGGCGGTCGGCTTCACCGACGAGGACCTGGCGAAGCCGCTCGTCGGCGTCGCGCACGAGTGGATCGAGACGATGCCGTGCAACCTGAACCAGCGCGCGCTCGCCCAGGCGGTGAAGACAGGGATCCGCGAGGCCGGCGGCACGCCCGTCGAGTTCAACACGATCTCCGTCAGCGACGGCGTCTCGATGGGGACGACCGGCATGCGCGCGTCGCTCGTCAGCCGCGAGGTGATCGCCGACTCGATCGAGCTCGTCGCGGAGGGCCACCTGCTCGACGGCCTCGTCTGCCTCGTCGGCTGCGACAAGACGATCCCCGCCGCCGCGATGGCGCTCGCGCGGCTCGACATCCCCGGCCTCGTCCTCTACAGCGGCTCGATCGACCCCGGCCTCTTCCGCGGCCGGAACGTCACGATCCAGGACGTGTTCGAGGCGGTCGGCGCGCACGCGGCGGGCCGGATGACCGCCGAGGACGTCCACGAGCTCGAGAGCTGCGCCTGCCCGGGCGCCGGCGCCTGCGGCGGGCAGTTCACCGCGAACACGATGGCAACCGCGATCGACTTCCTCGGCATCTCCCCGCGGGGGCTCTCCGGCATCCCCGCGCGGCACCCCGACAAGGAGCAGGCGGCCTACGAGGCCGGGAAGCTCGTGATGCGGGTCGTCCGCGACGACGTCCGGCCCTCGAGCATCCTCACCCGCGAGGCCTTCGAGAACGCGATCGCCGCGATCGCGGGTACCGGCGGGTCGACGAACGGCGTCCTCCACCTGCTCGCGATCGCGCGCGAGGCGGGGGTGGAGCTGTCGCTCGACGACTTCGACACGATCGCCGCGCGGACGCCGATCGTCGCCGACCTGAAGCCGTTCGGCCGCTTCGTCGCCACCGACCTCCACCGGGCCGGGGGCGTCGGCCTCGTCGCGCGGGAGCTCGCCGGCGCCGGCGTCCTGCACGCCGACGCGCGCGGGGTCGACGGCCGCACCCTCGGCGAGGTAGCGGCGCGCACGGTCGAGCAGGTCGGCCAGCAGGTGGTCGTCCCGTACACGAGGCCGCTGAAGCCGACCGGGGGGCTCGCGATCCTGCGCGGCTCGCTCGCCCCCGACGGCTGCGTCGTCAAGCTCGCCGGCCACGAGCGGCTCCACTTCCGCGGTCCCGCGCGCGTGTTCGACAGCGAGGAGGCGTGCTTCGCGGCCGTGAAGGCGCGGCGGATCCGGCCCGGCGACGTGGTCGTGATCCGCTACGAGGGGCCGGCCGGCGGGCCAGGCATGCGCGAGATGCTGCACGTGACCGCCGCGCTCGTCGGCGAGGGGCTCGGCGAGGAGATCGCGCTCGTCACGGACGGGCGCTTCTCGGGGGCCACCCACGGGCTGATGGTCGGCCACGTCGCGCCGGAGGCGCAGCGCGGCGGGCCGATCGCGGTCGTGGCCGACGGCGACCACGTGGTGATCGACGTCGAGGGCCGCCGGCTCGACCTGGACGTGCCGGCCGAGGAGGTCGCGAGCCGGCTCTCGGCGTGGACGCCGCCGCCGCCGCGCGCGAGCAGGGGCGTGCTCGCGAAGTACGCCGCTCAGGTCGGCTCGGCCTCGGAGGGCGCCCCGACGTGGTGAGGCGTCCCGAGCAGGCGCCGGATGTTGCGCGTCGCCTGGCGGATGCGCTCCTCGTTCTCGACGAGCGCGAAGCGGACGTGCCCCTCGCCGCCCTCGCCGAAGCCGACGCCCGGAGCGACGGCCACGTCGGCCTCGCGCGCGAGCTTGAGCGCGAACTCGAGCGAGCCGAGGTGGGCGTGCTGCGCCGGGATCGGCGCCCAGACGAACATCGTCCCCCGCGGCGGCTCGACGTCCCAGCCGGCCCGCGCCAGCCCGGCGATCAGGGCGTCGCGGCGGCCGAGGTAGATCTCGTTCACCTCGACCGGGTACTCGCCCGCCTCGCGCAGCGCGACGATCGAGGCGATCTGGATCGGCTGGAAGGTGCCGTAGTCGAGGTAGCTCTTCAGCTTCGCGAGCGCTGCGACGACGTCCGGGCGGCCGAGGCAGAAGCCGACGCGCCAGCCCGCCATCGAGAACGACTTCGTCATGCTCCACAGCTCGACCGCGCACTCGAGCGCGCCCTCGCACTGGAGCACCGACGGCGGCTGGTGGCCGTCGAAGGCGATGTCGGCGTAGGCGAAGTCGTGCACGAGCACGAACTCGCGCTCGCGCGCGAGGTCGACGAGCCGCTGCAGGTCCTCGAGCTCCGCGCAGGCGGTGGTCGGGTTGTGCGGGTAGCTGATGATCACCGCCCGCGGCGGCGGCTCGGTCTCGTGCACCGCCTCCTCGATCCCGTCGAGCCGGGCGTGCACGACGGCGGCGCCGGCGAGCCGGGGCGCGACGAGGTGGATCGGGTACGCCGGGCTCGGCACGACCGCGGTGTCGCCCGGCTCGCACAGCACCCACATCAGGTGCGCGAGCCCCTCCTTCGCGCCGATCGTCGAGACGACGTGGCGGTCGGGGTCGAGCTCGACCCCGAAGCGCGCCGCGTAGCGCTCGCAGATCGCGGCGCGCAGGTTCGGCAGCCCGCGGCTCGCCGAGTAGCGGTGGTTGGCCGGCCGCCGCGCCGCCTCGCACAGCTTCGCGACCGCGACCTCCGCCGAGGGGATGTCGGGGTTCCCGAAGCCGAGGTCGATCACGTCGCGTCCCTCGCGCCGCAGCTCGCGCTTGAGCTGGTCGACGGTCGCGAACACGTACGGGGGAAGCTCGCCGATCCGCCGGAAGTCCATCAACCCTGAGTCTAAGGAGAGCCCATGCCAGTCGACGCCTTGAGATGCCGTGTCTGCGAGAGCGAGTACGCCGCGACCGCGACCGGCATCTGCCTGCGCTGCTTCGGGCCGCTCGAGCCGGTCTACGACTGGGACGCGCTCTCGGGACGCGTGACCAGGGCCTCGATCGAGGCCGGGCCGGCCTCCCTGTGGCGCTACGCCGACCTGCTGCCCGCCGACCCGCCGGCGGGGCTCGAGTCGAGCCCCGGCTTCACCCCGCTCGTGCCGGCGCCGCGGGTCGCCGAGGCGCTCGGGATCGGCGAGGTCCTCCTGAAGCTCGACATCGCGAACCCGACGCACTCCTTCAAGGACCGGGTCGTCGCGGTCGCGGCCGCGAAGGCGGTCGAATTCGGGCTCGGCACGCTCTCCTGCACCTCGACCGGCAACCTCGCCGGCGCGGTCGCGGCGCGCGCGGCGGCGCTCGGGCTGCCGGCGGTCATCTTCTGCCCGGCCGGGCTCGAGCCCGAGAAGATCCAGGCCGCGACCGTCTACGGCGCGCGCATCTACGGCGTGCGCGGGAGCTACGACGACTGCTCGCGGCTCGTCTCCGAGCTCGCGGGCGAGGTCGAGTGGGGGTTCGTCAACGTCAACCTGCGCTCGTACTACGCCGAGGGGTCGAAGACGCTCGCGTTCGAGACGGCCGAGCAGCTCGGCTGGAGAACGCCCGACGCGGTGATCTGCCCGATCGCCTCCGGCGCGCTCTTCTCCAAGCTCTGGCAGGGCTTCGGCCAGCTCGCGCGCCTCGGTCTCGTCGACGGGCCGCCGCCGCGCCTGTACGGCGGCCAGGCGGCCGGCTGCGCGCCGGTCGCGGCCGCCTTCGCGGAGGACCGGCGGGTGCGGCCCGTGCGCCCGAGCTCGATCGCGAAGTCGCTCGCGATCGGCAACCCGGCCGACGGCGACCTCGCGGTCGCGACCGCGAAGGCCTCCGGCGGCGCGATCTACGCCGTGCCCGAGGAGGACGTCGGCCCGAACATGGCGTGGCTCGCCGAGCTCGCCGGGGTGTTCGGCGAGACGGCGGTCGGAGTCACGGTCGGCGCCCTGCGCGCCGCCGCCGCCGCCGGGGAGGTCGGCGCGGCGGACCGGGTGGTCGTCCTCGTCACCGGCACGGGGCTGAAGACGCCGCAGGCGGTCGCCGACCACGCCGCGGGCACGGTGACCGAGATCGACGCCGACGTCGACGCGCTGCTCGACGAGCTGGGGGTGACCGCGTGAGGGACGTCGCCGTCTTCCGGGAGCAGATCGGCGAGGTCGACCGCGCGCTCCTGACCGCGATCAACAGGCGGATCGAGCTCGTCCGCGACCTGCACGCCTACAAGCGCGCGGAGGGGATCCCGCTGCGCGACCCGGAGCGCGAGCAGCAGGTCGTGGTCGAGCTGCAGGCGGCGAACCCCGGGCCGCTCTCGCCGGGTGGGGTGGCGGAGCTCGTCCGCTTCGTGCTCGACCTGACCCGGAAGGAGATCCACGGTGCGTAGCGTCGTCTGCCTGCCGGGCGACGGGGTCGGTCCCGAGGTGATGGGCGAGGCGACGCGCGTGCTGCAGGCGTTCGGGATCCCGTTCGCCGAGCAGCCGTTCGGCGGCTCGGCGATCGACGGCTGGAACCGCCCGCTGCCGCGGCCGACGCTCGAGGCGTGCCGCGACGCCGACGCGGTCCTGCTGGGGGCGGTCGGCGGGCCGCAGTGGCCGGACGGCGTCGCCGAGCAGGGGCTGATCCAGCTCCGCAAGGAGCTCGACGTGTACGCGAACCTGCGCCCGGCGGTCGCGGAGGGCGTCGACCTGCTGATCGTGCGCGAGCTCGTCGGCGGCCTCTACTACGGCGGCAGCGGCGAGCGGCCGGACGGCACCGTCTACGACGTCTGCGCCTACACGCCGGCGGAGATCGAGCGCGTCGCGCGGCAGGCCTTCGAGCTCGCCCGCTCCCGCCGGGGGAAGCTGACGTCGGTCGACAAGGCGAACGTGCTCGCGACGTCGAAGCTGTGGCGGCGGGTCGTGACCGACGTCGGGCGCGACTACCCGGACGTCGAGCTCCGGCACGGGCTCGTCGACTCGGTGGCGATGCGGATCGTGATGCACCCGGAGGAGTTCGACGTGCTCGTGACGGAGAACACGTTCGGCGACATCCTCTCGGACGTCGCCGCCGGCGTGACCGGGGGGCTCGGGCTCGCGGGGTCGGCGTCGCTCTCGAGCTCCGGGCCCGGGATCTTCGAGCCGGTCCACGGCTCGGCTCCCGACATCGCCGGCAAGGGGATCGCGAACCCGACCGGGATGCTGCGCTCGCTCGCGATGGCGCTCGAGTACGGCCTCGGCGAGCCGGAGAAGGCACGGGCGCTCCGCGCCGCGGTCGACGCCGCCCTGCGCAGCACGCCGACGCCGGACGTCGGCGGCACCGCGACCACGCGCCAGTTCGGCGACGCGGTGCTGGCGGGCCTGGAGGCGGCGGTCGCGTGAGCGTCGTCGGGTACCCCGGGCCGGTGGGCTCGCACTCGAGCGCGGCGTCGCTCCTGCTCGCGCCGGACCTCGCGCAGGAGGCCCTGCCGAGCTTCATCGCCGTCGTCGAGGCGGCCGTCGCGGCCGAGGTCGCGCTCGGCGTGCTGCCGATCGAGAACTCGCTGCACGGGCCGGTCGCGGAGACGCACGACCTCCTGTACGAGGCGCCGCTGTCGATCGTCTCGGAGGTGACGCTCCCGATCGTGCACTGCCTCGTCGCGAAGGCGCCGATCCAGGTGTCGGAGGTGAGGACGATCCGCTCGAACCCGGTCGCGTTCGACCAGTGCCGGGAGCTGACGCATGCGCTCGGCGCGCGCTGCATCGCCTCGGCGACGACGGCGGAGGCGGCGGCGCTCGTCGCCGAGTCCGACGACCCGACCGAGGCGGCGATCGCGAGCGCGGAGGCGGCGGCGCACTTCGGGCTGCACGTGATCGCCCCCGACGTCGGCGACCACACGGCGTTCACGCGCTTCGTCGGGATCGCGCCGTACACGCGCGTCGACCGTGCGCCGCGCTGGCGGACGGCGATGTCGTTCGTCACCGACCACCAGCCCGGCTCGCTCTACCACGCGCTCGGGCCGTTCCACAAGCACGGGCTCAACCTCGTGCAGCTCGTCTCGAGGCCGATCCCGCAGTCGACGTTCCGCTACCGGTTCGACATGGTGCTCGACGTGCACCCGCTCGACCCGGAGTTCCAGAGCGCGCTCGTGGAGATGCGCGAGTGGACGCGCGAGGTGCGGATCTTCGGCAGCTACCCTGCGACGGGGGACCACTAGCGTGGGGACGACGCTCTTCGAGAAGATCTGGTCGGCGCACCTCGTCGACGACGAGCAGCCGCCGCTCCTCTACGTCGACCTCCACCTCGTGCACGAGGTGACCTCGCCGCAGGCGTTCGAGGGGCTGCGGCTCGCGGGGCGGAGGGTCCGCCGGCCCGACCTGACCGTGGCGACGATGGACCACAACGTCCCGACCGAGCCGGGCCCGGTCCGCGACCCGCTCGCGCGGCAGCAGCTCGAGACGCTCGCGCGCAACTGCGAGGAGTTCGGGATCACGCTGTACGCGACCGGGAGCGGCCGCGAGGGGATCGTGCACGTGATCGGGCCGGAGCTCGGCCTGACGCAGCCCGGGAAGACGATCGTCTGCGGCGACTCGCACACCTCGACCCACGGGGCCTTCGGCGCGCTCGCCTTCGGGATCGGCACCTCCGAGGTCGAGCACGTGCTCGCGACGCAGTGCCTCGTGGCGGCGAAGCCGAAGACGATGCGCCTGCGGTTCGAGGGCGAGCTGCCCCCGGGCGTGACCGCGAAGGACATGGTGCTCGGCGCGATCGGGCAGATCGGGGTCGCCGGCGGGGCCGGGCACGTGATCGAGTACGCGGGGCCCGCGATCGAGGCGCTGTCGATGGAGGGCCGGATGACGGTCTGCAACATGTCGATCGAGGCGGGGGCGCGCGCCGGGATGGTGGCGCCGGACGAGACGACGTTCGCCTACCTGCGAGCGCACGGCGTCGAGGTCCGGCCGGAGTGGCGGGAGCTGCGGTCCGATCCGGATGCCGCGTTCGACTCGGAGGTCGTCGTCGACGCGACGACGCTCGTCCCGCAGGTGACGTGGGGGACGAGCCCGGCGATGGTCGCGCCGGTCGACGGCGTCGTGCCGGAGCCGTCCTCGCCGGAGGAGCGGCGGGCGCTCGCGTACATGGACCTGCGCCCGGGAACGCCGATCCGGGAGATCGCGGTCGACCGCGTCTTCATCGGCTCGTGCACGAACGCGCGGATCGAGGACCTGCGCGCGGCGGCCGCGGTCGTGAGCGGGTACAGGGTGGCGCCGACGGTGCGGGCGATGGTCGTGCCGGGGTCGGCGGCGGTGAAGCGCCAGGCGGAGGAGGAGGGTCTCGACCGCGTGTTCACGGAGGCCGGGTTCGAGTGGCGGCAGGCCGGCTGCTCGATGTGCCTCGGCATGAACCCGGACGTGCTCGCGCCGGGCGAGCGGTGCGCGTCGACGTCGAACCGGAACTTCGAAGGACGGCAGGGCGCCGGCGGCCGGACCCACCTCGTCTCGCCGGCGATGGCGGCGGCGGCGGCGATCGCGGGGAGGTTCGTGGACGTGCGGGAGCTCGGATGAGGCCGCTCGTCAGCGTCACCTCGCGCGTCGCGGTGCTCGACCGCGCGGACGTCGACACCGACCAGATCGTCCCGAAGCAGTTCCTGAAGCGGATCGAGCGCTCCGGCTACGGGGCCTTCCTCTTCTTCGACTGGATGAAGGATCCGGACTTCGAGCTTCGCCGGCCGGAGTACGCGGGAGCGCAGATCCTCGTCACGGGGCGCAACTTCGGCTGCGGCTCCTCGCGGGAGCACGCGGCGTGGGCGCTCGAGGACTACGGCTTCCGGGTGCTGCTCGCGCCGAGCTTCTCGGACATCTTCCGCTCGAACGCGGTCAAGACCGGGCTCGCGCCGGTGGAGCTGCCGGAGCCGGCGCTGGCTGCGCTGAGGGAGGCCGTCGCGGCGCGGAACGAGCTGACCGTCGACCTCGAGGCGTCGGAGGTGCGGCACCCGGACGGGCTCGTCGTCCCGTTCGCGCTCGACCCGTACGCCCGTGAGACGCTCCTCTTCGGGCTGGACGACATCGCGCGCACGCTCGAGCGCGAGCCCGCGATCGCGGCCTTCGAGGCGCGCCGCGGCTGACGCGGCTCGCGGGGCGCGGGGCCCCTGCCCTCAGGCCATGTGGATCTCGACGTCGTCGGCGACGCCGCCGAGCAGCGTGTAGTCGGTCGCGGCGGTCTGCAGGATCGACCCGGGCACGAACTCGGACACCGGCCCGTGGGCGACCAGGCGGGCGATGAACCGCTGCCACGAGACGCCGCCGCCGAGGTCGCCGTCGAGCCAGAAGCTTCGGTGACGGGCGCCGAGGACCTCCCGCGGCCCGATCGTGTTCGCCTTCGGCGGCACCCACGACCAGTCGCCGCCGAACGAGTGGAGGGCGTTCTGCATGATCGTCATCGGATGCAGCTCGACGAGCCTCGGGCCGGCGGCCATGTACGCCTCGAGGTCGCCGTCGAACTCGGCGCCGAGATGCGGCTCCCAGAAGGCGATGTGACCGCACCAGCCGATCCCGCCGTAGCAGACGTCCGCTCCGCCGAGGTCCTCGATCCGCGCGCTGTAGTCCGGAAGCGCCTCGGTGGTCGGGAAGTGGACCTGCTCTTCGGGCGGGCGCAGCTCCTCGTCGATCAGACCGAAGAACCGCTCGAGCATCGCGCGCTGGAACGATCCCGGCCACGTCACCGGAGCCGTCACGCCGTTCTCGTCCGCGTACTCGTCCATGTTGAAGGTGTGCACGTGCGCGAGCGAGAGCCTCTCCTCGTTGATCCGGCGCGCTGCGAGCTCGTACTGCGGCATCGGTCCGACCGGCAGGATCGCGACGAAGGTGCGCCCCTCGTCGCGAGCGGCTCGGATCCGGCCGACGAGGTCGTCGGCGAACGCGCGGTAGAAGGACGCGGCATCGTCGATGATCGAGATGCGGAAGTCGGGGTTCGGGTGGTTGGTGAGCTCGTCGCGCCGGATCCTGCGCACGCGCTCGCACGCCTCGCGGTCGCGGAAGCTGATGAAGCGCGCCATCTCGTACTCGAACTCGAGCTGCGTGGCCATCCATCCTCCTTTCAGGGAAGGAGCCGTCGGGTCCTCGGTCGCAACCACGTGAGGCAGGGGATGAAGCCTTCGGCGTACTCGACCCCGCACTGGAGGCCGCGGAAGCGCGTCACCACCCGCATCTGCTCGACGACGTCGACGCCGTCGTGGTCGCGGAGCCATGCGATCTGGCTCTCGTGCGCCTCGAGCATCCGCGTCTTCGTGTCGATCACGGCGGAGACGTCGACGTACTCCGTCGGCTGGAAGCCGAGCCCCATCAGCGTGTCCATGTAGTAGATCGGCGTCACCGTCTCGTGGTGGGGATTCGCGCTCTCGTAGAGCGGCAGCGTCGCGTGGAAGCTGCAGTCGAAGACGAGCTTCGAGACCTCGTTGTGGTCGCTCATGTAGTCGTTCGGGCTGTGCGTGATCACGAGATCCGGGCGCGTCTCGCGCACGAGGTCGACGACGAGCTGTCGCTGCTCCGGGTCGCCGGCGTTCACCTCGCCGTCGCGGAGGCCGAGCGTCGTCTCCTCGGCGCCGCAGATGTCGGCGGCACGGCGCGCTTCGTCCGCCCTGATCGCCGCGATCTCCTCGGAGCTGTGGACGAAGCTCCCGCGGTCGCCGCGGGTCGCGTGGCACATGACGACCTCGTGCCCCTCCTGCACGAGCCGTGCGAGCGTGCCGCCGCAGAGGATCTCGAGGTCGTCGGGATGGGCCCCGACGGCGAGCACCCGCATCAGCCGACGAGCTCCAGCGCGGCGAAGTCGAACAGCCGCTGCTCGACCTCCTGGAGCGCGAAGCGGACGGCGCCGAGCGCCACCGCCTCGTCGCCGAGCCGCGAGAGGATGACGCGCGGCGGGGCCGGGACGAGCGTCCGGATCCGCCGGTCGAGCGGCTCGCGCAGGCGCTCGCCCGCCCGCGAGACGCCGCCCCCGACGATGAGCGTCGCCGGGTTGAGCACGATCACCGCCGCCGCGATCCCGCGTGCGAGCCGGTCGAGGAGCTCCTCGAGCACCTCGGTCGCCGCCTCGTCGCCCGCCGCCGCGGCCGCGAACACCGTCTCGGCGTCGATCGCGTCCTGGTCACCGCCGGCGAGCTCGAGGAGCGCCGACGGGCGGGCGGCCGCCGCCCGCCGCGCGAGTCGGGCGAACGCGGTGCCGCCGGCCGCGTGCTCGAAGGGGCCGAGCCCGCCGCCCGGCTCCTCCTTCTCGAACAGCGGCAGGTAGCCGATCTCGCCCGCCGCGCCGCTCGCGCCCCGGTAGACCTCGCCGCCGAAGAGGACGCCGCCGCCGATGCCGACGCCGATCTGGACGTAGAGCGCGTCGTCGATCTCCACCGCCGCGCCGCGCCACCGCTCGGCGAGCAGCGCCAGCCGGACCTCGTTGTCGGCGACGACCGGACAGCCGAACGCCGGCGCGAGCTCGGCGGCGAGCTCGATCCCCTCCCAGCCGGGAAGCTGCGGCGCCAGGCTGACGCGTCCGCTCGCCGGGTCGACGATCCCCGGCGTGCCGACGCCGACCGCCTGCAGGCCGTGGCCGGGGACGCGGGCGGCGGCGAGCGCGGCCCGGGCGGCGTCCTCGACGAGCGCGAGCAGCGCCCGGCGGCCGCGCGCGTCGCTCTTCCGCCGCTCCGCGGCGAGCACCTCGCCGGCGAGGTCGGCGACGAGCGCGAGCACCTTGTTGGCGCCGATGTCGATGCCGAGCACGTGCCCGAGGTCGCTCGCGAACCGCAGCAGGCGTGGCCGGCGCCCGGGCCTGGGCGTCCGCGCCGCCTGGCCGTCCTCGTTGACGTAGCCCTGGTCGAGCAGGAACTCGACGGCGGCGTTGACCGTGGGCTTCGAGAGCCCGGTTGCCCGCGCGAGCGCGGCCCGGGAGATCGGGCCCTGCTCGCGGACGGCGTGCAGGACCGCCGCCGAGTTGAGCCGGCGGAGGAGGGCGGGGGAACCGGCGGGGGGTCGTCTGGACATTGACGGGGCTGGCGCGAAACGTTAGAAACCTTTCCTATCGAATGCAAGCGACCGCCTTCCCCCGTGCGGCGTTCGACCACGTCGGGCTGATCACCGACGAGGCGAAGCCGGGCGAGCGCTGGGTGGAGCCGACGCGCGTGTGGGTGACGAGCCCGCGCGCGCACCGGTTCAACGTCGAGTTCCTGCGCTTCGAGCCCGACAGCCCGGTGACCGGGCCGCTGCGCACGGAGCCGCACGTCGCCTACCGCGTGCCGGACGTGTGGGCGGCGATCGCAGGACACGAGGTGCTCGCCGAGCCGTTCGAGGTCGGAGGCGGCTTCGCGACCGTCGCGTTCGTGCTCGCCGAAGGCTCCGTCGTCGAGTTCATGCAGTACGCGAACCCGGACGAGGAGGGCTGGTTCTGAGCCTCGACGGCGACACGAAGATCCGCGTCGAGAGCGCGACGAAGATCTACCGCACCCAGACGAGCTCGGTGCATGCGCTCGACGACGTCTCGATCGACGTCCGCGTCGGCGAGCTCGTCTGCGTCCTCGGCCCGAGCGGCTGCGGCAAGACGACGCTCCTCTGGGCGATGTCCGGGCTGCATGCGCTCACCGGGGGCCGCGTCCTCCTCGACGGCACGCCGGTGAACGGACCCCGGCCGAAGGAGATCGGGATGATCTTCCAGGAGGCGAACCTGCTGCCGTGGCGCAACCTGCGTCAGAACCTCGAGTTCCCGTTCGAGATCAAGAAGCGCCGGCCGGACCGGGAGCGCATCGCGAAGCTGCTCGAGCAGACGGGGCTCGCCGGCTTCGAGAAGTCGTTCCCGCGAGAGCTCTCCGGCGGGATGCAGCAGCGAGCGTCGATCGTACGCGCCCTCGCCCAGGACCCGAGCGTGCTGCTGATGGACGAGCCGTTCGGGGCGCTGGACGCGTTCACGCGAGACGAGATGAACCTCCTCCTGCTCAGGCTCTGGGCGGAGACGCGGAAGACGATCGTCTTCGTCACCCACAACATCAGCGAGGCGATCTTCCTCGCCGACCGCGTCGTCGTGATGACACCGCGCCCGGGTCGCGTCGCCCGCGTCTACGACATCGAGCTTCCGCGCCCACGCACCGTCGAGATGACGTTCGAGCAGTCGTTCATCGAGCTCGTGCAGGAGATCAAGTTCGCCGTCGAGGCCGGCGGGCGGCACGCTCTGGAGGTCGAGTGAGCGACGTCCCGCAAGAGCTTCGGGACGAGATCCCGAGCTTCGAGAAGCCCCACTCCCGTGAGGAGCACGGCCCGATCGACTGGAGCGCGCTGACCGCGATCCAGGGCGCGCGCTCGCTCGTCGAGATCGTGTCGCTCGTCGGGCTCTTCGCGGCGATCTTCTTCCTCGTCCAGGGGATCGTCGTGTGGACGCACACCCCGACGTACGTCTTCCCGAAGCCGATCGACGTGGTCAAGACGTTCGTGCAGGACTTCACGAGCACCGAGATCCACTCGCTGAAGGTGACGACGATCGAGTTCCTGGCCGGGCTCGCGATCGGCTCCACGGTCGGTCTCGTGCTGGCCGCGCTGCTCACCCTGAAGCCGTTCGTCGAGAAGATCATCGCCCCCTACGTGCTGATCATGGTGACGACGCCGATGCTCGCGCTCGTCCCCTTCCTGCGGCTGAAGATGGGCTTCGGGCTCTGGCCGCTGATCATCGCGGTCGCGCTCGCGTCCGGGCCGATGGTGATGATCAACTCGGCGACGGGATTCAGGCGCACCGACCTCGCCAAGATCGCCCTGGCCCGTTCCTACGGTGCGTCGACGTTCCAGATCTTCGCGAAGATCCGGTTCCCGCTCGCGCTCCCGATGATCATCGTCGGCTACATGGTCGGCTCGATCTTCGGGCTGCTGACGGCGGTGGGCGGCGAGATGGTCGCCGCCAGCGAGCAGGGCGGCCTCGGCCGCGACCTCGTCTACTACTCGTCGCTCGCACGGATGCCGGAATTCGGGGCGACGATCCTGATCATCGCGATCCTCGGCGTCCTCATCTACGTGATCTTCTACTTCATCGGCAAGCGTTGGGCGAGTTGGGAGGCATGACGAAACCGCAACGAAAGGAGAGGGACGGTATGGAGGCCAGAATCGAGGAGGCGCTCGCGCGCACGCATACCCGCGCGGGCTTCCTCAGACGTGCGGCTGCGACCGGGATCGGCTTGTCGGCCCTGTCCGGTCTCGAGGCGATCGGTGCGCTCGCCGCGGACACCGCGACCCAAACGGTTCGGTGGATCTCGCCCCGCGGCACCCTCGACGTGATGGACGACTTCGATCTCTGGGTGCCGATCAAGATGGGGTACTTCACGAAGCTCGGGATCAACGCGGAGCTGATCGCGGGCCCGCTCGGGGACGCGCTCGCGACGACGAAGTTCGTCGCCCAGCACCAGGCGGACATGGGCTACCCCTCGCCCGGGGTGCTGACGGCGTCCATCGACAGCGGGATCCCGGTGAAGTCGATCTGGGACATGATCTCGGGGCAGGTCTTCGACTTCGCGCTGCCCCTCGACAGCAAGATCACGAGCGTCAAGCAGCTCGCGGGCAAGAAGATCGCGCTCGGGAGCGCGGGCTGGAGCACGATCGTCGACCCGATCCTCGTCGAGGCGGGCGTCAACCCGAAGTCCGTCACCTACGTGAACGCCGGCAACGACTGGGCGCAGGCGACGGAGAGCGGCCAGGCCGACGCCGGGCTCGCGTGGGAGGGGCTGCGGGCCCAGTGGGCAGGTCAGGGGCTGAAGCTGAAGTACCTGATCGGGACGTCGTTCTCGAAGCAGCCGTCCAACGTCTACGCGGTGCGGGCGGCGGACCTGAACGATCCCGCGAAGGTCGACCTCTACACGCGCTTCCTCCAGGGCATGATCATGGGCCTCACGTTCGCGAAGGTGAACCCGCGAGCGGCGGCGCAGATCACGTACACCGCACGCCCGAACCTGGCGAAGACGCTGAAGCCCCAGGCGGCCTACGACTCGTTCCTCGAGCTCGCCGAGGCGTACAGCACGTCGCACCGCCATGGCCAGGGCTGGGGGTGGCACTACCCGGCCGGATGGGCGTCCTACCTGAGCATCGTCCACAAGCTCGGGCAGACGAAGAAGCTGCTGCCCGCGAGCGAGGTCTACACGAACGACCTCGTGATCGCGGCGAACAAGAAGGCCGACGTGGCGACGGCGACGGCCGACGCGAAGGCGTTCAAGCTGAACGCGACCTTCCAGGCGGTCAACCCGGGTCACCCGACCATCTAGCGACGCGGCCGGTGCGGCGCTCTCCCCGGGGCGCCGCACCGGCGCAGAGGAGGACGCGATGCCGTACCCGCTTGCGGGGCACACGAACTCGTACCACACGTATGGCTTCGACGAGGCGCTCGCCGGCATCGCCGCCGCGGGCTTCAGGGGCGTGGAGCTCTCCGCCGTCCCGGGCTGGACGGAGCACGTCGACCTCGACTCCGACCCGGCGTCGGTGCGCACGAAGCTCGACGGCTACGGGCTCACGGCGGTCAGCTTGAGCGGCCACTCCGACCTGACGACGCGCGAGGGTCTCGCGCACGGGATCAAGGCCGTCGAGTGGGCCGGCCGGTACGGACTGCCGGTCGTCAACACCGCCGTCGGCGGCCACCAGAGCGCGGACGAGAACGAGGCGGCGTTCCTCGCCAACGTCGGCGAGCTCGCCGACGCCGCCGAGCGGGCCGGGGTCGTCGTCGCGCTCGAGATCCACGGCGACATCATGGCCTCGAGCGACGTGACGCTTCCGCTGCTCGAGAAGATCGGCCGCGACTCGGTGAAGGTGAACTACGACACCGCCAACGTCGAGTTCTACTCCGGCCGGCTCGCCGTCGACGACCTGCCGAAGATCGCGGGGATGCTCGCGCACGTCCACTTGAAGGACACGGTCGGCGGGAAGGGCGTCTGGAACTTCCCGGCGATCGGCGACGGCCACGTCGACTTCGCGCGCGTGCTCTCGATCCTGCGCGAGGCGGGGTACGACGGTCCCTACTCGGTCGAGATCGAGTTCCAGGGCGAGCCGTGGCCACCCCTCGAGGACGTGAACGAGGCCATGCGCCGCTCGTTCCGGCACCTGAGCACGCTGGGTCTCTCGTGATGGCGTCCCGTTCCCGCTTCATGCCGGAGATGACGAACCTCCAGGTGCGCGAGTACCTCGAGGGCGGCGGTCGGATGGTGATCGTGCCCGTCGGCTCGACCGAGGACCACGGCGACCACGGCCCGCTGTGGACGGACGTCTACATCCCGCTCGAGGTCGCGACCCGGGCGTCGAGGGAGCTCGACGCGCTCGTCGGTCCGCCGATCCCGTTCGGGCTCGCGGCGGACCACCGGGGCGCGCACGGCCTCGTGCAGGTTCGCATGGACACCTTCCTCGACCTCGTCCGCGACGTCTGCGTGTCGCTCGCCGACGCCGGCTTCCGCCGCATCGTCCTGCTGAACGGCCACTACTGCAACTCGCACGCGCTCGAGTTCGCCGCCTCGCGCGTGCACGACGAGCTGCCGGCCGGCACGCGCATCTACCCCTTCCCGTACTGGGCCGGACTGAAGGCGGAGGAGGCCGAGCAGTACCTCTCCGGCTCCGTCGGCATCCACGCGAACGTCGGCGAGACGTCGGCCGTGCTCGCGATCGACCCGAGCCTCTGCGACATGGAGCGGGTGCGCGACTTCGTCCCCGACCTGCCCGAGCTGCGCACGAGCGCGCTCGCCCTGATCGACCCGGTGTTCCTCGCGACGCCGGGCTCGTTCTGGTCGATCCTCGAGGAGGGCGGCGGCGTGTGGGGGAAGCCGAGCGAGTCGACCGCCGAGAAGGGCGAGCAGTTCCTCCGCTGGTGCACGCGCGCCGTGGTCGACGTCGTGCACGACCTCGAGACCCTGCACGACCGCATCGAGCCCGGCTACCTGAAGACGCGCCCGAGGCGCGGATGACGTGCACGATCGCGATCGCCGGCGCCGGCTTCATGGGCTCCGCGCATGCGTCGAGCTACGCCGCGCTCGGCGAGCGCGTGCGCGTCAAGTACGTCTGCGGACGAACGCCCGAGCGCGCCGCGCGCGTCGCGGGGACGGTGGGCGCCTCGGTCGCCTCCCTCGACGAGGCGCTCGCCGACCCGGAGGTGGAGGCGGTCGACCTGTGCCTGCCGACGCCGCTCCACCGCGAGGCCGCCGAGCGTGCGTTCGCCGCCGGCAAGCACGTCTTCCTCGAGAAGCCGCTCGCGCTGAGCGTCGAGGACGGGGAGGCGATCGTCGCGGGCGCCGAGCGCAGCGGCCGCCTGCTCATGGTCGGACTCGTGCTGCGGTTCTGGCCGGAGTACGTGGCGCTGCGCCGGCTCGTGGCGGACGGCGCGCTCGGCCGGCCGAGGGCCGCCTTCGTCCGGCGGCTCTCGCCGCCGGCGGACTGGGCCGACTGGCTCCGGGACCGCGAGCAGTCGGGCGGCACCGCCGTCGACCTGATGGTCCACGACTTCGACCAGCTGAACGCGTTGCTCGGCACGCCGCGCTCGGTCTACGCGAGCGAGCCGCTCCCCGGGCACGTGCACGCGGTGGTCGAGTACGACGGCGCCTCCGGGACGGCGGAGGGGAGCATGGCGATGCCGCGGTCGTACCCGTTCTCGAGCGAGATCCGCGTGCTCGGCGAGCGCGGGGCGGCGGAGTACGCGTTCTCGGCCGCGCCGGTCGAAGGCGAGGGGAACATCGGCGCGTCGTCGTCGCCGCGCGGGCTGCGCGTCTACCCGGTCGAGGGCGAGCCGCGGGTCGAGCCGGTGGAGAGCGCCGACCCGTGGGGGCCGGAGCTCGCGTACTTCGTCTCGTGCCTCGAGGCGGGCCGGCGGCCGGCCGAGGGGACGGGGGAGCAGGCGCTCGGGGCGCTGCGGGTGTCGCTGGCGGCGAACCGGTCGATCGCGAGCGGCCGGCCGGAGCCGATCTGAGGCTCGGCGTCGAAGCCGCGCTCGTCCGCGACGAGCTCGTGATCGGCGACGTCGAGCTCGACGGCGGGCGGGTCGCCCGGGTGGGGCTCGGAGGCCGCGGGCGGGGGCTCGCGGCGCCCGGCTTCGTCGACCTCCAGGTGAACGGCTTCGCGGGCGTCGACTTCCTCGGCGCGTCGGCCGCCGAGTGGCGTGCGGCCGGCGAGGCGCTGCTCGCGACGGGCGTGACCGCCTTCCAGCCGACGTTCGTGACCGCGCCGGAGGAGGCGCTCGTCGACGCCCTGCGGTCGGTGCCGGCGAGCCCGGCCGTCGTCGGCGCGCACCTCGAGGGGCCGTTCATCTCGGCGCGGCGGCTCGGGGCGCACCCGGGCGCGCACCGCCGGGATCCCGACGTCGCGCTGCTCGACCGGCTCCTCGACGCCGGTCGGGTGACGATGGTGACGCTCGCGCCGGAGCTTCCGGGCGCCCTCGAGCTCGTCGCGCGCGCCCGCCGGCGGGGCGTCGTGCTGAGCGCGGGGCACACGGAGGCGACCGCGGCCGAGGCCCAGGCGGCCTTCGACGCCGGCGTGGCCGCGGTCAGCCACGTCTTCAACGCGATGCCGCCGATTCGCTCGCGCGAGCCGGGCGTCGCCGGCGCGGCCCTGACGCGACCCGGCGTCGTCGTGCAGGCGATCGTCGACGGCCGGCACCTGGCGGACGAGACGGTGCGGCTCGTGTGGGCGGCGGCGGCGGGACGGGTGGCGCTCGTGACGGACGCGACGGCGGCGGCGGCCGCCGGACCCGGTCGCTACCGGCTGGGCGAGGCGGAGATCGAGGTCGTGGACGGGGCGCCGCGGCGCGCGGACGGCACGCTCGCGGGCAGCGCGCTGACGATGCTCGACGCGGTGCGCAACCTGCACGCGCTCGGGGTGCCGCTCGTGGAGGCGATCGGCGCGGCGACGGCCGTGCCGGCGCGGCTCCTCGGCCGTCCCGACCTCGGGGTGCTCGAGCCGGGAGCGCGCGCGGGCGTCGTCGTGCTCGACGACCGGCTCGAGCTCGTCCGGGTCGTCGGGAGCGGGTGAGCCGGCTACGCGAGCAGGGCGCCGACGGCCGGCGTCGCGGCGGCGATCCGGGCGCCGACGGCGACGACGTCGCCGACGACGAGCAGCGCCGGCGGGGCGAGCTCCTCGGCTCGGGCCGCGATCTCGGCGAGCGTCCCGGTCGCCGTCCGGCCGTCGGGGCGGGTGCCGCTCGCGATCACCGCGGCCGGCGTCGACGGGTCCTTGCCGGCCGCGAGGAGGCCGGCCACGAGCTCCGGCAGGTGCGTCAGGCCCATGAAGACGACGAGCGTGCCCGGCGTCTGCGCCAGGCGCTCGTAGTCGAGCGCCTCCCCGGAGGCCGAGTGGCCGGACACGACCGTCACCTGCGCCGAGACGCCGCGGTGCGTGACCGGGATCCCCGCCGAGGCCGGCACCGCCGAGAGCGCCGACACGCCGGGGACGACCGCGAACGGCACGCCGGCCTCGGCCAGGGCCAGCGCCTCCTCGCCGCCCCGCCCGAACACGAACGGGTCGCCCCCTTTCAGCCGCACCACCTCGAGGCCCCGCCGGCCGAGCTCGACGAGGAGCTCGTCGATCGCCGCCTGCGGAAGCCGCGCGCGCGGGACGAGCAGGGCGTCCTCGGGCGCCTCCTCGACGAGCTCGGGCGCCACGAGCGCGTCGTAGACGAGGGCCTCGCAGGAGCGCACGAGCTCGAGGCCCCGCGCGGTGATCAGCCCCGGGTCGCCCGGGCCGGCGCCGACGAGCCAGACGGTCACGAGAGCCGCTCGCGCACGATCTCCTCGAAGTAGTCGCGGCGCTCCTCGTAGCGGGCGAACCGCTCCTTCGCCCAGGGCCGCAGCGCGCGCAGCTCCTCCGCCAGCGCGCCGTGCTCGGGGCGCACGATCTCGGCGATCTCGTCGCGCAACCGCTTCGCGAGCGCCGGCGACGCGCCGCCGGTCGAGACCGCGACCGCGATCGGCCCCTCGCGGTGCACCGCGGGGAGAATGAAGTTGCAGAGGTCGGGCATGTCGGCGACGTTGCAGAGCATCGAGCGCCGCTCGGCGTCGCGGCAGATGCGCTCGCCGAGCGCCCGGTCGGGCGTCGCGGCGACGACGAGGAAGGCGCCCCGCAGCACGCGCCGCCGGTACCTCGCCGCGGGGACGCGGTGGACGAGCGCCCCGCACGCCTCGAGGCCGGCGGCCTTCTCGTCGGCGAGCGCGCCGTCGCCGACGACGACGCACCGCCGGCCGGCCACGTCCAGGCACGCCATGTAGTACTGCGTGCTCACGCGGCCTGCTCGCGGGGCTTGAGCTCGTCGACCATCCGGTTGATCGCGTCCACGTCGGGGAAGGCGTAGTTGATCTGCCGGTACGGCTCCCAGTCGTCCGGGATCGCGTCCTCGGGCAGGATCGCCTCGACCGGGCACTCCGGCTCGCACGCGCCGCAGTCGATGCACTCCTCCGGGTCGATCACGAGCATCCGCTCCATCTCGTGGATGCAGTCAACGGGGCAGACGCTCTGGCACGAGATGTCCTTCACGTCGACGCACGCCTCGCCGATGATGTACGTCACTCCAGGCTCCTCCTACGTTCCGATCGATTGCACGCGCGCGCCCGCCTTGCCGAGCCGCAGCGCGATCTCGAAGCCCTCCGTCGAGATGCTGACACCGTACTCGCCGGGGCCGACCGCGGAGACGGCGATCCGCTCGATCGTGCGGCCGGCGAGCGCCTCGAGCGCCTCGTTCACGCCCCGCGTCGTCTCGGCGAGCTCCCTGCCGAGCGGGAGCCGCCGGAAGAGCCCGAGCGCGGCCTGCTCGCCCTCCGGCCCGTAGACCGCGCGCACGCGTCCGGTCGCGAGGCCGAGCTCGAGCAGCTCGGCGAGCGCCTCGGCATCCGCCCCCTCGACCTCGCCGTCGTCGATCGCGGCGACGACGTCCGCGAGCCGCCCCCGGCGCGCCTCGTCCTGGACGAGCGCGAGCACCGCCTGCGCCTCGGCGCGGGCGACCTCGGCTGCCTGCCCGGCGACGCGGGTCATCTCAGCGCTCGTCGCCGAGGATCGCGTGCAGCTCGTGCTCGAGCCCGCCGCTCTCAATCGAGCAGTGGATCCCGCACTCCTTCGGCGCGTTCGACTCCCACCACCAGCGGCCCGCGCGGGACGGCTCGCCGGGCCCGATCGCGCGCGTGCACGGTGCGCAGCCGATCGACCGGTAGCCCTTGTCGTAGAGCGGGTGGTAGGGGACGTCGCGCTCGCGGACGTACGCCCACACCTCCTCCTCCGTCCACTCGGCGAGCGGCGAGAGCTTGACGATCGCGCCGTGGTCGTGGTCGATCTCGACCTTGCGGATGTTCGTCCGGCTCGCCCACTGGTCGCGGCGAAGGCCCGTCACCCAGGCGTCGAGGGTGTGCAGGTGCTTCGTCAGCGGCCGCACCTTGCGCAGGTTGCAGCAGAGGAGACGCAGGTCGACGGAGGTGCGGAAGAGGTCGACCCCGTGCCTCGAGACCATCGCGGCGACCTCGTCCGGATCCGGCCGGACGAGCGTGAGGTCGAGCCCCGGGTAGCGGCTGCGCAGGCGGTCGGCGAGCTCGAGCGTCTCCGGCGGCAGGCGGCCGGTGTCGACGGAGAAGACCTTCACGCGCGGGTCGATCTCGTACGCCATGTCGATCAGCGCGACGCTGTCGACCTGGAACGAGGTCGAGATCGCGATCGCCTCGCCGAAGCGCTCGATGCCCCACTCGAGGAGCGCCTGCGGCTCTTCCCCCTCGAAGGCGACCGAGAGCTCGCCGGCCTCGAGCTCGTCGATGAGCTCGGACGTGCTCACGCCGCCTCGGCCTCCTCGTCGCGAGCGCGCCCCTTCGCCGGCTCGATCCCGGCCAGCGCCCCGAGCTCCTCGTCGCTCGAGCGCCGGGCGAACGCGACGAAGCTCTCGCCCGGCGCTCGCCGCGCGAGCCAGCCGCCGACGAGTCCCTCGACCGCCCGCTCGAGCTCGTCGGTCGGCACGCGCCGGAAGAGCGGGCGGCCGATCGCGGGCTCGGGGCCGAGCGAGCCGCGCACGAAGATGTCGTAGGCCTGGCGGCGCGCGCCGCCCTCGTCGCGGGCGGTCGTGCCCTGGAAGCCGAGGTCGCCGACCCAGTGCTGCGCGCAGGCGTGCGGGCAGCCGTCGAGCTGCAGCCGCAGCTCCGCGATCTCGGCGCCGAACCGCGCCTCCAGGTGGCGGATCAGCCGGTCGAGCCGCGTCTTCGTCTCCGCCACGGAGAAGTTGCAGTGCGGCTCGCCGGTGCACGCGATCGAGTTGCCGCGCACCGGGTTGACGTCGAGCGGAAAGCCGATCCGCTCGAGCTCGGCGAGCGCCTCCGCCACCGACGCGTTCGGGATCCCGGTGACGATGAGGTTCTGCTGACGGGTGAGGCGGACGTCGCCGCCGTAGCGCTCGGCGAGGCCCGCGAGCGCGATCATCTGGTCCCCGGAGATCAGGCCGAGGTGCACCGGCACGCCGACGTAGGAGCGGCCGTCCTGCTTCTGCGGGTGCACGCCCAGGTGGGGCGACGGCTCGACCGCGACCGGCGGCAGCGCGAAGTCCTCGAGCCGGCGGCCGAGCTTCGTCTCGACCCGCTCGCGGATCCCCTCCGGGCCGAGGTCGTCGACCATGAACTTCAGCCGCGCCTTCACCCGCGAGACGCGGTACCGCAGGTCCTCCGACCACACGCTCGTGATCGCGCCGAGGACCTCGACCGCCTCCGCGCTCGGGACGAACACGCCCAGGTCCCTGGCGATCCGCGGCACCGACGAGAGGCCGCCGCCCACCAGCACGCCGAACCCCTCGCGCCCCTCGTGCACGACCCCGACGAGCGCGATGCAGTTGATCTCCGGCGCGTTGCAGCGGTCGGCGCAGGCCGCGATCGAGTACTTGTGCTTGCGCGGCAGGTTGGCCCAGTCCGGGTTGCCGTAGAAGTGGGCGGCCGCGGCCGCCACGATCGGCGAGGCGTCGAAGAGCTCGCCGGCGTCGATCCCCTGCACCGGGCAGCCGGTGATGTTGCGCACCGTGTCGCCGCAGCCGCCGGCGGTCGTCACCCCGACGGCCTCGAGGTGCGCGAAGACCTCGGGCAGCTTCGCGAGCTCGAGCCAGTGGAGCTGGATGTTCTGGCGGGTCGTGATCTCGCCGTCGCCGCGGCCGTAGCGGTTCGACACCTCGCCGATCGCCCGCAGGTGGACGGGCGGGATCCGCCCCGCCGGCACCTTGACGCGGAGCATGAACGTACCGACCTTCGGCTTGTCGTGGTAGAGGCCCCACCACTGCAGCCGGACGACGTCCTCCTCGGGGACCGCCTCGTAGCCGAGCGCGATCAGGGCCGGGAGCTCGTCCCGGATCCGAAGGGGCGCCTTCTCGCGCTTCAGGCGCTCGACGGGGTTGCGCTTGAGGACGAGCTCCCAGTCGGGAGGCGGTTTCTGGACGGTCGCCGTCACGACCCGGGCAGCCTAGCGACCGCGGTTCAAAAAGTAAAGTTTTGAGGTCGTATGCGCCAGAAGTCGCTATCCGAACTGAAGGAACGTCGCTTTCGAAACTGTAGGAACGGTGCGACGTCCGCCGGCCGCGGCCCGGCGCGCGGGCGGCCCGGCCGGCGCGCGGGCGGCGGCCCGGCCCCGGGGGGAGCGCCGGGTCCGACCCCGGCGCCTCGGGCCGCGAGCGCGCGCGTCCGGTCAGTAGCCTCAGCGCCGTGAAGGTGCTCGTCCGCGAGGAGATCGCCCCGGCGGGCGTCGCGCTCCTGCGCGAGCGCTTCGAGGTGGACGAGGACCGCGAGTCCGACCTGGCCGCGATCATCGGCCGCTACGACGCGATCGTCATCCGCTCCGCGACGAGGCTCACCGCCGAGCTGATCGCCCGCGGTACGAACCTCAAGGTGATCGGGCGCGCCGGGGTCGGGGTCGACAACGTCGACGTCGAGGCGGCGACGCGGCGCGGGATCGTGGTCGCGAACGCGCCCGAGTCGAACGTCGTCTCCGCCGCCGAGCACACGCTCGGCCTGCTCGTCGCGCTCGCCCGCAACATCCCGCAGGCGCACGCCGCGCTCGCCGAGGGGCGGTGGGAGCGCTCGCGGTGGAGCGGGGTCGAGCTCGCGGAGAAGACGCTCGGCATCCTCGGCCTGGGACGGATCGGGCAGCTCGTCGCCCGCCGCGCGGTCGGCCTCCAGATGCGCGTCGTCGCCTACGACCCGTTCGTCTCCGCCGAGCGCTTCCGCGAGCTCGGCGTCGAGAGCGACACGCTCGAGGGCGTGCTCGCCCGCGCGGACTTCCTCAGCTTGCACCTGCCGTTGAACGACGACACGCGCGGGCTGATCGGCGCCGAGGCGATCGCGCGGATGAAGGACGGGGTGCGGATCGTGAACGCCGCCCGCGGCGAGCTGATCGACGAGCAGGCGCTCCTCGACGCGCTCGTCTCCGGGAAGGTGGCGGGGGCGGCCCTCGACGTCTTCCCCCGCGAGCCGTACTCGGGCCCGCTGCTCGGCGCGCCGAACCTGATCATGACCCCGCACCTCGCCGCCTCGACCGACGAGGCGCAGGACCGCGCCGGCGTGATCGTGGCCGAGCAGGTCGTGGCCGCGCTCGAGGGTGGCCTCGTGACGAACGCGGTCAACATCCCCTCGGTCGGCGCCGAGGCGCACGAGGCGCTCCGGCCGTTCCTGCCGCTCGCTGCCTCGCTCGGCCGGCTCGCCCTCGAGCTCGCCCACGGCGAGCCGGGGAGGATCGTCCTCGAGTACCACGGCGAGCTCGCCGAGCACGACACCCGGCTGCTCACGCTCGCGGCGCTGAACGGCGCGTTCAGGGGGCGCGTCGACCAGCCGGTGAACTACGTCAACGCGCCGCTGATCGCCGCCGAGCGCGGGATCGAGGTGGTGGAGGAGCGACGCCGGTCGTCGCGCGACTTCACGAACCTGATCGCGGTGTCGGCCGGCGAGGCGCGCGTCGCCGGCACGACGATCTCGCGCGAGCACCGCCAGTGGCTCGTCTCGGCCTTCGGGTTCGAGCTCGAGATCGAGCTGGCGCCGCGGATGATCTTCCTCCGCTACGACGACGTCCCGGGGGTGATCGGGCGGGTCGGCACGCTGCTCGGGGAGGCCGGCGTCAACATCGCGAACATGGCGGTGTCGCGGAACCGCGAGGGCGGCAAGGCGCTGATGGCGCTCTCGATCGACACGCCCGCCTCGGCCGAGGTGGTCGAGCGGCTCCGCGCCGGCGTCGACGAGGCCCACCTGGTCACGCTCTAGCGGTTTGTAAATTCTCCCGCCCGCGGGTGACCTGAGCGGCCGCCGGGGCGTAGAACGAGCGTGATGAGGATGCGCGCGCTCGCCCTCGCCGGGCTCGCCGGGCTCGCCGTCGCCGCCCCGGCGCAGGCCGCCCGGCCCCGCCTCGTCGCCTTCCGCTCCTGCGGCGAGCTCACGAGCTACGCGAAGCGCCAGGCGGCGCGCTTCGTCGGGGCGGACGGGCTCGGCCCCGGCCCGGGGCTCCGCGTCTCGCCCGGGGTGCTCGCCGCGCCGAGCGCCGCCGCGGTCGCGGGCGGCACGGCCGGGAGCCCCGAGCAGGGCGTCGACTACTCCGGCACGAACGTGCAGGAGACCGGCGTCGACGAGCCGGACCTCGTCAAGACGAACGGCACGACCCTCTTCGCGGCCGAGGGTGGCCAGCTCGAGTCCGTCGACGTCGGCGGGACCGTGCCGCGGCTCCTCGACACGCTCCCGCTCGGGACGGGCTGGGACAACGAGCTGCTGCTCTTCGGCACGCACCTGCTCGTCCTCTCGCGCGGCGGCGGCTGGATCGAGCCGCTACCGGCGATGCCGGCCCGGATCCTGCCGCCGGTCGCGGCGAGCGCCGTCCTGACCGAGGTCGACGTCTCGGACCCCTCCGCGCTGCGCGTCGTCGGCACGCTGACGCTCGACGGGGAGTACGTCTCCGCGCGCATGATCGGCAGCGCCGTCCGCGTCGTCACCTCGACGCAGCTCCCGCTCGCGGTGCCGTTCGTCGGCGGCGACAAGGCCCAGAACGAGGCGATCCTCGCCCGCACCCGCGCCTCGGCGTGGATCCCGACCTACCGCCTGCGCCGCGGCCCGGCGCACCCGCTCGTGCAGTGCCGCGACGTCCTCCGCCCGCCGGGCTTCGCCGGGCTCGGGATGCTGACCGTGACGACGATCGACCTGGCGAAGGGGCTCGCGCCCGTCGACTCGACCGCGGTGATGACCGACGGCAGGATCGTCTACGCCTCGCCGACCACGCTCTACGTCGCGAGCGAGCCCTGGTCGGCGCGCCCCGATCCGGCGGCGCCGACGCAGCCGCTCGGGAGCGCGACCACACAGATCGACGCGTTCGACATCTCCGACCCGGCGACGACGACCTACCTCGGCAGCGGCACGGTGCCGGGGTACCTGCTCAGCCAGTGGTCGCTGTCCGAGTTCCAGGGCGTGCTGCGCGTCGTCTCGACCGACGCGCCCGCCTGGTGGGGCGAGACCGGCGCCCCGCAGAGCCAGTCGTACCTGACGACGCTCCGGCCGAGCGGCGGCCGGCTCGTCCAGGTCGGGCAGCTCGGCGGGCTCGGGGCCGGCGAGCGCGTCTACGCGGTGCGCTTCGTCGGTCTCGACGCCTACGTGGTGACGTTCCGGCAGGTCGACCCGCTGCACGCGATCGACGTCTCCGACCCCGCGCACCCGCGGCTGCTCGGCGTGCTCGACCTCGAGGGCTACTCCGCCTACCTGCACCCGGTCGCCGACGGGCTCCTGCTCGGGATCGGGCAGGACGTCGGCGCGGGCAACGAGCCGACGGGCACGCAGGTCTCGCTGTTCGACGTCTCCGACCTCGCCCACCCGCGGCTCGTCGCCCACGCCTCGCTCGGCCGGGGCTGGTCGGCGGCGGAAGCCGACCACCACGCGTTCCTCGCCTGGCCGCCGGCGAGCCTCGTCGTCGTGCCGTTCGGGCAGGAGGCGGTCGGGCTGCGGGTGACCCGCTCCGGGATCGGCGAGCTCGGCCGGATCGCGCAGCTCGACGCGCGCACCTCCTCGCTGCCGGAGATCGACCGGGCGGTCGTCGTCGGCAACGACCTCCTGACCGTGTCGAGCGCCGGGGTGGAGGCGAGCAGCCTCACCACGCTCGCCGACGTCGGCTGGGCGCCGTTCCCGCAGCCGCAGCCGACCCCGGTGCCGCTCCCCGGCGGCGCCGCCGGCGGGCCGCCGCGCCGGTAGCGCCCGGCGGCGCGGCCGGCGCCCGCGCGGGGCTCAGAGGCTGAGCGGCACCCCGCGGGGGAGGACGAGCACCGGGCAGCGGATCAGCTCGATCACGTAGGCGGCGGCGGCGCTCACGCGCACCTGGCCGGGCGGCGTCCCGAGCTTCGAGCCGACGACGAGCAGGTCCTGGCCGCCGTTCGGGCGGGCGACCACCTCGGCGCCGAGCCTGGCCGCGAACGCCGCCGCCGTCGCGCTCGCGCTCTCGTCCTCGTCGCCGTCGAGCGCGGCGATCCGGCGGATCGGGCCCGGCCGGTAGCCCGCGGGGGCGATCGCGACCGCGGTGCGGCCGCCGTCGAGCAGCCGCTCGGCGGAGGCCTGTGGGAAGACGTGCCCGGGCGTCGTCCGGTACGCGGAGCCGAAGACGATCGCGTTCGCGCCCTCCGTCGCGGCGAGCTCCGCGAGCCCCTCGGGGGTCGAGGCGCTCAGCACCACGAACTGGGGGACGTCCGGCCGGCCGAGCGAGGCGGCGCCCGCACGCAGGAGCTCCTCGGCCTCGTGCTCGGCCAGGCGCTCGCGCTCGCCCGTCTCGCGGAGGTGCCGGACGTAGGCGAGGACGATCGACGCGCCCGCGTCGGCGAGGACGCCGCCGAGCGCGAGCGCGTCCTGGTCGTTCTCCGTCCCGTCGTAGGAGACGATGAGCTTCGTCGCCACGGCCTAGCCGGAGGTGGTCGGCTCGCCCGGGCTCCCGCCGGCGGGCACCGGGATGAAGCCCGGTGCGCCGCCGGGGAAGCCGAGGGAGGGGATGTCGGCCGGGTACACCTCGTGGCCGTGGACGGCGATGTCGCCCTCCTCCATCTCCGCCTCGGTCATGCGCAGGGGGATGACGAGGCCCACGAGCTTGAGGATGACGAAGGTCGCGGCGGCGGTGAAGCAGATCACCCACAGGCCGACGTAGGCCTGCACGCCGAGGAGGTGGAGGCTGCCGGTGCCCGAGAACCAGGGCGTGCCGTCCCGGTTCAGGTAGACGGCCATGTTCGAGTCGGCGAAGAGGCCGACCAGCAGGCCGCCGGCGAGCCCGGCGAAGCCGTGCGTGTAGACGACGCCGAGCGTGTCGTCGACGCTGCGGAACGGGCGCAGCCGGCTCAGGTAGTTGTAGGCGACGTACACGATCGAGGAGGCGATGACCCCGATCGCGATCGCGCCGAAGCCGTTGACGAAGCCGGCGGCGGGGGTGATCGCGACGAGGCCGACGATCATCCCGTTGACGCTGCCGATCAGGGAGGGCTTGCGACCGGTCAGGTAGTCCCAGATCACCCAGACGAGCAGCGCGACGGCGGTGCAGAGGTTCGTGTTCAGGACGGCGGCGGCCGCGTCGGCGCCCGCGTAGTACGGGTCGCCGCCGTTGAAGCCGTTCCAGCCGAGCCACAGGAACCCGGCGCCCGTCGCGACCATCAGCAGGTTGTTCGGCGCGTCGATCTCGCGGTCGCGGGCGAGTCGCGGCCCGATCACCCAGGCGGCGACGAAGCCGGCGACCCCGGCCGTGAGGTGGATCACGTAGCCGCCGGAGAAGTCGAGCGCGCCCTTGTGCGCCCACCAGCCGCCGCCCCAGATGAGGAACGCGTTCACGACGTAGACGCCGGAGATCCACAGCGGCACGAACAGGAGCCACGCCTTGAAGTTGATCCGGCCGAGCACGGAGCCGAGCATCAGCAGCGGCGTGATCGCCGCGAAGACGAACTGGAAGTAGACGAGCGCGGAGTGCGGGAAGTGCCAGGGCGGCCCGCCGGCGGCGTCGACGTTCGGGATCGACGCCGGCCCCTGCTCCTTCGCGTGGTCGAGCACCGCGCCCGGCTGGCCGACGAAGTTGCCGAGGAAGCCCGAGCTCGAGAAACCGTGCCAGGGGTGCCCGAAGGCCATGTCGAAGCCGTAGAGCACCCAGACGACGAGCACGGCGGCGAAACCGGTGAAGGCGAGCATCATGCTGTTCACCGACCAGCGTTTCTGCATCACCCCGCCGTAGAGGACGACGAGCCCGGGGACGCTCATCAGCCCGACGAGCGTCGCGGCCGTGAGCTGCCAGGCGTTGTCGCCCGGGTTGAGCCAGCTCGGGTACGGAAGCGGGGTCGAGCTCAGCAGCGGTGACATCGGGCTCCTTTCCGGCGTGCCTGGGACCAAACGAAAAAGGCCACACGACGTCCGTCGTGCGGCCTCATAGCCTGCGCTCGGCCACCGGCGGCCGAGCTGGAGCGCACCTTAGCGGAACGCGGCGCCGGACACAACCTAGAGTGGGCGGACGGCGGTGGGACTCGGCAGGCGCGACCGGTGGTTCCTGGGCATGCTCCTCGGCGCCGCGGTCGCGGCCGCCGCCGCCGCCGTCGCGCTCATCCGGCACGGGCCGCCGCGCGGCCCGTGCCTCGCCGTGACGCTCCCCTCGACGATGGGCGGCGCGACGATCCATCGCTGCGGCGCCGCCGCGGCCCGCTTCTGTCGCGACCAGGCGGCGGGCAACGCGGCGATCGCCGCCGCCTGCGCGCGCGCCGGCCTCCCGGCGCGCCGGCGGCCCTAGCCGCCGGCGACCGCCGGCAGCAGGACGACCGTCGCCTCCGCGCCGACCGGCGTCTCGAGCCCCTCGCTCAACCGCACGTCGGCGCCGTCGATGAAGACGTTGAGGAACTGGGGCAGCTCGTCGCCGTCGAACACCCGGGCGCGCAGCGACGGGTACTCGGCGACGAGGCTCTCGAGCACCTCGCGCACGGTCGACCCCGCCGCCTCGACGTGGCGGCGGCCGCCGGCCTCAGGCCGGAGAACCGGTGGAATGCGCACCTGCGGCATCCGCGCGAAGGCTACCCGGAGCGGCGTCGTCGAAGCGGTCGACCGTCGCGAGCGCGGGGAAGAGCCGGGTCCACGCCGCCGCGAGCCCGATCGTGATCGCGCCGCCGGCGACGACCGACGTCACCGCGCCGAGCAGCGCGGCCGCGGCGCCGGACTCGAACGCGCCGAGCTCGTTCGAGGCGCTGATGAAGACCCACTCGACCGCGAGCACGCGCCCGCGCAGCTCGTCCGGGGTCGCGAGCGCGACGGTGGTCGAGCGGATGTTCATGCTGAACATGTCGGCGAAGCCGCTGACGGCGAGCGCGACGCAGGAGAGCGGCAGCGAGCGCGAGAGCCCGAAGACGACCATGCTCGCCCCGAACGCGGCGACGGCGACGAGCAGCGTCCGGCCGACGCGGTTTGCGAGCGGCCGGCGCGCGAGCACGATCCCGGCGAGCAGCGCGCCCGCCGCCGGGGCGCTGCGCAGGACGCCGAGGCCGATCGGGCCCGTGTGGAGGATGGAGCGGGCGAACAGCGGCAGCAGCGCCTCGGCTCCGCCGAAGAGGACGGCGAAGAGGTCGAGCGAGATCGAGCCGAGGATGATCGGGGTCGAGCGGATGAAGCGCACGCCGGCGAGGAGCGTGTCGAGCGTGGCGCCGCCCTCGCCGCGCTCCCGGACCGGGTCGCGGACCGCGGCGATGCAGCCGACGCCGACGAGGGCGAGCGCGGCCGCGGTGACGTAGACGACTCGCGGCGAGAGCGCGAAGAGGGCGCCGCCGAGCGCCGGCCCGCCGACGATCGAGGCCTGGAAGGCGATCGAGCGGAGCGTGACCGCGCTCTGGACGAGCTCGAGCGGGACGAGCGACGGGGAGAGCGCGCGGCCGGCCGGCGCCCCGAGCGCGATCCCGGCGCCGGTGGCGAGCGCGAGCAGGAGGAACGGCCAGAGCGCGCGCGCGCCCTCGACGGTGACGACGAGGAGCAGCGCGGCGACGGCGAGCTGCACGAGGTAGGAGAGGGCGAGCACGCGGGAGCGGGGGACGCGGTCGGCGAGGTGTCCCGCCGGCAGCGCGAGCAGCGGCATCGGGACGAACGCCATCAGCCCGATCAGCCCGAGGTCGAAGGCCGAGCGGTGGATCGCGTACACCTGCCAGCCGACCGCGACCACCACCATCTGCTCGCTGAACGCGGTCGGGACGATCGATGCCCAGTAGAGGGCGTAGTCGCGGTGCCGGAGCGCGGGCGGGAGCCGGCGGCGCAGCGCCATGCCGCGCAGTCTGCGCTACTCGGCGAGGATGCCGTAGAGCCTGCGGCGCGTCTCGGCGAGGAGCTCGGACGCGGCCCTGCGCTGCTCCTCGGTCCCGGCCTGCGCCACCTGCCGCGTCGCGATCCCGACCTGCAGCGCCAGGCGCATCAGCTCGCGGACGTCGTCGGGCACGCCTTCGCCCGCGAGCCGCCACGGCTCGCCGAAGCGCTCGCGGTTCTCGTCGAGGTGCCGGCGCCCGGCGTCGGTGAGCGCGTAGACGGTGCCGCCCTCGCGCTGCTCGCCGCGGATCAAGCCCTCGTCGGCGAGGAGCTGGAGCGCCGGGTACACCGAGCCGGGGCTCGGCCGCCAGGCGCCGTCCGAGCGCTGCTCGATCTCCTGCATGAGCTGGTAGCCGTTCCGGGGCTCCGCCTCGAGCAGGAGCAGGATCGCGGCGCGGACGTCGCCCCGCCGCATCCGCCGGCGGAGGCGGCGGAAGCCGCCGGGGCCGAGCCGCGGCCCGAACGGCCCGCCCGGGAACGGCGCCGCCGCGGGCGGGCCGAAGACGAAGAGCCGGTCCTCGCCGTGCATGTCGAGATAGTACCCGATATATCGCAGCCGTGCGAGGGAGGGGCACGAACCCGCACGTATCCTTGCGCCCGTGCGGGTGCTCCTTCCCGACCGGAGCGAGCTCGAGCTGCCGGACGGCGCCACCGGCCTCGACGCCGCGCGCGCCCTCGGCCCGAAGCTCGCCGCCGAGGCCGTGCTCGTCCGGACGAACGGGCGGGTGCAGGACCTGCGCGCGCCGCTCGAGGACGGACAGCCGATCCAGATCCTGACGACGCGGGACAAGGACGACCCCGACGCGCTCGCCGTCCTGCGCCACTCGAGCGCGCACCTGCTCGCGGAGGCGGTGCGCCGCCTCTACCCGGGGGTGAAGGTGGCGATCGGGCCGCCGATCGAGAACGGCTTCTACTACGACTTCGAGTTCCCCGAGCCGATCACGGAGGCCGACCTCGAGCGGATCGAGGCGGAGGTCCGCCGCGAGCTCGAGGAGGGGCGCACCTGGACGCGGCAGGCGGTCTCCCGCGAGGAGGCGCGCCGCCGCTTCCTCGCCGAGCAGGAGCCGTACAAGGTCGAGCTCGTCGACGCCGCCGAGGGGGAGATCTCGCTCTACACCCAGGGCGACTTCACCGACCTCTGCCGTGGCCCGCACCTGCAGGACTCGCGGCCGATCAAGGCGTTCAAGCTCACGGGCCTCGCCGGTGCGTACTGGCGGGGCGACGAGCGCAACACCCAGCTCACCCGCATCTACGGCACCGCCTTCTACACCCGGGAGGACCTCGACGCGTACCTCGCCCGGCTCGAGGAGGCGCGCCGGCGCGACCACCGGCGGCTCGGCGTGCAGCTCGACCTGTTCCACCTCGACGAGATCTCCCCGGGCTCGCCGTTCTGGCATCCGAAGGGGATGGTGATCTGGAACGCGCTCGAGGACGTGCGCCGCCGCGAGAACGCGCGGCGCGGGTACCTCGAGGTGCGGACGCCGCTCATCTACGACAAGGCGCTGTGGGAGCGGTCGGGGCACTGGGAGAAGTTCCGCGACCACATGTTCGTGATCCCGGGCGAGGACCACACCTACTCGATCAAGCCGATGAACTGTCCGGGCCACATGTGGCTGTTCGCCTCCGCCCTTCGCTCCTACCGCGACCTGCCCCTCCGCTACGCCGAGGCCGCCCCGCTCCACCGCAACGAGCTCGCCGGGGCGCTGCACGGGCTCACCCGCGTCCGGATCGTGACCCAGGACGACGCGCACATCTTCGTCACCCGCGAGCAGATCGAGGACGAGGTCTTCGGCTGCCTCGACTACGCCGCCTACCTCTACGACCTGTTCGAGCTCGACGCGAGCTTCGAGCTCTCCACCCGGCCCGACGACAAGCTCGGGTCGGACGAGGAGTGGGACTTCACCGAGGGCGCGCTCCGGGCCGCGCTCGAGCGCCGCGGGCTCGACTACCGCGTGAACGAGGGCGACGGCGCCTTCTACGGGCCGAAGATCGACCTGCACATGACCGACTCGCTCGGCCGCCCCTGGCAGATCGGGACGATCCAGCTCGACGCCCAGATGCCGGCCCGAATCGGCTGCCGCTACATGGGGGCCGACAACGAGGAGCACACGCCGTACGTGATCCACCGGGCGCTGTACGGCTCGATGGAGCGCTTCATCGGCATCCTCACCGAGCACTACGGCGGCGCCTTCCCGTTCTGGCTCGCGCCGGTGCAGGTGCGCGTGGTGCCGGTCGGCGAGGCGCACCGGGCGCCCGCCCGGGAGCTCGCGGCCCGCATCCCCTACCGGGTCGAGGTCGACGACTCCGACGAGACGGTCGGCAAGCGGATCCGGAAGGCCGAGCTCGACAAGGTCCCGTTCACGGTCGTCTACGGCGACCGCGAGTCGGACGCGGCGCTCGCCGTCCGGGAGCGGGGAGGCGGCCAGTCGACGCTCTCGCTCCTGGCGTTCCTCGACAAGCTTGCTACGCTGATCCCCTGGCAAGCAGGGGCGTGACCGTCTCCTCACCTCCCGCCGCGAGGCTCCGGAGGTTCAACCGACGCGGTTCGAGGAACCTGATGCGCCGCTGCCTGCCAGCGGCGTTTTCGTCTGCAAAGGAGGACGACACGAGCTTGGTGACGACGATTTGAGGCCGCGGCGAGGCCCCTTCGAGCCGCCGCGTCGCCCGGAGCCGCAGACGCGGATCAACGACGCGATCCGCGCGCCTCGCGTGCGCCTGATCGGCGAGGAGGGGCAGCAGCTCGGGATCAAGCCGACGGAGGAGGCGCGGGCGTACGCGTACGGCAAGGGACTCGATCTCGTCGAGGTGGCTGCGCAGGCCGATCCGCCCGTGGCGAAGGTCATGGACTACGGCAAGTACCGCTACGAGCAGGAGCAGAAGGCCAAGCAGGCGCGCAAGCACCAGACGCAGATCACCGTCAAGGAGATCAAGCTCCGGCCGAAGATCGGCGACCACGACTACGGGACGAAGAAGGGCCACGTCGCCCGCTTCCTCAACCAGCGGGCGAAGGTGAAGGTTACGATCATGTTCCGGGGGCGCGAGCGCGAGCATCCGGACCGCGGGCGCGA
>Ga0209061_1000576_pt1 | contig 85896 bp, 59 predicted proteins | sample Coa_R1_10_FD_187157 | JGI IMG/M metagenome (GOLD analysis project Ga0209061, IMG submission 187157) | Surface soil microbial communities from Centralia Pennsylvania, which are recovering from an underground coalmine fire - Coalmine... | ecosystem: Environmental > Terrestrial > Soil >...
GCAACAAGATCGGGCTCGCTTGACCCGGCGTTCGGTCCGGCCACTGGCAGCCCTCGGCTACACCGTGATGTTAGCTTCTCAAGAGGTCGCTGAACGGGCGGTGCTGGGGATGGGATTTTCGTAGGAATTGATAGACGAACTCAATGCTCTCCGTGCTGGAGATTCTCCCGATAAGAGAACAAAGTAAGAGCAGATGCGGCTCTTGAATTATCTGTAATCAATGCTATAATTAAGGAGAAAGAACAAATGGTGATGAAGCTCGCCTAATGCCTTGTGCTGATAGCTTCTAGCACCGACAGAGAGCATCGGCTGTTAGAAGCGTTTTGATTCTTGAACCTCAATTCTTCGCTAACCTGGATGAGGTTGAATGTGAAAGCTTCTGCTACTGGTATCCTCTCTGCTGTGGAAGCACTTTATCGCTCCTTTGTAGAGCTCGCTACATGTGAACAGAGAGGAGAGAGCATGCAGCAGCAGTCCTCAGCGAAAGGAACAAGCTTGCGAGTCATTTTGGCTGCCAGCAGAATTGCTCGCGCTTTCCTCATGGCTCATGCTCGTTTGCAAGAACTCTCCGCATCAGTGCTGTCGTGCTCGCCTTTATCTAAGGGTGCTTCAGAGAGATTACCTTTGTATCAACGACCGTTGTGTTGTAAGGAAGTAGATGATGAAAAAACAGATAGCTACATCTCAAGCCGCCTCAATCGCCCTCAAGTTTGTCCTGTTGATCGGCATTATGAGCTTCTTCGCGGACTTCACCTATGAGGGATCTCGCAGCATCATCGGTCCGTATCTGGGCATTCTGGGTGCCAGCGCCGCTGCCGTCGGCATCATCACCGGATTCGGCGAATTGCTTGGATACGGCCTTCGTCTTGTCTCAGGACGTTTGAGCGACCAGAGCGGCCAGTACTGGCCCATTACGATTTTCGGCTACGTCATCCAGATGGCATCAGTGCCTTTGCTTGCCCTTGCCGGAAGCTGGCAAATTGCGGCCATCCTCATCATCGTGGAACGGATCGGCAAGGCCACGCGCAATCCCCCTCGCGACGTGATGCTTTCACACGCGGCAAAGGAGATGGGCTATGGCTGGGCCTTCGGTGTTCATGAGGCTCTGGACCAGTTCGGGGCGCTGGTCGGCCCGCTGGTTGTTGCCGCCGTCCTTGCTTTCCGAGGTGATTACCGGTTGGCTTTTGCCGTTTTACTGGTGCCTGCCGTTCTCACTGTCAGTCTGGTGCTGGTCGGACGCCGGCTCTATCCCCGGCCAGAAGAATTGGAGGCCAACCCGCCTAATATCCAGGCGACAGGGCTGCCCCCTGTCTTCTGGATCTATCTGGCCGGGGCTGTGCTGGTCGCCGCCGGGTTTGCTGACTTTCCGCTCATCGCCTTCCATTTTGGCAAAGCCGCCACGGTACCCACCGCCCTGATTCCCGTCTTTTATGCGGTCGCCATGGGCGTGAGCGGCATTGGTTCCCTGGTCTTCGGGCGGCTTTTTGATCGCTTCGGGATTTCCGTCCTGATTCCCCTGACCGTGCTCTCAGCCCTCTTTGCCCCGTTAGTCTTCCTGGGCGGCTTCTGGGTGGCCCTCATCGGCATGGCTCTGTGGGGACTCGGTATGGGCGTTCACGAATCGATCATCCCTGCCGCAGTGGCGCTCATGGTCCCGCCGCAGCGACGCGCCTCCGCCTACGGCCTCTTCACAGGAGGCTACGGCGTCTTCTGGTTTCTGGGCAGCGCGCTCATCGGCATCCTGTACGGCATCTCGATACCCGCGCTGATCGTCTTTTCCGTGCTAGCCGAGCTTGTCGCCATTCCGTTCTTTTTCCTGGTCAGAAGACAATCCAGCCTTCCACCTGCCGCGTGAAGACTACATACCCAGAAGATTGTAGCTTGCTTATCAAGTACTCTGACGGCTTGCCTCGATTCTCAGGTATCTTTGCTAGCCGTTCCTCCAGGTCGTTCTCATCATGTGCGAACTCCAGGCCTACTAATAGCGTTCGCTTGACATCGTTGGGTCGGCGGCCTTCCACTCGCAACAGATCATCGAGGAGCGCAAACGATCACTACGCACCTCGTTGCGCATCACGTGGAATATTGATGCCCTTAATGAAGCCATCGACCGCATGAACACCGAGGTCGCCGAGCGGTTGCGACCCTATGAACAGCAGCTCCAACGCCTCTCGATGATCCCAGGCATTAAGCGGCGTCCGGCTGAAGTGATTCTGGCCGAGATTGGTCCTGACATGAGTCGTTTCCCTGGTGCCCGACACCTGGCTTCGTGGGCAGGAATGTGTCCTGGCTCACGCTGCTATCCACGCAACGGACTCCTGAGCTTGCTCCGCTTTGATGGAGGGCGTACTCGAAGCTTGCCTTCTTCTTATCAACTGGGGCAAGATTAACATTGTGTCAGTACAGCAAAGCTACTCGGCAAAGTCATATCAGTGATAATATTGTTTCCGGATAGGAAAAGTGACTGATTCGCTCGCTCGCAGATTACACCTGCGACAACCCTTGATCGAGATGACGCAAGTGTAAGCGCATGAGCTGTCCTGCCTGGAGGGGATCATGATCGGAGATCGCTTTCCAGATGTCCTTCAGTTCAAGGATCATGGTTGTACGAAGGCTCAGATCGCTGACAAGACGGTTGAGTTCCTGGATGAGGTTATTACGCATGGCCTGCAAGGCGAGCGTAAAGACCGAATTATGGGCCATCTCCGTTACCGCTAGATGAAAATCGATAATGGCGGTGATGAAGCGCGCCGGAAGATGCACACATTGCTCGATACGCTGCACCAGCTCCTGCAGGTCACTGATCTCCAGTTCGCTTGCATGTAAGGCTGCCAACTCTGCTGCGCGTGGCTCTATTGTCTGGCAGGCTTCGAGCAACTGGTCGGGCGCCATGTTGCCGGGTTGAAAAGTCAAGGTAATGACCTCACTGGCTTCTTCGAAATCGGGTGGCGCAACAAAGGTGCCGCCGTTGTAGCCCCGTCGAACAACGAGCAGGCCAGCCAGTTCCAGCACCTTCAAGGCCTCGCGTATCGCTGATCTGCCCACGTTAAACTGCCGCGCCAGCTCAAGCTCGTTGGGCAATTTCTGGCCAGGGACAAGTGTGCCGTTGTAGATCTCTCGCCGAATACTGGCCTCGACGATCTCGAAGTTCCGTTTCGGTGCCACAATCGGCTCAAACAGTGGTTCCTTTTTTTGACCCGTCATACAGTTCCTTCCAGAAGCCCTTGACAAAGGCATCTTTTCTCAGTACTATTGTCTGATGATAGGACATTACTTTTACTATTGTACCACAACAGAAGGAGGTGTCTAGCCTTTTACTCTTTCATCTTAGCATATCCCTGAGATTCATCCCATGTAGCGCCCTGAGAGTAATGCGCTTTCTCTCGACGTATTTGGCCTATGGCCGGGAGGCAGAGACAACATGTACACCGTTGACATCGATGTCGGTGGTACCCTGACGGATGGCCTCTTCAGCGATGGGAAAACCGCCATCCCCGTGAAGGTCGATACCACACCGCATGACCTGACCGTTTGTTTTCGGGATTGCCTGGCAGAAGGTGCTCGCCGCTTTGGCTTTGACGATCTTACCGCGTTTCTCAACCAGGTTGGCCTGATCCGCTGGTCAACCACTATCACCTCAAATGCGCTGGCGCAGCGAACCGGCCCCAAACTGGGTTTACTGGTCAGCGAGGGACACGAACACGATCTGTACGCCAGCGATAGTGCGAATCCAGCTTTAGGCACGTTGATTGCACCTGCCAACGTCATCGGACTCTCGCGTCCGATTGAATCCAAAACCGTGCTGCTTGCCGTAAAGACACTGCTGGAAAACGGCGTGCGGCGCATCTGCATCAGCCTGGACGGCTCATTTCAAGACGCCACAGACGAGCGGGCAACCAGGCGCATCATCGAGACACAGTATCCCGATCATTTTCTCGGCACCGTTCCCGTCCTGCTTGGCAGCGATCTGAGCCACTATCCTGATAGCGTGACGCGCACCAACCAGAGCCTGATTAATGCCTATGTTCATGGGCCACTTGCCAATGCCCTGTACAAGGCGGAAGACGACCTGCGCGAGGCCGGCTACGAACACCCTCTCCTGATCGGCCATGCCAGCGGGGGAGTTGCCCGAGTCTCCAAGACAAAGGCCCTCGATACGCTTGAGTCTGGTCCAACGATGGGGCTGTTCGCCGCTGCATACTTTGCACACCTCTACCAGTTGTCACACGTCGTCACCCTTGATGTCGGGGGTACGACTTCGAAGGTGGGCATTATCGATGACGGGCGCGTTGCCATGACCAATGAGGCCAATATCCTCAGCATCCCTGTCAACGCCCCAACCGTGCTTATGCAATCCATTGCCCAGGGCGGCGGCAGTGTTGTGCAGGTTGACCCGGTCAGCCATCACCTACGGATCGGGCCTGAGAGTATGGGTGCCTATCCAGGGCCTGCCTGCTACGACCTGGGTGGAACCGAGCCGACCCTGACCGATGCCTTTCTCACGCTGCAATGGCTCTCCGCCGATTATTTCCTGGGCGGTTCGCGCAGACTCAATACAGAACGCGCACGCCACGTGATCGAACAACACGTAGCGAAGCCTCTTGGTAAGAGCGTCGAGCAGGCCGCGCTCGATATCGCCAGCGCTGCTTTTCAGTTGGTGGCAGATGCTATGCGGGAGGTCGTGGGACGCGTTGGATGGCAAGCGGAGGAAAGTACCCTTTTCACCTTTGGCGGCAATGGCCCTGCCTTTGCTTGCGGGGTGGCGGAACGCGTTGGCATATCTCAAGCCTACATGTTCGACCTGGGTGCGGTCTTCAGCGCGTTCGGCTCGTCCATCTCCGATATCGTCCACGTCTACGAGCATGGCCTCAACGTCTCGCTTGCCAGTCAGGAGGGACAGCGCTTCGCGCGGGAAGTGATCGAACGCATGCGCAACGAAGCTCTGCACGATATGAAGGGGGAGGGATTTGCGCCCGAGCGCGTGCGGCTCTCGCTCGAAGCCGAAGTGACCGGGGAAGACGGGAAGCTTTCCTCGGCGGTCGAGGAACTCTCTTCCACTGCTCTCATTGATCCGCAATTCCTGCAAACGCAGCAGGGAACCCTTGAGCTGCTGCGGCTGCGTGCCACCGCTTCCATGCCGCATTATGAAGTTGTTCGGCGCGCACCCGATGGGCATTCACCAGTCGAGGCGGTCAAGGGACACCGCGAGGCGATCTGGGGACGCATTTCTGAGCCAGCAACTCTCTATACCTGGGAAGCGCTGCGCCCGGGATACGAGATCACCGGTGGGGCAATTCTCGAAAGCGCCTGGACGACCTACCCGGTGCTGCCCGGCTGGTCGCTGCGTGTCGATGAGTACGGCAATGGCCATTTACAAAGGAGGTAGGGCATGGACCGTATCCGTATGACGGAGTACCTCGACCTGGATGTCGAGGAAGAAATGTGGTACTGCCACCGCTGCGGACACGCGCTTATCTCGGCGCGCGAGAACTACAAGAAGGGTTGCCTGCTGTACAACCGCGACCCGCGCGAAATTCACCCACCATTGCTGGAGGGCGCCTATACGTTTTCCCCGGACCCGAACTGGATTCGCATCGTCGAGTTCTACTGTCCCTGCTGTGGCACGCAGGTCGAGACCGAATACCTGCCACCCGGCCATCCCATCACCCACGACATCGAGCTTGACCTCGACAGTCTTAAAGCACGCCTGGCCAGAGGCGAGTACGTAATCCGCGACTCGCGCTTAGTTCTCTCGGAGGTGGAAGCATGAGCGCCAGCCAGCTAAACTCCATCGATATCGACGTAGGAGGCACCTTTACCGACCTGGTCATGAACCTGGATGGGCAGACCGTACAGGCCAAAGTTCCGACCACCCCCTACGACCTCTCCGTCTGCTTCCTCAACGTCATCGAGGTCGCCGCCGGGGAGCTGGGGCTTACACTCGACCAGGTTCTCAAGCGCATCGCTATGGTGCGCTACTCGACGACCATCGCTATGAATCGCCTGATCGAACGGAAGGGTCCGCACCTGGCCTTGCTGACGACCGAAGGACACGAGGACGCCATCCTGATCGGACGGGGCGCACAGTGGGTGGATGGCACGCGGCTGCACGAGCGTCGCAACCTGGCAGCCCAGCAGAAACCGATTCCCCTTATCCCACGCCGCATGATTGCCGGGATCAAGGAGCGCGTCGATAGCCGAGGGCGGGTCTTGCGCCCGCTGGACGAGGACGATGCCCGCGAAAAGATCCACCGGATGGTAGACCGGGGCGCACGCGGCTTTGTCATCTCGCTGCTGTGGGCATTTCTCAATCCAACACACGAACGGCGGCTCAAAGAAATCATCCGCGAGGAATACAAAGAGTACCATATCGGCTACCTGCCCGTGGTGCTTTCGAGCGACGTGCTGGGCAAACTGGGCGAGTACCAGCGCACGATGACCGCCATCCTGGACGCCTACCTGCATCGCTCCCTGCAGATCGAACTCTCGGCGATGTGGGACAGGCTGCGCGAGTATGGTTATAACGGCTCCTTCATGATGGTACAGAACTCCGGGGGTGTGGCCGAGATCTACAAGGCATCCGCCAGCCGCACCTATAACGGCGGCCCGGTGGCCGGGCTGATCGGTGCCAGGGACATTGCCCGGCAGCTTGGCTATACCAACGTCGTCGCCAGCGACGTAGGCGGCACCAGCTTTGACATCGGCCTGGTCGTTTCCGCCGACGTGCGCAACTACGAATTCAACCCCATCATTGATCGCTGGATGGTTGGCCTCGCCATGATCCAGTCGCTTTCCATCGGCGCGGGCGGCGGCTCCATCGCTCGTATTAACCGCGACCTGGGCAACCGCGTCGAGGTTGGCCCGCAGAGCGCCGGTTCCTACCCCGGCCCGGCCTGCTACAATCAGGGGGGAACCGAGCCCACGGTCACCGACGCGGATCTTATGCTGGGCTATCTGAACCCCGATTATTATTTTGGGGGGCGCATGAAGCTGAACAAAGCTGCTGCCGAGCGGGCGCTGCGTAAACTGGCGAAGCCACTGGGTATGGACGTCATTGAAGTGGCCTCGATCATTCGCCGTATTGTCGATGAAAACATGGCTTCGGCCATCCGCAAAGAAGTGGTGCTGCGCGGATACCGGCCCGAAGAGTTTGTGCTGTTTGCCTTCGGCGGTGGTGGCCCGACACATGCGGCAGGCTATCATGGAGACATTCCGCAAACTGTGATCTTCCCCTACTCGCCGGTCTTCTGCGCCCTGGGTTCCTCCATTATGGATATCGTACATGTCTATGAGTCTTCGCACCGCATGACGATGATCGAGCCGTTTACGGGCAAGGCCGTCGTCGACCGCGAGGCATTCAACAGCGTCGTGCGCGAGCTCAAAGAGCAGGCAGAGCAGGAGCTGTTAGCCGAGGGGCTCAACCCTCAGGATGCCGTCTATACGCTGGAACTGGATATGCTCTACGGCGGCCTGATTCAACCGAAGCGTACAGCCACGCCCGGACTCTTCCTCAAGGACGAGGATGACGTGTGGGCCTTCTACAAGCGCTTTGAGCAGGAATTCAGCGAGGCATTCAGTCCGCTGATCGTCAACCTGCCCGGCGGTGTCTACATCGAAACCTTTATCCTTAAGGCGATTGTGCCGAGCCACAAAGTGGAACTGGTCGCCCAGGAGCTTAACGGGCCAGAGCCGGATGCGGCTCGCAAGGGTAGCCGACCCGCCTACTGGCCCGGGCAGAAGGCATGGGTGGAAACCCCGGTGTACGATCAGAACCGCTTGCTGCCGGGGAATGAGGTCATCGGTCCAGCCATCCTGGAGTCCGAATACACGACGGTTGTCATCCCGCCGCAGATGAAGTATCGAGTCGATGCCTACGGTCTGGGCATCATGAGTGAAGTTGGCGAACTGGCCCGTCAGGCCCACGGTGTTGCCGTATCCACGACTGCACCCGCAGCCGGGGCCTAGTGAGAAGGAGGATAAAACAATGCCGCTTCCCACCGCAGAAGAGAAGCTGAAGTGGATCAAGGTCGTCCCACCAACGCAGGAGGAACTGGACGCGGTCGCCAGACTCTCGCCGGGCGACTATGAAATCGGCTTCCAGCGCACCAACGATATCCTCGATGAAGCCCTGGAGGTCTTCCAGCGCTCCTGTCGCAGTTCTATGGGTATTGCCGGTGACGTGATGGTAGCGATCTTCACTGCCCAGGGCGATCTGGTCAATGGCGCGGCGGGAACCTACCTGCACGCCATCATCCAGCCCATTATCATCAAGTACATCCTCACCTACTACAGCCAGAATCCCGGCATCAAAGAGGGCGATATCTGGGTGGCCAACGATGCGCTGTATGGCGGAATCCATAACCCGGATGTCGTCGCGCTTATTCCGGTTTTCTACAAAGGCAAGTTAATTGCCTGGTGCAGTGCTGCCAACCATACGACAGAGACCGGCGCGGTGGAGCCGGGAGGCATGCCCGTCATGGCCCCGGCGCGCTTTAGTGAAGGCATGAACCTGCCGCCGATGAAGGTCGGTGAAAATGGTCAACTGCGCGAAGACTGGCTTGAGCTGTTCAATGCCTACGGTATACGCGCCCCGCAGATGGTGGTGACCGACCTGAAGGCTCGCAGTACCGCTGCCGACCGCGCCCGCGCCCGTGTGGTCGAGCTGGCAGAGAAGGAAGGCCCCACATTCGTGACTGGCCTGCTACGAAAGATGCTGATGGTGGCGGAGGAGGGAGCGCGCAAACGCATCGCCTCCTGGCCCGATGGCAAGTTTCGCTCGGTAGCCTTTGCCGATACTATCGGTGGGATGGGCTTCAGCCTGATCCGGTCTGCCTCCCTGACAGTCCATAAGCAAGGCGACCACCTTCTGCTGGACTTTACGGGAACCTCGCCCGAAAACCCCTCATCGTATAACGCGCATGTCCAGGCCGCCGTGGGACACCTGGCCAATTTCCTCTATTCGTATATCTTCCACGACCTGCCGATCAGCAGCGCCACCTTCGCCCCCATCGATTGTTCCTTCCCAGCGGGCTGCGTCCTCAACCCGGACCCGCGAGCAGCAACGTCCTGCGCCGTGATGATCTGCACCGGCATCATGAGTTCCACCGCCGTCACCTTCTCCAAGATGATCTTTGGGACGCAGGAATGGCGGCAGGCGGTGGCGTCCTCGGCCAACGGAGGCAACGCCATGGTGATCGCGGGCCTCAGCCAGTGGGGGCTGCCATTCGCCGACATGCTGGCCTACTCGCTCAACACAGAAGGCCAGGGAGGCCGCGCTACCAATCCTGGCATGGACGCCTCCCATTTTGCCTGGTGTCCTTTCGGACGCTCTCCTGACGTCGAGCTGATGGAGAATGAGTTTCCGATGCTGGTGCCCCTTTCCCAGCACTGGCAGGACTCCTGCGGCCATGGCGCGCATCGGGGCGGCAGCGGCACAGTTCAGGTGTGGGTCGCGCACCAGACACCCACCATTTTCTTCACGACGATTGCCGATAACAGTAAGGTGCAGACGCCGCAGCCACTCTTTGGTGGCTATGCGCCTCCGACGGTGCCGGGTATCAGTATTCGCGGAGCCGATCTTCTCCAGCGGATGAGCGCAGGGGATTCCGGCCTCAAACTGGATTTTGCTGCGCTCATCGATAGAGAGGCCATCCATGGGGAATGGGGCGATGAACCATTCATCCGCTCCGTCCGACCCTACAACGAGGGCGATGTGATCACCTTTGGCTTTGCCAGTGGAGGGGCGGGCTATGGAGACCCGCTCGATGCCGATCCACAGCAGGTCGTGCGGGATGTCGAAGCGGAGATCGTCTCCGACTGGAGCGCGCGCAATATCTACAGGATGGCCTATGACCCGGACACCATGCGGGTCAACGTGGCGGAGACAGAGGCGCTGCGCGATGCCGAGCGCAAAGCGCGGCTGGCACGTGGCCAGTCCTGGGACAACTTCCAGGCGGAGTGGTCGCAGTTGAAACCGCCTGAGGATGCGCTGACCTGGTTTGGCTCGTGGCCGGAGGGGAAAGTACTCACCCCGATATTCAGACCATAGATTTGTGCGTAAGGGGAAGCTATAATGGAGATGAGTGTGTGAAGGCCAGTTATCATTCCGTTCTGGCTCGCGATGGAGTAACTCATCTCCATCACGGCTCCCCGTATTGACCATGGATCGCTTACGATGTCGATACCAGTAGTGAAAGCATTGATAGAAGGGAAACATCCAGGCAGGCAGCTCTTTATACCGTTAATCTTTGCGCTGGCTGCCAGACTGGAGGATGTTCCCTTGCCCGATTTTGTGTCCAATCCAACCAGGATCACGAAGGGACTGGTAGCGCTCTACCAGCGTCTGCATCCTGATGGCATCACCTGCTACTTCGACCTTTTCCTCATCGCGGAGGCGCTGGGCTGTCGACTGCACTGGAACACCTATCCCCCCACATTGCAGACGCCGACCAGGGAGACCGCCCTGGCAATGCTCCAGTCACCGGGTGACATAAAGCAGCGCGGCAGGCTGCCAGTTGCGCTGGAGGTGGTCCACCGCATACAGGGAACACTGCGCAACGGATCCGCGCAGGTGGTCGGCTTGCCTGGCCCCCTGCGTGTTGCGCAGCAACTCTTCGGACCGGCTGTTTTGCGTGGGCTTGCCGAAGGAGAGGACGACTCACTCGATAGCTTTGAGACCCTGCTCGAGATCACGTTGTCCATCGCGCAGGCGTTGTGCCTGGCGGGAGCCGACCTGCTGTACTTCGATGAATGTGATGTCCCCATGGAGCTTCTGCCCGACTGGGAAGCAGCGATGGTTCCCCTCTGGAAGACGGTGCGCTTTCATGGCACCCTGCCCGTTCTCTCTCTTCCGCAGCCTCTGCGGCTTGAAGACCAGACGATTGCGCCGCTGCTCTGCCTGAAAGTAGCGTCGGACGAGCAAGCCCCTCTTCCTGAAAGACCGTTTGCGCTCGCCTTGCCCGCTCTGGCAGAAGCCGTACCGGGTGTATCTCGCTGGACGCGGGCGAAAGAGTGTGTGCTGGTGACAACCGATGGCGAGATACCCTATCAACTGGAGATCCAGAAACTGGAACGGCGCGTAGCAGCTCTGCGGTCCCTTTGCCAGAGCTGATCCATCACATGTCGTGCGTGAAAGAGGAGAAATATATGACCTATCCGCGCTACTACAACGCCCGCATCGAAACTATGCCGCTCAAGCAAATCCAGGAGATGCAGGAGCGGAAGCTGCGCAAGCAACTGGCATACAACTATCAGCACTCCGCCTTTTATCGGCAGAAATTTGACAGGGCGGGTGTGCATCCCGAGGATATCCGCACGCTTGAGGATCTGGCGAAGCTCCCTTTCACGACAAAAGAGGAACTGCGTGATAGCCAGCTTGAGCATCCTCCCCTGGGTCGCCACGCCGCCGTACCGATGTCGCGGGTGATTCGCATCCACGCCTCGTCCGGCACGACGGGACGCCCCAGCTATGTCGGCATTACCAGACACGACCGCGACACCTGGATTGAGTCCGTGGCGCGCGTCTACTGGTCGGAGGGGGTGCGCCCCGACTCGATCGTCGTCATGGGATTCGGCATGAGCTTTTTCGTGGGCGGCCTGCCCCTGCACAACTCCATCGAGGAGATTGGGGCCACCTTCGTCCCCGTTGGCACCGGGGCCTCCGACCGCCTGATTACCTCGATCCAGAACCTGGGTGCAACACAGTTGACCTGCACTCCCTCCTATGCCATCTACCTGGCCGAGTACGTGCGCAACAAATTCCATGTCGAACCGCGCACGCTGGGCATCCAACGTATCCAGCTCGGCGCGGAGCCGGGAGGCGGTGTGCCAGCCGTGCGGCAGCGTATCGAGGAGGATTGGGGAGCCTTCGTCACCGAGGGCATCGGCAACGCCGACGTGATTCCCGTCTATGCCGCCGACTGTGACGAGCGTAACGGCATGCATTTCCTGACTCCCGATTTCGCCATCCTCGAAATCATCGACCCGGAGACGGGTGCGTCTCTGCCGCTTGACCGACCGCAAGTGCAGGGCGAAATGGTCTTCACCCACATCGACCGCGAGTGCGTCCCGCTAGTGCGCTTCCGCACACGTGATCGGGTGGTGGTCTGGACGGATCCCTGTGTCTGTGGCCGCACCGGGATGCGCATCCGCTGCGTCGGGCGCACCGACGATCTGCTGATCCTGCGCGGCGTGAACGTCTGGCCTTCTGCCATCAAAGACGTGCTGATGGCGATGCGCCCGCGTACAACAGGCGAGGTGCAGATCGTGCTGACGCAGCCCGGCCCCCGCGTTGACCCACCCCTGCACCTGAAGGTAGAATATGGCTCAGATGTGGAAGACCTGGCGGCACTCAAACGCGAAATCGAAGAGGTGATGCGCGACAAACTCATTTTTACGGCACACGTCGAACTGGTGCCGCCGGGAACGCTGCCACGCTTCGAGATGAAGGCGCAGCTTATTCGTAAGGCGTATGAGCAGGTGCGATAAAGGGGAGGGAAGAGATGGCGCAATTTGACTCGGTCTACATTCCGTATGGTGGCTACTGGTCAACGCCGTTTGTGCGCTGGCAGGGCAATTTTGCGCACCTGCACCCGATCCGCTTCGCGGCGGATGTGGCCCGTCGCGCCCTGCGCGAACGCGATATAGCACCTGAGAACTTTGATGCGCTGTTCCTGGGCATGACAATCATTGCTGAGCATAGCTTCTATGGCGCACCCTGGCTGGCGGGGCTGATCGGAGCAGCGGGAATCGGTGGCCCGACCATCAATCAGGCATGCGCGACTTCGGCTCGCGTGCTGGCGAGCGCCGCCTTCGAGGTGGAGACCGACGGCGAGCGCTGTATTCTGGCGATCACCTGCGACAAGACCAGCAACGGCCCGCATATCTATTACCCCAACCCTCTGGCTCCCGGCGGCAAAGGCGAGAGCGAGGAGTGGGTGTGGGACAACTTCAACTGCGATCCCTACGCGCAGAACGCGATGATCGAGACCGCCGAAAACGTTGCGGCGGAATCGGGCATCACATGGGAAGAGCAAAACGCCCTCACGCTGCTGCGCTACCAGCAGTACCAGGATGCCCTCAAGGAGAACGCTGCCTTTCATCGCCGCTATATGGTCGCTCCACTGGAGGCGCAAGATCTTTCCGGGCGGAAAGTGCTGGCAACGGTGACGGACGATGAGGGAATTTATCCCACCACTGCCGAAGGGCTGGCGAGGCTGCGCCCGGTGAAGCCCGGCGGCACGGTCAGCTTCGGCACGCAGACGCATCCCGCCGATGGAAGCTGCGGCATGATTGTGACCTCGCGCGAGCGCGCCCGGGAACTCAGCCGCGACCGGGCCATCGAGATACGGGTACTGGGGTTCGGTCAGGCCCGGGCAAAGAAGGGCTTCATGGCGCAGGCCACAGTTCCGGCTGCGCGCAACGCGCTCAACGCAGCAGGTGTGAACCTGACCGAAATGAAAGCGATCAAGACCCATAACCCTTTCGCCGTCAACGACATCTATCTGTCCCGTGCATTGAGTATTCCCCTTGAAAGCTTCAACAACTATGGCAGCTCGCTCATCTTCGGCCATCCTCAGGGGCCAACCGGTATGCGCCAGATGATAGAGTTAATTGAAGAACTTACTTTGCTTGGAGGCGGCTACGGCCTCTTCACCGGCTGCGCTGCTGGCGATACGGGGGCGGCCATCGTCCTGCGTGTGGACGCGCATTAAGCTTGACCTCGATTGGCATGTAACTCATAGATGATGAGAACGCCAGAATCCCTACAATGGTTAGGATAGGGGAAAATGAACATCAAAACAGATTACTACCTTCCGTAGAATACCCTCTTGATCTCTTGAGCAATTGAAGTCTGAGATCCCTCACTTCTGTGGGTCAACCTCAGCCGCCCATTGAGAACGCTCATCATGATGCAGTCGCATGCGCTGTTTGACCCCTGTGGATACGAGCGGCCAACTGTGTGGCCTCGTCCTGGCGGCCTGTTGCTCGCAGCAATCGCGCGTAGAGTTGCAGGCAGCTCACCACTTCAGGATGAGCGGGGCCGAGCAGTGGCTCGCGGATGCTCAGGACGCGCTGGAGCAGCGGCTCTACCTGATCATATTTGCCCTGAGCGAAGTAAATCTCTGCTAAGGTGTTGAGGCTCGTGGCCGTCTCAAGATGTTCTAACCCCAGAGCCTGCTCTCGAATCCTGAGCGCCTGTTGGCAGAGTTGCTCGGCCTGCGTGGAGTTGCCCTGAGCAAGAGAGAGCAAAGCCTGCAAATCGAGGCTAGAGGCGACGTGGGGATGATCCGCCCCTAAAGCCTGCTCAAGGATGAGTAACGACCGCGCGAGCAACGGCTCCGCTTGAACGTAGTGGCCCTGAAGGTAGGAGAGTCTTGCTAAACGATAAAGTGTTCGTCCTACCAGAGGATGCGCAGGCCCCAGTACCTGTTCGCGGATGGTCAGCGCTCTGTGGAAGAGCGGCTCGGCCTGGGTATAGTGACCCTGATCGGTAGAGAGCAGGGCCAGGTTATCGAGTGCGATTGCCACGTCGGCATTCTCTGGTCCCTGCGCCTGCTCCCGCAGCCGGAGCGCTCGACGGTAGAGTGGCTCGGCCTGCGCGTATCGCCCCTGCGTCTGATAGAGCAATGCCAGGCTGTTGAGACCATAGGCTACAAAAGGATGATCAGGGCCAAGCGTGTGTTCCAGAATGGTGAGCGAGCGCTGCAATAATGGCTCGGCTGCCGCGTACTTGCCTCGAGCAAGGTAGAGCCTTCCCAGGTTGTTCAGGCTGTTGGCGACGTCGGGATGCTCCGGTTCCAGAACCCGCTCCTGAATGGCGAGCGCCCGCTGCATAAGTGGCTCGGCCTGGGTATACTTGCCCTGTTCCCAGGAGATCAACGCCAGATTGCCGAGACCTTTGGCCACATCGGGATGCTCCGGCCCCAGCACCTTCTCCAGGATGGTCAGCGCCTTCTGGAAGAGTGATTCGGCCTGGGCATACCTGCCCTGGTTCCAATAGAGCAAGGCCAGGTCGTTGAGGCTCTGGGCCACATCGAAATGGTCCGTGCCCAGGGTCTGTTCCCGCATGGCAAGCGCCTGCTGGTAGAGCGGTTCGGCCTGAGTGTAGTCGCCTTGCTCCCAGTAGAGCAAGGCCAGGTCATGAAGGCAACCTGCCACATCTGGATGTTCTGGTTCCACGGTCTGCTCGTAGAGAGCCAGGGCTTGCTTGAGCAGCGGCTCAGCTTCCCGGTACCGTCCGCGTTCCCGTAAGTAGTTGCCTGCTCGATTGAGCAGGTGCGCCGCTTCTGGAAAAGCCAGGTTCCATTGCTTGATCAGGGCAGCACAGGCAAGAGCCTGGGAGAGAGCGCGTTGGCAGCGTTGCCAGGTGTCGAACTTCACTTCTGGAAACGCTTTGCAAACGGCTCGTACCGCTCGCTCTGCCCATTGGCGCTGTACCTGCTCATCCATCTGATCGACGATGACCGCCTGCACCAGCCGGTGGATGCTCAGCGTCTGAGTGTCGGAAGAGCGACGCAACAGCGAATAGCGGCGCAAAGCCTCAATCGCTGCATCCAACTCAAACGAGTCCGCGGCCACAGGCGCAAGCACCGCACCCAACTCTGCCGCTCCTTCGCTCAGCAGCTCTTCGGGAATGGCATCAGGATGCAAAAAGGCGCACACCTGCAATAACTCGATGGCGGCAGCATTGGTCTGCTTGATTCGCTCCAACGAGAGCGACCAGGTCATCGCCACCGGCTCCGGGTGATCGGCAGCCGGGCCTCCCCGCCGCCGCAACAGTACCGTTCGCCGCCCCCTGTAGCGATCCAGATAGCCCGCCAGGCCGCAGGCTGTTTCCTCGATATATGCCCCTGCCTGGTCGAGAGCCAGCGGCAGCCCGCCTAGCTGTTGCGCGATCTCTCTGGCCTTCGCCCAATCAACAGAGGCTGTATCCGGCAGAGCTTTCCAGCTCACGAGCCTGGCGCGCCGCAGCAGAAACAATGCTCCCTCATCCGGTTCCATCTGCTCCAGTTCGAGGTTCTGGGCGATCAGGCCCGTCGCCTGCGCTCGTGTCGTGAGTATGAAATGGCCTGTTCCTGTGTAGGGAAGGAACTCGTTGACTATCTCCATATCATCGGCGTTGTCCAGGATGAGCAGCCAGCCACTGTGTTCATTCATCCAGCGCCTGAGTGCTTCGACCGCCCGCTGGCGATCCTGCCCGTTGGCTCCTGACAGCCGCAACAGATCCGCGCTGGCCGCCAGGTCCGAAACCAGCGTCTCGCGGGTATCCGCCCTGGCCCAGAACACCGCCTGGTACTCGTCACGGTAGCGATAGGCATATTCGAGCGCGGTCTGCGTCTTGCCAATGCCCCCCAGGCCAGTGATGGCCTGCGGTTGAGTCAATGCTGCTGTCCCGTTCGCCGATAAAGTCTTATGGAGTTGTTGCAGCACTTCCTCACGACCGGTGAAGAACGGATTGCGCCGGTGAGGAACGTTCCACAGGGGCATGCTACCCGCTGAAGGAGTTGTTGGCTCCGCTTGCGTCGGCGATCCCTCTGGAACTGGCTGCCCGCTGCCGTTGTCGGCCTTATCTTCAACCAGCCCAAGCTCATGAGCAGTCTTTCCGAAGAGTTCGCAGAGCTTGCGGCGAAAGTAGGAACTGGGAGTCGTGAGACCGCGTTCCCAACGACTGACACTGACCGGGGTGGTGCCGATGTGATCGGCGACCTCTTGCTGCGACCAGCCGCGCTGTTCTCGCTCGCGACTCAAGCGCAGGTTGGGAGTCGCCTGAGCAGCTTTTTTCATAACCAGTATCTTTCCTTGATAAGCACTTGATATGCCACACGGCCCAATTTGATAACCCTTGATATTGTAGCAGATTCTCCGCTCAGGCATACTAGAAATAGATTTGATTTTCAGACTTTTTCACAGATGAGAAGGAGAGTCCACATGCAACAGGAAACACAGCAGGGACAGGTGCAAACAATCCAGCAGCAAGCCATTTCTTTCGACGTGTATCAGCTGGTCAACGCATACCGGCTCGGTACCTTGATAAAGGAATATAAAAACAATACTGGCTCAAAGATGGTCCTGGGTATTGTATACATCATATCGGGCATCATTTGTATCCTCATTGGTTTGCTTTTACTCCTGGTTGTCATATCTAGCGGCCTCATTTCCCTGTTGTTTGCCGCAATTCCTCTGGTACTGACAGGATTGGCCTTCTTTCTCAATTATGGGAGATCGCTCGTGCGCAGAGCACGGCGCAATCGAGGAGCAGGAGTATACCTCTGCACAGATGGCTTGCTATGCACGAAAGAGAGTGGAGTGGACGCCATTCGCTGGGATCAGATTGCAGAAATATGGCAGACTTTTACCGAGATTTCTTACTATGGCCGCAAATATTATATGCTACGCCAGTTCCTGCTGCGCCGCCCCGATGGGACGGTTCTGGTGCTTGACGCTGTATTCCGCAGCTTCAAGGAAATTGGAGCGGCGGTGGAACAGCAGGTGGTGAGCCGTTTCCTTCCCGGTGTGCTTGCTGCCTACCATGCGGGAAATACGGTCTCCTTCGGCCCGATCAGTGTGCATCTGCAGGGTATGAACGTGAGCGTGAACAACGGGCAAAAGATGCTCACCTGGGATGAGTTGGACAGGGTCAAGATAGCGGAAGGGATCATTTCCATCAAAAAGAAGGGGTCTCTGCTGGCAATGACTACCGTTCCTATGGCGCAGGTGCCAAACGTCTGTCTGTTTGCCGCGCTTGTTAACGCCGTAACCAATGGTCAGAAGCTTCAGCTTACGCATTGAAATTTTTGAGTACAGACGGAGCGGCGAAATCTCCGTCTGTACTCGCTCATAAGAACACGGCGGCACTCCCCCCTCGTCTCTACGACGGCAGCAGCCAGACTTTCGCGTTGGTAAACGCAACATTGGTTGGACTGTAGTCGTCTTGAGCCATGACGCCAATGGAGCCGCGACTGTAGGTGGTATCGATGACATCGGTGACGTACTGTTTGTTGACGAAGAGGGAGAGATGAGACCCCTGCGCGATGACGGTGATCAGATTGGTCTGGTTATGGCCTATCTTGATGGCAGGACTGGTCCCCTGGCTTAACGTTCTGACAAAGCCCTCACGGTTATCGACATCCAGCCGGTACGCGCCATCGGTGCTGATGTGGAAGGAATAAAAGTTCAGCAGCGCCCTATCGAAGCGAAAGACGATGCCGCCTTCGTCGCCCGTCTGGATGGTCATCTCGACCTGGTACGCAAAATTAGCGTAGTCGGTCTGTTTCGCCATACAGCGATAGAAGACGTCGCGCAGCCCTTGCGTTGCGTGATAGGCCCCATCGATGAAGGCGCAGGTCCCTCCTTGAGTTATCACCGGTATCTCATCCCACTGATAGCCAGCCAGATTGTTGACCAGGGGATCATCGAGGACAGGTTTCCCACTGGTGGCTTCGCTGTAGAGCTTCTGTTCCGCTATCACGGTTGCCGACGGGGAGGGACTGGCAATAACGGTTGCCGGTGTGCCAGGCGGAGTTGTAATAGATCGCGGGGCGGTGGAACGGGGCTTGACAGGGCCATTGGTTGTGGCATGAGCGCCCACCAGCAGGTACGTCCCCATGCTTGCCAGCACCACGAACAGCGCCATTGCCCCCAGCAGCCATGGCCTGGGCGCTGGCAGCATGGGCGCCTGCCGCACGGCCTCGTCACCGGGGGCAATGGAGATTGTGACCGCCAGCATCTCGACGCTGTCCGAGGAATCATCTCCTGTCTTGCCGCGCACCGAGAGGCGAATGACCTGCCCATCCTGTACGCCTGCCGGAATATCCACGTTAATGTGCGGCGCTCCCGGCAGATCAAGGCTGCGACTCGTGCCATTGCGAGCTTCGTCCTGGCTGATGACCAGCGTGGTGCGCAGGATCGTCGCCTGTTCTGTCTTCTCAGGCAAGAGAGCCTGCTTCAGTGCGTTGGCGAAAGCGGCAATCGTGGCGAAACGCTCCTCTGGCGCTTTCGCCAGCGCGTGTAAGAACACCTCATCGACCTCTTTGGAGAGCTGAGGATTGAAGGTACTGGGCGGCTCCGGTGTGGTGTAGAGGTGCTGGTACATCAGTTCTTCCAGATTCTTGCCGAGAAAGGGGGTGCGGCCAGTCAGCATTTCGTAGGCCATGGTGGCAAGAGCGTACTGGTCGGTGGCCGCGACAGGAGAGCCACGCCACTGTTCGGGAGCCATGTAGGGTGGTGTACCACGTGAGGTATTGCTGATGCTCACCTCGGTATTCATGACCTTCGCCAGACCAAAATCGGTCAGCAGCAGGTCGGGAGTTTCCAGGTGCCCCGTTTTCGAGCGGAGCAGAAAGTTGGAGGGCTTGACATCAAGATGAATGATCTGACGATCGTGGGCATGCTGGAGCGCGCTGGCCGCCTGACCGATCATCTCCGCCACGGTTGCCGGGGAGAGCCGACCGGCCCCTCCATACTGCTTGAGCCAGGTCTTCAACGACCCCTCAAGACGTACCGGCATGACCATATACGGGTAGATATCGCCCTCAACCGTCGCTTCACCATAGTCATACAGCGGCAGGATAGAGGGATGATCCAGCGTCGCGGCAGCTTTGGCTTCACGCAAAAAGAGCCGTCTCGCGTCGGGGTTGCTGATGATAGTCGGCTTGATAAGTTTGATGGCTACCTGCGTGTTCAGATGCATGTTCTCGGCGAGGTAGACATCGCCCATGCCTCCTCCCCCGATCCTGCGCAGAAGTCGATAGTGACTGATCTGTGTTCCTTCTTTGAGCATATCTTCCATCCCCTCATTTGTAAATGGTGTACTTACGCCATGACAACTTTTCAGTAGGGGGCTTGATGGCGACAGGGCGTTGTCGTTGAGGGTCGAATGCCCTACCTCTGCCCCAGTTCTGCTACCTGCGGTTCCTGCTGCTTCTCCTGGGCAGCCAGGCGACGGGAGGCGAAGTATTGCCAGGCGAGTACAACGATGAGAACTACAAAGAGAACGAGCGCGCCAAATTCATCGCCCCGGTCTTCGGGATCGCTGAACTCCAGAAACAACCCCAGAATTTTTATCGCCAGCCCGAGGACGGCAAAGACAATGGGCATGATCGTGAGAGAATATTTATTGCGCCCTGTCATATACCAGACAAAGGCCACCAGTGCCAGAACCGCCAGCAAGACCTCATCGACGATGTGGGAAAGATGATCAATTTCTGCGGGCAGGTCCACGAAAAACGACAGGCCACTGATGACGATAATGCTAACTCCCAGCAGATTGTAGCCGCGATTGATCGCTTCACGAACGGTGAGCATAGTATCTCCCTTCCTTCCTGTTCTGTTTCTGTTACATGGTGCCGATTCTGGATGAGTAGAGACCCTCTCAGGCGTCAACTTAAGGCCGCCGCAGGCCACCCGCAAGGGGTGGCCCTACTCTATACGAACGTGTCGTAGGGCTTGTGGAGCCGCCGCGTATAGTAGGGCCACCCCTTGCGGGTGGCCTGCGTCGCGCTCGCACGGGCTTAAGTTAACGCCTATGGTAGAGACTCTCATCACTCATCCACTTCTCACCTTTATATATACATGAAGCCAGGAATCTGGTAGAATATCATGTGTTATCAAGTCGGCCCTTGTCCATATCATTTTCTTATCAAGCACTCCCTGGCAACCCGGGGTCAGAGGAATAGGTGAGGGAGGAAATGAAAAAGGCGGCTCAATCGATTCCCAATCAGCGTTTAAGTCATGCGCGAGAGCAACGAGGATGGTCTCAGCAAGAGGTAGCTGACCGCATCGGCACCACCTCCGTCAATATCAGCCGCTGGGAGCGTGGCCTGACTGCGCCCGGTCCCTATTTTCGCCACAAGCTCTGCGCGCTCTTTGAGCAAAGCCCGCAGGAACTGGGCCTGATCCAGGAAACTGCTGGTGACCCCCTTGCGCAAGCAAGCAAACCGACCCCATCCGGGCAGATTGTCCCGCTCATCTCTGAGGGGTCACGGCTCTGGAATATTCCGTACCGGCGCAATCCGTTCTTCACCGGGCGCGAGGACGTCATCCAACGCATCCACGCAGCCCTGCTTGCCAACAGAACGGTGGCGATGACCCAGACGCAGGCCATCACTGGCCTGGGAGGCATTGGCAAGACGCAGACCGTCCTCGAATATGCTTACCGCTATCGTGATGAGTACCAGGCGCTGTTGTGGGTGCGGGCAGATACCCGTGAGACACTGATTTCGGATTTTACGGCGATCGCGGAACTCCTACATTTACCTGAGCAGCACGAACAGGATCAGAGTCGCGTCGTGCAGTCGGTGAGACGCTGGCTCAACAATCATCAGGGGTGGTTGCTGATTCTCGATAACGTTGAGGACGTGCAGATGATCGTTGATTTCCTTCCAGATACAGGCAACGGACACATTCTGCTCACCACTCGCGCGCAGGCTCTGGGGACGGTGGCGGAGCGCATCGATCTGGAACTGATGGATGCGGGGGAAGGGGCGCTCCTCTTGCTGCGCCGCGCTGGCATCATCGGGCGCGAGGCTCCCCTGGATTCGATGACCTATGCCTACTGGGAGAAGGCACAAAAGATTGCCCGGCTCATGGATGGCCTGCCCCTGGCCCTCGACCAGGCTGCTGCCTATATCGAAGAAACGGCCTGTGGCCTCTCAGGCTACCTGGAACGCTACCAGACACACCGTCGGCAGCTTATGAAACGGCGCGGGCGAGCATGTGCGACTCACCCGGAACCGGTGACGACGACCTGGTCGCTCGCCTTTGCGAAGGTGGGACAGGCCAATGCCGCCGCCGCCGAACTCCTGCGGCTCTGTGCTTTTCTGCATCCTGATGCTATCCCGGAAGAGATCATCGTGCAAGGCGCGCCAGAACTCGGCCCGATACTTGAAGCGGTAGGCAGTGATCCCCTCAAGGTCGATGATGCCATCCTGCAGCTGCGTACGTTTTCCCTGATCCACCGCGACCCCCAGACCAGGATTCTCAGCCTGCACCGGCTGGTGCAGGCTGTACTCAAAGACCAGATGGACGCACAAACCGAGCGCCTGTGGGCAGAACGCACAGTACGAGCGGTCAACCGGGCCTTCCCTGAGGTAGATTACACGACCTGGCAGCAGTGCCAGCGCTGCCTGCCCCACGCCCGGATGTGCCAGCAACTTATCGCCCAATGGCAGATTCACACACCGCAGGCAGCACAGTTGCTCCATAAAGCAGGAGCGTACCTGCGCGACCGCGAACAATATGAAGAGGCCGCGTCGCTGCTCAGACAGGCGCTGGCTATGCGTGAGCAGTTGTTCGGTACAATCCATCCTGATGTCGCCCAGAGCGCGCATCAACTGGCCAGCCTCTACTGGTTACGCGGGCAGTTTGAGCAGGCCGAGCCTTTTTTTCTCCAGGCGATTGCCATTCGCAGACAAACGCTGGGACCCGATCACCCTGCCGTCGCCGACTGCCTGAACGATCTGGCGTTACTCTACGGAAACCAGGGCCGCTATGAGCAGGCGGAAGCACTCTATCATCAGGCGTTGTCTCTCTACGAGCGAGACCCGCAGGCAGATTCCCGCGCCCTCGCCAATTGCCTCAACAATCTGGCAGTGCTGTATCACTTTGAAGGGAAATACGGTCAGGCCGAGCCGCTGCTCCTGCGGGCGCTGGACATCTGGGAACGGCGCAGCGGCTCGGCCCATCCCGACATGACCTTCGTGCTTCACGACCTGGGGTATCAATACTACCGGACAGGGAAGTATGAGCAGGCGGAAGCATTTTTCCGGCGCGCGCTGACCATGCGCGAGCAGACGATGGGCACCGAACACTCCGAAACAGCGTATACGCTGGACAACCTGGCGCTGGTCTATATAGAGCAAGGGAAATACGAGCAGGCCGAGCCGCTCCTCCAGCGTGCGCTGGCCATCCGCGAGCAGGCGCTGGGTCCAGAGCATTCCTATGTAGGACAGACGCTGAACCACCTGGGGTTGCTCTTCTACCATCAGGGAAGGTACTCCCAGGCCGAAGCCCTGCTCGGCAGAAGCCTTGCCATTCGCGAACGGGCGCTAGGCACCGCTCATCCTGATGTGGCCTCCACCCTCTACACCCTGGCACGAGTCTATAGCGCGCAGAGGAAGTATGTCCAGGCGGAGCCGCTCTTCCAGCGCACATTAGCGATCTGGGAACAGGCATACGGGGGAGCACACCCCGATATTAAAAGCTGTCTGCGCCATTACGCCGACCTCCTGCGGCAGACGAAGCGGAGCAGCGAGGCAGAGGCCCTTGAAGAGCGCGCTGCTGCGATGCACCTCTAAAGAGAAACTTGATAAGCAGATGATATCCCTTGATATTCTTTTCTCTCCTCCTGTCCAGGCATACTGGGAATAGATGTATGGTTAGCTTTCTGGCCTTTAGAGCTACTCATGCGCTTTCTCTGGAGCCAGACAAAAAGGAGGATACACGTGTTTCAGGACCCACAGCAGAAGCAATTCCAGAGCGGGCAGCAGCCGATGATGGATGCCGGGGGGAATCAGAATCCTTATGGCATTCCCCCAACGCCCTATAGCCCTCCGCAGGCATCCTACCCCATGCCATTGCATCCCTTTGGCTCTCCACCAACTGCTTCTAGCTCATACCCGGCACCTGACACCCCTGCCTACCAGCAAAGCTTCGTTCCTGGTTCTCCACAGGCACAGCCTCCGCCTCTCCCTCTGGATCAGGCGCTTGCAGACTTGCCTCGCCGCTACCTCAAAGTCTTCACGAAACCCTCGACCGCGACGCTCTCTCAGGAGATGGGTGGGGCGAGCTGGGGCAGTGTCTGGGTACAATTGTTGGTTTTCGCCTTTTTTTCCGGCCTGCTCGTTGCTCTTCTCGGACTACTCGACCTGGCAGTGAGAGGGACGACACTTTCCACGTTCCAGCTTTTCGCCGGTGCACTCACTCTTGCTTTTCTCACCTTCGTGCTCGTCGTAGTACTCTTCTTTCTTCATACAGGTCTTTTCTACCTGTTTGCCAGGAGAGCGGGCGGCCAGGGAACCTTCCTGGCTCACAGCTCTACTACCCTGCTGTTTCTCGTACCGAGTGGCATCATTGTCGAGGTATTGATGTTACTCTCCATGCTTATTCCTTTGCTTGGCTGGTTGTTGCTCTTGACCTGGCTCATTTACAGCATCGTGCTGGATATCCTGGTGATCGAGGTAGTCCATGGTCTCAGTGGTGGCAAGGCCGCTGCTGTGGTTCTCATTCCGCCGGGAGTAGTCCTCGTACTGGCCGGTGTCTCAGTTCCTGCGCTCGCAGGAGAAGCGCACGCAGATATCTATGAATTGCTTGGATCTATTGTGGGCTTGTTCGCCGTTGCATTTCTTTTTACCATCCTCATCCTTTCCTGGGTACGAGGGGCCGCAGGGTCAAAGCAACCTGGCAGACGCATTGTGGCAACGGTAACAAGGGTAGATTGGCAGCCACCCGTGGGGATATCTGCTGGCAATCCCTCGCAAGGCAGCTATATAGTCACGGCAGTCTGGACGGATCCCCAGAGCGGGAGAGTCTACACTTTCTGGCAGCGTTTCGACCGTCCGCCGCGTTGTAGGCAGGGCGGCCCTGTGTCTATCGTCCTCGATAGCAGTAACCCTGGACGCTATTCTATGGAACTCTGATATGTGATATTCATGAATGCCTTGTTCCGGCTTTTCGCCTTCGGTTTTTCTGATCTGAGCCTGGGCGCTGTCTTTGTCACGCCAGTGCACTATGGATCAAGAGGGTGAGCAGGTAGTTGCCTGAGACGATCAACAACCTCTGCTTTCTTATTCTCTTCTCTTGACGCGCGCCGCAGAGATTGCGTATACTATGAACAGGGAAAGTTGATCGTGCGATGAAGCTCGCATAATGCCAGAAGGCTAATAGCTTCTACATCCTCTCCCGCCGCGAGCGGGAGAGGATGTAGAAGCTTTTTTGTTGTGCTGCCATAGCGATCACTGCTCAGAGCCGTCTCCTTTCCCACCGGGTTGTGCCATGAAGGGAGGAGACAGCTCCCTTCATGGCACCTACGAGCCAGAAGCAAGAGCACTTTGGGAGAGAGGGAAGTACGCAATGAACAACCGGAACGATCGAGAAAAACGGCCTGAAAAGGCTGGAACCTCGCCTCTGCTGGTCGAGGTGCAGGTGCAGCAGCCGCATCTCAATTGTCCTGCCTGCGCCTGGGACCGGGAAGCGGCCTGTTTGCGCGTGACGGGACTTCATCAGGCAGAAACAGGGCTGCCTGCCGACCTGGCAACATTGCAGTTTGAGGGGCAGTTCAATGTTCCTGTCCTGTTGCCAACGGCATACAGCTTTGCTCCGGGTACATGCCTGCGCGTTCGCCTGCCTGGCGCGCTGGGGAAATCTTCTGCAAGGGAACTGACAGAGACTGTATGACAACGGAGAAAAAAGAGCAGGAGTCACAGTCAGGGAAGCAATTGCCGCCCGCGAAACTGCTCAATGCCAATCATCGAAGAGTGCTGGGGGTGACGCTCAGGCGCGTTGAACTGGCAGTCTGGCGGCTGCAAGAGCGTCTGGCATATGCGGAGACACTTCCTCAACTGACACTCACCCATTTTACGTATCCGGCCAATCCCTTGCAACGGACAGCACTCTTACAATTGACGAAACAGATACGCGAGGAGATTGCGCAACTGGCGACCGTATTCGAACTGGAGGCTACAGAGGAGAATTGGATGCGCACGACGATGGCCGAGTTCTCGCTGCTGTGGTGCGATCTGGAAGACGTGCGACCAAAGAAACTGGATGGCTATGGCCCTGTTCACCCACAGGCGTACCCCGTGCTTGACCCTCCCATCCAGCGCTTGATACAATTGGTGCTGCTGATCGATGCGGTGGCCCAGGGCCGACAAGATGTCCTCAAGCAGTGGCAACAGGCAGAGAAAGACGACGCAAGCAGGCAGGAAATGAAAAAGAAAAGCACAGGAGAGGGAGATAACCAGTGAAGAGGAGGCGTCAACGCTGAGCTTACTACGGCAGGGAAAAGCCGAGGTTCTCACGATCTATATCGGAGAATCTGATCAATGGCAGGGCGGGCCGCTCTACGTTGACCTGCTGCTGGACGCTCCTTTTCGCACCTTACTGGTCGCCGAGACGGCATCGGGGCCGTGATACTGGGAGATTGGTTGGGGCAGCGGCTGGTGCAGAGAGACAGACACCGTAGACAACAGACAGGGAACACGCGCAGGCTTACTGAAACACTGACGGCGCAGCAGAGAGAAGACGTGAAAAAGGCGTAATATTGTTCGCTTCCCGGAGGGATGCGGGCCGCCAGCGGTGACTGCGACGCTCCTGTGGACGCTCCGCGCCGGTGCGGAGCGTCCACATTCTTTCGACGTCAGGCGGTTTCAGCACTCAGCGCGCGCTCCTGAACGGCGGCGCGGGTGCGGCTGGGCCGCCAGTAGCCGGAAACCACAAAGATGGTGGGGAAGAAGACTACCAGACCAGCGATGCATACCCACCACCAGGTGGCCCACTGCGCGCCATCCGCAGCGTTCGTTACGACAAACGAGAAGGCCAGTGTGGAGAGTACGACCACCATACGCAGAATGAAGCCCTCGACGGCCATACCGGTCGCCACCAGGGCCGGATTGATATCCTCGATGGTTTCGGTGTAGGCAGCCATCCAGGTGACGTAGCCAACAGCCATAGTAATACCGAACAGGCTGAGGAAGACGACCATCAGCCCGCTGCTCGTGGGTACGCCGATGCGACTGATAAAGAGGATCGTCACAATAATCGTCGTGATGCAGCCAGCCAGCATATAGGGCTTGCGCACCAGCGTCTTATCAGAGATGAAGCCAATCACAATCGCTGCGACCACGTTGACCAGCCAGAAAATACTGACCAGCCCGTTGGCCTGCGCGGGCGTATAGCCGAAGATACTCGTCAGGTAGAGGGGGAAGAAGCCCACCGCCGCGTAGTAGATGAGCAGGTACACACTGATGCCGAACGCGCTGACCATCAAGCGAGGATTGAGCATTTGCCGCCAGGGATGCTCGATGGCTTTCTCCACGTCGATAGTCTGCGCGCGCTCCTCGACGACAGCTTTTTCCGCGACCGTGTTCATCACCTGATCGCGCAGACCGGGCGAGAGTTCGCGCAGGAAGAGGAAGCAGAGAAACGCGACGAGAACGCCCACAATACCGGCAATGATGTATTGAGACTGCCAGGAGTTGTACGTCGTGAGCGTCCGGCTGGCTACGGTGGTCGCCAGTACGCTGCCGCCGACAGGCCCGACGGTCCAGAAACCCATGGCGAGCGCGCGTCCGAAGCGGGGCGAGAAATCACGCACGAGGGCAGGCGTGGCGACCAGGATGATGCCTTCGACAAAACCCAGGATACAGATGCCCAGGAAAAATATCCAGAGCGTCCCCAGGAATGCCATGATAATTGTGCCAATGCCAGTGATAAACAGCCCATAGACAATCAGATTGCTGCGCCCGATACGATCCGACAGGCTGCCGAAAATCGCCGAAAGAGCCCCAATCAGATTGGAGAGGAGCAGGAGGCGAGTGTAGGTGGAAATATCCAGGTTGAACGCTTTAAGGATGAGAGGGGCTACAGAGGACAGGACATACGACTCGTAATAGAGCATAATGGTGGCGATGACAGCGAGCGCGAGAAACCAGATGCGCCAACCATTGCTGGGGTAATGTTCCAGAAAGCGATGTCTGGGTCCGATTTGCATGCTCATTGAAACCTCCTTGATACCCGTGTATCAGTACAACTCTGTACTAACAAATCCATGAAGCGAAGCGGAAACTCCGCAGGCGTGACTGATTCTCCTCCTTTCCTTGTTCCCGCACAGGTTTTGTGCGTGCAGAATGGTCCGAAATACGAAACCGGAAAACTAGCGTGGACCGCCCGCGACATAGATAATCTGGCCGGTAACGTAGCCGGATTCCTCGGAAGCGAGGAAGCAGATCACATTGGCGACGTCACGAGGCTGGCCGACACGTCTGACCGGAATGGTTTTGGAAGCCATCTCGATGACCTGCTGGGGATCGTGGCCCTGGCGGCGGGCGGTGGCGCGCGTCATCTCGGTGTCGATAAAGCCGGGCGCGACAGCGTTGGCGGTGATGCCGAACGGTCCCAGTTCGATGGCCAGGGTGCGTGTGAAGCCCTGCAGGCCGGCCTTTGCCGACGAGTAGTTGACCTGACCGCGATTGCCCAGCGCCGAGACGGATGAAAGCGAGATGATGCGCCCGTACTTCTGCTGCACCATGTACTTCTGCGCGGCACGGCTACAGAGAAATGCGCCTTTGAGATGCACATTCATCACCGTATCCCAGTCCTCATCGCTCATCTTAAACAGCAGATTATCGCGCAGCACGCCCGCGTTATTGACCAGGATATCCAGTCGGCCAAAACGCTCCACGCCCTGTTGAACAGCGGCCTCAACGGCGTCACGGTTTGAGACATCGCAGTGTACAGCCAGTGCCTGCGAATCCGCCTTCTCGATAGCGGCGGCCACCTGTTTGCAGCCCTCGATATCAATATCGGCGAGGACGACCTGCGCGCCATCTTCGGCCAGGCGCAGAGCGGTAGCCGCGCCGATTCCTCGTCCGGCCCCGGTGACAAAGGCCACGCGGCCATCAAGCTTTCCCATAACCATTTTCCTCCTTGATAACTGGCAACAACGTTATTCCCGCCAGTTGACCAGCACGTCGAGCGCTTCGATGTGCGAACCTTTGACCAGCAGGGGATTGATTTCCAGAGCATCCAGTTGCGGGCCAAGCGCGAGGGCCAGCGCCCCGCCACGGTAAATGATCTCACTGAGGGCCTGCGGATCCGCGCCCTCCTGACCACGCACGCCGCGCAGCAGAGCCGCTCCGCGCAACTCACCGAGCATCTTTTCAACCTCGGCGCGTCCCACAGGCAGGACGCGCACGGCTGTATCCTTCAACACTTCAGTCCAGATGCCGCCGAGGCCCACTGTGAGTACCGGTCCCCAGAGTTCGTCGCGCACGACACCGACCAGCAATTCCGGGCCGACCGGGCGCTGCGCGCTGACCAGGATACCCTCGATGCGGGCGTCGGGGCGTTTGCTCCGCACACGCGCCAGCATGGACGTGAATTCCTCCTGCACAGCCTCCTCACTGGTCAGATTGAGCGCGACACCGCCGATATCGCTCTTATGAGGTAAATCGGGCGATTGAATCTTGAGTACTACCGGCACCCCAAGCTCGCGTGCGGCCTCTGCCGCCTCCTCAGCCGTTGTCGCAAGCCTGGCCGGGACCGTGGGAATGCCCGCCTGCTCCAGCAGCGAACGGGCCTGGACCTCGGACCAGTTTCCCCTGAAAGGCTGCGCGGGCGAAATAGCCGGAGTCGCCTCCATTTCCGTTTTGCCGGGCGCGGATCTGATAAACTCGGACCACCAGTAAAAGCGGCCAATCGCACGCATGCCATGCTCCATGCCGGGCGTCCAGTGCAGGCCTGTGCGCTCCACCACCAGCTTTGCCATCGGTGAGAGGTCCATACAGGTATTGGAGGTCAGGAGAACCGGGCGCGGCGCCGTGCGAATAATACGATTGAGGTTATCGTAGGCGGGCAGCATCGTCGCCAGCAGTTCTGGCGTTGGCTCGCGTCCGCCCTCGGTCGCGGTCAGATTCAGCACAAAGTCGAAATTTGGGTCGTTCACGACCACCTCCAGCGAGCGCTGCTGAATCGATGAATCGACAACCACATAGCCGGTCACATCCAGCGGATTATGACAGGTCGAGAAGGGCGGCAGGATCTGTTGTAGTTGCTCGACCGTCTCCGGGGCGAAGTCCGGCAGTTGCAGGCCAACCTCTTCCGCCAGGTCCGAAATGATGTCACATGCCCCGCCCGAAGGCGTGACCACGCCCATGCGCGGACCGGGCAAAGGCTCGGTGTACGCGGCCAGTCCCGCGGTGGAGAGCAGGTCTTCCAGCGAGGAGACGCGGATAATGCCAAGCTGGCGCAGCGCGGCATCGTTTACCGCGTTATTGCCCACCAGCGCGCCTGTATGGGCCAGCGCCGTGCGCGAACTGGCCGCGCTGCTGCCAATCTTGAGGGCCACAATAGTCTTGCGCAACACACACGCCTTCTCGGCCACCCGACGCAGTTCGGCGGGATGGCGAATGCTCTCCAGGAACAGCGCGACCGCCCGCGTGGACTCCTCTTCAAGCAGGTAATCCACCACGTCCGTCACCGAAATCATCGTCTCATTGCCCATCGCGACCATCAGGCTCAGGCCGATGCCATGACCCTGAGCATAGGTCAGCACCGCGCTGGCCAGCGCGCCGCTTTGCAGCACCACGCCCACGGGGCCGGGCTTCAGTGGTGGTGTAATCGGCAGACCATAGGGCGTAATCTGATCGATGACATTCACAAAGCCATTGCCGTTCGGGCCAAGCAGCGTCAGCCCGTGGCTGCGGGCGAAAGCGAGTATTTCTTGCTCAAGCCTGGCGCCCTCCTCGCCCATCTCGCTAAAGCCGGAGGTCAGAATGACAAAATGCTTCGTCCCCAGTTCAGCGGCCTCGTGGAGAATCGGCAGGACACGAGCAGTCGAGACCATCACAAAGGCCAGATCAACGACCTCGGGCAGATCGTGCAGCGTCCTGTACGCCTGCTCGCCGTGGACGATCGCGCGGTTCGGGTTCACCAGGTAAATCGCGCCGGGGAATTGATACGTTTTTAAATTCTGATAGGTATACAGTGACCAGCGGGAGTTGTCAGTCGCCCCTAGCAGGGCGATGCTGCGCGGGCGAAAAAAGCGCCGGAGCTGCTCTGTCGATACTTGCTGGGACTGCGTCATCGTTTCGTACCTCGCACATAGCTATCTCGAACAACGCTGTAAGAGTTGCGAGCGTTTTACTCGACCAGGTGGAAATACGGCAGGGTCAGATCCTCGCCTGCGCCCTCAAATGTCACGCGAACCGACGCGCCGATGGTCACGCGCTCGCGTGGAGCATCCACAATACGCGACAGCATACGCACGCCCTCTTCTAGCTCGACCAGAGCGATAACGAATGGCACGTCCTCAGCGAACGGGCCAAAGGCCTGGTGCGCGACTGTATAGGTATAGATGGTTCCTTTGCCGCTGGCTACAATCCACTCAAGCCGATCCGAATGGCAATGCGGGCACAGCGCGCGCGGATAAAATACCGCCTGCGCGCACGCCTTGCAGCGCTGGATACGCAGTTCGCCCTGTGCCAGTCCTTCCCAGTAGGGGCGCGAATCGCTATCCTGCTGGAGCATGGAGGCTGGAATATGTCCTGGCATAGCGCATCAATCCTTTCCCAGAATAACCGTCGCGCCCGAGGAGAGGACGCCTCCGGTGCCGTGAGCGAGCGCGATGCGCGCGCCCTCCACCTGGCGCGGCCCGCATTCGCCACGCAATTGCCGCGTCGCCTCGATGAGCAGAAAGATGCCGTACATCCCCGGATGGCAGTAGGAAAGACCGCCGCCATTCGTGTTCATTGGAAATGGGCCGCCGGGAGCTGTGCGCTGCCTGCTGACAAACGCGCCGCCCTCACCGCGCCCGCAGAAGCCCAGCGCCTCCAGCGTCATGATGACCGTGATGGTAAACGAATCATAAATCTCGGCTACATCGATATCAGCCGTCGTCAGGCCAGCCATCGCGAAGGCGGCCCTGCCCGAGGCCACAGCGACCCCATGCGTCGCCAGGTCGGGCATATTCGCGATCGTATTGTGGGTGTGCGCCTCGCCGTGACCAAGCACCCAGACCGGCGTTTTGCGCGTATTGCGGGCTCGTTCAGCGCTGGTCACTACCACCGCCCCGCCGCCATCGGTGACCAGGCAGCAGTCCAGCAAATGCAGCGGCTCGGCCACCCAGCGCGAATGCAGTACATCCTCAATGGTGATCGGGTCGCGCATCATCGCCTTCTCGTTCATCGCCGCCCACTTGCGTGTTGCCACCGCAACCTCCGCCAGTTGCTCGCTGGTCGTGCCATACTCGTGCATGTGGCGCATGGCCGCCAGAGCGTAAGCTCCCACCGGCGTGGGCAGGCCGAAAGGCGGCTCGAACTGCTCGGTCAGCCTGAACGTATGACCGCCGCGCCCGCGCGAACGCTCGGAGCGCTGGGTACTGCCATACGTGATCAGCGCGACCTCGAACAGACCGGCTTCGATGCCTGCGACCGCGTGGCCCACATGGGCCTCAAAGGACGAGCCGCCGATATTCGTCGAGTCGGTATATGCTGGCCGGATACCCAGATATTCCGCCAGCATCAAGGTCGGCGCCCAACTCCAGCCCCCGGCGGTAAACAGCGCGTCCACATCGTCAAAACTGAGACCGGCATCGGCAAGCGCGGCACGGGCAGCCTGGGCCTGGAGTTGCAACACGGTTTTATCAGGGGTGCGACCGAGATCAGACTCGGCCACACCTACGATCGCTGCGCGGGGATGAGCCATTAGAGCGCCTCCCCAACCTTTACATGCCCTTTGAGCAGGTTGCGCGAGATGATATAGCGCTGAATTTCATCGGTCCCCTCGAAGATGCGATACAGGCGCACCAGGCGATACCAGCGCTCAATCGGCAGCTCTTTGGTATAGCCCATACCGCCGTGGATTTGCATCACGCGGTCGACCACATGATTGACCATCGTCGCGCCGTGCAGTTTCGCCACCGAAGAAGCGTGGCGCGCATCTTTGCCACTCTCGGCCAGCCAGGCCGCGTAAAGCACCAGCCAGCGCGTGGATTCGATCTCTACGTAGGAGTCCGCGATCATCCACTGAATAGCCTGGTATTCCGCAATGGGATGGCCCATCGAGACGCGCTGCCTGGAATAGTCGATCGCCATTTGCAGCGCTCGTTCGGCGGTACCGACCGCGCTGGCAGGGATACGCCAGCGGCCCGCGCCGATCCACTGCATTCCCAGCTCGAAGCCCCTGCCGGGTTCGCCCAGAATATTCGACGCGGGTACGCGCACATTCTCGAAATAGAGTGAGGCCGGTCCCCAATCACCCATGGTTGGAATATAGCTGGAGGTCCAGCCCATCTCGCGGTCGACCAGGAAGCAGGTCACGCCGCCGTGTCCGCCTTTCTCCGGGTCGGTCACCGCGAAGACCATGGCGAAATCGGCCTCGTTGCCGTTGGTGATAAAGATCTTCTCACCGTTCAACACGTAATAATCGCCATCTTTGACCGCGCGCATCTTGATATTCGCCGCGTCCGAACCTGCGCCCGGCTCGGTCAGCGCGAAGCACGAGCGGCGTTCGCCATTGATCGTCGGGATCAGATAGCGTTTTTTCTGCTCCTCGTTGCAACGGTAGAGAATGTTATCCGCGTTCCCGCCAAAGTTGAACGGCACAAACGTGCGTGACAGTTCCATCGCCGTAATCGCGCCCATGATCGGGCCGAGATTCGCGCCGCCGTATTCCTCTGGAGTATTAAGGCCCCAGAAACCCAGGTCTTTCGCCTTCTGCTGGAGTTCGCGCAGCTTCTCACGTTCAAGTCCAGGGCGTCCTTCGCGTTCGTTGCGCAAGACCTCGCCCTCCAGGGGAAGGAGTTCCCTGTTGACAAAGTCACGTACAGTCTGCTGAACCATTTTTTGCTCTTCGCTCAGGCTGAAATCCATGCTCTTGCTCCTTTGCACTGCTGGTGCGTGACATGGCGCAGGTGGAGGGATCAACCTCACCGCCTCGCCAGATCAAATGCCCAAAGGCTCCCGGACATCCACAAATGTGGATGTCTGTATCGCTATAAATACAGCATTTCCTTTTTGAGAAAAGAGATGCTATACAGTTGATGTCGTGTCGGGTGTCACGTTTGCTTCTGCCAACCCGGCAGGGGCAAACGCTTCTGGCTCCCTCGTTTCTGGTAATAACTGGCGGTGGAAGTAATCGAGTTGAGCGGACGTGTAGGCTTCCAGATCAATCTCGGGTAAAAAGTGCCACGTTTTCTGGAGCGCCCACAAATGCCCAAGACCGAGTACATTCGCGGCCAGAACACGCATTTCCGGGATATCTGAACGAAAAATGCCTGCCTTCTGCCCCTCCTGAAAAAGGGCCAGAAATTGATTATCCAGGTTCTTAATCATCTCAAGGATGCGATGGCGTACCTCGCGTGGCAGTGTAGAACTGTCGCGGTAGGTCACCAGCACGCCTTTCGATCCACTATCCAGACTTTTATAGAGTTTGCGTACAATGAAATCAAACCGCTCAAGCGGGTTGGTAATATCGGCCCCCTGTTTAAAGAAATCAAGATGGAGAAGCGCAGTTTTTTCGCAACAGGCGAGCAGGATATCGTCCTTGCTGGGGAAGAAGTAGTAGATGAGTCCGGTGCTGATCCCTGCGGCACGGGCAATGTCAGGCACAGTGGTGCCGTGAAAGCCCTTGCGGCTAAATAGATCGCCAGCAGCGGCAATAATGTCCTCGCGGCGGCTATTGCGAGCTGTTTTTGTAGCCATGTATACTCCCGTCCTTCATCGCACGCGCATACGTGATACCTGTGGCCAGTCGGCTCATAGACCTGTCGAAACCGCCGTTTTATAGAGCTTACCATATTTTGAATGAATATTCAATAGAATTTTCTTCCAATTTATTGCGGGGCATTGTCAACCTGTCAGCTCTGGCGGCCAACTCTTGGCTGAGACATGTCCATATGTTATGCTAAGAGGGCACACAGCCGCACAAGTCAGCACCATGCAGGGAGGAGCCGATGATCGCCAGACGCCAGGTCAGAACCATGTGTCCGATGAATTGTTTACCCACTCAATGTGGGATGACAGTCCAGGTCGAGGATAACCGCCTCCTGTCGCTCAGGGGAGACCCACACAACCCGGATAGCCGGGGCTTTCTCTGCATTCGCGGGCGCGCCACCCAAGAGATTTTTGAGAATCCTCAACGCCTGTTGTACCCGCTGCGCCGGGTAGGGGAGCGCGGCGCTGATCGCTGGGAGCGCTGCTCGTGGGAGGAGGCCTATGCCTTGCTCGTTGATGCGATCCAGCACACGCGGCCAGAACGGGTGGGACTGTGGCGGGGACACGGCATCGGGACAACGGGGCCGGTGGGAACAACGCTGGTCAATCGCTTTGGCCTGCTGGCCGGGTTTCAGCAGTGGTCAAGCTCGATCATCTGCTGGGCGATGGGGGCGTATGGCCTGGGGCTGACAGGGACGCTCAAGACCCATACGAAAGAGGATATGGCGACCAACTCGCGCACGATCCTGCTCTGGGGCGCGACGCTGGCCAGTCAGCCCGATCTCGCGCCGCACCTGGTGGAGGCGCGCAAACGCGGCGCGCATGTGGTTCACATCGATACGCGCCGCACCGAAGCGTCTCGCCACGCGGACGAGGTACTTCTGCTCCGGCCTGGCAGCGACGCTGCCCTTGCGCTCGCCCTGGCACAGGTGATTCTGGCGGAGGGACTCTCCGACCAGGAGTTCATCGAGCGCCACACACTTGGCTTTGCCCCATTTGCCGCCCACGTCCAGGCCTGTACGCCTGCATGGGCGGCGGAAATCACCGGCATCGAGCCAGAGCGCATCCGCGCGCTCGCCCGACGTTACGCAACCGGGACCCCCGCCATGATCGTGCTGGGCGGCAGCTCCATGTTCAAACACCAACACGGCTGGGAGCCGGGCCGCGCCATCTCCTGCCTGCCCGCGCTCACCGGTCAACTGGGCATCGCGGGGGGTGGTCTGGGCCAGCGTCACGGGGCATCTCCTGAGAGCACCGGCTTCGCCGACGTGCTGGCCGATGTCACTCCCAGGATGCCCGCAGAGGCCGCTATTCCCAGTCATATGGCCAGCATCACCGGGGCCATGACCGGAGGCCAGATTGACGTGCTACTGCTGTTTGGCACCAATATGCTCTCGTCCTTTGCCGACGCGAACGAACTGGCACGCGGATTGGAGCGCACCAGGCTGATTGTCTCCTACGACCTCTTTCAGCATGCGACTTCCCGGCGCTATGCCGATCTTGTGTTGCCCGCAACTGCCTGGTTGGAAAACATTGGCCTGAAGCAGACCGCCACTCATATCTACCTGATGGAGCGGGCGCTTGCGCCCGCAGGCGAGTGTCGATCCCTGCCCACCTTTCTGCGCGAGCTGGCGCAGCGGCTAGGTGTAGAGAACTTCTTTCCCTGGCACGACGAAGAAGGCTATGTAAATGCCCTGCTGGCTGCGCAAAAGACAACCGATGGCGAGCCGCTGACCATCGCTGAGCTGCGCCAACACGGAGGATACTGGCAGAAAAACGGTCTCTCGCATATCGCCTACCAGGACCACACCTTCGACACACCCTCTCACAAAATCGAGTTCTGGAGCGAGCGCGCTTACCAGGCCGGACTCTCTCCTCTGCCCTCCTATACCGCTCCAGCCGAGGCAGCGTACCCTCTGCGTTTCTGCCAGGGACGCACCCTCACGGCCTTTCATGCTTTCTTTGATGAGGGCCAGGCGCTGCCCACACTGGCCAGAGCCAACCAGGGGCCGCAGCTCTGGATGCACCCGCAGGATGCGCAACGACGACACATCGCCAACGATGCTCCTATTATCATCACCAACCAGCGCGGCCAATTCGAGGCGCAGGCTCACGTGACGGATGATATTCTCCCAGGTGTAGTCTGGATGCGCGATGGATGGTCTGGCATCAATCGAGTCACCAGCGGAGCACCAATCGTTTCTCCCGAGGCCCTCACCATCGTCCCCGGCGCTCCCGGCGGGCAGGCAGCCTATGATGCCTGGGTTGAAGTGCGCGCCAAAGACACTTGAAAGGAAAGCTATGGCTGAAATATATACGCCGGAAAGGAACTGGGCTGGCAACTACACGTACCGGGCGCAGAAGCTGCACCGACCGACAACGATTGAGCAGTTGCAGCAAATCGTCGCCGGAGCCTCCAGTGTGCATGTGCTGGGTTCGCGACACTCCTTCAACGACATCGCCGACTCCGAGGAGTTGATCTCGCTGGAGAGTCTGCCCGCTGATGTGGTTGTCGACCATGAAGCTCACACGGTTTCCTTGAGTGGGGGGGTGAAATACGGCGATCTGGTCAAGACATTGAGCGAGGAAGGGGTAGCGCTACACACTCTGGCCTCGCTTCCCCACATCTCCGTCGCCGGAGCCGTGGCGACGGCGACGCACGGATCCGGCGTCACCTGTGGCAATCTCGCCACCGCCGTCGCCGGGCTGGAGATTGTGACGTCCAACGGGGAGATCCTCAAGGCATCCAGAGGCGCTCTCGACTTCGACGGTATGGTAGTCGGACTGGGCGCCCTCGGCGCGGTCACTCGCATCACCCTGGATGTAGAGCCAACCTACGAGGTGAAACAGCGCGTGTTTGAAGGACTGAGCTGGAAGGCGCTTTACGATCACTTCGACGAGATCACTTCCTGCGGCTACAGCGTCAGCATCTTCACGCGCTGGGGTCAGGCCAATGAGCAGGTCTGGGTCAAGAGCCGGACGGATGAACCCGACTGGCTTGAGGATGACCTCTTCGGCGCGACTGCCGCAACGATTGACCGGCACCCGATTGTCGAACTCGACCCAACTCCCTGCACTCCGCAGTTGGGCCGACCCGGTCCCTGGAGCGAGCGCTTACCACATTTCCGCATGGGCTACACACCCAGCAGCGGCGAAGAAATCCAGACGGAATACCTTTTGCCACGTCGGCACGCCATCGGAGCCATAGAAGCCATGCGCGCCCTCGCAGACGGGATTAGACCAATCTTGCTGGTGAGCGAGATTCGCCGGGTGGCCGCCGACCAGTTGTGGATGAGCATGAGCTACGAGCAAGATTCCGTCGCTATCCATTTCACGTGGAAGCGCGAACCAGAGGCGGTCCAGCAGGTGGTCGCCCGGATCGAGGAAGCCCTGCTTCCGTTTGAAGCCCGCCCGCACTGGGGCAAAGTCTTCCGCGCGGACGCAGCGGCTATCGCCCGGCTCTACAAGCGCCATGCCGATTTCGTTCGTCTGCTGGAGCAGTTCGACCCACGCGGCGCGTTCCGCAATTCCTGGCTCAAGGCCCACGTACTCGGTGACAGGTAAGCCCGATACTCGCATCAGGCGAAGGAATACGGTGGGCTTCTCCAGCACCCGGACAATGGCAACCTGTGTAGAACTAAAATAACACTCCCTGCATACTGACTTCTTCAGAGATTTCGTCTATACTCTCCTTTGAGGAAGTGGATGATAGAGAGAGAAGGGGCTTCTGAGCCAGCCTGCCTCTTGCATGTGAAGCCACCACTATTTCACACGCACCTGTTTCTGGATGGAAGGGATAGAGAGTTCTTCTGCACGCACGCAGAAACATGCATAAAGAAGAACTCGTTTCGGAGAAGGAAGATATGTTATGGGATTATTACGTGTGGCCGTCCTCGGCCCACCCGAAGTGTTTCATGAAGGCAAGCGCCTCAGCTTTGCCTTACGCAAAGCGCAGGCCTTACTGCTCTATCTGGCCGTGGAAGGGGGGATGCACTCTCGCAACAGGCTGACGGCGCTGCTGTGGCCGGGCAGCGAGCCTGCTGATGCGCGCCGCTCGCTGCGCAATGCCCTGGTTCTGCTACGCCAGGTGCTCGCCGACGCCCCGGATTCCCCACACCCCCATCTGGTCAGCGAGGGAGACCTGCTCGGCCTCAACTTGCAGGCTCCTTTCGAACTGGATCTCGAAGCGGTACAGCAAGCCTATCAGCAGGTCCTACGACTTTCCACAGCTCCTCCACCCGCGCAGAGTGAGCTTCCCGGCGCGCATCTGCAGCAGGCCCTCACGCTGGTGCGCGGCCCTTTCCTCGACAGCTTCTGGCTTGGGGAGGAGACGCCTTTTGACGATTGGGTACTACAACAGCAACGGCATTGGCACCTGCGCTTGCAGGTGCTCTATGATCAGCTTTCCCACTGGCAAGAAGCTGCCGGAGACCCGGAGCAGAGCAAAGCCATCCTCACTCGCTGGCTGGCCCTCGATCCGCTGGCCGAGGAGGCATCGCGCCGCCTCATGCGCCTGCACCTGGCAGAGGGCAACCCCACGGCGGCCTGGCAGATATATACTACTCTGCGCGGCCAACTGGCCCAACAGGCAGAGATCAAGCCAGCACCCGAAACGCAGGCACTGGCCGAACGCATTCAGGCCAGTGCGAGCAGCCGCCGCAACGAGCCTGCGGTGGCTATTTCCCCTGCTAGAAGTCAGCCACCAGGAGAGCTGACGGCTCCCCTCATCGGTAGAGCCAGCGCCTTCAGCCAGCTAGTAGCGAGCTACCAGCACCTGCAAAAGAGGCGACCGCAGGCGGCGCTGCTGGTGGGAGAGGCTGGCATTGGCAAAACGCGGTTGGCCCACGAGTTTGTGCGCTGGTGCCGAACGCAGGGAGCCGATATCTTGATCGGGCATGCGTTCGAGATGAGAGGAAGGCTACCCTACCAGCCGCTCATCGAGGCACTACGCGAGCGACTGGAGGTGGAAAACGCGCCGGAGGACCTGCTGGAGGATCTCTGGTTGGCCGAACTCTCGCGCCTGCTGCCCGAGTTGCGCCTGCGCTATCCTGATCTGCCCGTCCCTGTCGCTGATGAACTGACGGCCCATATGCGATTGTTCGAAGCAGTGGTACGCTTGCTGGACGTCTTTGCCAGCCGGGCGCCGCTGGTGCTGCTGCTGGAGCATCTAGACTGGATCGATGAAGCTTCCCTCGACCTGTTGCACTACCTGGCACACGCCTGGAAGAAACACGGCACCCGCGCCTTCCTGCTGGGGACGGCGCGCCCGGAAGGACTCGCACTCAACACCACCCTGGCTGACCAACTGCTCAATCTGGGACGCGACCTGCCCCTCACCCGGGTCAACCTGCAGCCGCTCAGTCTGGCCGAAACCTACCAACTCCTTGAAGCTCTGGTACGCGAGCAGGAACCTTCCCCCGCCCACTCTCCCAACCAGGCATGGTCGTCCCCGGCTGCGAGGACAGAGAAGAGGCCGCTGGAAGCGCTGGGCGATTTCCTGTTTGCACAGACGGGAGGCCAACCCGGCTACCTGCTGGAGACGCTCAAGCTCCTGCGGGAGCGCCTGTGGCTGGTGCCACAGGCAGGAGGAGATGGCACCTGGTGGCTAGAGCCAGGCGGGGATCTGACCAGCACCTTCGCCCAGGAGCAGTTGCGCCGTGATCTGGTACCAGCTTCGGTGCGTATCCAGTTGCTGGCACGGCTGGCAAAACTGTCGTCGGCAGCACGGCAAGTGGTGATGGCCAGTGTGGTGCTGGGGGGTCATGCCAGCGCGCAGCAACTGTGGCAGGTAGCCGATCTCGAAGCGCAGGCAGGCATTGAGGCGCTGGAGGAGGCAGTTCGTAACGGCATTCTGGGCGAAGCCGTCGGCGAAAGTGGCCGTCAGGCCAGCTATGGCTTCTCGCAGGAGCTGGTGCGGCAGGTGGTTCTGCACGAACTGGGGGAGGCACGCCGCCAGGTTCTGTTCCAGCGGGCCGCCAACCACAGTGCGAGTGAGGTCGTCCCCCTACCGCAACGAGCATTCCATGCCTCCTGGCCTGAGATAGCACGTTTATAGCGGGCAGCGAAGAGATGACCCGTTCGAGCCGGTTTTCCCATCCCTTGTCTTCACGAAGACTTCTGGACATTTCCACAGGCGATGGGATCAAAACCCGTCTGCGTGGAAAGGTCCGTCCCCTGGTGGACATTGACATACCAGCCGCTTGCCGGGATCGTTTTGACATTGTGGATAGTCGTTGTCACCGTCGCATCGCCAGAGGCATCGGCTTTGACCGCGTCCAGGGGATAGATTACTGGCCCTTGCCTCTGGCAGCTACCGGTATGAATGTGGGCAGCATGCGTACTATTGGGAGCAAGGCCGCTCATGGTAAGTCTGACAGTCAGTGTATCCTTTGAGAGCTGAAGATGGGCTGAACCAGCCGCGTTTTCACTGAAACCTGATCCCGGCACGGCCATCAGCGGGACAGGGATCTGTTGCTTACTGGTTGTCGAGTGAGCCGGGTTGGTGATATCGCCGCAGGCAATGGGCAAATACTGAATAGCCGGAGACAGTCCGGGTCCATTATGGACAATAACGAGCCAGCCAGAAGCGGGAATGCCGTGCCTGACGTCTTTGATTTGTGTCGTCATAGCGGCTACCCCATAGGCATTGGCGACGAGGCTGTGGAGCGTATAGAGCACCGACCCCTGCTTGCTGCAACCTCCCGTGCGAATCTGAGCGGGATGCGTACTGTTCGGGGCAAGGCCGTACAGCCGCACACTCACATTCAAAGTCTGGTTATCTGGCGTCCAGGTGAGCAGGACTGCGCCTCGTGGCATGTGTCTTAAGACCGCGCTGGCCGTCTGTGTCGTGACCTGTACTGATTGATCGGTGGCAGATGCCTGCTGGCTGCTTCCACAGCCAACAAGGACAAGTGTGATAGCGACACTCACAAAAGCCAATCGTCCCAGCGCACCCGTTATTACTCTATATCCGATCATAGAAAACACCTCTTTCTATTCTCATGTACTGAGGACTATTGTGACTGAGAATTATTCTGATTGAGGATACGTCATGAAAGCGTTATGAACAGGATTATGAATAAGCCTTCGCAGCTCTTCGCCTCCTCGCCCTGTTCGTCGTGCCGCCCTCTCTATTCTTCAGAGGCTACTGTCCTGACCAGGCCAAGACGCAGGGCAACCAGGATGGCCTGGGTTCGACTCTGCACTCTCAGCTTATTGAAGATGTGGCGAATATGAGCCTTCACCGTTGCCTGTGTGATCTGCAGCGTCTGCATGATCTCTTTATTCGAGAGTCCTCGGGCCAGCAAGTTCAAAACTTCCTGTTCGCGCCCGGTCAATGGATCAGGACGGCCCCTTAGCTGTATCTGGTTTACCAGCAGTTCGGTAACGCGCGGAGATAGGTGGATACGTCCCTCCTTCGCGTCCTGCACGGCAGCGCGTATCTCTCCAGCTCCTGTATCTTTGAACAGGTAGCCGCTGGCTCCCGCCTGCATCACCTGAATAATTGCTGTGGGATTGAGCACCCCTGTCAGTACCACCACCCCGGTTTCCGGTAGATCGTGGCGCAAACTTGCTGTAACGCTGATTCCATCCTGATCCGGCAAGCTGAGGTCTATAAGGACTACTTCTGGCCGCAGCCTCTGGGCCTGTCTAATAGCCTCCGTTCCTGTTCCTGCTTCTCCCAGCACGTGGAAGGCCGGATCTTGCTCAAGAACCCGGCGCAGTCCCTCACGAACAATGGGATGGTCATCAACGATAAGTACACTAATCGTCATCCTCACACCTCCACCTCGCTAAACTACTCTGGTTTACCGTTCCACCTCGGAACGTATGCATCCTGTTCATTACCCCGGCAAACCATACCTTTCTCAGACGAGCTACTGAACTTTCTGGCACTAGTATACCGGGGAGGCGCCATGAAAACGCTATGAGCATCGTCCATTCTGTTAATATCCGCACACTCTTTTGACTGCGCTCTTCTTATCCAAAGGGCTAAGCCAGAAACGCGCCCGGAAGGCAATGACACAAGCACGACCGCACCATATACTTGCTAAAAGTGGAGATCACTCTTCTTCAGGCGTTTGCAGGTGCCTTGCTAGCGCAAGAGCCTCATTCTCTGCTTCTGATGCATGATCTTTATTTCTTATCATGGATGAGCCAACAGCAGAATAATCGAACGGTTCCTGATATCCGTTTTGCTAGATAAACAGGATATGATATGGGTCTATTACGCCTCTCTGTACTTGGCACCTCGGAAGTTTTTCATGAAGGACGCCGCCTCACCTTTGCCCTGCGTAAGGCCGAGGCCTTGCTGCTTTACCTGGCAGTCGAGGGGAGTATGCACCCTCGTAGCAAGCTTGCCACCTTCCTCTGGCCTCACAGCGAGCCTCACGATGCACGCACTGCTTTGCGTAACGCCCTGGCATTTCTGCGCAACCTGCTTGCCGATACTGACGGCATGCCAACCACACACATACTCAGCACGGCTGAGCTGATCGGCCTGAACCCGCAAGCCCCTCTAGAACTGGATCTGGATCTGGTGCAGCAGGCCTACCAGCAGGCTCAAGGACTCCCCAGGACCCAATCAAATGAACAGCGTGCCGCTCTCATCACGCGGTTCCAGCAAGCCATCAGCCTGGTGCGCGGCCCTTTCCTCGATGGCTTCTTGCTGCGCGAAGAAACCCCTTTTGACGAATGGGTCCAGTTGCAGCAGCGCCAGTGGCAGGTACGCTTGCAGCTCCTCTTCGATCGGCTTTCCTCCTGGTACGAGGCCGCACGTGAATACGAGCAGGCCAGTGCCGTCCTCACGCGCTGGCTGGCGCTCGAACCGCTTTCGGAGGAGGCTTACCGTCGCCTCATGCGCCTGTGCCTGGCGCAGGGGGACGCCAATGCGGCCTGGAGAGTCTACGCCGTTTGTAGAGATCGGCTGGCTCAGGAGCTGGGGGTTGAACCCTCCCCGCAAACCATCGCACTGGTCAGACGGATCGAAGTTGCCCAGACTCGTCCTTCTACCCATCGTGCGAGCAACCTGATGCTGAGGCAGCAAGCAGATGAGCTGATCGCACCACTCATTGGACGGGACACCTCCATGAACCAGCTCATCGGTAGCTTTCAGCAGGCGCAGCAAGGAAAGCCGCAGGTTGCCCTCGTGGTTGGCGAGGCCGGTATCGGCAAAACGCGACTGACCGGTGAATTTGTGGCCTGGGCACGCTCGCAAGGCGCTGATGTGTTGCAGGGGCACGCTCTGGAGGTCGGGGGGCGCCTGCCCTATCAGATCCTGGTCGAGGCTATACGAACGCGATTAGAGGAAGAAAACGCTCCGGATGATCTGCTAGATGACCTGTGGCTGGCCGAATTATCACGCATTCTGCCCGAACTGCGCGTGCGCTACCCCGATCTCCCGGCTCCGACGGCTGATGGACTCACCTTCAAGGTTCGTCTGTTTGAGGCGATAGAGCGCCTGGTGGAAGCTCTGGCGCAGAGGAGGCCACTTGTGCTGCTGCTCGATGACCTGCACTGGGCAGATGAGGCCTCCCTCGACCTGCTGCGCTACCTGGGACATTACTGGAAGGAGCGTGGCACGCCGGTGCTGTTGCTCGGCACAGCGCGCAGCGAAGAGCTATCGCTCAACCCACAGCTATCAGCCAGGTTAGCCATCCTGGGACGAGACCTGCCGCTCAAGTATGTAACGTTGCAGCCGCTCAGCAAGGCCGAGACCCTCCAGCTTCTTGAGTCCATCATCAGAGAAGAAGAAGCTGGCACGGCTCAGATCGAGAGGCGGCAGGAGGAAAAATCCTTCTTTTCATTAGAGACAGAGCCAGACGAGATAAGGCAGCGAGATACGGAGCCACTGCCCACGCTTCCCCAGAACCCGCCGCTGAGCAGGTTGAGCGACTTCCTGTTTGAGCTGACAGAGGGACAGCCCTTTTATCTGCTGGAAACGCTCAAGCTCCTACGCGATCGGCAGTGGCTGCTTCCACGTCTGGGGTCTGATGGCACCTGGCGGCTTGTGCCGAACAGGGAAATGATCTCCAATCCACCGCAGAAGTGGTCCTGGCGCGAACTACTACCGGCCCCGGTGAGTGCAATGATTCGGGCGCGCCTGGCGAAGTTAACACCGCCGACCCGGCAACTGGTGCAGGCTTGCGCCGTGCTCGGCTACCCGGCAAGCGCGCGACAACTATGGCACGTGGCCGACCTGGAAGTGCAGACAGGTATGCAGGCACTGGATGAAGCTCTTGCCAGCGGGCTTCTTTGCAAGGAGAAGGATGGCGAGAGAGATCAGGCAGAGAGCTACCGATGCACACACAGGCTGATCCGCGCCGTGGTCTACACCGAAATGTATGAGGCCCGGCGGCACCTCTTGCAGCAACGCGCCCTGACACTACGCTCGGAGACAATACCGATCACCGGGCTGTTTTAATATACAGAATTCATAACGGTGCTCGTGGCACTTTTGTGACACCTCCCCGGTTATAATGGCAGCAGGGTTCGACACTAGTCAAAGGAGCGAAGATTGATCTCTATGAACATAATGAGTGTCGCTAACAAAACACCACCACCCGACGAAAATTCGCCAGGCAATCTGGCGGTAACTGGTGCAAGTACAACGACGAGCATCACCAGCAGGTTCAGACCTGATCTTTCAGAAACAGATGCGCTTACGCAGGCTTTCTTGCTCAAAGCCCTGGCCAATCCTACCCGTTTGCGCATCCTGAACTTGCTCACTCGTTACGAAGGAGTGGTAAGCGTCTTTGATATCGTGGAAAACTTTCCGCTGGAACAGCCAACCATCTCCCATCATCTGCGTATTCTTCGAGATGCGGGCCTGATCGATTATGAAAAGAAAGGATTGTGGGCGTATTATTATGTACGACGTGATGCCTTACAGCGCGCACAGGATATCATCAAGAATCTGGGCTAGCCCAGGTTCCTGAAACTTAAGGAAGCGGACAGAGATTACTTTGCCCGCTTCAGTGAAGACTGGCGGTAGGCCATTGCGATAGCGCTGGCATTCCCGATAGCGTTGTTTGTGCTCGATTACCGCTGACCGAGCATAGGCCACTGATAAGAGTTCAAGATGGACATCTTGCTCTGATCGACCGTCTTCCAATCATTTTCCAGAATACCTCCAGTATCGCCCGAGTCGGGATTCCAGGACCAGTAGGTATAGCTGATAGCATGGCTGTGCAGGAAGGAGACCAGGGTGCGTTGCCAGACTCCCTCCGAGTCCTGACCCATCGACGTTCCTCCGAACTCTCCTACGTACACCGGGTATCCAAGCTTCAGCAGATAGGCCCAGTGTTTCTGCCAGACGGAGGGCAGGGTGTGTGCAAGATCGGCTGGATTGGGAACCTGGAACCACGACTGGTTGTAAATCTGCGGACCGTAGTCATGGGGAGAATAGACCAGTTTATCAGGCCTCGATAACCGCACCGGATATCTGGCTGCCCCTTCCAGGTTGCCTCCCCACCAGTAGGAGTCTCCGTGATACTGCTCAATGCCTTCGACGATAATGAGCCAGTTGGGGTTGACGGCCAGGATCGCATTACCGGCCTTCTCAGCAGCCAGACGCCAGTCGGTATTCGGATTGCCATCCCCCCAGGTAGCCGGACCATGCGGCTCGTTGGCCAGGTCGGCCCCGATAACGGTTGAATTGCCCCGGTAGTGTTTGGCCAGCATAACCCAATTCCGGATCCATTGCGACTGCGGAACCTGATCGGTGTACCATAATGCAGGGCGCTGGTCGGCAGTTGGATCATGACGGTCCAGGATCACCTTCAGACCGAGTTGTCCGGCACCCCGAATGATCTTATCCATGAGCGCCAGACCCTGAAGTCCTTTGAGGTCAGGGTTGAGCTGATAGTTGATGCCCTGCGGCTTGCTGGACGAATCGAAAAGCTGGTTTGTGTAAGGTAAGCGAATGGTATTGAAGCCGAGATGCGCCATCTGCTGGAGCATGCTTTTCCAGTTGCGCGCCCACAGCCCATGAGGAGCAAAGGTACTGGTCTCAAAGCCAAACCAGTTGACTCCAGTAAGAACTACCTGACATCCGGTAGTAGCGTCAACCAGTTCGCTATGAAAAGTGCTCAGGAAGCCTACCCGTCGACCGGACCGACAAGGCCCTGAGACCTGGTTAGAGATAGATAGAGGAGTAATAGGCGCAGAGGTACAACCAACAAGGAGCATCAGTCCTAAAAGGAGCAGACAGAACATGTGTGGCCCTTTCCTCCAGGAATCTGCTTTGCAGAATTGTCTCATATCGTTCTTCCTTTCTAAATAACCCGGATACAAGGAGAGATTCTCAAGTAATGGGCATCCTACTTGCACTGAACGAACCGTTGAGGCGAGTGATACGCGGTATCAGATCAACACCTTGTGCTTCTCAGCAGGCACTACATAGACCTTTATCTATTCAGCCAGCAAATTGCCGTTGCATTTTTCCATACACTGACTGCTTTTTCAGTGAGCTGGATGGCTACAGGCCATTCTGGTTGCGGCGTTGCTGATTGGCTGATAACGAAAGTGTTGCTTCTAATCGGGTACGAGAGTTACCGTGTTAAACGAGTATTACCATCATGAATCTCGCAAAGGTGCAAAATCCTACCTGAGCGCTCGCTGTCGTCTGTCAAATTATACATAGAGCTTCGTCTATCATGCGGGGGAAACGCCCTGTGACCTGAAGATAATCAGCCCAGGAATATGAGGACTCTTCTTTTTACGCGGATCAAGCGAAGGATGAAGGCTGATAGGGAGAGGCTTTATCCGGCAACGCCAGAAAAATCTGAACGCTGTACCCTTTTCGCTGTCCAGGGTCGGGTGAGAAGTTGCGAAAGCGAGGGCCTTCTTTGCTTTGCTGCCTCAGCAGGCCCGGACGCGGGTGGTGGCGCCGGGGGGAGGGATCTTCCAGCAAGCAGATGGGCAAGCTGTTGTAACTCCTGCACAAGAGCAATCCTTTGTAGCTCCTGCCTGACAGCCAGCACACTACCGGGCCTGTTGGCTGCATCCATTTGCACCATACGCTCAACCAGTCGTTTTAGTGCGGTTGGGACGTTCATGAGGGGAGGAAACGCGAATAAGTCTGGCGTACCGGTAGCTGGTTCGCAGCCGGAGAGCAACTGGTGCAGAAGTGCTCCCAGGCTGTAAATATCCGATTGAGGGGTTGTCAGTTGCCCGAATTGCTCCGGCGCCGCGTATCCAAGCGATCCATAGGCCATGCTATCTCTATCCTTTCCTGGATCAAAGAAACCCGCAAGGCCAAAGTCAATCAGGAAAATCTCTCCCCCTGAGGTGCGCATAATATTTGCTGGTTTGAGGTCGCGAAAGATAATAGACGGTTCATGACTATGCAAATAATGGAGTACATCGCAGAGCTTTATACCGAGATGAAGAGCCTCTTTGAGAGGAAGACGCCCATCGGGAACCTTCAGCAAGTATTGTTCAAGGCTCTCTCCCTCGATGAAGTCCATGACGAGATAGCGGCTTCCCGCTTCATAGAAGTAATCATAGGCTCTGGGCAAATTCGGATGAGAGAGCTGAGCAAGCAGAAACACTTCCTGCTCAAAAGCTTCGATGGCCTCAGGAGGAAGCCCATACGTGTTCATCTCCTTGACCGCGAGGAGCTGTTGATTGAAGAGGAGGTCTTCCGCCTTATAAACGACTCCCATCCCTCCCTGGCCAATCCATGAAAGAATTCTATAGCGTCGCTTGAGCAGGTGATTGGGCATTAACAAAGCAGTTTCCCTTTCTCTTGCCTGTCTTATCCAGGATATACCCGGAGTTCCATCACTCCTTCCCCACCTGGCATCTCATCATCCTTTCCAGTGGTAGTATAGGGGAAAGGTGCCATTAAAGCGTTATGCATATCGCCATCAACGCGCGGTGAAAGGTACACCCGCAAAAATATCACGCCACATCGCGTTCTCTAGTATTTCTTGCAAGTTCACCTGCGCGCTCCAGTCCGGTACCTCTGTATCAGGTCTCTGATGGCATAGAATTGCGGTTTCGGGCGAGCAGTGGCGACTTGAAACATATCCAGGCGACCATATCCGCTGTAACTCGCGGCATCAAATTGGCAGGCAAAAGCTACATGCGCCGCCGCCATCGATTGCAGCGCTTCATCGCTAAATCTGGTGATAAAAGCGGCATTGTCTCCGTAAGCAGGGGGTGGAAGAGCGGCATCAAAGTTCCACTCGCTAATCCCTACCGGCAGATTTTTCCCCAGAATGCTCTGCACCATATCCTGTACTCCCTGGGCTGCCTGCCCGGCGCTGCCTGCTTTGGCGAGACACTTCGGTTCGGGATCCCAGTAGCAGGGATACCAGTGAAAGCTCACCGCATCCGGCAAAACCCCCGACGTCTTTACTCCCTCAAGAAAAGCTCTCATGTAGTTATGGACGCCCTGAGGGTTATAGGTGACAGGACCAATAAATTCGGCGCCGGGGTTGATACGCCGTAACACCGGTATCAACGTGTTCCACTGCCTGAGATAGACCTCGATGGGGATATGATTGAAATCCGATTCATTGCCAAATTCATACATCAAGCAGCGATGACCGAGATATCTGACAAGATGCTCGTCAAAGGGCACATCAAAGATATTGGTAATCACGCCCAGACAATGCGCGCCGCTATTTTCAATCGTGTGCATATTTTGTTCAATGGCGGCGTCACTTGCGCCATCGGCAAAAAAACTGCGCATCAAGGTAAAGCCAGCCCTGCGCAAAGCTATTTGAATGGCAGGCTGTGTTTCAATATTCTGGAATGAATACTCATAGGTATCGTTCGTTCCAAACAGGTATGATGAAACTCCCTGCTTCCAGCGCTGCTGTCCTGGCAAGAGAGGCGTTGGAGGTGGGAACAGCCGTAAAATGAGCGCCTGGATAATAGAAACGAACAGTAAAGAAACGAAGAAGAGCAGGATAATAAAGTAGCTGATGATCAGGAAGCGTTCTATCTTCCGCTGTGTTGCGTACATCATTGCTTCTTTCTAGCCAGGAACGGGAAGTGACCGGAATGATCGATTGAGCCAGGCTGTAACCGATCCCTGGCCGCCTTTTCACGCGGCCAGTAATCCGTAGATGGTCAAACTTGTTTGCGTTCCCACAAAGACCTTACCATCGGCAATCGTCGGCACGCTGAACTTCACATAGCTATCGAGCTGGTCACGTGTGGCATCCTGCTCGCTGTTGTAGAGTTCTCTGCCAATATTTGCGGCATCATAGGCGCGCAGAACACCTGGACCGACCGGTGTACACCCCGGCCCGCCACAATTCGCAGGACTGATGGCCCAGACAATGCCGCTATCAGGCACACTCCCGTTACTAGAGATCGAGGGGATCGCACCTGGATAGCCAAAAGCCTCCGGCGTCCGGGCAGTTGGTTTGGAAGAGAGTTTGTCCCCGCTGAGTTGAAAAGATTTCAGGTGATCGTCTGTCTCCCCGATGTACACGAGTTGACCGCTCGCGGCTGTCCCGGCCCAATAGCCAGGGATGCCAAAAAAGCCGCCAGTTGTGCTCGCAGGCAGTTCCTGCACAACTTGATCGATGTCAGTACGTGTTTCATCCGTGGAACCACAGCGAAGGGAAGCGCCTGGATAGCTGTGGTACTGGCCCATGTTCTCCCGGTCAAGCACGTAGATACGGCCTTCTTTCCCCACTCCGATGAGCAGGCGAGGGTGAGCTGTACCGGGCTGATCAGGTAAGAGCAAAACTCCCCCCGAACCCAGGTCTGCGTCGCGGCCATCCAAACACTGCTGGTTAAAAGGGGTAAAGTAGTCTGTGAGAGCAAGATCATTTTGCGTACTCAACTTCACGAAACTATCGCCAGCATCTCGTTGCCCTGCCTGCGCAAGGTCGAAGGTACCATTTCCTACTGTGAGGTAGATATTGCCCTGAGCATCTACAGCAGGTCCCGCTCCGCTCATCCAGACCCCTCCCTCCTGACCGTCGGGCGTAGTGTTGTAGACGGCTACGCGCCGGAATGCGCTGCCATTGTAGCTGTAGCCGAGAACCCAACCATGATAGGGATCAGTATCGCCAAAGCCCGCCCAGGCGATGTAGACAACACCATTCACGAGCAGCAATGCCGATCGCTGATTCGCCTGTTTGGTGTTAAAGGTAATAAGGGAGGAACGGCCAGCGCTCTTATCATAACCATTTCCCTGTATTTGAGCGAAAATAGTCACCGGGCTTCCCGGCCTGTCTTTGCCTGTCGTGATATCGAGCGCATGCAGTCGCTGTACATACTGGTCTCCATGTTCTTTCGTCATTGCCACCACATACAGCGTATTCGTGACCGGATCGATGACGGGAGTCGCAGTAATGCCAATAGTCGGCTCGATATCATGATTGGGATACTTTTTGAAGACGTCTGAAGAGGGAACAGTAGTTACATCAGGAAGATGGAGGAAGCTCGTTTTCCACAGCGGAGCTACAGTTTGTGTCTGGTCGGCATCAAAAGCGTAGACACTATCGTTTTCTGTCGCAACAAAGACTATGTCATAATAATGACCTTTTATACGAACATGAGGAACAAAGAGTGGTTGTGTATACACCTGCCCATCAACTGGATAGGAGACCCGTTTCCCGAAGTGCTGCGCATTGACATTGCTTGTGTTGAGCAGCGTCTCGCTGAGATTTTGGCCGCTGCGGAAGTTATCATTATGATAGGTCACAACGGAAACGTCGCTCGGCGCGAAAAAGGTTGTAGCAGAAGGGAAATCAGAAGAAAAAAAGGCATCGACATATTTAAGCGCTGCGTCCATCAAACCCAGGCTTGTAATAAGCAGCAGGAGAACCATACTGCCGAGCATGCTCGGCGAAAGTGCATTTCGGATGCGAAAGTTGACGCGCATAGAGAAACTCCTTAAACAGAAGGTAAAGGTAACATATTACCGCGCTATTTCCTGGCGATAGAGGGTAAGAAACTGTTCGCGCGCACGCTTTAAGCGCATCTTGACGGCAGTCACGCTGATGTGCAGCCTCTTCCCAATCTCTGGACACGAAAAGCCTTCGTGCTCGTGGAGCCACAGACAAACCCTGTACTTGGGGGACATGCGCCCGAACACTCGTTCGATAATCTGGCGGTCAGCTACACGTTCCTCGAAACGTGCTGTGTGGATACCGCACTGCCGCTGCCGCGAGCAGGGGACTGTTATCCGCTCTGGCCTTTCATCCTCCTCATCGCCTCTATAAATGCACACTGTAGCGACTTCCGTTGAGGGAGAGAAGACGCCTACACCTCCCGCCCCTTCTTCATTGAAGAGTGAAAGGGAGAGAAGGGGGAGCAGATGCTGCCTGCGCTGCGTATCTATGATAGTGTTGCTGGCAATCCGGTAGAGCCAGCTCGACAATGCTCTCTGGGGAATGACGGTTCCACTCAGCAGGGCTTTGTAGGCCTTTATGAAGACATCCTGGGCAAGGTCGAAGGCCAGCTCATAATTGCCAACCCTGCGCGCTATGAAGCGCGTTATCGGCCCCTGGAAACGAAGAAAAATCGTTTCAAAGTCCGCTACCTGCAATATCGCGACATCTTCGGCATCGGATGCCACAGACGCGGAACGCGCAGTATCGAGAGTCATCAATGTAGTCATCGTTTTCTTCTCCATGAAATTCATCGGTCTTGCCAGTTCTTTAAGAAAGGCCGTGTGTCATCCATCACTCCCTCCAAAGAGTAGTATGACAAAGGGGTGACACGAAAACGTTAAGTGGAGCGTTATTCACGCGCAGTGACGGGTATGATATTGGACGGCGTGAAAGTAACAGATAAGTGTTTAAAGCCAAACAACACCCGCCCCTCAAAGAGTTCTAATGGTTCCTCGCGTGAGAGCTGGAGGCGCGGCAGTTGCTCCAGCATCATCGGAAGCGCAATGGAAGCCTCCAAACGGGACAATGGAGCCCCGATACAGAAATGAATGCCATGCCCGAAGGCGACATGCCGGTTGGGCGTGCGGGTAATATCAAAACGCTCAGGGTCCGGGAACTGTTCGGCATCACGATTCGCGGCAGACAGCCAGGCAAAGATCACAGAGTCGGCGGGAATGGTAATCTCATCGATGGTAACGTCCGTCTTTGTTGTGCGGATCAAACGCCAGACTGGCGAGGCATAGCGCAACACCTCTTCAATGGCATCCGGCATAAGCTCCGGGTGCTCACGTAAGCGTTCCATCGCCTCTGGATGCTCGTCAAAGCAGCGAATGGCCTGGCTCAACAGATTGGTCGTGGTGACATGCCCGGCGAGTAAGAGCAAGATACAGAAGCTGATAGTATCCTCCATGCTTAAGCGCGCACCATCCACTTCGGCAGCAAGCAGCTCACTCATCAGATCGACGCATGGATGGCGACGGCGCTCTTCAAGCAAACGCTGGAAATAGTCAGACATCTCATCAAAGGTACGCGTGAGGCGCTGCATGTCTGGCCTCTCATCGGGTTTGAAAAACTCGGCGTCGCTCAATTGTTGGGAGAGGAGCGCATCAGCCCAGCGCTTAAACAGCGGACGATCCGAGGTTGGCACGCCGAGCATTTCAGCAACCACAATAGTCGGCAGCGGATAGGCCAGGTCTGTGACAATATCCATCTTGCCGACTGGACGCGCCTGGTCAAGCAGCTCCTGCGTAATGGCAGCAATCCGATCAGAGAGGCAGGCGAGTGCACGTGGCGTAAATGAAGGGGACAGCAGATTGCGATACTGGCGGTGTTGAGGCGGGTCCATCGCAATAATGCTCCGTCCTCGCGTCACCGGGCGATCCGAAGAACGGGCAAAGGCACGCCGCCCTGCCTCAGAGGAAAAGAGTTTATAATCAGAGATCACATGGTGCACGTCTGTGTAGCGAAACACGTGCCAGCACCCACTGCTTTCATCCAGCCAGACTGGCCGGGTATTGCGCATCTGCTCGAACCAGCGATACAATTCCTGAACATCCCGCAAAGAAGAGAGGATTTGAAGCATAGAGAGATTTCCTTTCCTTCAAAAAAAGCCCATCGCCGGGGAACCTGTCCGGGGACAAGTCCCCTCAGCGCTCGTCCTCGTCGGTCCCAGTATGAGGGGGCAGCGCCATGAAAGCGCCATGAGCCTCGTCATGGAGAGAGTATCAATTCTTTGCGAAATGTTGTTCTTGAAACCATGTCTGGTTGTTGACCTGCCCGAACTCATATGATACTCTGATTTAAGAGGAGTCAATTTCTTCTGAAGGGTAATCGCTTGTTTATTGATCTGTCTAGAATCCATATAGTACTTCTGCTTCGTCGGAGCGAACGCCGGGCTTACAGCCAGGCAGCAACGCACATTGGGAGGGGTGGCGGTGGTGAGAGAGGGTTCGTGACCGGCGTTGTCGTGCAGAAAGAGGACATGGCATGGGTCAGTTACGCGTGAACGTGCTCGGTACGCCGGAAGTCTTTCATAACGGACGCCGCCTCGTCTTTGCCCTGCGCAAGGCCGAGGCCTTGCTGCTCTACCTCGCCGTGGAAGGAGGGCTACATCCTCGCAGCAAGCTGGCGGCGCTGCTGTGGCCAGATAGTGAGCCTGCTGATGCGCGCCGCTCGCTGCGCAATGCCTTGACGCTGCTGCGCGGTCTGCTTGAGAACTCTCCTGATGAACCGAGCCACCTCTTTAGCGAACAGGAGTTGCTCGGTTTAAACCTGCAAGCCCCGTTGGAACTGGACCTGCACGTGGTGCAGCAGGCCTGGAAAGCCGCCCAGTCGTTCCCCGCGATCCCGCCAGAGCCGCAGCGACTGGCTCTGGTCGCCCAACTACAGCACGCCCTCTCCCTGGTTCGCGGTCCTTTCCTCGATGGCTTCTGGCTGGGAGAGGAAACCGGCTTTGACGAGTGGCGCCAGCAGCAACAGTTGCAGGTGCGCGTACCGATGCTCTTCGAGCGACTTTCAGTCTGGCAAGAGGTCGGCGGGGAGTTGGAGCTGGCCAAAATCACACTCACACGCTGGTTGGCGCTGGACCCGCTCTCGGAGGAAGCTTCGCGCCGCCTCATGCGCCTGCACCTGGCGCAAGGCGATGCCAGCGCCGCCTTGCAGGTCTACGCCACCTTGCGCACGCGCCTGGCTGATGAACTGCACCTCAAGCCTTCCGCCCAGACTGAGGCGCTGGCCGAGCGCATTCAGGCCAGCCTCGCTCGTCCAGGTCGTTCTATTCCCGGCCCGAGCGGACCTCCCTGGGAGTTGCAGGCTCCGCTCATCGGACGAGCCGCCACCTTCCGCCAGATCGTAGAACGCTTCGAACTGGCGCAAGCGGGCCAGCCGCAGGTGGTGCTGCTGCTGGGAGAAGCCGGCATTGGCAAAACGCGGCTGGCCCACGAGTTTGTGGCCTGGGCACGCGCCCAGGGGGCCGAAGTCCTCAGCGCCCATGCCTTCGAACTGGGGGGAAGACTGCCCTACCAACCCCTGGTCGAAGCTCTACGGGGACGGCTGGAAGAGGGAAACGAGCTGAAGGACCTGCTGGAAGACCCCTGGCTGGCCGAACTCACCCGCCTCTTGCCCGAGTTGCGCCTGCGCTATCCCGATCTCCCGCCTCCCACCGAGGATGAGCTTTCGGGTAAGCTGCAACTCTTTGAATCGGTGGCACGCCTCTTACAGGCCCAGGCCCAGCGCGCCCCTCTCCTGCTGCTGCTCGATGACCTGCACTGGGCCGACAGCGCCTCCCTCGACCTGCTGCGTTACCTGAGACACTCCTGGAAAGAGCATCGCACGCCCGTACTCTTGCTGACTACTGTGCGTCAGGAAGAGGTAGAGTTCACCCCTCAGCTTGCCGCAGAGCTGGCCGATCTGGGCCGCGATCTGCCTCTGAGCCAGCTCCCCTTGCCGCCCCTGAATCAGACTGAGACCCTGGAGTTGCTGGCGACCCTTACCGCCGAGGAGGAGTCCTCCCTGGCATCTTCCAGCAGCGACGGGGCATCCTCCGCCATGCAGAGTCCGTTGCTGGCGCTAGGCCACGTCCTGTTTGCGCGCATGGGGGGCCAACCTCTATACTTGCTGGAGACGCTCAAGCTCTTGCACGAGCGGCAGTTGTTGCTGCCCCGCCAGACAGCCGATGGCACCTGGCGGCTCTGCCCAACGGGGGAACTGGTAGCGACCCTGGCACGACCGGAGTCCAGGGAGGAGTTGGTCCCGCCCTCGGTGCGCACCATGATCCAGACGCGGCTGGCCCGGCTGTCTGCCGCCGCCCGCCAGTTAGTAAGAGCCTGTGCTGTGCTGGGACATCCGGTGAGCGCTCCACTGCTATGGCAGGTTGCCGAGCTGGGGGTGCAGCAAGGCGTCGATGCTCTTGAGGAAGCCGAAAGCCTCGGCATTTTGCGCGAGGAGCCAGCCGGGCCGGGCCGAGGGAGCAGCTATCGCTTCGTGAATGAGCTGATACGCGACGCGGTCTACACTGAGCTGGGGGCTGTACGCCGATTCGTCTTGCACCAGCGCGCTCTGGCGTTGCTACAGAGCGAAGGCGCGCGGGCTTCTGAGCTGGCCCATCACGCCCTCGCGACAGGAGAAGCCGAGGATGCTTTTCGCTACAGTGTGCAGGCAGGCAATGAGGCAATGGCCCTTTTCGCCGTCCAGGACGCCATTGCGTACTACGAACAGGCGCACGCCTTGCTCAATATGAATCGGCCTCTGCAAAGCATGCTGGCAAGGTCGGAGGTCGAGCATCTCTACGTCAGCCTGGGAAGCGCCTATACACACCAGAACGCCTGGCACAAGGCACGACAAACTTATGAAGAGTTGCTGGCCTATGCACAAGAGCAAGAGCTGCCTGCGCTGGTGAGCATGACCCTCAACCGACTGGCGATCCTGGCTGCCCAGCAGGGGAAAGGCCGATCTGAGGCGCAGGCCCTGCTGGAGCAAGCCTGGCGGCAGGCCCAGACCAGTTCCGATCAGCGCACGCTGGCTGAAACCGCGTGGAACCAGGCCCAGATCACCGGCTTGCTGGGGGAAGAGCCAGAGCGTGCTCTGGTTCACGGCGAGCAGGCGTTGCAACTGGCACGCACCACAGGGAATCAGGAACTCCAGGCAAGAAGTCTCTTCTTGCTTGGATGGCTCCATCTCTATAGAGGAGACTTCCAGCAGACGATCCACCTTCTGGAAGCGGCTCTGGAACTGTACGCCGCTCCGAACAACGAAGCGAGCGCAGAGTGGGAGCTTTCACTCCCCTCCTTGCTCATTGGCGCTCCACTCACCCAACCTTTGAGCAATCGCGCCTCAGAAGCTTTGTGCTGGGCGCTGCTGGGTCTGGCTCAACTGCAGAACGGGCAGGTGCAGCAGAGTATCGCCAGTGGGCGCAGGGCACTGGCGCTCTCACGGGAGATTAAGAACGCCTGGACGCAGGTTCTCAGTATGGACTGCCTGACATATGGATTACTGGAGGTGGGAACCTATGAAGAGGCGCTCGAACTCATGCGACAGGCCGTTGCGCTGGCGCGGCCCCTTCCCTTGTTGGCCCACAGCTTTCTCATTGCTCTGGGCAGTACCTATCACACCTTGCAGCAGTGGCAAGAGGCGCGAGCAGCCCTCGAAGAGGCGGAAACCATCGCAGAGAAGCTCGGCCTTAAACGCTTTCGCGTGTCCGCCCTGAGCCGACTATGCATGCACTATGCCGTGGCAGGAGAATGGGAAATGGCTTCCCGCTATGCCAGAAAGGCCATCTCCCTGCGCAAGAGTGTTGACATGGCCTTGATCGCGTGGTGGGATTTCTGCTGGCATTATGAAACGGAGGCCTTACTGCGCGCGGGAGAGGAGCGACAGGCGCGAGAAGAGGTGCAGCAACTGGGCAAGCGCCTGGGGTTTTCCCGGCGCTTGCGCATTCCCTACCTGCGCGCGCTGGCCCTCTTAGCCGACTGGCAGGGGCACAGCGAGCAGGCAATTGTTCACCTGCGCCAGGCTGCCCTGCTGGCTGCAGCGATCGGTTTGCCAGCGGAGCGCTTGCAGATTCAGACGGGGTTGGCAAGTTTGTATGAGGCAGGCGGGGAGCCTGTACAGGCGCGCCTGGCCCTGAGAGAGGCGGTGACGATTATCCAGGGGCTGGTCGAGGGCATCAAGGATGAGGCACTGCGGGCGCGCTTTCTGGCCGGGCCGCAAATTCAGCCGCTGCTGCAGTACGCCCAACACCGATCCGCTCTCGCTCTGCAAGACTACGTGGAGCGGAATGGGAGTTAAGAGACCTGATGCGGCAGACGGCAAAGGCATGAGGGGGAACATAATACTATGCTATCCCTACAGCCATGTGGTGTTCGTCCTGAGTCCACTATGCGTTTTTCAGGCAAGCCGTGATGAAAATAAGCTATACTAAAGGTACTATTTTGTCACCAGCTAGTCAACCCTGAGATAACTCATCATGGAACTGACACCTACACATTTACCCTTACTTCCCCAGCCTACACGGCCACTATCGAGTACTTCATGTCCACCCGAGCTCAGCAGGCAGCAATTGGGAAACTACCAGCTCATCCGCTTACTGGCTAGAGGGGGGTGTGCCGAAGTCTATCTCGGTCAGCATGTGCATCTCAATCGCTATGCTGCTATCAAGGTCGTCAAGACTGCGCTCTCCAGCGAGAAATTAGAGCTGTTTCGCCAGGAAGCGCGCATTGTCGCTCACCTGCATCACCCGCACATCATCAGCATCTTTGATTTCGATGTTGAAGATGATACGCCTTTTCTGGTGATGGAATATGCCTGTCATGGCACATTGCGCAAACGTCACCCGCATGGGACGATTCTGTCGCCCGCTGCCGTCCTTTCTTATCTCAAACCGGTCGCGGAAGCATTACAGTATGCTCACGACAGGCATCTGATCCATTGTGATGTCAAGCCAGAGAATATGCTCATCGGGCAGGATGACGAAATTTTGCTCAGCGATTTCGGTATCGCTGTCATCCACGACAGCACGGACTGGCAAGCGGCCCGCGATATTGTTGGCACCCTTTCCTACATTGCACCAGAGCAGCTCGGAGGCGAACCTTGCCAGGCCAGCGACCAGTACTCTCTGGGCATTGTCGCCTACGAATGGCTCTGCGGCCAATGCCCTTTTCGCGGCTCCAGTGGCGAGATTGTCGCCCAGCATGTTAAGGCTACCCCTCCATCGCTATGCGAACAGATTCCCACCTTACCTCCTCGCATAGAACAGGTGGTATTGAAAGCCCTGGCGAAAGATCCAGAGCAGCGTCACCTTTCCGTGCAAGCGTTTGTGCGCGAATTTGAAGCAGCCCTCACCGGGAGTGGTCTTGCGGGAAGCAATCACCTGCGTTTGGCGAACACCAGGCACGAGACCTCTGCCGGTCTTCCTGACATAGATGACGCAGCAACAACATATGCCACCGCCAGCGCCGTCGCGTCACTCGCAGTGCAGAGACCAGGGCTGCCTGCGCAACGCGGAAGAAGACATCCCATCTCGCGCCGCACGCTCTTCAAGAGCATAGCGGGGCTAGCCTCGGCGGGGCTGGCAAGCGGGAGTCTGCTCTGGCTTCTACACACCCATCTCTCCGCGATGCCACCGCCATCTTCTATCCGGCGGGAAATGGTCGCGCTTGTGTATCGTGGGCATCATAACGCGGTCAGGGGTCTCATGTGGTCACCGAACGAGGCTTTTGTTGCTTCCGCCAGTGCCGACAAGACGGTCCAGGTATGGAATATCAGCCAGTCCGATGTGTATGTTTACGTCTACACCGGTCATACTGATGCAGTCAATGCCGTCGCCTGGTCGTATGATGGCTTGCATATCGCTTCAGGCAGTTCCGATAGGACAGTGCAGGTCTGGGATGCAAGCGATGGCAGCAATGCGGTGAAATATCAGGGTCATGGAGACACAGTCACTTCTGTTACCTGGTCACTGGATGATCAATATATTGCCTCGGCCAGCTATGACAAGACGGTCCGTCTGTGGAACACCGTCGATGGGAACAACATTTCCACCTATACCGGTCACTCCGATGCGGTTCTGGCAGTGGCCTGGTCTCCTGATGGCTCCCTCATCGCCTCAGCGAGCGCCGATCAGACGGTGCAGTTGTGGAATCCCGCTGAAGGGATGACGTTGTTGACCCTTACAGGGCATAGCGGAGCCGTCCACACAGTGGCCTGGTCGCCCAATCACCACTACATCGCTTCAGGTGGCAGCGACAGCACAGTGCGCGTCTGGGACGCCACCACGGGGTCGCTGCTCTATACGTATGGCAATCATTCTGATACCGTGCTGGCGGTAACCTGGTCTCCTGATGGCTCGCGTATTGCCTCAGCAGGAGCTGACAGAACGGTACAGGTCTGGGGAGCCCTCGACGGGAGCCATGTCACCACGTTTACGGGACACAAAGATGCTGTAAATGCGCTGGGGTGGTCTCCACGCGATGGAGGACAGTTCATCGCTTCGGGCAGTAGTGATACGACGGTACAGATCTGGTATGCTTTGTAGGAAACGAGGAGCGATGCCTTTTCGCCCGGCATCGCTCCCAGCATTTCCTTTGTTCTCCCCAGGCATTTACCCCACGACGAAAACAGCGTTTCCTACGCTGGGAACCCCTGGTAAGCGTTCTGGATCGCAGTATCACTCCCACAGGAATTGCCTGTGCGAGTTGCTGGATGATCCAGCAAGGGCCATTGATAGGTTTTCAACACGTTGAGCTTACTCTGATTGACGGTGGTCCAATCATTGTTGAGGATACCGCCGGTATCGCCTGAATTTGGATTCCAGGCCCAGTAGGTATAGCTGATGTGATGGGCCTTGAGGAAGGACACCAGCGTGCGCTGCCAGACGCCCTCGGTATCCTGACCCATGGAGGGACCGCCGAACTCGCCCACCAATACCGGGGCGATGCCATCCTCTTGTACATAGGCCCAGTACTTCTGCCAGATGGCCGGAAGGGTGTGCGCGAGGTCGGCAGGTTTGGGAGCCTGGAACCACGGCTGATTGTAGACGCTGGGACCATAATCATGAGCGGAATACACCAGTTTACTTGGTTCCGAAAGGCGTACCGGGAACTTCCTGACCCCTTCGAGATTGCCGCCCCACCAGTAGGAAGCGTTCTGATAGGTATCAACGCCCTCGACGATAATAAGCCAGTTGGGATTGGCGGCCAGGATGGCGTTGCCAGCCTTCTGGGCAGCCAGGCGCCAGTCCGTATTGGGATCGCCAGTACCCCAGGTAGCCGGACTATGCGGCTCGTTGGCCAGATCGGCTCCGATAACGGTTGAATTGCCGCGATAGTGTTTAGCCAGCATGACCCAATCCTGAATCCATTGCGACTGGGACAGATGATCGGTGTACCACAGGCCGGGGCGCTGGTCGGCAGTAGGATCATGGCGGTCGAGAATCACCTTCAAGCCAAAGGATCGCGCTCCCTGGATGATTTTATCCATGAGGGCCAGGCCCTGAAGCCCTTTGAGATCAGGGTTGAGCTGGTAGTTGATGCTCTGCGGCTTGCTGCCCGGCTCAAAGAGTTGATCGGTAAAGGGCAGACGTATGGTATTGAAGCCCAGGTGCGCCATCTGCTGGAGCATGCTTTTCCAGTTACGCGCCCACAGTCCTTGAGGAGCCAGTGTACTGGTCTCAAAGCCAAACCAGTTGACGCCAGTCAGGATTACCTGACATCCGGTAGTAGCATCGACCAGCTCACCATGATAGGTACTGAGGAAACCTACCTGATGACCAGCCGGGCATGGCCTGGGTGCTTGCGCAGACAAAGGAATAGAGACTTTCGCCGACACAGGTAGAGTAGTAGCATTAGTAAATGTACCGGCGGATAGGATTACTACTCCCAAAATAAAGAGAGGTAGCATGTTCCTCACCCACATACCTGCTATGGAGGGAAGTTTCATATCACTCTTCCTTTCACTAGATCGAAAACTATCAATATACTCTAGCTAAGGGCTCTCTTGTACTCCTGAAGACGCTGGTCAGACACGACCGTCGTGTATATAGACATATCTGCATATGGCGATGGAATCGAATGAAAATCCTTGCCCTATCGCAAATCATCAGCACTGATAAGATGGGAAGCCTGGGTTAGAGTTTGAGACGCCCTCTTTGCAATTCGCCACACCGCGTTCTGTGCGTTCCATCTGAGGACAGAATACAGTGTATGCTCGTCACAAGTATACACAGTTTTACCCCTGCTTTGTCTGGGAAACGCCTGATGAACCTGAGATAAACGTCTCACTGCCGTAGGGATGTACGCTGTGGTTATTTATAAAGGGGGTTGTACACTGTCGCGAGCGCTAGGTCGGCTTCTCCTGATTGCCCGGAAGCCTGATAAAGAATGTTATGCCTTTTCCCTCTGATGATTGCGCCCAGATCTTTCCTCCATGTCGCTCAACGATCTCCTGGCTGATGGCAAGACCGAGGCCCCAGCCTTTTATAGCAGAGTTTTCCACATCGTGTGTCCGGTAAAATGGCTCAAAAATGCGTCCTAATTCCGCCGTGGAAAGCGCTCTGCCGTCGTTGTGAACCTCGAAAATCATATGGTCGTGCTCTGGATAGACATGTACCTGAATCGCGCTCCGTTCTGGTGAATACCTGATGGCATTGTTCACTACGTTCACAAGAACCTGAGCCAGCCGTTTCTCATCAGCTTGCAGCAACACTGGTTCGGAAGGCAACTCTAGCTCAATCGAACGATCTGAAAAAGCCTCTTGATGCTTGATGACATCACGGCTGAGACTTGCGAGGTCAACCCAGGCCAGTCGTAGCGGGAACTCTCCTGTCCGATCGCTGCTCAGATCAAACAGTTCCTCGATAAGCAGGCGCAATTCGAGCGCCTGAGCTTCAACCGCCTCTAAACACTCGCGTAAAGCTGACCAGTTCTCTACCGTTTCTCCTGACTTTTTCAGACGCCGTAAGGCCATCTGCGTCTGACCAAGAATGACGGTCAGCGGAGTTCTGATTTCGTGTGATGACCGTATAATCACATAGTCTTTCAAATAATTTGCTCTCTCAAGCTGCTCATTCACCTGTACAAGCCTCTGATTGACAGCTTCGAGTTCCTGCGCATAGGTTCGTGTCATGCGCCGGGCGGCAAGAATACGCCGCCGAGCCGCCTCAAAGCGTATCGCCGTAGCCACAGCCAGGATTTGCAGGGCGACGAAAGGCGCAAAAATGACGATATCCTTACCTATGTTAGCTCTCAAGAGGCCGGGCGGGCTAAGAAGTAGGGCGAGAGCAATCATCCCGGTCACGACAGCAAACAGGGCAGGGCGCAATCCCCAGAGAAAGGCAACGACAATGGATACCAGACCAAAAGGAGCGGCGTCGAACATCGATATTGATGAAGAGATATAATCATACATCTTATCGAAAAGCACTGCAGCGCCAATGAGGAGAAGAGCGGCAACGTATCCGAACAAGGCAGAACGCCACCAGGAGGAACGCGCAACATTCTGTTGAGAATCTTCCTGAGAAGCTTCTCTTTGAGAACGCTGTTCGCTCATTCTTGTTTGCATAAGGGCCTCCGGCAAACTACCTCTCCTCTGAAGTTGATCTCCTGATATGCAGACCCCGGTGAGCAGTCTCTCTAGCTCCTGCCGAGCAGCGGCGCAAGGAAGTGTTCCACCAGTGTAAGTAGGACATCGATCTGGAACGGTTTTAAGAGAATGTCCTGGGCGCCGGGAACGTCCCTCCTGTCACGCACGCGGGCATCGGCTGTAATCACCAGAACCGGGATCTGGTTGTAAGGCTCGTGCGCAGAAAGCCAGCGCGCAATGTCGTAGCCAGAGACAACCGGCATCATCAAATCGAGCAGGAGCAGCGACGGCAGGTGCTTCTCTCCGCGTTTGCCCATCTCCTGCAAGAATGGAAGAACCCATTGGCTCTCCGCAATGCACACGCAGCTATACCCGTCGCTCTCTAACAGCGACATAAGCGTTGATAAAACGGACCAGTTGTCGTCAACAGCCAGGATGTAGGGACGCTCCGTCTTCGTAGGAGGTATTGAAGAAGCTATTGAAGACTCATCTTTTATGGTGAGATGAGGATGGCCCGGGCTGCTAAACATCATTTGCTTTTCGCTCCCCTCTACTAAAAGAAGCGCTTTCCTGCCGCCCTTCACCAGACACCACACATCTACAGGGAACTCTGTCTGGAAATGGGTAACCTCATTACGCCTCACACGGGCAACAGCACAATTATCCTCTCACATCCTCTCAAGCCTACTATAAGAGTGAAGCGTCTGGAAAGTGTTAAGAGCACCGTCATGAGGAACCGCCGAACTCGCCCATCAAGACGGGAGCCGTCCCATCCTCTTGCAGGTAAGCCCGGTGCTTCTGCCAGATAGCAGGAAGGATGTGGGTGAGGGTTGCAGGGTGGTAGACGCCAGAACCGTAGTCATGGGCGGAATAGACGAGTTTATCGGGATGGGAGAGGCGGACGGGGAACAGAGCAGCGCCTTCAAGGTTGCCGCCACAGCGAGTCGACGCGCTATCTCAAAAGCGGTGTGTATAACGCTGCTCATGGCAGTTTCATGACGCTTTCTCCTTATGCTAAGGGCGAAAAAGATGAGAAGTAGTAGATCACAGAAGGAACGACGAGGCTTCTTAAGAGATCAGGAAAGGGTGAACGATGTTCGAGCAAAATCACAGAGAGATGGAGCCTTCTCAGAAACATTTCCAGTCCATGATCTTGCGCATATTGCGTTCCCCGATGGTCTGGATGGTACTGGCGGTTGTGCTGACTTTGCCCACCCTCGTAGCAGTAACTAACCGGATGGTCAAGGCTCAATCCCCTGTTCCCGCCGACCTGTTTATGCAATCGGTGGTCAAGCGCGACCCCAACCTGGGATGGCATCAGCTCTGTTCATCAGTCCAGTCTCAGGTGTCACTCTCGACGCTTACCAGTACGGTGCAGCAACAGCGCAGAGCCGAGACCAAAGAGGGTCTGAAACTCTCACTGCAGTACATCGGAGCTGATGCACGACCGCAGGGGGGACAGATCCGCGTGTACGTGGTCACCGCACGCCTCCCCACTGGATGGATAGGGCAGCGAACGTATATCGTCTATACACAGGCCAGCGGCTGCGTTGAGGACGTCCAGAACGTCTAGTTTTTTAATGGAGGATCACGATGACATGCCCTCCTGGCACTGGCAGCAGGGTAGTTGATGAGGCAGAGTGTAGAAAGAAGGAGCGCTGCTATGGAGACTGTCACTATTGTCCTGCTGGCTCTGCTCGTCGTGTTTTTCTTACTGTTTGCTTTCCTCGCTATTTTTCGCGATGAAACGAAAAAGTACGAAGCACTCCCTCTATCTCCCGGGTCATGTAGTGATGACTCCCATGCTCTCACGCCTCAGAGGTTGCGTGAAAAATATTTAAGAGACGCTGCTTTACAACATCTTGCGGCACCCTACCATAAAACGTTCTCGTGCTTCCCTCCCGGCTATATTGAGGCTCCCTTCTCACATGGCCTCCCCGATGAAAGAGATATGAAATACATTGATACAAAAAAACAGGATGAGATGACAGCGCACAGGGAGATCATCGAGACCGAGGGAGAAGCACTTTCCGCCCGTGGCTTTAGTTCTGCCGAAGTGGTTTCACTGCTCAGACTCCGGTGCTGGTATCAATCGGGGGGGAGTGACAGGATGGCGCTGCTGCGCCACTGGGAGTTTCTCCGTCTCCTCGTCCTCAATGGCAGGCTGGACGTCTAACATCACTATGCATATGACCTCTTTTCTCCCCGACCTGAGCAATCTAATGCTGGATCCTCCCGCAATGGTCCCAACAACCGCGTGCGACAGCACTACGGCCCTGCGATATATCACGTTCATAACGATGCTCATGGCGTTTCCATAACGCACTTTGCTCATACTGACAGAAGAGCGGACAAGGAACAGTCAGTTGAAAAGGGAGCGATGAGGCTCTCAACGGACGAGAAAGGCCTCGTGGAGGGACCGGGCCGGGCCGAGAAGCACCAGGGTGAACGAATCAGATCAGAAAGAGGAAGTACCTCAAATAGAAAGGGAAGGCTTCCTTACGACTCTGGAAGAAGAGAACACTGTGAGGGAGTATCTAAAGCAATGTCACAATTAGATTATGAAAACACTCAGATCACATCTCTCTCTGAGAGAGCCACTTCTATCGAAGAAACAGGTCAACATGAGGAGAGGATATCCATTTTACGTCCTGTTCTAGCACTCTCGGTCTCCCTCCGGCGCCTGGGGAGCCGCTACCGCACCTTGCTGGTCAGATTGAGCAAATTCGTGCTGGTAGGAGGGACAGGGGTGCTGGTGAATAGTCTTGCACTGCTCATCCTTTTCCAGTGGGTCCACCTTCCCCTGGTGGCTGCTGCTGTTCTGGCGGCAGAACTGGCGATCATCAACAATTATTACTGGAATGATCACTGGACGTTTAAGCGCACCAGGGTCTCTCTGGGCCGCCTCGCCCGCTTCAACCTGGTCTCACTCGGCGGTCTGCTCATCACGACGGGCACGCTATGGGTGCTGGTCAATCATCTGCGTTGCTACTATCTGCTCGCAAACCTGCTGGGCATCAGTCTGGCGACGACCTGGAACTTCGCGGTGAACTCATGGTGGACGTGGGGAGGGATGTGATGAGCTTCATACTCACGATTGGTCATGTAGCGCTACAAGGTCTGATTATCAGCGCAGTAGCGCTCTCTATTCTGCTCACCATCCAGTCGGTCTACACGCTCTACATCATGCTCTATACCTGGGACCGGCCTGAAGCCTATCAGATGGCGAAAGCCCCCACACAGTTTCTCACGCCGCGCAAGTCTTTCACGGTGCTGCTGCCCGCCCGACACGAGGAGGATGTTATTCAGACAACGATCGAGCGCGTAGTGCATGCCAACTATCCGTCCTCCCTGCTGGAGGTAGTGGTCATCTGCTCCATTGACGACACAGGAACCATCGGCAAGGCCCAGCAGAAGATCGCACAGCTACGACGGCGGGGCATTAACAACGTGCGCGTGCTTGCTTTCAAGAACAAGCCGATCAACAAGCCCCACGGCCTTAACGTCGGCCTGCGCAGCACACGCAATGAGGTAGTCACCATCTTTGATTCCGAGGATGACATCCACCCTGACATTTTCAATGTGATGAACACGGTCATGTTGCGAGAGAAGGTAGCAGTAGTGCAGGGAGGTGTGCAGCTCATGAATTACCAGTCGAAGTGGTATTCGGTCCTCAACGTGCTGGAATACTTCTTCTGGTTCAAGAGCCGACTACACTACCATGCGCGGCTGGGCATGACCCCTCTAGGAGGCAATACCGTGTTTTTTACGCGTGAGGTGCTCCTGCGCGTCGGCGGCTGGGACGAGTACGATCTGACGGAGGATGCCGATATTGGCATCCGCCTCAGTCTGCTCGGCGAGCGTATGCGCGTCATCTATGATGACCGCTACGTCACACGCGAAGAGACGCCTCCCACCCTGAGTCAGTTCATCAAGCAGCGCACGCGCTGGAGCCAGGGCTTTTTGCAGACCCTGCTCAAAGGGGATTGGAAGCAGTTGCCCAGATTCGGGCAGCGGCTGCTGGCCCTCTACACGCTGGGCTTTCCCGCCCTTCAGGCTGTGCTGGGATTTTATATTGCCGCCTCGATAATAATGATGTTCACACTCAAGGTTCCGGTAGTTCTAGCGATGATCATGGATTTACCGTTCTACCTGCTGGCGGCCCACCTGCTCCTCGACGTCATCGGACTCTACGAGTTCACCGGCGCGCATGGACTCAAACCAACCTGGAAGACGCCGCTCACGATGGCTCTGGGCTACCTGCCCTATCAGTGGGTGCTGGCCTATGCCTCCATGCGCGCAACAGTGCGGCACCTGCGTGGCATCAACAACTGGGAGAAGACCCGGCATATCGGCGCACACCGACAGGCGGAAGCGCTCGGCGCACCCTTACCGCCTCAAAATAAGCGCCAGGATGAAGCCGTTTCATCGAGATCGGTAGCTTGAAATGGGCCAGATGTCTTTCTGGCCCAATTTGGGAGGAGAGAAAATGGATAATCGTAAATACCAGACGATGGCAGTCCAACAGCCGATACACGCAGATCAGAGTGATTTGTATGAACGGGATTACTACAATGGAGCGTATCCGCAGGAGCCAGCAGAGCCTGCAAAGAGCCGGAGGTTCACGCTCGAACGTGTCCTGCTGCTGCTTTCCCTGGCAGTGGGAGCCATCACCCATGGCTATCATCTTTTTCTCTACCCACTCTACATCACAGACGAAGGCATTTATATGGAGCGCGCATGGTCGGTGATGCGCTACGGGATACTTTCACCCTATACCTACTACTATGACCACGCGCCTGCCGGGTGGCTCTTCATCGCAGCCTGGGTAACGCTGCTACCTCATCAGTTCGAGACTTTTGGCAACGCGATCAACACGGGCCGGGTGTTCATGCTGCTGATCCATATCGCAAGCACCTACCTGCTCTTCAAGTGTACTCGTCGCCTCTCAGGCAGTGTGTGGGCCGCCGTGATCGCCTGTTTCTTTTTCAATGTGTCACCGCTGGCGGTCTATTATCAGCGCCAGGTGCTGTTGGATAACATGATGGTCTTCTGGGTGCTGCTGAGCCTCTATCTGGCTACCAGTGACGATCGGCGCATCATGACCCCGCTTTTCAGCGGACTGGCTCTGGGTGTTAGTGTGCTCACCAAAGAAAACGCCATCTTCTTCATTCCCATCATTGGCTACTTGCTGTACGCCAGGATACGGCCCCAGCGCAATTATCGCTTCGCCCTGACCTTCTGGCTCTTCGGGGCGTTTGCGATCATTTCGCTGTACTTCCTGTACGCCATGCTCAAAAACGAACTGCTGCCCGCCCAGCTCGACTTTAACCTCAACACGCCACCAGCCGACCACGTGTCCTTACTCTACACCATCTGGCAGCAGTTGCACCGCAACCAGGGCAGTATTCTAGATATACATAGCGACTTCTGGACGTTTTCGCTGGATGCGTGGCTGCCCAAAGATGCCTTCATCCTGGTAGCTGGAACCGGGGCGACCCTCGTCAACCTCCTTACCGGCCTGCGAGACCGCAAACGCTATCAGGGTGAGCTGGTTGCCTCGTTGCTCTCGCTGGCCTACATCTTCTACCTGGTGCGGGGCAGCGTGATGTTGGAATTCTACGTCATCCCTCTGATCCCTTTTTTAGCTGTGAATCTTGGCATGGTGGTGAACAGGATGCTGCACGTGATCCCCGAAGCACAGCGCCTGGCTCTGCTAACCGGAGGCGTCCGATCAATCATTCTTGCCATGTTCTTCACCGTGCTCATACTACCCACGGGCAGCTATGTACTCGTCCACGACCAGTATGGCAAGACAGTGCCGCACGACCTCTACAAGCTGCCGCTGACGCCGATGCAGGAGGAGCAACTGGCCTTCATCCGGGCGCACATCCCGCCGAACGCCACCGTCATCATGGATGACGACCTGTGGATGCAATTGCATGATGTGCGCCCTTATTACCCATATGCCGTTTCTCACTGGAATGCCGCGGGTGACCCCGCCGTGAGGAATAAAATCTTTCACGACAACTGGCAAAACATCGACTACATCGTGATGTCCAACAAGATGCTGACTGCCATGCAGCAAAACAATACCGATGGCAGTGAGAACTACATCCTGGAAGCGCTCCAGCATGCCAGGCCAATCTGGCAGTTGACGCACGGCGACGTCAGTCTCGCCATTTATCAGGTCGAGCATTGAGTGACTGGATGAGAAAGGAAAGATAGGTATGGACTCTTCGAAAACTCCTTTAAGAGGACAAGAGCCAACAAATCAGGCGGCAGAAGACGATCAGATCGTTGACCTGTCGTTCAGCGATGACGAACTGATTGACGAGCCGCCACCTGAAGAACAGCCCTTCTCTTCGTTAAAAACCGAAGAGCAGGTGATTGAGCGACCGAGAGTAGAGCGTCAGGTGATTGAGCGACAGCCGGTCGCAGGGCGAGTCGAAGGGCCGAGGACAGGGCAAGCGGGACTTTCCCCCAGGCAACCTCTTTCAGGTCGACCCTGCTGGCAGTGTGGCTGGCTCATGCCGCAAGGCGCCTCCTTCTGTAGTCACTGTGGGGCACCGCTTGGCTCCTTGCAAGTGAGAACGCCCGCGCCCATGCCTGCGTTTCCCGCGCGCGGGGCGCCTGCAGGACCACCGGGGAAGAGCCGCAAGAAAGGCCGGAAGCCGTTGTGGTTGGGGCTTGTCGCGATCATGATCCTCATCTCGCTGGCCCTGGGGATGTACACACAAGCTTTTGGCAAACTGCAAATTCTACGCAAACTGACTGGAACCCTCACGGGCAGCACACAGCAGCCGACGTCTGCGACCAGCACTCCCAACCCAACCACTACTCCTCTCACCCCAACGGTCACGGTACGCAGCACGCCGGTCACACCACGGATCATCACCGGCGGGGCGCTGATCCTGCTCAATCCGAGCGTGGTGCGACAGGGCGGGAGCATGGGAGTGACCGGCAGTGGCTTTGATCCCAGAACGATGGTTGATCTGACCCTCAAGCAACGGGCTACAGACGTGGGTCAGCCGGTCGGCTCTTTCAAAACCGACAAGTATGGAAACTTCTATGCCAATCTCACGGTGCCGCAAGCCTTGATTTCTGGAACCTTCTTTGTCGAGGCACACGAGCGGGGAAGCAATAAGGTGTCTCAAACGGCGGGAGTGATCGCAGGTGGAGTGCCCCAGGTCAAATTAAGCGACCAGGTGGGGCAGCCAGGTGACCTGATCACCGTCTCAGCCAGTGGCTTTAGCCCCGGTGAGGCTGTCAAGGTCTACTGGGATACCACGGCAGGCCAGCCGTTCGCCACGCTGCAAGCAGACGGGGGTGGAAAGATCGGTCAGGCCACACTGGAGGTACCCTTCGGAGCCGTTGGCATCAACACCTTCCTGTTTGTCGGTGCCAAAACCCAGTTAATGGTGGCCGCTACATTCGACCTGCTGAACCTGTACCCTACAGTCAAACTCTCCAACTATGCCATCCGGGCCGCGAACCAGGTGAGTTTCTCAGGAAAAGGGTTTGGCCCCAACGAACAGGTGCTGGTTTACCTGAATAATATGAATGGCCAGCCTATCGAGGTTCTCCAGGCCAACCAGCATGGCACCTTTACCAACGCCGGAAGCTTCCTCGTCCCCTTCACCTTAAAAGGGCGGCAAGCATTCATCTTTCTGGGTGAAGAAAGCCGGGCATCGGTGGCTGTAAGCTGGTCGGTATTGCCCTATATGCCAAGCGCGCAAACCAGTACCTATGGAGGATTGCCTGGCACAACTGTCACCTTCTATGCGAGTGGCTTTGCTCGTAACGAGATCGTGCATGTCTATGTCGGTGGGACGCAGGGCGGTGGAGGCAAACTGGTGAGCTGCTTCCGCACCGATGGCAGGGGTGACGCTGTATCAGTCGGCTCCTATATCATTCCAGGTGACGCTCAGGGCAAGCTCTCCTTCAAGCTGGTCGGTATGCAGAGCGAGGGTGTCGCCATCGCGACTATGTCGATAGAAGCTCCTCCTGCCCCGGTACAGGTGCCCCCACAACCGGCCTTCACCTGCCCGTTGGACAATGCAACATCATAATGGATCACGGTTCCGTCAGGCCAACGACGACCTGACGGAACGGCGCGTAGTATGCGAAAGGAATAGAGAACGATGCTCAAAAATAGAAATACGCGAGTCACAGCAGAGGAGATTATAGCCTTGATCAAAGAAACTCTGGCGGAGGAAAGGCACGTGCGCAGCGAGAATGTGGTCATCGTCCCCACGTATAATGAAGCAAACATCCTGAAGCCGTTGGTGCTCCGCATCCTGCAACAGGGACCGTTTGATGTGATCATCGTCGACGACAACTCGCCGGATGGCACTGGAGAGGTGGCGGAACAACTCGCGGAACACTTCCCTGAGCGAGTGAGCGTGCTGCACCGGACGGGCAAGCTGGGTCTGGGGAGCGCCTACGTCGCGGGTTTCCGCTCTGCTCTCGCGCTGGATTACCAGCGAATTTTTACTATGGATGCCGATTTCTCGCACGATCCCGGCTCACTGCCAGCTCTGCGAGGCGCGCTGGATGGGGCAGAGGTCGTGCTTGGCTCCCGGTATGTAAAGGGAGGAGGCACCCGCAACTGGCCGCTCAGACGGCGCCTGCTCAGTCGCAGCGGCTCGGTCTATGCGCGGCTGGCGCTGGGTCTGCCGGTTCATGACCTGACCGGTGGCTTCAAGGGCTTCCGCCGCCAGGCTCTGGAAGCGCTGCTGCCAGAACTGGAGACGATGCATTCTAATGGCTTTGCTTTCCAGATCGAGACGACGTATCTCTGCTCCCGCCACGGGTTTCGCATCGTCGAAGTTCCCATCCTTTTCGAAGATCGAGTCGCGGGCAAATCCAAGATGAACCGACGTATCGTTGTCGAAGGATTATGGGTTGTCTGGGCTTTGCGCCTGCACAAAAAGACAGCGCGCATACACAGAGAGGCACATGAGACGCATGCTCAGACCCGCTTACCGCTTGGGCGCCTGATGGCTGTGTTCATGGCATTTGTCGGCCTCGCCATCATCCTGGGATCGCTCATTCTGGCTCCCAGGTGGAGCACGCTTCTGGAGCAGGCAGGTCCTCGGCACCCCGTATCTCCCAGCCGACCGCGATACGTTCTAGCGCCGCACAGGAGAGCAGGCACGGCTTCATCGGCTGCACTACTCCACCCTACCACTCTTCAAATCCGGGGATCCGACCTGACGCCCAATGTGCCGCTGAGCATTGTGGGTGCGGGATTTCTTCCGCACGAACCGCTCCAGGTGACCATCCAGAATCATGCAGGGCGAGTACAGGCGCAGCTAGCTCCCACCATTGCCGACACGACCGGGCACTTCTACACAACGGGGGTGGTGCCAGCGAATCTCGCCCCTGGAAACTATTTAGTCGTGGTCGAAGGGATGAACAGTCATTACAAAGCACAGGCCAGCTTTGAGCTACACTGGATTGCGCCTACGGTGCAGTTAGATACCTACAGTGTCAAGCCAAAGCAAGGCTTCCGCTTCGCGGGTAGTGGCTTTCTTTCTGGCGAGCAGGTCGAGATCAGCCTGGTAGCACCCGATCACGGGTCGGCACACGTCCTGGCAACTGTGCGGGCCAACGCAATGGGGTACATCAGTGGGAGCACTACAGTGCCAATGCTGTCACAGGGCAACTATTCCCTCGTTTTCATGGGCCAGCAGAGCCAGACCCCCGCGACCGTTGGCTTCAATATCCAGCCCCTTAATCCCTGGGTCGTATTGAGTACCTACACACCCTCTCAAAATACACGCCTGGGTTTCAACGGGCAGGACTTTGCCCCCAGCGAGCAGGTTCTGGTCTATCTCAATGAGCAACCGGGCCAGTCCCGGCACGCAGACACCACCGGTCAAGGAGATGTCGTGGCACGCATCCAGACCGATGCGAACGGGAACTTCTCCCTCCCGGCTTACTGGCAGGTGCCAGCGATGAGCGGGCAGAACACGCTGGTCTTCGTTGGTCAGCAAAGCGGGGCCGTGGCCACTGTCTCCTTCATCATTGAACCTTGACGTCAGGAGGCTCCAGAATGAGGAGGGAAGAGTCAATGGATGTGACAGGTTTCATAACAAAACTATGGAAAACGATATTCAAGCAGAAAAGCCCGGCGGAACGCACGACAACGCACCCATCACCAGCCTGGATTCGGGAGCGCGTTCATATCGCAATAGGCGAAGAGGCGTTGCAGAGCAATAGTGATGAGATATACCGCCAATGGCTGCCGTCCTCGACTCCTTTCTCATCTCCATCTCCGGCGAGTGTTGGGCCGACAAAAAGTTTTCCGCACGGCAAGCGGGAAGAAAACGAACAAACGCACCGGAACAGGGTCCTTGAGGAGCGCGAGCACGAGGACATGGCTCCGGGCTTGCTCATAGGATGGCTTTCAGACCCCGGAATCAAACGCCGATACAAGCCGAACGAGGATAGCCTCTTTGCCGCAAAGGGCACGCGCCTGAACGATACGCAGCCACAGCCTTTCGGATTGTTTATCGTGGCGGACGGCATGGGTGGGCACCTCTACGGGCAGGAGGCAAGCCAACTGAGCATTCAAACGATGGTTGACCGATTGCTGCCGACACTCTCCAGTAACGATAGGCTGAAAAAGGCTGATTTCAGGAACTTGCTGATTGAGGGCGTGCAAATGGCTAATCAGGTCGTCTATCAACGCAATCAGGAGCGCGGGACAACCATGGGCACCACCCTCATCGCGGCCCTGGTGGTAGAGGACAGCGCGATCGTGGCCAACGTCGGCGATAGCCGCGCCTACCTGCACCGTGCAGGGAAAGGACTGCGCCAGATCACGAGGGATCATTCGGTGGTGGCGTATCTGGTGGAGCAAGGCATCATACAGAGAGGGGCTATCTACACCCATCCCCAACGCAACCAGGTCTATCGCAGCCTGGGAACCGAATCCGCCATCGCCGTCGATACGTTCATCGAGCCACTGCAGGCGGGTGATACCCTGTTCCTCTGTTCAGACGGTTTGTGGGAGATGGTCCGTGACCCCCTTATTGAACAGATCTTGAGGAAGACAACCGACCCCGCACAAACAACTCATGCACTGCTTCAGGCCGCCCTGACTGGAGGGGGCGCGGACAATATCAGCGAGATTGTCGTTCAGATCAGCGAAACAATGAGGGCGGGGGATGTGACAGGACTGAACCTGCTTGCCAGACCAGACGCCGTCAAGCCTCCCGGCGTAGGACATAACACAGTGAAGCAATCCTGGTAGGAAGAAGGAAACATACCATCATGGCGATAAAAACTGAAACCCCTTTGTCTCTGGTGCTTCCCGATCGTGTATTGCAGCCGTCCCGAGAAGGAGAGAAGAGGAACTCCCTGCTTCATCGATTATGGAAAAGGTGGCAGTTTCTCCAATCAGCGCGCGGACAGCGATGCCTGGCCTGGGGGATCATCCTCGCGCTACTCGTCATAGATAGTGTGCTTGTTGGTCAGCATGCTCTCATGCGCTACCAGTCCTACCACGCCGATGCTTTTGACCTGGGCAATATGGATCAGGCGGTCTGGAATACCCTCCACGGCCACTTTTTTCGCTTCACCAATAGGGGCCTGGACTGGTATGGCCCGCCGACACGGCTAGGCGTGCATGTCGAACCCATCCTGCTGTTGATCGCCCCGCTGTATCTGCTCCACAGCGGTCCAGAGACCTTGCTGCTGCTGCAAACTGTGGCCCTTGCGCTCGGTGGCATCCCTTTGTTTCTGCTGGGCTTGCGCCGTCTGCCAGAATTTCCCCTGATGGCTGCTGCTTCCGTGGCAGCGTACCTTTCTACCCCTGAAATCCTGGGTGAAGCGCTCTATGATTTTCACGCCGTAGCCTTAGCTACCCCACTGCTGCTGCTGGCACTCTGGGCGCTTGAGACGAGACGCTACCACTGGTTTGTGGGCGCGGCAGTGCTCGCTGCGCTCTGTAAAGAGGAGGTAGCCCTTTCGCTGGTTCCGCTCGGCCTTGTCATCGCCTTCTGGCAGGGGCGACCACGACTGGGAGCCGCCATCTGTCTGCTATCCATCTCATGGGTTGCGCTCTGTTTTCTGGTCATTCTACCGCATTTCAACCCGCAAGCGGCTGGCGCAAACAATTTCTGGTACCGCTACGACTGGCTGGGTGGTTCGCCGGACACAGCCTTGAAACACGTCCTCATGAAGCCCTCCCTGCTGCTCCTACCACTTCAGGACCCTGCCAGGCGAGGCTATCTGGCGGAACTCCTGAGCACCGGTGGAGGACTGGGACTGTTCTCACCGATACTCTGGCTCTCTGCCCTGCCTGATACCGCCATTAACATTCTCAGTACCCACCAGGAGCAGTTCAGTGGCTTCTTCCAGTATAACGCCGTGATTCTTCCTTACCTCATGGCGGCTACCGTCTCCGGCATAGCCGCACTTTATCGCGCCAGGAGGCATGTCGAATTCGGCAAGTGCTCAGCTATACTCCTTAAGAGGGAGTACGGCGCCCTGCGCACAGCCCGCTCTACGCGGGCAACTCGCATGCTCTGCTCCATTACCGCCTGCTGGGAAGCAGCGGTGGGACACCTCCCAATCCCCTCGCGCTGGATTGGCCCGCTGGTCATCGCCTGGCTGGTTGTGTCCGCCTTCTGGAACCTTGCAACAACGGACGCACTCGTGAAGCCTTTCTGGACGGCGGGGAGCCATCCCATCCCCCGGCAGGCACAGGTCAACGCATTGCTCGCCCGTGTGCCTGCCAACGCCTCGGTGGCGGCAACGGACTCGCTCGATCCCCATCTGAGCGATCGCTATACGCTCTACCTCATGCCCGACCCACAATCGTACCTGGCGGATTATGTGGCCCTCGATCTGCCTGATGCTTTGAACGTGAACCGGCAGGCAGATCAGCAGATGTATGAGGCAATGCGCATCTCCGGGAGCTACCGTATCCTGGGCACAGCGGGGCAGGTAGTGCTCTTACAACGCATCAGTCTTCCACAGCCTGCTCAATCGCAGGTTCAGAAGAAAGGATGGGGAGCTATCATCCATTTTGTCCAGTAAACGGCAGATGGTGTAGTAGATATACGAACTGTGAACACATGAAGAACAGCTCCGCAAGACACAGGAGAGGAAGGAAGGCCAGGAATGTCATCATCACATCCATTGAGACGGTACGAATCAACACAGCAGTTTCGGTTCTTTACGTTACCGAATCTGTTGCCAGAAGGGTATGTCTTAGTGTTGAATACCCATCCGTATAGTCTGTCTACCTTCGTCCTCACGGAGTTGTCAGCGGAAGTGCATGGGCTGGTGGCGCAAGAAGTGTTGACAGAACTGGAGATGTATGTGTTGCTCGCTTTGCTGGAGTCCTATCCCCAGTATGCTCCCTACGAGGTGCTGCAGGCTGCCATCACCGATGAAATGCCCAGTCGCGCACGAGCAACGGTGCATCGAGCTATCGAGGGCAGGACACTAAACACCGAGATGAAGCCTGTTCGTAATATTCTTTCGCGTTTACGGGCAAAACTGCATGTTTTCAGTATCGGCATTCGCTCGATCCATGCAGAGGGCTATATCCTTACGACCTTGAAATGGCCGTCACAACAAGAATCCTGTTGAACGAGTTGGCTCTCCTTCCCTGAGGTGAAACCGGGAAAATGGAGGAGAAAGACCTGTCCTTAGAGCGTTCTCCTTCACCAGACAGCTTCCGATGGCACCATAGAGGCCCGGTGGGGAGACCTTTACGTTTTTGGCGCCTTTCATAACGGTTTCATGGCGCCTCCCACTTATACTCTCCTTAGAGTTAGTAACTTTCCTTGAGCAGGGGGGAAGGAGGAACAGAGGAGGAGGTCTACAGAGGCTCCTGGAAGGTTGTGAACTCTAAAACCCGGAAGGCATACCTGCCGGGTTCAGGACAATACAGGCGGAAATGAGTCTATACATGACTGTACAGGCCGCCTCCTGTCGACTTGCCTGCGGCCCGGCAGGTATCGCATCCACCCCGGCTCGTGAGTTCCAGATGGAACAGACAGCGTGGTCGCCTATCTGGAACCCAGAGTTCGCGGGTCCCATTCCAGATGGGGCAAGAGGCCGTTCGCTCATTGAGTTGAGGAGACAGAGCATGGATGAAGGAAATAAGAGCTTTGCTGAAAGAGCAAAAAAGGGGTATCTAGAACTACTCCCTTTCTGGCAGCACCATCTCTGGCAATTGATCGCCGCTGTGTTTGTAGTATTTCTGATCGGTTTTGCCTACCACACATTCTCGTCTTCGCTCCCCCCACAACTAACCGAGGACGTGTTGTGTCAATCGGGCAGTAACGACAACTGGAGAGGCTGGCATCTCGGCAATGGATGGAAACAACTCAACAGTTTACTGCTAAATGACGGCACAAATGGCAATTATAATGGAAGGCCAACACTCATTGCTCCAGCCAACTGTCAGCCCAGGACCATAGACTACGCTGTGGAAGCAACGATTCAGGTGGTAGCAACGTCGGGGAACCAGTACTCTGGCTTCGGCCTGAATGTACGCGGGTTCCCGCCTCCATCTACACAAACGGGATACTCGACATATATTGACCCCTCCAGCGGAGCAAATATCTCTGTTGCAGGAGGAGACGTATTGAACAATGCTCCTTTTAACCCCGGCACGGTCTTTCATACCTATCGTGCTGAAGTCAAAGGGAATACGATCAGCTTCTTAATCGATGGCAAATCCGTGCTCAACGTCGTTGATAATAGATTTATCTCCGTCGGAGAAGTGGGATTGTGGTGCGCAAACATGCAGATTGACATGAGCAGTTTCAAGGTGATCAAACTCTAGACATTTCCCGGCATAGACCCCCACTCGACTTCGCCGCTATCTTGAAAACATTACCGGCATAATCCAGTTTGCCTTCTGCAAATAGGTCTCCTCATCCGCCTCAATCATAAGCTTATGAATGACTACGAAATCGGCATTGGGCACCCGATCAAGCGGTTGCAGGCAGAGCCGCTCTTGTAGTTTCTTGTTTTCTATCACGTCCACAAATCCAGGAGTGTGTGGTACGCGATAGACGCGCTGTGGATAACCCGGGCTGGGGATATCGATGTAGCCTTGCTGGATCAACTGGCGGTATTCCTCCTGGGTGAGGACCTCACGCAGCAGTTGACGGGCCCGTCGATCAGCACTTGAAATGAACCATACAGACAGCACGAGACCGATCAACACGATACTCCCTGAGAAAATGTAGATGATTGTTTCCATATTTATCCTCCCACGACCCGTGGGACCATGATAATTTGCGAAGCCTGTGCGTCGAACTGCTCAAGTCGCTCTACCGGCTTACCCGGTTCGAGGCGAAAGGCCCTGGCACCTCTGGCGCGCTCCTGAGCAAAGATCCGTTCCGCTTCCTTCAGTACTGCCATTGCTTCAGCATCGCCTGCCAACGCGTCCTCGACATTCCAGAACTGGCGATCATCTCCGCGCCTTGATATCACCCGTAACATACCCATGCCTTACCTCCTACGTTCATTCTCTCTGTCATCGTTGCTTGTCGGTACCTCGCTCCGGCTGAGACTTTCAGAGCCGTAAGCTCGTCTTGCAGGTATGCGAGCGGCACACCCATGTGATAAGTAGTTATAGTATTTTTTGTTGACCCCCAGGCCGCACGGCAGAGCAGGCTTCGGGCCACTGCCCACCTGACACCCCTCGCCCTGGCTGGTAGCAGGATGAGCAATGGCCTGAAAACCCTTCTCTTGCCTTACTCAACAGGAACGAGCCGCCGTCTGAGCGGCTCCCGGCCTGGCACATTGAAACCCTCGTTGCCGAGGAGACTGGCGAGACCAGTAAACCAGGCCGCCAGGGCAGCGACAATTGCCACCCACCCTCCAATGATGGTTATGATGGTATTCCCCGAAGCCAGTTGCCCGGCTGTCAAGACCGCGTAGGCGAGGAAAAGGAGCAACATCGTTACTGCCAACGAAATGTTCGACCCCAATGTCCCAATAAACAGAATACCAGTGAAAATCGTCCAGCAGAGGAAGAAGAGACCCATAGCGAAATTCATAGCTCCACTTCCAAGAAGGATGCTCAGGATGCCCAGATTTGGCAAGAAGATCAGGCCAATGGCAGCGAGAAAGCCTCCATAGGAGGTGAAGATGGTCGCACTAAGCACGGAATTCTTGCGGTATTCCCACATTCCGGCAAGAATGAGCACGACGCCTGACGCGACGAGTATAGCTCCAACCGCTGGGCGGATAGCTAACCCCTGGTATGGGATGATAAAGCCGGCATAGAAACAGCCGAGTATTGCTGTTGCGAATGCGAATACGTTGAGCCCGAGTGGAGCAGGGCTTGCGACGTCTCTAACAGGCTCAACAGGCGCCGGTTCCTGCTGTACAGGTGAGGTGTTGTAATCTCTCATAGCAGTTCCTTTCTTTCCATACATGCTAACCCAGGTTATCTACTAGACAGCTATAGGCATGCCAGATGCTCCTGCCTGCCATCGCGCCTCTGGTCTGCCTCCTCCCACACTTTCATCAATGCACTCGCTCAATGCATTGGATGCAGAATGAAAGCCATCTCCCGCGTTGGACGCTTCATAGCGCCTGCCACGACCGGCTACCTTCCATCCTGTCTCACCAACAGTATGACCAGCAAGCGTAATGAAAATGCCACGAACAGCGTAATGGAGAGGAGAAGAAAACCACGGACTGCCCCGGCAAAGGATATCAACCCTATTGCTTTTCCCACACTTTCGCGTATTATATGTAATGGGTCTACCCGCAAGTGTTATGAGGGCCATTATGCAGCAAGTCCTTGTTGTATCAGACGAAGATAGGTTCGTCCGCAGGCTCAATCACCGATTGGCTTCCTACGATATTGAAATGTTAGCTGCTCAGAGCAGCGAGCAGGCGCTCCAGGCATTGCTGGATAACTCCCCGGAGCTGGTAGTTCTTTCCGAGCACCTACCCGGCCTCAATGCCATTGAAATTTGTCGCCTCATCCGGGCCGAGGGATATACGGACCTGCCGGTGATCCTGCTGAACGTGAGCGGCGAATTATGCGAGACGCTGGCCGGTCTTGAAAGTGGGGCAGATAGCGTTGTTTCCTGGCCTCTGTCCGAAGATGAACTGGCCGAACGTATTCGAGCAAGATTGCACTACGCAAAGGTCAGGGGAGACGAACACCAGCACTTTCGGGTCGGAAACCTGGTTTTTGATACCGTGGCCCATGAAGTATGGTGCAACGGGCAGTTGCTTGAACTCAGCAAACGGGAATATGAATTGCTCAAATTGCTGGCAAGCAACGCGGGCCACGTTTTGACCAAAGAGGCTATCTTCGAGCGCATCTGGGGCCCCGATTCTAGTGCTAATCCCGAGAATATTAAAGTATACATCAATCTGCTGCGCAGGAAACTGAGCGTCTGCGGCGCAGGAGATAGTATCCATGCGCTGCGTGGTATCGGGTATATCTTGAAATCCTAAAGGCCCTTTTGCCCTCCTTTTTCACGCTGAATTTTTTAATGTTGTTCTAATTATGTATTTACCAGATTTTTACCAATATCAGATACGCTTAGTTATGTAAGGAATATGCATCAATGATGCCATGTTCCTGCTGCGACACAGGCGTCAGGGATGATACCGCGTGCCGCAAGGACTGTCCGTCCGTAGAGCGATGAGAAGACTGAAGGCGCAAAAGGAAGCGGAAGCAGCTTGCTCTCTCTAGCTGTCTCATCTATCAAGAAAGGATGGATTTCACATGGCTCAATTTCAAAGTTCTTCGTCACCTACACCGTTTCAACCCGTGCAGGAAAGGGAAGAAGCTGTCCCGGCAAATATCGCCAATCCTGCTCCGCTCGGACTGGGCGTTATGGCTTTTGCAACAGCGGTACTCGGCTGCTTTTATACCGGCTTCATCATTCCCTATGAAACGGCTGGCTCGCGTATTGCCACCGGCGCGACACTCCTGATAACAGGCATTATCCTGATACTGGCAGGGATGTGGGCATACCGCAAAAACTACATGGTTCACGCGACCACTTTTACCTCGTATGGGGGGTTTCTCGCCGTGTTAGGCGTGATCTTCATGCCCAACTTTGGTATCACAGGCGCGCTCTCCACGAGCGGGGCATTGTACTACGTCCTGGGTCTGCTCTTCCTATGCTGGACAATCTTCACAGGAGTGCTGATTTTAGGAGCACTCAGGACGAGCCTATTCCTGGTTGCTACCACGCTAGTGCTCTTTGTCGCGTACCTGCTCCTCACCATCGGGGCACTGGCAGGCAATAACTACGTCCTGATCCATATTGGCGGCTGGCTCGCCATTGCTACCGCCGTTATCGCCTGGCTCGCCATGGCGGCCAGCATCACCAGCGCCCGCATTCCCCAGGCCGCTTTCAGCATTCCGCTCGGACGCCGCCTCGTCCTGGTTGAATGAAGCAACGAATCTCGCAGTGTAGAAAGCTGCCTCCGCTTCCCAGCATAGCTGCAAGGACTTCTTTCAGCGGCTGTCGCGCCAGAAGCCTCTCCTCTCGGTCCGAAGCCGCGTTCCCTGCAACCCACACAGGGAACGCGGCTTCGGATTTTCTCTCACAAAGAGGCTGCGCTGGTGGAATAAACCTCCATTTCACATTGTTGTACTGTGTGCAACACTCACTACATCTCTTTCAAAGAGAAGTGCCAGAAACGGAATAAAACCTCCGACTGAAAGCGTTGTAGTAAGTGCGACACCTGATACACTATCAGGATGTCTCTCTGAGAACAGAAACATCTGTGAGCAGGGAATAAAGCTCCCCCTCCCGGTGTTGTAGTAAGTGCGACTCCTGAAAGCCCCTCGTGATGGGTGGATGGAGGAGTGGTGAGGGCGGAATAAAGCAGCACTCCCCGGTGTTTGGATAAGAGCAACACCCAACGCACCTATTTGATGGACCGTTGTGGCAGGTGGTTAGAGCGGAAGGGATTACACCCGTTTCCATCCCGAACACGATCGTTAAGCCTTCCAGCCCCGATGATACTGCGAGGGCAGCCTCGTGGGAAAGCAGGACGCTGCCTGCACTATTTGCCCATCATATTTCTCTGCAAACAAGGGAAATCGCACGTGTATGCGTGCGTATCTGGAACCTTGACAACTGAAGAGTGGAAAACAGAACAGCAAACTGTGTGAGCAGTTTCTGTCAATTTACAAAACAAAACCAAGCGAAAACCAGTCATGGTTGAACTTGTATCAGCAATGAATGACGAGTTTGATCCTGGCTCAGGAGAAACGCTGGCGGCGTGCCTAACACATGCAAGTCGAACGTCCTCTTCTTTCGGGAAGAGGGAGTGGCGGACGGGTGAGTAACACGTGGGTGATCTGCCCTCAAGTGAGGAATACCGCCGGGAAACCGGTGACAATACCGCATAGGCTCTCTTGCAGAAAGAGAGCAAAGCTCCGCGAGGGGCGCTTGAGGAGGAGCCTGCGCCCGATTAGTTAGCTGGTGGGGTAAAGGCCTACCAGGACGATGATCGGTAGCTGGTCTGAGAGGATGAGCAGCCACACTGGGATTGAGAACGGCCCAGACTCCTACGGGAGGCAGCAGTGAGGAATTTTCGGCAATGGGGGAAACCCTGACCGAGCAACGCCGCGTGCAGGAGGAAGGTCTTCGGATCGTAAACTGCTTTTATCGGGGAAGAGGAAGGACGGTACCCGATGAATAAGCCCCGGCTAACTACGTGCCAGCAGCCGCGGTAAGACGTAGGGGGCGAGCGTTCTCCGGATTTACTGGGCGTAAAGCGTCCGCAGGCGGTTCTGCAAGTCCCTGCTGACAGTTGTCGGCTTAACCGACAAAGGTGTAGGGAAACTACAGAACTTGAGACATCGAGAGGCAGAGGGAATTCCGTGTGGAGCAGTGAAATGCGTAGAGATGCGGAAGAACACCAGAGGCGAAGGCGCTCTGCTGGCGATGTTCTGACGCTCATGGACGAAAGCCAGGGGAGCGAACAGGATTAGATACCCTGGTAGTCCTGGCCGTAAACGATGACCACTGGCCGTGGGGGGTTCGACCCCTTCCGTGGCGAAGTTAACACGATAAGTGGTCCGCCTGGGGAGTACGACCGCAAGGTTAAAACTCAAAGGAATTGACGGGGACCCGCACAAGCAGCGGAGCGTGTGGTTTAATTCGATGCAACGCGAAGAACCTTACCAGGGTTTGACATGACGTTGACCGCACGAGAAATCGTGTTCCCTTCGGGGCAGCGTCACAGGTGCTGCATGGCTGTCGTCAGCTCGTGCCGTGAGGTGTTGGGTTCAGTCCCTCAACGAGCGCAACCCCTATTGCCGGTTGCAATTTCCGGCGAAACCGCCATCGGAAGATGGAGGAAGGTGGGGATGATGTCAAGTCAGCACGGCCCTTACATCCTGGGCGACACACACGCTACAATGGCACCGACAATGGGTCGCCAACCCGCGAGGGGGAGCCAATCCCAGCAAACGGTGTCTCAGTTCGGATTGCAGGCTGCAACCCGCCTGCATGAAGCTGGAGTTGCTAGTAACCGCGAGTCAGCACATCGCGGTGAATACGTTCCCGGGTCTTGTACACACCGCCCGTCACACCACGAAAGTCGGTCACACCTGAAGCCGCCAGGCTAACCCTTCTCAGAAGGGAGGCAGGCGTCGAGGGCGGGGCTGGTGATTGGGGTGAAGTCGTAACAAGGTAGCTGTACCGGAAGGTGCGGCTGGATCACCTCCTTTCTAGGGAGCTTTGATGTCAGAGCATCCGCAGGATGCATCACAACGACATCCACTCCCAGGTCGAACAGACCTGCTCAGCAGGGCGTACCAACAGGTCGCCTGGCTGTTTTCCACTCTCCAGTTGTCGGGGAACCGGCAATGAACATTCAAAAACAGAATACTTTTTTCTTCAATTTTGCCGTAGAGCAATTGAAGCAGAGAACCAGGACAGAACACATGTCGAAGTAAAGACAAGCTACACAGAGGACGTGGGGGATGCCTGGGCGCTGCAAGCCGATGAAGGACGCGGAGACCGGCGAAACGTTCAAGGGGAGCTGCATACAAGCGATGAGCCTTGAGAATCCGAATGGGGCAACCCATCCAGAGTGATGTCTGGATACCCTTTGTTGAACACATAGACAAAGTGGAGGGCAGCGGGTGAACTGAAACATCTCAGTAGCCCGACGAAAAGAAATCAACCGAGATTCCCGTAGTAGTGGCGAGCGAGGCGGGAGCAGCCCAAACCGGCTGGCCTGCGGGCCAGGCGGGGTTGTAGGACCGGCACCACGGATCGCGATCCTACTCGAAGACGCTGGAAAGCGTCATCAGAGAAGGTGAGAATCCTGTAGAGGACAGAGGAGCGATCCCGGTCGGTATCCTGAGTACCACGAGGCACGTGAAACCTTGTGGGAAGCTGGGGAGACCACTCTCCAAGGCTAAATACTTGCAGCGACCGATAGCGGACAAGTACCGTGAGGGAAAGGTGAAAAGCACCCCGACGAGGGGGATGAAAGAGAGCCTGAAACCACGTCCTCACCAGCAGCCAGAGATCACTCCCTGATGGGTAAGGATTGATGGCGTGCCTTTTGTAGAATGATCCGGCGAGTGCATCGTCGTCGCAGGGTTAACCAGCGGTAAAGCTGGGGAGCCGCAGGGAAACCGAGTCCAAAATGGGCGTTGCGTGGCGCTGATGCGACCCGAAACCAGGTGAGCTATCCATGACCAGGGTGAAGTGGATGTGACAGTCCATCGAGGCCCGCACCCACCGGTGTTGCAAAACCGGGGGAGGAGTTGTGGATAGGAGTGAAAAGCTAATCGAACCTGGAGATAGCTGGTTCTCCCCGAAATGCATTGAGGTGCAGCCGCGTGAAAATCTGTGGTGGAGGTAGAGCTCTGAATAAGTCAGGGGCTAAATGCTAGTTACCGAGCTTACTCAAACTGCGAATGCCACACACAGTCTGCACGCGAGTGAGACGATGGGGGCTAAGCTTCATCGTCGAAAGGGAAACAGCCCAGATCACCAGCTAAGGTCTCTCAATCGATGCTTAGTGGACAAGGCGGTTCGTTCGCCCAAACAGCCAGGATGTTGGCTTAGAAGCAGCCATCATTGAAAGAGTGCGTAATAGCTCACTGGTCGAGTGAACGGGCACCGACAACGTAGCGAGGCTCAAGCATCGTACCGAAGCTGTGAATGCTCATCCTTCCTTTCAGGCGTCCGCCTGGGGAGGACTGAATGGGGCATGGTAGGGGAGCGTTCTGTAGCGAAGAAGCCAGACCGAGAGGACTGGTGGAGCGAACAGAAGTGAGAATGCCGGAATGAGTAGCGCATTACATGTGAGAACCATGTACACCGTAAGCCTGAGGGTTTCTGGACACTGTCAAACAATCCAGAGTCAGGCGGGTCCTAAGCCGAGGACGTTATAGTCGTAGGCGATGGCAAGCAGGTGAGTATTCCTGCCCCACAGCGCGTCGTTATGGAGTGAAGCGGGGACGCGGTAGGGACGGTGATCCTCTCAAATTGGACAGGAGAGGTTGGTCGTGCGAAGGATGAAGACGAGGCAAATCCCATCTTCAAAGATCTGACGCCGATCACGAGTCTGCGCAAGCAGGCGGAAGTCATCGCTGCCCAGGCCGCCGAGAAAAGCCGCTAACCAGACGTAGCTGCGCCCGTACCGCACACCGACACCGGTAGGCCGGGAGCACGCTCCCGAGGTGAACGAGTGAGCCTCTGTCAAGGAACTCGGCAAATTGACCCCGTACCTTTGGAAGAAGGGGTGCCTGAGTAGCGTGACCTTCGGGAAGCGCGAGCAGGCCGCAGTAAAGCGGCTCAAGCGACTGTTTATCAAAAACACAGGTCTCTGCGAACACGAAAGTGGACGTATAGGGGCTGACTCCTGCCCAGTGCCGGAAGGTTAAGAGGAGCGGTGCAAGCTGCGAATCGAAGCCCCGGTGAACGGCGGCCGTAACTATAACGGTCCTAAGGTAGCGAAATTCCTTGTCGGGTAAGTTCCGACCCGCACGAAGGGAGTAACGACTTGAGCACTGTCTCGACAGGGGGCTCGGCGAA
>Ga0209061_1000577_pt1 | contig 85694 bp, 81 predicted proteins | sample Coa_R1_10_FD_187157 | JGI IMG/M metagenome (GOLD analysis project Ga0209061, IMG submission 187157) | Surface soil microbial communities from Centralia Pennsylvania, which are recovering from an underground coalmine fire - Coalmine... | ecosystem: Environmental > Terrestrial > Soil >...
CACCGCTCCAACCGGAGGACGCTCAATGAAATCAGCGAGGGAGAGAATGGACATGGTCGCCGCCTACGCCGACGTGGGCAGCTTCCGGGGCGCCGCCGCCATCTGCGGCGTGGACCCGAAGACCGTCAAGCTGGCCGTGGCGAAAGCCCAGGGGATGTCCCCTGAGCGGGCCGAGCGGACCCACAACGACGACGTCGTCGCCAAGCGCGTGGACAAGACCCACGGGAAGATCTCGGCCAAGCGCCTGCTGCCAGGAGCCCGAGCGACCCGATACCGCGGTTCGGCCCGCAACTTCCGGCGCCTGATGGCCAGGGCCAAGACGGAGTGGCGGGCCGGACACCACCGGGGCCGGCGCCCCGGGGTGTTGTGGTCACCGGGCGACACCCTCATCATCGACTGGGGATCGGAGGGCTCGCTCCACGTATTCTGCGCCGTGTTGGCCTGGAGCCGGTTCCGCTTCGTGCGCTTCGCCGCCGATGACGCTGTATCGGGACCTGGCCGACAGCAGCGTCGGCCAGGTGATCGACCAGACACTGCGCAACGACTTCGTCATCATCGACGAGCTCGGTTTCGCACCGCTCGACGACATCGGTACCCAGCTGTTGTTCCGTTTCGTCGCCACCGCCTACGAGCGGGTGTCACTGGGGGTCGCCAGTCACTGGCCCTTTGACCAGTGGGGCCACTTCCTGCCCGAGCACACCACCGCTGTGAGTCTCCTCGACCGCTTGCTCCATCACGGCATCGTGGTGCTCAGCGAAGGCGAGTCCTTCCGCATGAGAGCGGCTCGCCCGCGCGGTCCGAGAGGAGGTGGTCGTCAGCCCAAAAAGCCCTGATCGCAGTGCGAGGGGCGGGGACTTTTACTTGCCAAAACCGAGGACCTCAAACGGGCCATTGAAGGTCTTGTTGGTGCTCCGCTCAGCGGAGCTGATTCTCGAAAGACCTCTGCCTCCGATAGCCGCTCCCATCGCAGTCAACGATCCGCGTGTGGACCTTCTCCGTGAGAAGAATCGGGAAGATACCAACCTTCCTCAGTACGCCTACGTCAATTCCTTATCTGGAATTGACGTAGGCGTCTTCACTGAAGCATCGAGCTGCCCACCGGCAATCGCAAGCCGACAGCGAAATGATTGCCGTTACGGATGGCTACAACTGAACGCGTGACTGCAGCAGATCGAGCGGAACCATGGATCGCTAAGCGATACGCATCTCTCAGCCTTTCTCGCCCATGTTCGTACCGTTCTCTTTTTCTTGAATTATTCTATTCAGAGGTGGAACACCTTTCCCGAAGGAGAGCCGCTTCGGCTGCGGACGAGTCCCTCCGGCTGCTGACCGTTGGGCACGGTGCCGCTTCGGCCGGCGAACTTTCCGCGATCCTCGAAAGCGCTGGTGTCACGACAATCGTGGATGTGCGAAGCGCCCCCGGAAGTAGACGTCATCCGCAGTTCGCTCGCCGCGAACTCGAAGTATGGCTGCCGGCAAGCGGCATTCGCTACCGGTGGGAGCCCGATCTCGGCGGGTTTCGCCGACCGATTCTCGGGTCTCGCAATGTCGGATTGCGTCATCCAAGTTTCCAGGGCTACGCGGATTACATGGCCACCGAGGCATTCGAGCAAGCTCTCACCCGTGTCCTCCTGGAGGCATCCTCACAGGTCACCGCTGTGATGTGCGCCGAGACGCTCTGGTGGCGATGTCATCGGCGTCTCATCGCTGACGCGGCGGTGCTCTTGCATGGAGCCCAGGTATGGCACCTCGACCATCGAGGGCACTTGTCTCGCCACCAGTTGACCGAGGGAATTCGCCTCGATTCAGGCTCCCTCGTCTATCTCGATGCGAACGATCAGCATGAGCCAGTATCGGCTACGCATGCCAAGCGCGCGATCAGCTGATACGCCTCAAGCCATTGAGCCTACTTTTTCGACCGTACCGACGGAAGGGCCAAGAGAACGAGAGTGCTCGCCTCACCCAATCCAAAATCCGCATGCCCTCACGACTCGTCCTGGTTCTCCTCACCGTGGATGTACCGCCCACCCCTCATCAGTGAGCACACGGCGCCAACGACGCAAGCGCCGAAGGCGAAGTCGAACGTCTCGTGAAGGCCGGAACCGAACGGCGCGCTGATGAGATGCGGGAAGAACGAGCGACCGGTGAGGTAGACCACGGTGTGGTGCGGCAACTGATGGAGTGTTGAACCTAGCAGCTGTCTCATGGGGTTATAACCCAAGAATGCGGCGAACAGGCTTCCTACCGGTGGAAGGTGCGAAACAGCTGTTGCGACATGAACGGGGACGCCTTGGGCTCTCAGCCCATGAAGCAGCGCAACCGGCAGACTCGACGCGAGGCCCAGGATCATGAGGGTGAAGAAGATGCCAATCGAGAGCACCTGGGCAGAGGACATGAAGGTCATGGTCATCCCTGCTCCGGCTCCCCGTTGATCAGGCGGCAGGCTGTTCATGATGCCCGTCTGATTAGGGGCTCCGAACATCCCCATACCGAGGCCGGTCACTAAGAGGACGGCGGCAAACCCGACGTAGCTGAAATCGACAGGGAGGGCTTCAAGGAGGAGGAAGGACACAGCAGCCAGGGCAAGCCCGGTGGTAGCGAGTGGCCGAGCGCCGAGCCGGTCGGTGAGGATGCCACTTACAGGCCCTGCGAGAAGCAACCCAATGGTGAGCGGCAGCATGTAGATACCCGCCCACAGTGGCGTCCTGGCGAACGAGTAGCCGTGCTGGGGTAGCCAGATCCCCTGTAACCAGATGATCACGATGAACATGAGGCCGCCTCGACTCAGAGCTGCAAGCAGGTTGGCGACGTTCCCCGCAGCAAATGCTCGGATACGGAAAAGATCGAGCTTGAACATCGGCTCGGGCACTTTGGTCTCGATGACACAGAAGCCGATCAGTACGGCCACCCCACCGAAGAGCATGCTCAGGACGAAGGGGCTCGTCCAACCCATGGTGTGCCCTCCGTACGGCAGCAGGCCGTACGTGATCCCCACCAGGACCATCACGAGCCCGGCGGCAAACGTCAGGTTTCCCCACCAGTCGATGTGCGCACGGCGCCGAACCCCGGTGTCTCGCAGCTTGAGGTAGGCCCACACGGTACCGAACAATCCGAACGGCACCGATACCAAGAACACGAGCCGCCACTCGACCGGCGCAAGGATTCCTCCCAGGACGAGGCCAACGAAGGACCCAGTGATCATGGACACGTTGTTGATCCCCATCGCCAATCCCCGTTGGTGCGGCGGGAAAGCATCCGTCAAGATCGCACTGGAATTGGCCATAAGCAACGCTCCCCCGACCCCCTGGCCCACTCGCATGATGATCATGTAGAGCGCGCCCGCAGCGCCATGGAGCCAGGTGACCGAGAGCAAGATCGAAAACGTCGTGAAGACGGCAAACCCAGCGTTGTACATGCGTACGCGGCCGAACATGTCACCGAGGCGACCAAGGCTCACCACCAGCACTGCGGTCACCACCATGAATCCCATCAGCATCCACAGCAGGTAGCTGGTATTTCCGGGAGCCAGCGGGTTGAGGTCGATGCCCCTGAAAATGTCAGGGAGCGCGATCAGCACGACCGACGTATTCATGATCGCCATCAAGATTCCCAGTGTGGTGTTTGACAGCGCGATCCACTTGTAACGGTCGTGATGCCCGCGGGTTGGAGTTTCGCCATGGCCATTCATTGCTGGCCCAGCGCTGTCAGCCTGAAGACGGCCGTCCTGGTCGACGCTGAGAGCCCTCAGGCGCATCGATCTACTCCTCCTTGTTGGTGTGATCCTGCTCCTCTACGCACGGACGGGTCGCCGCATCCGCCGCCTTCCACTTCCGCTCTGTCCTCCCTCACCCCTTTGAAGCGACGATCCCCAACGCCCACGACCGTCACGGCACATCTGAGGCACGAGCGACGGGGGTTCCCTCGTTCTCCTCACTCCCTATGAGCGCCTCCAAGACATCGAGTGCCTGGGCGATGGCCACCCGTTCTGCCTCTCCCCGTTCCGCCAGTCGCTCAGCGAGCCACGCGTTCGCTTTGCGGCGCTGTTCGTTCACCACGGCGCGGCCCTTGGGCGTGATGGTCACGTTGACGCCGCGGCGGTCGCTCGGATTGCGGCGTCGCTCGACAAGACCTTCTTCTTCGAGGCGATCGGCGGCCCGGGTCGCCGCTGAGGAGGGAAGACATTCGGCCTCGGCGAGCTCGCCAATCGCCAGCTCTCCGTGAGCGGCGATGGTGGCGAGAGCCGAAAACAACGAGACGCTCATTCCCGGGGTGTCCTGTCGCCTCAACTGCCTGCCCATGCGGACCATCGTCACCCTGAGCCGACTGGCAAGGACAGATGGCGCTGTTGGACTCAGGGGAGCGAGCCGAGCAGGGGCTTTGTTGGTCGGCACGCAAAAAAGAGTACCGGGTGCAATTACTATCTCATGCACATTTCTAACGGATCGCTCCCGCAACCAGATGCTTGGGTACGAGGGGCAGGTTACGCAGTCGCCGGCCTGTCGCCGCGAACAGGGCATTGGCGACGGCGGGGGCGACGGCGATCATGGGTGTCTCACCAGCGCCGGACGCAGGCAGCTCGGGGCGATCGCAGAGCACGACCTCGATCTCTGGGAGGTCACTGAACCGGGGCAACCGGTATTGGGCCAACGATGGTTCGGGAGTCGCTCCTCCGGTGAGCGGGACAGCCTCGAAGAGCGCACCACCGAGAGCCATCATCGTCGCACCTTCGATCTGGCTGACCACGGTGTCGGGGTTGACCACGGTGCCGCATTCATAGGCGGTGACGATCCGGGCGATCGCGACCCGACCGTCCGACTCCACCTGCGCCTCAGCACAGGTGGCCACGCGGCCGCCCTTCTCCAGACCCACCGCCAGGCCCTGGCCCCTGCCTCCAGCAATCTGGTGTGGCACGTTGCCGTGCGCCCAACCGAAGCGCTCGACAGCAGCTCTCAGCACCTCGGCAAGCCGGGCGTCATTGAGGCGGGCGAGGCGAAACTCAAGGGGGTCTTCCCCGCTCAGCACGGCCAGCTCATCGATCACTGACTCCCGGGCGAAGTTGTTCGCGTTGGCTGCGAGCGCGCGATAGGGACCTTGTCGTAATGGTGAGCGGGCCGGCTGATAGCGCAACCGGCTGGTGCGAGTCCGATATGGAAGAGCAAGTGCTTGCGCTCCGGCATTGATGTTGAGGAAGTCCCACGTGACGAGCTCGCCGTCCTGGCCGAGCCCGGCCACAACGTCAATCAGCGCCATCGGTCGGACTGTGCCCCAGCGCAACTCCTCGGAGCGGCTCCAATGGACCTTCACGGGCCGGCCGGTGGCTCGTGCCAACAGAGCGGCCTCGCTGGCGACGTCACCAGCGTGCTTGCCCCCGAATGCCCCACCCGTCGGCGGTACCACGATCCGCACGTCGGCCTCGTCGATACCGGCGGCCTTTGCCACTTCGCTCCTCGTAGCGAAGGGCACCTGGTCGCCCGTCCACACGGTGACGCGGCCACCATCCCATTCAGCAATGGCAGCTCGGGTCTCCAACGGTACGTGGGCAAGGGGCGCAGTCGTATACGTGACACGCACGATCTCGGCAGCATCGGCGAGCGCACCATCCACATCTCCCATCGTCTCGTCGACCTGACGCTCCCAGCCGTCACCGGGTATCGGGTTGCTTCGCAAGTAGGCGGCCAAGTCCTCGTTGATCGGCGGCGGCTCGTCCCACTCGGTGTCAATAACGCTGATCGCGCGGCGGGCCGTGACCGGGTCATCGGCCACGACACCGACGAGTGGCCCCACTTCTACGACGGTCACCCCATCAATGGCCTCTGCCCTGCTCCAGTCGACCGATCGCAGCGAGGCACCGGGGACGCTGGGTCTCAGCACTGCTCCGTGGCCCATACCAGGACGCTCAAGGTCGGAAACGAATCGGCAATGACCGGTTGCCGCATCAGCTCGTCGAGCCTCATGACCGCGATGTCCGACGAGGCACCGCTCGTTGGGCGCGACCAAGGGCGGTTCCGCGTCGAGCACCACCAGTCGGCATCCGTCGCCGAACTGGCCGGGGCCGCCTGCTTCATCCAGGGCACTTCGGGCGCCTGCCGCCGCTCGGCGCAGCGCTTCGCCACTGTCGGGCAGCGAACGACTACCGAAGGTGCCGATGTCCCACGGGCACACATCGGTGTCGCCCTGGACGACCGTCACGCGTTCGGGCTCGACTCCAAGCTCCTCGGCGACGAGGAGACGGAAAGCGGTCCGGTTGTCCTGCCCGAGGTCCACCTTGCCACTGAAAGCATGCACGGACCCGGTCGGAGAGACGTGAACCCACGCGCCACCGCCCTGAGGTGCCCGGCGCCCGGATGGCTTACTGGCTGGCCACACGGCAACCAGCCCAGGCCCGAGCACGGCTTCGTAATCGCGCTCCTCAGGAGCAACGAGATCCCAGGGGCGCCGGGGTCTTGGGAGAAGCTCTGTGGCGTCGCCAGCCCAGTCAACGACCTCGAAGTTGTCCTCTGTGGCTTGACGATCCGGGTCGACTGCCCTCCACCGCAGATCGGCCGCTCGATGGGCCGCACGACGAATTCGGAGGTAGCTCCCACATCGGCACAGATTGGGCTCAAGCGCTGTCGTGATGGCCCTGTCGTCGGGATCCGAGTCGTGGTCGATGAGGACAGCGATCCTCAGGGCCATGGCTGGCATGCAGTAACCGCACTGAGCGGCGTGCAGCTCGATCAGTGCCTGCTGTGCCGGGTGGAGCTTCGCGCCATTTGCGAGCCCTTCTATGGTCGTCACAACCCGCCCGGCGAGCTCGCTGACCGGAGTCTGGCAGGCCAGCGCTGGCTCCCCATCGATCAGTACCGTGCACGCCCCACACACACCCTCCCCGCATCCCGGTTTGGGTCCTTTGAACCCCAGAGTCTCGCGGAGCCAGGTGATCGCCATCCGAGCCCCATCGTCGAGCGCATAAGGACGCCCGTTGACGGTCACAGCTCTCATTCGCGTAACGCTACGCAGAGTCGCTCATAGGGAACAGGGCCGAAAGGCCCTGACATTCCCCGACGTCGTTGGGCGATCCAGTTCGCGCCTTTCGCCATTTGGACGCGGGGGCGCACGCCCGAACCGGTCGCCGCTGCACGTTGAACAGGACCTGAACGGTCATCATAATCTGCCAACCGGCGCTTCACTCATACTAGTACGCAAGTATTATGCTGCCGTCGATGGGCGCGAGTAGGCGAGCAATCGACGATTTGGGGCTACGCACTCGCAATGACATCGGATGGAGACTCCGCTCCCGGGCGATCAACAGACATTGAGGTCGCGCGAACGAAGCGGAGAGCGGTGATGGAGAACACGGAACACTGCCATGGTCAGCGAGATCGTTTCTAAGCGCGGCCTCTCTGGGGTGTCCCAGTGAAGTGGGCTCCAGGGCGGCCACTGGTGGAGCAGACGTCGTCGAGCACGTGCATCCTGACGAGCCGGGGACGCTGCCGTGGCTGAAATGCGAAAGGATCCGGTACGGCGCTGGAGAATCGAGCAGACATTTGCCCGCGCGACCTGGCGCCGCGTCGTCGGCGCGTTCGGTGCTCAGGTCAATGCGCTGTCATACCTCCCGAAATGGTTGCTCCTTGCTCCGCTCATCGGGGTGATCGCGGGAATAGGGGCAGCTCTGTTCTATGAGGCGCTCCGCTTCTCGACCCACCTCTTCCTTGGACTCCTCGCCGGCTACCACGTCCCAACCCCAGCTGGCGAAGGAAACGCAGCAGGGTCTGCGCACTACGCCCGACCGTGGGCGATCCCGCTCGCCGTCGTTCTGGGAGCGCTGGCCTCAGGCCTCCTTGTGTTTACCTGGGCGCCCGAGGCCGAAGGTCATGGCACGGACGCGGCAATCGACGCGGTTCACCACAATCCTCGCGGAATCCGCCTACGAGCCGTCGTGGTCAAGATCGTGGCTTCGGCATTCACAATCGGATCAGGCGGCTCTGGCGGACGAGAGGGCCCGACCGCTCAGATCAGCGCCGGTTTCGGTTCACTGCTCGCCAGGATTCTCGACCTGTCGCCCGAAGACGGCCGTGTCGCGGTGTCCGTCGGGATCGGATCGGGTATCGGTGCCATCTTCAGCGCTCCTCTCGGCGGGGCGGTCCTCGCCGCTGACATTGTCTATCGCGACGACTTTGAATTCGAGGCCCTGCTTCCGGGGGTACTGGCATCGATCATCGCGTATGCCATCTTCGGAGCGGCATTCGGCTACCAGTCACTCTTCGCCGTGCCCGGCGGTTACCGGTTCCACGAGCCCATCCAACTCATCTGGTTCGCCCTGATCGGACTTCTTGCTGGTGGTTTAGGGCTGTTGTACTCGAAGTCCTTCTACGGCATCGTCCGTCTCTCTCATCGCCTACCCATCTCGAGGAAGCTCCGACCCGCCCTCGGCGGCCTCTTGGTCGGGTTGACGGCCCTCGGCCTTCCCGAGGTGCTCGGCACCGGGTACGGGTGGGTACAAAAAGGGCTCGCTAACGATCTGTTGCATACCCCGTTGATCGTCGTCTTGGCGCTTCCATTCGCCCGGATCGTCGCCACTGCTCTTTCGATCGGGACCGGTGGATCCGGAGGGGTATTCGGACCGGGGATGGTCATCGGCGCGTTCACGGGGCTCGCGCTCTGGCGCGTGCTCGAACCGTTTGCACCCGACGTTGGTCGCAACCCGGCGCCATTCGTAATCGTCGGCATGATGGCCGTCTTCGGCGGAATCTCCAGGGCGCCAATCGCCATCATGTTGATGGTGGCCCAGATGACTGGAAGCATCGCGTTGCTGGGTCCAGCGATGGTGGCAGTCGCCATCTCGTGGTTCATCGTCAAGCACGCAGACGACACCATGTACCGTTCCCAACTGCGGACACGGTCGGACACCGCGGCGACCCGTCTCCAGGTCGGTCTGCCGTTACTCGCCATGATCGATGTCGCCAGCGTCATGAGCAGACCCGTTGTCGTTCTACACGACAGCGAAACTGCCCATGAAGCGTTACGGAGTCTGGAAGAAGCAGGCGTTCCTGGCGCGCCGGTCACTGACGCGCAAGGCATCTACCTCGGTACGGTCGACGTTGACGACCTTGCATCGGCCAACGAGCGTGACCCACATTTGGCGCTTTCTACGTTGGTCGATGTCACCACGGCCAGCGTTTCCAGTGATGCAACGCTAGATGTCGGGCTCGAAGCGCTCCTCCAGGCAGGTGGTCGGTGGGTCACGGTGACCGACGGAAAGCGGCGGATCGTGGGCATCCTCGCCGTGAGCAACCTTGTCCGCGGCTGGCGTGGCGCCCTCGACACGAACATCAAGCAGATCTCTCGTATCAGTCCCCATGCAGTCGCCGTCGAACAACGGGTCGGTTCGAATTCCGCGATCGTCGGCCGCCCGATCCGGAGCGCTGAGCTCCCCGCTGAATGCGTGCTCATCACCGTCCAACGTGGCGACCAATTGCTTTTCGTCAGCGGATCGACCATTCTCGTCGAAGGTGACGTCGTCACCGCCCTTGCGAGCTCCGGGAGTGCGAAGGCGCTTCGCGAACTGTTGCAGGGCACGCCGAATCGTCAGCTCGACGAACTTCGACATCAAGGGAGTCAACTCATCTGAAGTGCGTTCGCGGCAGAGGCGAGCAAGCCAGGTTTCCGGGGAGGTGGAGGCCATCGGGGAGCAGCAGCTATGCGGCCGAAGACGTCGCGCACACTCCATGTTCGTACGCTTTTGCGGCCGGTGGTGAGCTGTCCATCACGCCACAACCCTGCTGCTCAGGCGTCCAGCTGTGAAGTCGGCCTCGACGACGATGCCGGCGCCGCAGTAGGCGATGCGCGCGAAGGACCCGCGCCGGTGCTCGAAGAACGCCAGAGCTCCATCACCTCCCAGGGCCTCGGCCCCGCGTGGTCGGGGGCACGTCGTCCTCGGCCCACGAGGCGATCGCCGCGAAGGCAGCGGGGTCCTCGCTCGGAAGTCCGTCGGAGACAACGAGGATGCGGCACACGACCGAGACACCGGCTGTCTCGATCGCGCCGAGGAGCCCGAGCCGGCTCGGGTCGGCCGTGTGCGCGCACGCGTGGAGGACGAGCCCGGCGCGATCGCGAAGCGACGCGACTTGCCCCATGGGCCCAAGCGCCCGCCATGTCGCGCGCCCGGGCCATCGCCGCAGGTGGATCGCGCGCGGTACCTCGACGCCCGGTGCCGGGCTCATCGCGAGCCCTCGAGCGCGTCGGCAATCGCCACGAGCGCGCGTCGGCGTCGAAGACGTCCGCGGGGCTCGCGACGAGCTCCCCCGCTCGGCGCTCGCCGATGAGAACGAGGTCCGAGCCGATCCGCCGCAGGCGCGCGGGAGGATCCGCGCGCCTGCCGAGGCCCGCTGCACGCTGCGCGACGCCGAGCAGGTCATGGCAGGAGCGACAGAGCGGTCGGCGGAAGTCCCGGGAGAGGTAGCAGCCGAGCTCGTCTCGGCCTTCGAGGTGGTGGCCCTCGGCGAATGGTGCCCCGCAGCCGAGGCAGGTAATCACGCTCATGCGGCCCGCTGCGAGCTCGCAGATCAGGTGCGCGTCGCGCCCGATCCGGCTCGTCGCCGACCCGCGCTCGCTGCGACGACACCTCCGAGCAGGCCTCCACCGCCTCGGTGCGTCGCGCCGGATCTCGTCGCCAACGCGAGGGAGCTCAGCGCCTGATGAGCGTGGCTCGATGACGGCGCGATCGATCCGGCGACCGGTAAGGGGCTGCGAACGACCCTCGCCCAAGGGCGTGAGGCGATCGGCGAGGAGTTCCTCCGAGGGCTCTGCGGTGAGGACGTCTCGGGCGGCCCGCCGTGGCTGGTCCAGGTAGCGCTCGGCGTCGACGACTCGCTCTACGAGCAGCTGACGAATGGCGAGGACATCGGCGCGATGGGCGATCTGCGGGAGGTCGTCCGCACGACGCCGTACGACGTGCTCGTTTCCCGGCGGCATCGCGTTCTCCGCCCTGACTTCTTGGACGACACCGCTGAGGCGCTTCTGCACTCACCGGCGATGACGCTGCTCTTCGATCGTCCGGGTCTGTTGCCGCGCGGCTTTGCCGTCGCGTTCAGCCTTCTCTCCGGCCTTTTGTTCGAACGCCGCACCGAGATGTCGACGTGAGGTTCAGGAGCTACCCTGGCTGGGATTGGCTGGTTCCTCCGCCGCCTCAAGCTCCTCTCTGATCGCGTTGATTGCCGCGGTGCAGCGGGCCCGGATCTGTTCCCAAGCGCCACCCCAGGGCTGCGGGGTCTGGGGTGGGTAAGCAAGGCCAAAACGAGCGAAGGCGTCACGTAGTTCGCTTGCCGCACCGGAATGCTGTCCACCGACACGGATCCGTACGGCGGTCCGGAGGTCGAAAATCGCCTCGGAGGTACGGGAAGCTGCCGCTGCTTCGAGGTCGGCTTGCAGTCGTCGACGGAGCCGGCCGAGGCTCTTCTCGTTCGCCTCGTCAGCTGCGCGTTGCTCGTCGGGCGGCAGATCCACTTGGAACTGCGCCACGACATCGGCCAGCGCGCTCATGCGAGCGTCGAACTCATCGGAGGAAGCGCACGGTGCTGCCAGTTTCGCCGCGGTGGCTGGGCGGACGCAGCGAAGGAGATGGGTTCCGTACCGAGCTCGCCAGACTGCGTCGAGGTAGCCCAACGCTTCGGGCAAGCCAAGGCTCGACGGCAGTGTCGGCTCGACGACTGGCCGCATCTCCGCCCCGAGAAGCCGGATGACTCGGCGGAGGTACTCGCGCGCGTCGGCGGTACCAGCGAACTCTCGGAGGCCACGGCCTGAATGGATCACGTTCTTATCATTCGGAACGGATCGCAAAGGCGAGAGGTGGCTCGCGCTCCAGCGCTGCAGCGAGGTGCTCTGGGGGCCACAACGATGCCAACTGCCCCATCATCGAGCACAACGTGTCAACGGTCAGGTTGAGGTCAACAACCGCATCCGGATCAGGCTCCAAGCGAGCCTCTATTTGAGCAGCCAGATCGATCGCCCCGACGAGTTGTTTCATGTAATTCCGGAGATCCGGCAGGTAGTACATGCCGGCGATGGTCAGCCCCAGCCGGCTCTCCGGATTCCCCCAGCCGCGGCCGTCCGCGCTGAAGACCAGGCCGTAGGGCTGGTAGCCACCTTGGCCCTGGACAACAGGGAGCTGCGCCAACGTGGCCAAGGTGTCACCGCCAGTGTCCTGTCGGAATGTCCGGTCGACGTAGTCGAACGTGGGCCAACGGTAAGAGCCGGACCACTGCTCACCGATGAGTTTGATCAGGCGGTGCTGGTGCTCAGGGAGAGCTCGAAAGACGGGGTGGTTTTCTATTCCCGAGTCGTAGGCCTCTGCCACATTCTCAACGTAGCCCTCCGTTTTTTCTTTCCGAGAGCCCCTCTGCGCTCCCCCGGCCCCTCCGGTCGCCGGTCGCCGCGTTGTAGCGCCGCCGGCGCCGCCGGGGCCTCGTTCGTCCTGGTCCGGGGTCCCCGTGGCGCTTCGCGGCGCGGTTCTCCCTCTCTCCCCCAGACGAACTGGTGAGGTCCTAACGTTTGGGCCTGAGCTGCTCTTTCGCTCGTTGAAGACGAGCCTGTCCGCGGATTAAGCGCCGGTCACCCGCGCGCTGCCCACAGCTAGGCGCTCAGGCCTTGTGCCTGGTGCGGGGATCAGCCTCGAGGGCAGCGATGCCGATCGCCTCGAGACGGGCGAGCAGCTCATGCAAGCGGCGGTCGTTCTCGATGAAAACCCGGTAGTCCGCGGCCTGCTCCGCCGACAGCCACCTGCCGACGGTCTTCTTCTCGACCTTGCGGGTCCACTGGAAGTAGGGACCGTGCGGCTGGGCGGGTCGGCCATGCAACGACAGCCCGAACGGCCGCAGTGGGTTCGGCGCTCGGCGATGCTGCCGGGCAGCACCTTGCCAGAGGCGGCGATCTCGGCGAGCTCGGTCGCGATGCGCCTTGCCTCGTCTTGTTGCGCGCGGCTCAAGCCCACACGTCAGCTTGTCACGGAGCGTCCACCACGAAGCCGTATCTACTGTCTCTATACGGTCCGATGCCCCAGCCGTCAGCGAACGTGGGCGCCGCGCCGCCTCTTGGGCGCCGCGCCGCCACAGCCAGGCCGTCTGTGGCTTCGCGAGGGCCGTCGTCGCCGCCGCTTCGCCAAAGAGCCCCAGCGCGCTCGGACGCTTTTGTTCGCGGCGGGAAAGCTCGCCGAGTTCGCGCGCTCCGTGGGCCTCGAGCTCGAGGCGAAGCTCGTCCTTCACCCCTCGGTGATCGAGCGCTTCTACTCCTCGCCGGAGGCCGGCTCGGCGCCGACGCGGCGCACGCTTCGCTCAATACCTGCGCCATCTCGCCAGAGCGGCTGTCGCCCACTCGCCGCCGGAACCGGTGCCGATGCCCCGGGACAAGGCAAAGGCGCCCTACTCCTCCCAGGAGCTCGGCGGCTATCTCGCCCTCGCCGATGCCCAGCGAAGCGCCCTTCGCCGCCAGCGGGCGAACGCGCTCATCTGCCTGGGGGCGGGTGCGGGGCCCATCGGGGGCGAGCTTCGAGGGGTGAGCGGGGCCGACGTCGTTCGTCGCTCGGGCGGGGTGCTCGTGCTCGTCGACGGTCGTCGACCCCGCGCCGTCCCAGTGCTCTCCGACTACCACGAGCGCCTGTGTGCTTGCCGCGTCCTTCTTCGGTGCGCTACCTCGTCTCTGGCCACAACCCCGACAGCCACAACGTCCCCGCCAGTGGAGACGGCCATGGCCCTCCTTGGTGCCGGCGCGTCACGATGAACCTGCTCGAGCGCATCGAGGCGGTGCTCGATGCGCCACAGCGCGCCGGCGAGATCGCCGCGCTCGAGGCACGCCTCCCGGTCGGGGTGCGCCCCCGGCAGTGCGCGCTGGGCACGCTTGTTGTCAGAATGCACCTCTGCCTTGCGACGGGCCACCAGAGCGCGCACCTCGCGACGGTGCACGCCGCCCTTTGTGGTCTCGATCGGTGCGACCAGGTCCGCCTCGGGGTGGTGGCCGCCTGGCGGGCCAAGCCGCATCTGCTCACCTACCGCCAGATCACCTACACGACAGAGCGTCTCTGTGCGGTGCTCCGGAAGGACCGCCCAACGGGGCGCCCTCGGATCTCCTCCAGCGGCTGTGCGACGCGCTCATCGAGGGATCCGTGCCGGCTCGCTACAAGAACGCCTCGAGCTCGTATGCGATCGACTGGACCGACGTCTCGAGCTTCTCCCGCCCGCCGTCGGACAAAGACGGGCCGTGTGCCGATCCGGCGGCCGCCTGGGGGCATAGGCGAGGCGACAGCCCGGAGCAGAAAGACGAGCTCTTCTTCGGCTACTACGGCTCGGTGATGACGATGGTCCGCGACGAGAACGGAACCGCCGTGCCCGAGCTCGTCCGGAGGGTACAGCTCATCTCGTGTCGCCACGACCCGGTGCCTTCCTTCGTCGCGGTTGTCACGAACAGCGCCGCGTCGGGCGTCGTCCACGACCTGCTCACGAACTCGGGCTATGCGTATCGTCAACCCGAGTACTTCGCCCTGCCGCTGCGACAGGTCGGGCGCAGCTCGTCATCGATTTGCGCCCGAACGACCGGGGCCGAAGGGCACCTTTGCCGGCGCCATCTGCCCACAACGGCAACCTGTACTGCTCCGCCACACCGAAGGCGCTGTTCGACCTTTCGCCGCTTGCCCGGGGCGCGAGGAAGACGAGGTGGCCGCCCACGACAAGCAAAGCGCCGAGCTCTCGCGCTACAAGCTCAGCTGGCTTACCACAGATGACAACGACGGCTATCACCGCGTGGGCTGCCCGGCGGTGCTCGGCAAGTGCCGCTGCCCGCTGCGGCCGGCCTCGATGGCCCGCCCGCAGCACCTACCGGAGATCCTCGAGCCGCCCCAGCTCCCGGCGGTCTGCTGCACGAAGCAGAGTCTCACCGTCCCTGCGGCCGTCAACGCGAAGACCGCGCAGGCCCACGACTATCCCTCGGCTGCCTGGCGCTCCTCCTACGCGCGCCGAAGCGGTGCGGAGCGATCGAACTCACGCCTGAAGGACCCGGCCGGGATCAACCTCGACGTGCGCGGCTGGTGCAAGCTCATGGGCCTCACCCCGCTGGCGCTGTTCCTCGCCTGCGCCTGCGTGGTCGTGAACTTCTCCCTCGTCGACGCCTTCGAGACCCACGAGCTCGAGGAGGCTCGCCGCAGCAGCCCACCGCAGCCGAGACCGCGAAAGCGTCGCCGGAGGACCCCTGCCGACCTCGCCAGGGTGACCGCCGGCCCCCCGTCGTCGTGACGCCCATGCTCGGAGCTCACTGGTCCGCCCTGGACGCGCCGCGCCCCGGAACCGGGCCCGAACGCGACGAACAGCCTGCCGAGGGGCCGTTCGCTCGGTGAGAGTCACACCCAAAAACGTGGAGATGGGCGAGGTCCAAATGTGAAGACCTCACAGTGGAGGTGACATCGCATGTTCGCGCGGCTCCGCTCCACAGATCCTGCGTTTGTGCTGGTCACGGCCTCTGCATAGGGCACTGCATAGGGCACGCGCCTACGCAGATGTGCTGAACCCCCGGCGATAATCAGGACGCCTCGCGTCGGGCAAGGCTTCGGCGGAGCTTGTCGACGTCACGCGACAGCATGTCCACCAGCGAGTCGAGGGTGGCGGTGTCGCGTTCTGCGGCGAGACCTTCGACAACCCAGTCACGAACTAGGGCAGATGCAGGGATCCCCGCCTCGTCTGCGATCCGCTGGATCTCGTCGGTCTGCTCGGGGGTGAGGCGGACGGAATAGACGACCGAACGGCTCTTCCCCTTGCGAACCGCACGCTCCGAGAGCGGCTGGTCCCGGCTCGCCTCGGATGCCGCGGTCTCCTCATCGAGAAGATCTTGAAGCTCCGTCTTCTTCATCGTTGGTCCTCCCAGTAGCGCCGGGCCTGAGTGTCGTTAGCCTTCCATGCGTTCACGCCGATCAGCTCGTCGCGGAGGTAGACCACGACGATGACCATCCGAGCCGTTCTCGAGTAGCCGACCAGCCGATTGGTCTTCCCTGACCTCGACGCCGGATCCGGTGAGTCGACGAGGGCGTCATCGTCCGCGAAAGCTTCGTCCGCCCATGCGGGTTCGATGTCGGTATCGCCGGGATGCCTGGCCGAACGCGACGCGATGTACTCGGCGCGGTACTGCCAGTCGAGGCGTTTCGAGACCACAGCTCTCATTGTATGACATCTGTCTGACACCTAGCTGCCGCCAAGCTGCTCCGCTGGCATGTGCGTGCCGAGAACGTCATCCATCGGCTTCGAGCTGGACTTTGACGGCCGGTGGAGGGCGCGCCGAGCATCCGGCAGTGACCCTCTCGTTCCTCAACCAAGCGTTCTGCCGCGTCCGCCAGTTGGTCCGGTTCATCGGCCGGAGCGACGTTGATCTCGCCGTGGAGGTCGTCACGCTCCGACACGAGGTGGCGGTCCTGCAACGCCAGGTCTACCGACCGGCGCTGGAGCCGGCGGACCGGGCGTTGCTGGCAGGACTGGCACGATTACTCACTCGCTGGCGTCTCGGACGCTTCTTCGTCCAACCGGCAACCTTGCTGCGCTGGCAGCGCGACCTCGTCGCCAAGCGCTGGACCTATCCCCGCGGCCGCTCGGGTCGACCTCCCATCGCCGAGGGAACCACTGCACTGGCATCCGCCTCGCGAGGTACTCCGCCTCGCGAGGCAGAACACGACCTGGGGCTACCGCCGCATCCGCGGTGAGCTCGCCACCATGGGCGCCATCATCGCGCCCTCGAGCGTCTGGGCGGTCCTGAAGCGCCACGGCATCCAGCCTTCGCCGCCCAGGTCGGGACCGACCTGGGCGGAGCTCCTCGCTGCGCAGACCAAAGGGTTGACGGCGTGCGACTTGCGACGTCGACACGGTGCTTCTCCGCAGGCTCTACTCCTCGTGTTCATCCATCACGACACGCGTCGCGTCCGGATCGCCGGCGTGACCGCCCACCCGGTGGCCGCATGGGTGACCCCGCAGGCCCGCAACCTCTCGATGGAGCTCGCAGACTAGGCGAACGCGGTCACGTTCCTCATCCGCGATCGGGACGCCAAGTTCACCGCCTCCTTCGACGCCGTCTTCGCCGCCGAGGGCGCCAGGGTCGTCAAAACCCCCGTCAGGCCCCTCGGGCGAACGCCCTCTGCGAGCGCGTGATCGGCACCAAACGGCGCGAGTGCCTCGAGCGGATGCTCATCCTCGGCCGCCGTCACCTCCAAGCAGTCCTTGCCGAGCACGTCGAGCATGACAACGCGCATCGCCCCCACCGGTCAGTTCACTCAGCCAACGTCCCCCGGCTGCACCCGATGTGACGCCCCCAACCGTCGGCGACGTCGACGTCGCCAGAATTATCCAGAATTATTACGAAGAGCCGATCGGCTGGGCGCCCATCCACGAGTACCGGATGCTCGCCTGAGCTGGGCGGATGGAGTTCTCGGCACCCACAGGGTCCTCTCAACCCAGACCAGCCTCGACCAGGAGCACGATGACCCCGCGCGCGATCCCACTTCGGAATGCGCGCAGCCCCGTCGCCGCTAACTGCGATCCGACCACTCACCACCCAGCGAAGTACAGGGGATTCCCGCGACTCGCGACAGCGGTGGGCGCGGCCCGCGCCGATCGGGTGTCACAACAAGGCGGGCATCGGCGTCGAGTCCTCGAGACGAGATCGAGGAGGTGCCCGTGGGTGACAGGTGCGATGTCGAGGTGGTGGTCGTCGGTGCAGGGCTGGCCGGGCTTGCGGCGGCAGCAGTGGCGGCGCGAGATGGAGCGTCGGTCGTGGTGTACGACGCGCGCGCGGCAGGGGGCCGGGCACGAAGCGACAAGCGGGAAGGTTTCGTCCTCAACCAGGGGCCCCATGCCCTCTACCGCACCGGCACCGGAGCCGACGTGCTCAGCCGGCTGGGTGTCGACTTCAGCGGGTCGCCTCCCCACCCGGTCGCCTCGGGGTACACGGAAGCGACGGGCAGGCTCGCTGTGCTTCCCACCTCGGCCGGGACCCTGGTCAGCTCGCGGATCCTCGGTGTGGCCGACAAGGTCCGGTTCGCTCGGCTGCTCGCGACGCTTCCGAAGCGTCGATGCGCCTCGTTCGGCGCGCTGAGCGCCGCCGAGTGGATCGCCTCGCTCGGGCTCAGCTCCCGGGGAGCTGGAGTGATCTCGGCGCTCACGCGGGTCGCCACCTACGCCGGCGACCTCGAGCTCATCTCCGCCGATGCCGCCGTCGCCCAGCTGCAACTCGCCCTCGGAGGCGTCGTCTACCTCGACGACGGCTGGCAGTCCCTCGTCGACGGACTGGTGGCCGCCGCGGCGTCTGCCGGGGCGAGGGTTCTCGAGGGCGAGCGGGTGGCGGCCCTCAACGCCAGAGCCGATGGCAACTTCGAGGTGCGCACGCCGGCACGGACCCTGCTGGCCGCCTCGGTCGTGGTCGCCGCCGGCAGCCCGGCCGCTGCACGAGCGTTGCTGCCCCATCCCCCTTCGTGGGCGCTCGGCACGCCAGCGATGGCAGCCTGCCTCGACCTCGGGCTGCGCCGGGTTCCCGACACCATGGTGGCCTACGGGCTCGACCAGCCGCTGTATCTCTCCACTCACAGCCCGAGAGCGCAGCTCGCTCCCCCCGGCGGGGCGGTCGTCCACGTCATGCGCTACGGCGCCCGGACCTCCGCCGAGGACAGGGCCCAGCTGTGGGCCCTCGCCCGGCGCTGCGGCATCGCCGACCCCGATGTCGTCGTCCAACGGTTCCTGCACGAGATGATGGTGTGCCACGCCCTGCCACGCCCAGGCTCAGGGCTTGGTGGGCGACCCGCCATCGACGCGACCGGAACCAATGGCGTGTTCTTAGCCGGCGACTGGGTCGGTCCGGTAGGCCTCCTCGCCGATACCTCTCTCGCCAGCGGGGAGGCCGCCGGGAGAGCGGCTTCGGAGCGCGCGATGCGCCGACGTGGCACGACCGGCGCGATGGTGGGGCTGTGAAGCCTGCCGACGAGGTCTTCGCCACCGAGCGACCGCGGCTGCTCGGCCTCGCCTACCGCATCCTCGCCAGCTACGGCGACGCCGAGGACGTCGTCCAGGAAGCCTGGATCCGTTGGCAGGGCATCGACCACGCGACTATCGATCGTCCCGCCGCCTACCTCACGACCATCGTCACCCGCCTCGCCCTCGACCGGGCCCGGACGATCGCCCGACGACGCGAGCACTATGTCGGGCCGTGGCTCCCCGAGCCGGTCGCGCTCGAGCACAGCCCCGAGGACCACGCTGAGATGGCCGAGTCCCTCACGCTCGGGTTCCTGCTGGTGCTCGACCGCCTCAGCCCGACCGAGCGGGCCGTGTGGTTGCTCGCCGAGGTCTTCGACGAGCCCTACGCGCTCATCGCCTCGGCTGTCGACAAGAGCGAGGCGGCCTGCCGCCAGATCGTCGCCAGGGCGCGCCGACGCCTGCGCGAAGAACGCTCTGCTCCCCGACACCATGTCGATCCCGGCCTCCTGCGCAGGCTCCTGGCCGCCGTCAGCGACGGTGACCTCGAGGAGACCTTGGAGCTGCTCGACACCGATGTCGTGCTCATGAGCGACGGCGGCCCCGATCACCGTGCCGCACGCCATCCCGTTTTCGGCGCAGACCGCGTGGCTCGCCTCGCCATCAACCTCGCCCGCCGAGGCGAGGTGACCGCACTTCGAGAGGCGACGGTCAACGGGGCAGCGGCGCTCGTCGTCGAGCTCAACGGGGAGATGCCCCTCGTCCTCACTGGCGAGCAGCACGACGGCAAGATCACGCGCATCTACCTGCTTCTGAACGCCGACAAACTCGGCGGCCTCTCTGCCCGCCCGGCCATCGTGTGAGGAGGCGATACGGTGGACCGACGCTGCCGGACCGAACCCGATGAGGTGAGCTTCGGCCACCTCGAGGCCGACGAGTGCGGTGCCATGAACGACTGGTTGGCCCTCACCCCGAGCGCCACCGTGGTCCACGGGACGCTCGGCGTGAACGTCTCGCTCAACGACCTGGCCGACCGCCAACCGCACTCGCTTGCCGACTGGGCGTCACTGGAGCTCGGTGCAAAGCGCGTGACGTGGATCGACACGCCGCAGCTCCCCCACGGATGGGAAGCGAGACTGCTCTTCGAGGCGACGACCGCCACCCTCTTCGCGGGCGACCTCTTCACCATCCCGAGTCGAGTCGAGCCGACGAGCGGGGACGACGTCGTCACCCCCGCGCTCGAGGGCGAAGACCGTTTCCACCCCACCGCCCTCACGGCGTCGACCGCACCGAGGATCCGCGGCCTTTCCCAACTCGCGCCCCGGACGATCGCTACCATGCACGGCGTAGGGTCCGAAAACCCGTCCGAGCAGCTCATGCGGCGTGGTACTCGTTGATCAGCCCGCCGAGAACCTCGTGCCGGCGGATGTGTGTAGTCCTCGCTGGCGTCGACGACGCCGCATTTCCACGAGGGTGCGGCGCATGCATTGCAAGGCCCCGGTGCGGCCGGTGCTGGTCGTAGGGGTGCACGTCGCGGTCGAGCACACGTCGCAGGTGGCGCTCGTTCACGATGAGGAAAGGGTCGGTGCACTCCGATCGGGCAGTTCGCACCCGGCGCTCGGCGATGGCGTTCGCGTTGGGTGCCCGAACAGGACTTCGTAGGATCCTTGCACCTCCGCCTTGCCACACCGCGTCGAAGGCAGGGGGGAACCTCACGTCCCGATCGCGCAAGAGGAACGTGACGTCGATGCCGGCATCCCAGAGATCGACGGTCACGTTGCGAGCCACTTGGGTAACCCACGCCCAGGTGGGATTGGTCGTGATGCCGGCGAGGAAGACCCGGCGCGTGTCGTGATGGATGAAGAACGTGTCGTGATGGATGAAGAAGAGGACATAGAGCCGGCGCGACGAGATCGTGTCGACCGAGAACAAGCCGCAGGCCACGATGCCTGTGGCTTGTTGGCGGAGGAACTGGCACCAGCTGGCAGAGTTGCGCCGTGGGGCGGGCTCGAGGCCGTGGGCCTTCAGCACCTTGGCGATCGTGCTCGCTGCGACCCGGTGTCCGAGACCGAGCAGCTCGCCTCGGACGCGCTGGTACCCCCAAGTCGGGTTGTCCAAGGCCATCCGCACGATCAGCGTCACGAGCTCCTCTCCGGTGGGAGGCCGTCGGGGGCGACGGGGGTACGTCCAGTGCCGAGCAACCAGACGTCGGTGCCAGCGAAGGAGGGTCTCGGGTCGGACGAAGAACGGTGGCCAGCGCACCATTTTCACGAGCCTGATCGGCGCACAGAGTCACGCCCGATCGGCTGGCTCAAGTGGTGGCCGCGACTGTTGGCGCCACAGGATCTCGAGCTCGTGGCGCAGCGCCAGGATCTCGATCTCCTTGGAGTCGCTCGTTCGCAGGACGAGTACGACGAGCGAGAGCACTCGACGGACGACGAGGTAGGCGAACGACCAGAGCTGGTGACGGGGACGATCGGGCTCTCCCATGGTGGAGGTGGACGGTAGCCGGACCCGCCATCCACGCGAAGGTCCTGGTCACCAGTGTGATCGAGTTGTCGGACCCTACGCGCCGAGAACCCACAGCTCAACGGCGACATCTCGCCGCGCACACCCTGCCATGGCGTGCCCTACGCAGCGATGATCAAGCCCCGAGAAATCCACCCGAGAAACTCGCCCCTCCGATGAGCGCCGGAATGAGAAACCGCTGGTCAGGCGCCTTCACCCATGCACGAGGTCCGCGCCGGACCAGCGGTCTTGGTGGCGGGGGTTCAGGATCATCACACAACCGTCGGGTGATGAACCCGACGAATCCGCTGCTAACCGGGTCGTGCCTATGCAGTGCATCGGGCAGGTGCCCTGCTCAACAACGCGGTGCCCACCAGTGACGCCCCGAGGATCTCGAGCCCCGCGGCGCGGGCGACGAGTGCGGCGGTGCCGTCGGTGTCGACCCGCTCTACGCGGAGCGCTGGAACACGGCCTGCTCGAGCCGACGGAGGCGCTCCGCCACGCTCGACTCGCTCCCCTCGTCCTCGGCGCGGAGCCGATCGAGCGCCCAGATGCGGATCAGCGTGGAGACGGGCAGGTTCGCCCGCTCGGCGGCCCGCTGCAGCCGGGCATGCTCGTCAGCAGACAACCGGACCGACACCACGGTGGCTCGGCCGAGGTTGGGCCTCGTGACCGCGACACCCGCGGGCAGGGTGTCTTCGATGTCGTAGTTCTCTGCCGCTGCGCCCTCTTCGGCCAACACGTCGTCGATCTTCTTGCTCATCAGTCCTCCTCTGCGTAGAGCCGTCGATCCCGTGGGCTTGCGACCCAGGCGTTGGCGCCCCACCAGGTCGCTCCGTCTCATCGACGTCGGCGGCGACCAAGATGACGACGAGGACGTCGCGGGCGCTCGCCGAATAGCCGATCACCCGCACCGACCGGCCGCTCCGGCTCGCCGGATCCGGCGTGAGCCAAACCGCATGGCCCTCATTCACCGCCTCGTCGGCCCACCTTGGGTCGACGCCATGGCGTGAGCGGACGTAGTCGGCGCGCTTACGCCAGTCCAATGGCAACACACCTACATACTACTACAATCCGCTACGCGCTCCAGAGCGTCGGGAGCTGTGCGTGCCGAGAACCTGAAGGGTCCAGAAACTCCCTGCCACCGCCTTGACCAGCCAGGATGGAGTCGGCGAGGCTGCTCGGCGTGGTGCTCTCGTTCCTCTACCGCCTGGTCCATCGCGCCTTTGGAGCGCTCAAGTTGGCGAGGAGGGACGCCATCGCCAAGGCGCCGAGATCCTCGTGTTGCGCCACCAGGTGGCGGTCCTTCGACGCCAAGTCGGGCGAGCCCGCTTCACCTGGTCGGACCGGGCACTGATCGCCCTGCTCGCAGGTCTCATCCCACGAGAGCGGTGGACGGCATTCCTCGTCACGCCGAAGACGTTCCTCGACTGGCATCGCCGTCTCCTGACTCAACGCTGGACCTATCCCCACCGACGACCCGGGCGACCATCACTTGGACGAGAGACCGTCGAGCTCATCGTGCGTCTCACCCGGGAAAACCCCCATTGGGGATACCTACGCATCGTCGGAGAGCTACGCGTCACCGTCTCCAAGCGAAGCGTCGCCACCGTGCTCGCTCGACACGGGCTTCCCCCAGCACCACGGCATGACGGACCGACCTGGTCGCAGTTCCTCTGCGCTCAGGCCAAGGGAATCTTGGCGACCGACTTCTTCGGTGTCGACTCGGTGACGCTGCGGCGCTACTACGTCTTGTTCATCATCGAGGTGGACAGGCGCGTCGTGCACCTGCTCGGAGTGACGGCCAACCCGAGCATGGCCTGGGTCGTCCAGCGAGCACGAAACTTCACCTCGGATCTCGAAGATGCCCGTCGTCGGTTCCGCTTTCTCATCCGCGACCGGGACACGAAGTTCACGGCATCGTTCGACCAGGTGTTCAGGTCCAGCCGGATCGAGGCAACCCGCACTCCGCTCCGATCACCGAAGGCGAACGCGTTCGCCGAGCGCTGGGTGAGGACGGTCCGTGAAGACTGCCTCGACCACCTGCTCATCTACTCGAAACGTCACCTCGAATCGGTGCTCGGCGACTACGTCCGCCACAACAACGAGTCTCGCCCGCACCGCGGGCCCCAGCTCGCACCCCCGCTGCCTCGCCACGAGCAGCCACGCACCGGCGAGGTCTGCCGGCGCGTCACCCTCGGCGGCGTCATCCACGAGTACGAGCGGGCTGCCTGAGGGTCAGCAACCAGTCCCCGGCCAGCGCGTTCAACGCGATGGTCGTCTGCCACGGTCCACAGCTTGGACGACGAGCCGCCGGCCTCCATCACTATCTACTCGAAGTGACCTGCAAAGCGCTCGTCCCATCGGCTGCTCCGACGGATCCCGGTCCCGCCAACGCTCCCACGCGCCTCCGGCATCGAGTTCTTGGACCCTTCAAGCGGCCGGACCCCGTGCGTAGGTCTGCGTAGGGCACGGTGATCGGGAGTCGAGCAACGAGTCCATACACCCCGTGGCCAAGCCCGTCGGAATACCACAGGCATGACAGCCCAGGACAGTCAGCCCGAAAGAAAGATCCAAAGCTTGCAGTGGAGGTGAGCGGACTCGAACCGCCGACTTCTACGTTGCGAACGTAGCGCTCTACCAGCTGAGCTACACCCCCAGCCCACGCAAGAATAGCCTCGTCCCTGCGCCTTCCTGCCGGGGCTCACACGGATGGGCGGGTGGCTCCGACATAATCGGGCCAATGATCGCTCTCGATCCGGACGTCCGTACCGCTGTGTGGCGCGTCGATCATGGCATCACCACCCAGGTACATACCGACATGGGTGATATCGGAAGCTGAAGCCCCAAAGAAGACAAGGTCGCCAGGTTGCAGGGCTTGTCCCTGTGGAACAAGTGGGCCCGCAGCGAACTGCTCTTGGGCAACCCGGGGGAGCACCAGGCCTGCGCTTGCGTAGGCCTCCTGAATCAGGCCCGAGCAGTCATAGGCTCCGGGCCCATTCCCTCCCCAAAGGTACGGGACGCCCAACTGCGACAACGCAAATCGAACAGCAGCACCTGCCGGAGTCGTCGCTGCTGGCCATACGGCACCGTACGCCTGCGCCAAGGTGAGAACCGTGGACACATACGCGTCGGCGTGGTTATAGGCGAACACCGCGCTCGGGAGCGTGCGCAGGTTCCCACCTCCGTTGGCGCAGAGATAACGAGCAGCAGCGAAAATCGCGTCGACGGGGTCATAGGGACTCGCGGGATCGACGCCGAAGGCAGGTACCGGATTGGCGTAGCTTTCGAAAGTGCTTGGCAAGAACTGCATCGGTCCTTGCGCGCCTGCCATGCTCGCACCCGAGTGGACCCCCGCAGAACTGGACAGTCCGTTGTGGGACTCGACGGTGCCAATCGCTGCAAGCACCTGCCAGGGAAGGTTCGGGCACACCGCTGTGGACGCGGCCTCGTATGCCGCCGCGTACAGGCCCGGGATTGTGGGCACGTAAATGGTGAGCAATTGGAGCGTCAGCGGATATGTGGTCGAAGGCTGGCTAAGCCATGCCGGGTCAAGCGTCACGGACAACTGTGGTCCAAACGCGGTTGGAATGATCGTGGTTGACGGTTGCATCCAGCTCTTCGCCACTCCGGTATCGGGATCCACCGCGCTGGTCTCAAGGACCGGATTGTTCGAAACTGCGACCAGGCCGTCCGAGGGATCGATGAACTGGATCTGTGTCTCAGTTTCTTCGGCCTTCACGCCCCCTCCGAGCAAGAGCGGAAAGGTCAGCGTCGAAAGTGAAGGCAGCTGGTCGAAAACCACTGACATCGTGAATCCGATCTCTGTGGCCCGCACGACCACGTCTTCTCCGGGAGCAACGGACTCATACGTGGCCTCGTCGCCGGAGATCACTGGTGGGGGGAGCCATCCTTGACCAAGGCCCACGCCGATACTGGTGGAATCGCGGCTTCCCCATGCGAGATCTGCAACAACGCCAGGTCCTCCCGTTGAGAAGCGTTCGTGAATGGTCGCAGCCTGTGGGTGCAGGCCGCTTCCGTCCTCCACGAGCGTGGTATCCGAAATCGCATTGGCACCCTGAATCGGTTCCACCGTCCCCGCGCTCGCAGCTGGAGGGAGGACAGGTGAGGGCGGAGGAGGAACCACTGCGGATTTCGTGTCGTCCGATGGCGAGGTGGGAGACGGTGTCGTGGTCGTCGTGGTCGTCGAGGGCGAGGTGGGAGACGGTGTGGTGGTCGTCGTGGTCGTCGAGGACGAGGTGGGAGACGGTGTGGTGGTCGTCGTGGTCGACGATGGCGAAGTGGGAGACGGTGTGGTGGTCGGCGTGGTCGTCGAGGGCGAGGTGGCGAGCAACGAGGTCTCCGGCCGTGGACTGCTCGTAGCGACTGCCGAGGGAGCGTGGAGCGCGACGCCGAGGACAGCGACGACGATGCTGACGAACGCGACACGAACAACCACGTCTTTGATCGTCGAGAGTGACCCGGAAGGCTCCGTGCCCCTGCTCATGGAACGGCAACGCTAACGAAATCTCTAGCGCTACCCCTATCGGCCGAGTGCGAGAACAACGCTGGTCGGAAGGGGCCTCCGATGCATGTGCGCTGGTCACCACAGAAGATTGCACTTCAATAAAAACGCCATTGGTTCACGGCGGAGTGGTCGCGTGGCGCGGCTATTCTGTGAGCGCAGACGGCGGTGCAGACGGCGGTACTGTCCTACGAGGATTCAACGCTTCAAGCGCCTACCGATGCTCTCCTGTCGGCGTACGCATCAACGTCAGAGTGGCCCTCACCAGTGTGCTCCGCCGCGGCCCAAGGGTCACTACCCCATCGCTCCTCAGTCAAGAGCCCGTACCGGCCACCCCGAGCAAGTGGAACGAGCTCTTGCGCCTCGGTACGCCCGAGCTGCCCAGTCCAGGACCCTGTTCGAACCTGATGGAGGCGAGGAGCCCCGCCGAAGTGACGACGCGGCCGAGCCTCTGCCACGAGTTGAACGTAGAGGGCTGCCGTCACGTAGGCAACGAGTGCCAACCCGATCATCCCGGTGAGGACCCACTCAGTGTGAAGCGTGCGAACCGATCCAACCAACGCGGAAAGTACCAACGAAACGACGAGGGTCAGCAACACATGACGGCGACGGCGACGTGCGAGTGATCTACGCCCCGAAGCCGGCGTACTTCTTCTCGGCCGCTTTGGAACGCCACCAGTGGGAACACCCGAGACCGCGGTGCGGAGCTGACCGGTTGACACGACAGGTTCGAAGCTCGACTGCCGAGGGTTACTGGCGCCGAGACGATCCGAGGAGCGCTGATCTGCTTGGTTGTTGCCACCCCAATCGCTACGAGACGACTCGACGACAATCAACTGGGAACCGCTGGATTGCGTTCTCGCGCGCCTCGCAAGAGGGCGAGGGGCGACCCCGTCCACAACGGTCCGAGGGGTCCTGAGCGTAAATGCCGGGGTGATGATTTTCGGGCCAGTTGCCTCGAGCAAGCGGAGACGCCGGTGAAATTTGTCGATCGAATCGGTCGGACGACGTTCTGTGTACCTACCGACCACTCCTGGGAGGAGCACTGCTACCCAGAGCAGCGCGACCAGGATCAGAAGCACCACTCCCGTGTCGCTCCCTCCATGTACGACGATCCGCTAGGAAGAGGCTAACGAGACCATCCAGCCAACTGGTGGATGCCTTGAGCGTCAGCGCGCGCGGCTCCACCATCGACCGTCTTCATATCCGATGGTGACCGAGACCCCGAAGCATTCCGAGACAATTCCTGAGGTCAGGGTTTCCTCGATCGGACCGGCAGCGATCAATCGACCGTCTCGGATCAGCCCTGCGTGGGTGATCCCCTTCGGGACCTCCTCGACGTGATGGGTCACCATGACCAGCGGTGGTGATTGAGCGTCGGTCGTCAGTGCCGAAATCCGTTCGAGCAGTCGCTCTCGAGCACCCAGATCGAGCCCCGCAGCTGGTTCGTCGAGGAGGAGGAGGTCGGGCCGGCTCATGAGTGCACGGGCAAGGAGCACCTGCTGACGCTCACCCTCAGAGATCACTCCGAAGGCTCGCTCGCCCACGCCACCAGGACCGCCGACGCCGGCAGCCTCGAGCAGCCGGTCAGCAGCTTCCCAATCGCTCGGCGAGAAACGATTCCACCACGCCTCCAACGCTCCGTACTTCGCACTGACGACGACCTCCCTCGCGGTCAAGGCTGGGCGCAGCTGCCGGATCACTGCGCCGCTGACGAGCGCCACGCGGCGGCGGAGCGAACGCACGTCTACTCGCCCGAGCTGGCAGCCCAGCACCTCGACGGTTCCACTCGTTGGCCACAGTTGCGCGCCTGCGACGCGCAACAGCGTCGTCTTGCCAGAGCCATTCGGTCCGAGAAGTACCCACCGCTGGTCCGCCTCGACTCGCCAGTTGACTCCGTCGAGGAGGAAGCGGCCCTGGCGCCGTACACAGACCTCCTCGAGCCGGAAGGCGGGTGTCCGTTCCGCACGTCCTGTGCTCTCCTTTATCGGTAAGCCGATGTGCTCTGGGGGTCGGAGGGTCGGGGTCATCCAGGTCGGTTGCGGCAGGGTCGGAGGTCCGGTCGGGACCTGCTCCAGAGACAGTTTGCCGGGCGTGAGGTCAGGACTGCCAGCAGCCCCAGGGCAACCTCAGGAGCGCGAGCTCAGGGTATCGGGCAGCGACGCTCGACTCTTCCGAGCAGACCCGAGATGGCCTGGTTCCAAGTGCGCTCACCGGCAAGCCACAGCCACAGCTCACGCCGATAACCAATCACCATCTCGGTGAACTCCTTGGGGGTCACTCCCATGAGCGAAAGCACCCGCCATCGCTGCCAGAGCCAGGCAGCGATGCCGTCCTCTCCATCGATGATCTTCCCCACATTTGCCCCTCCGTCTCCCGCTCGGGCTCCAGCGAGCCAGGCGGCCTTGAGCCTGACGGGCTCGTCGGGCACATGGAGCGGCAACGCGCGCTGGTTGCTCACCGTGTGACAACGACCGGCCGGCGGTCGGTGCCCTCGTAGTTGCGGACGTGGTCGATGAAGTCGATGAACAGCGGGGCGTCGGGATCGAAGTCGCGGCGCAACGTCTGCAGGGCAATTCGCTTGTCGATTCGATCCAAGCGCAACAGGGCATCAGGGTCATCAAGCTCTCGGATGTCCAGCCTCGTCCTCGCCCGCTGCAACGCCAGGTGCCCACGCTCGCTGCGCACGAGGACGCTGGTCCAGCCGTCAATGGAGCCGACGCTTCCGACTGACAGGTCTGCGCTGCGCCCGAGAAAATCGGCACACTCGTCGCAGCCCTTCAGCGCAGCGCCGTGGAACGCCTTGATCGGCTCGTCGACGGCACGATGGCCGTCTCGATACTCCACGATCATCTTCCCTCTGATCACGTCGATCTTCCTGACCCGCTCGAGGTCGACACCTCTGCGGTCGCGCAACTCACGCAAGATCAATCCCTCGTAATCGAAGCTCTTCGTACACATGAGCGCGATCGTGAGCACCACGGCATCGACTCGGTGGGCACCGGTTGACCAGCGCCGTGCCTGCATCGCGCGCAAGCCCTGGATCTCGCACGGCGTTCCGACCAGCGCGATCCGCGCGTCCTCCCTGAGCGCGTAGCGGCTCAGATCAAGCTCGGCCAGGGCCATCGTCTGGTTGTAGAAACTTCCCGAGCATGCCGCAACCTCCTCGACCGTCGTCGCGATGGTCGCCACTCCCTTCCACGGCTCGCGGGGATCCGTGCTCGGCTTGGACACGAGGGCGCCATCGATCTCGCCGGTCTCAAGCAATGCCCCCAGGATCGCCGTCACCGCTCCACCGTCTTGCACGTCATCGGAGCGCTTGGCCGCCCGAACTGCATACTGCTCGATCACCGCTCCGAGGCCGTCGGCGGGGGGTCCGCCGCTGATCTTCCAATATGGGTCGGAGGCATCCGTCCGCACCGCAGGCCTGGGAAGCGAACCGGCGGCGTCGGTGCTTCCCGGTGGCCAAGGGTCCAGCCCTCTGCACACACCGGCGCGCTCCTCCGAGGGGACGCTTGCCATTGCTCCCCCAGCTTCCGCTGCATGCCCGTTCGCGGCACTGGGCGCCTTCGCCGACGTGGACGGCGGCCAGAGCGCCTCGTAGCGGAGACCACCACGGGGACAGAAGTCCCAGCACAACGAGCAACCCGTGCACATCTTCACCAATTCGGGAAGGCCGGTCTGCTCTGAGACACCGATCGAATTCGAGGGGCAGACGGCGACACAGGTACCACATTGGATGCAGCGCTCGGCATCGATGACGCCTGCCTCGAGCTCCCAGAACCAAACCTTGCCTGGCGGCGCTTCGATGCCGTTCATTTGCTCCCGCAGCAACGATCTGCTCACGGTGCCTCCCTTTTGATTGAGGTCTCGGGGGCGTTGCCGATGCTGGTTGGCTCGTTCCCGCTCATTGTGCGTCGGAGCTCTTCGTTCGGAGTCCTGCGCGCCCATGCGTGAAAAGGCTCGTCCGTCCGGCGTTCGGCAGCGAATCGAAGCAGGACGCGCTCCACTGCTTCGGGCACGCGCTCGACCGGGAGTGCGCCGATCACCCAGTCGATGAACGCTGCATCCGGGCCGAGCGAACCACCGAAGCCGACGTCCACGGCTTCGGTGATGCGCTCATCGACGTGGGCGAGATCTCCGCGGAGTCCGACGTCGGCGATCTGGGGTTGGGCGCACGAGGCTGAGCATCCCGAGAGGTGCAGACGGATGACCCCGCGCCCGCCTCGGTTGTCCGAGTGATCGTCCCGAGCATCGTCACGCCAGGAAGCCTCAGGCCTTGGAGCCGCGGTTCCCTGCAGCCGTTCGTCGAGCCAACGAGCCCACCTTACGGCACGTTCCTTCGTCTCGATGATGGCAAACCGGCAGAACTCAGAACCCGTACAGGCGACGACGCCGCGTACGAACGGACCTGGAAACGGGCTGTAGGTGGAGAGCAGTGGCTCGTTCAGGAGCTGGTCGACCTTGCTCTCGGGCACACCGCAGATCACGAAGTTCTGGTCGGTCCCCAATCGGATCTCGCCGTTGCCATAGGTGGTAGCCAGTCTCGCAAGCTCGACAAGCTCCATCCCCTTGATCCGCCCGACCGGAACGGCGCACCCGACGTAGTAGAGACCCTCTTCGCGCTGACGATGGATACCGATGTGATCGCCGCGGAAACGGCGCGTCAGCTCGGCTCCAGCGATGCGGAGGGGGAAGCGAACTCGCTCGGCCAACGCAGATCGGAAGCCCTCAGGACCGAGCTCCTGGACGAGGTAGCGCATTCGTGCCTGTCCTCGGTTCTCTCGGTTCCCGAGCTCCCCGTAGAGTTGCGCAATTGCGCGGGTCAGCTCCACTGCCTGGTCTGGGTGCACGAAGACGTCGATGTCGGACGCCATTCGCTCCCCATCGGAGAGCCCGCCCCCCACCAGGACGTTGAAGCCGATCGACCCGTCGTCGGCCCGTGCTGGCCACAACCCGATGTCGTTGATCTCGACCCGCGCGCAGTCCTCGAGGCAACCGGTCACGGCGATCTTGAATTTCCTCGGAAGGTTCGCGTACCCACGATGCCCCGTGAAGTACTCGGAGATCTGTGCCGCGATCGGATAGGCGTCGAGGGCCTCGTTGGCATCGATGCCGGCGACGGGGCACGAGGTCACGTTGCGGGCCGAGTCCCCGCAGGCCTGCAACGTCGTGATGCCGACGTCTGAGAGGCGTCGCCAGATCCTCGGAACGTCTTCGATTCGCACCCAGTGCAGCTGGATGTCCTGGCGAGTCGTGAGATCGGCGAAGCGGTTCCCGAAGACTGGGCTGTCCTGCGGCCCTTCGGCGAACGCATCGGCGATCACGCCGATCTCGCGCACCTGCGCTGCGGTCAGTCGACCTCCGGGCACCTTGATCCGCATCATGAAGGCATCGCCACCCTGGCGTTGCGGGTACAGCCCAACCCATTTCAGGCGCTCTTGCTCCCCGGGGATCGAGGCGATCGCGCTCGGACCTTCGACCGAGTAGCGCTCGATGACGGCCTGGGCGACATCGAGCGGATGGCGGTCCAGTTTCCACTTCTCGACGTCGTTGAGCTTGCCGACATGCCGATAAGGACGAAGGAAACCGAATGCGCTCCGTTCCCCGTGCAAACGGATGCCGTAGCGGTTGGCGGGATCTCGCGGCATCACCCAGCGTCCTCCCACGTCATCGGCGCCGCTAGGGCGGCTCCTCGTCGCAGGGAACCCGCCGAACCCGGGCGCCCGTGCGCGAGCGCGGCGACTGCGAGCACGCGGCTCTCGAATGCCTGGTTTTCCATCGCCAACTCGCCAGGAGGTCCTTTGCGGGCATCTGGGACCAACCCGACCACACCTCCACCACTCATCGATCGGAAATTCCCGAGTACTTCACTAAACTAGTCATGTTTTTGACCCGCGCAGCACCGCCGTCCCGACCGCTTCCATGGGGGAGCCGAGCTCATGACGGCCGCCCCGTTGTATCCGGTTTCTCTGCGCGTCGAAGGTCGAGCGTGCCTCGTGGTGGGTGGAGGGCGGGTCGCCACGCGCAAGGTAGTTGGCCTGTTGCACTGCGGCGCCATGGTGACGGTGGTGGCGCCCGACGTCAGCGGTGCCATCGATGAGCTTGCGGCCAACCCTTCGACGGCCGGCCCCGGGAGCCTCACCATCCATCGACGCCCGTATCGCCCGCCCGAAGCGGCGAACTACTGGCTCGCCTTCGCTGCGACCGGGGACCCTGCTGTCGACGCCGCGGTGGCAGAAGATGCTGGCTCGGCCGGGGTGTGGGTCAACAGCGCCGACGACTTCGAACACTGCAGCTTCTTGCTCCCCTCAGTGCACCGCCAGGGACCCATCGTCCTTGCCGTCTCCACGAGCGGTCGGAGCCCCGCCTTGGCGCGGTGGCTACGCCGGCACCTCGCGGCAGCAGTCGGCCCCGAGGCAGTCACGCTGACCGCCCTGCTCGAGGAAGCCCGGAGCGAGCTCCGCCACCGTGGTCAGCCGACCGATGCCCTGGACTGGGAAGCCATCTTGGACGGTCCGCTTCGAGACCTCGTCTGTGCGGGACAGATCGTCGAGGCTCGGGCGCTCCTGGCAAGCGCACTGGACTCAGGGCTGCCAGACCATCATGACGATGGCAACGAGCGCGATCGCAACCACCAGCCCTGAGGAGAGGCAAACGGACCGGCACTGCCGGCGCAAGGCCGGCGTCATGACCAACTCCGCCCTGGCCAGGAAACGGCGCTTGATCTGGCGCTCGGCGGGCCACAGCACGCCCTCTGCCACTCCGACCGCGACCACCCAGCACATGATGCCGAGAACGACCCAGAGATCCTCGACGCCGAATACGCCCCGGGAATCCGCGAGCAATCCCACCCCCAACAGGGGCACCAGGTAGACCACTCGACCGGCCAAAGCGGGTCCGGGGCGGTAATAACGCACGAGCGCGACCGGCACTGGCACGCCGTCTTTGACTCGAAGCCCGCGCCCCGCCTGCACGCCGCTGGCGAGGATCGCCCCGAACCCGACCATGACCGACGCCACGTGAGCGATGAGGAGGACATCGAAGCCTGCTCCGGTCGGGCGATCGGCTGCGACGAGCACCGCAGAATTGTGCCCACCGTCTACCGAACATGCCCGGCAGGGCGATACGGTTGGACACAAATGGCCACGTTCACAACATCTCAGGTCCAGCAATGAGTGAGCTGCGGCTCGACCCCCTCAGCGGACGTTGGGTCGTCGTGACCTCCGCGCGGGCCACCCGGCCGTATGCCTTCCTCAGCAGGAGCGCTCCCGTCCAACACGACACGAGCCGTCCCTGCCCTTTCTGCCCGGGCCACGAGGAAGCGACGCCTCCGGCGCTCGAGACCTACGGACCATCGGGGAACTGGCTCGTCAGGGTCGTCCCGAACCTCTACCCTGCGTTCGAGGGCGACGATCCGTTCGTTGTCGTCAACCGTGGGCCAGTCTTCACACAGGCAACAGCCGGCGGGATCCACGAGGTGCTCGTGCTCTCGCCGGATCACGATGCCTCCTGGGCGATGATCGGGGACGAACAGGCCGGCCTGGTGATGGCAGCACTGAGGGACCGGATCGAGGAGCACTCCCAGCATCCGAACCTCCGTTACAGCCAAGCCATCGTGAACTTCGGCAGGGAGGCTGGCGCATCCCTGGAACATCCTCACGGACAGCTGCTCGGCCTTTCCTTCGTCCCGCGCGAGCTCGCGGAAGAACAGGCGCGCTTCGCCCGCTTCGGCGGCGGATGCCTGTTGTGCACGACGGTAGAGGCTGAGGAAGCGGCCGGACACCGGGTGATCTTCGCTGACGATCGCACGGTCGTGATCTGCCCGTTCTGGAGCGCCGTTCCCTACGAGATGCTGGTCATCCCCCGAGGGCACAGTGCACACCTCTACCGCAGCCCGACCGAGGACCTGGTCTCGGTGGGAAGGGCCCTCAAGCACAGCCTGAGAACCCTCCGCGACCGACTGGGAGACGTCGCCTACAACATCGTGTTCCACTCAGCTCCCTACCGCGGGAACGAGCCGTACCACTGGCACACTCACGTCTGGCCCAAGGTCACGACGATCGCCGGGTTCGAGATGGGAACCGGCGTCGCGATCAACATCGTGGCACCCGAGATGGCCGCCGAGGACCTCCGCCTGAAGGTCTCCGCCGCCTGAGCGGTGCCACTGCGCGAGAGGCGCGAGCACTACCCGAGGAACGGTGCGGCGACGTCCTCGAGGAGGCTCAGATCCAGCGTCTTGGGGGCGGTGATGGCTGACTCGAGGGGGACGCGGACGATGGCTCCGGCCTGGAGGGCAACCATCGTGCCGAACGCCCCGTCGTGCGCAGCGGCCACCGCGGCGACGCCGAAGCGAGTTGCGAGCACACGGTCGAAGGCAGTCGGGGTCCCGCCACGTTGGACGTGGCCGAGCGTCGTGACCCGGGACTCGTACCCGGTTCGCCGTTCGATCTCGCTCGCCAACCAGGCGCCTATCCCTCCCAGCCGGACGTGACCGAACTGGTCAGTGCTGTCGGTTGCCGTCGCCCGTCGCGCTGACTCGGCATCAGGGCCGCTCAGCGGGAACGCACCCTCGGAGATCACGACCACAGAGAAAAACCGGCCGCGCTCGTGCCGGCGCACCAAACGCTCACAGACCTGATCCATGTCGAAGGGGACCTCTGGGACCAAGATCTCCGCCGCTCCCCCGGCAATGCCGGCTTGGGTGGCGATCCATCCTGCGTGGCGCCCCATGACCTCGCACACGATGACCCGGTGATGGGACTCAGCCGTCGTGCGGAGACGATCGATGGCGTCGGTGGCGGTCTGCACCGCGGTATCGAAGCCGAAAGTCACCTCTGTGGCCGAGAGGTCGTTGTCGATCGTCTTCGGCACGCCGACGACGGGCAGTCCCATCGAGTGCATTCGGTGCGCGACGCCGAGGGTGTCTTCGCCGCCGATCACGATCATTGCTTCGACCTTGCGCCGTTCGACGGTCGCCATCAGCCGCTCCGGACCTTCGGGCTCGGCGAAGGGATTGGTGCGAGAGGTCCCGAGCACCGTGCCTCCGACGGGCAAGAGGTCTGCGCACCGATCCGGGTCCAAGGTTGTGCAGCGGTCCTCGAGCACTCCCCGCCAGCCGTCGAGGAAGCCGACGGCGTCGTCCCTGTGGACGACATGACCGGCAATCACAACGGCACGAATGACTGCATTGAGGCCGGGGCAGTCACCACCGCCTGTCAACAGACCAAGTCTCATTGCGCCTCCACGGTCGTCACGTCTGCTTCACGCTTCCACCCGTCGCTGCACGTTGCAGCTCATATACCGCCACGACGTCCTCGACAAGACGTCGTTCGGACGGCACGAGCGCTTCGATCCCAGGGGTCGACAGGTAGCCGGCGAGCAAGGCCTTGCGGTTTCGGTCTTCCCAGGCCTGAGCCAGGGCGACCAACGCGGCCCGACCAGCCGGATGGTTCTCGGTCGCCTCGACGAGCGCAACCCGATGGAAGGAAGCCGCCATGTCGGCCACGTCCGCCAGGGGCGAACGCAGGCCCGCCCGGGTGACCGAGAAGTCAACCACGACCCAACCGTGATCGGTACGCGCGATCCGGCCGAGTTCGAGATCGCCGTGAGTCCTGATCGCGACGAGGTCGTGACCTGCGCGGCGCACGTGCGAAAGGGTCTCGACGATCGGCACGGCATCGAGGAGGGACGGATCCCACCTCCGCACCGCAGACTCGACGTCGCTGCACCAGCTGGTGACGTCGAGCGGTTCGTGCCCGAATGCCCGTTCGAGCGCAAGGTGCATGCGAGCGGTCATCGTGCCGATCGCGTTGGCTTCGGTCGCGAAGTCCCCACCGGCATCCTCCGGCGCGCCACCGGCGGCGTAGAGGTCGCGCAACGAGGTGAGCGCCACCGCCATGCCACCGGAACTCCCCGCCAGGCGCTCCTGAACGACGCCGAGGTCGCGTCCGTGACGCCGCCACAACCCCAGCGGTGCTGCAAGATGATTGAAGCCGGCTTCGTCAAGCGCGACGAGCAACTCGACCGAGGGATCGGGACCTTCGGCGAGCCAAGTGAACACCGTGAGGCAGCACGCGTCGAAGACGAGCACGGTCCCTGAATCATCATCGGTGACGACTTCGAGCACCGCTGGCTCGTCCCGGGGGACGATGGCGTCGAGGACCAGCGGAGCGAGCGCCGTGTCGTAGAGCGCGTCGACGACGACCGCTGGGCCGTCCCCGTCCTCAAGGGTGCCCAGTGGTGCGTCTTCTCCGGGAAGCGGGCGACGAGCGTCAGCGGCGTCGGGAGGCAGGAGCCCCAGCACCGCGTGAGCGGTTCGGTCTCCGACCGCCGCGACGACATCGAGGAGCCCGGGCCGCCCTGGGCGCAGCATGGCGACCTCTTCGACGTGAACCGGCAGGTCGACGCTCGCCGCGGCCACGCGTTCGAGGTCACGGCGGCGGGCGCGCTCGGTCCGGCGCGCCGCCCACGTCGAGATCAGTGCAGCGAGCGAGGACCGCAGTCCCTCGTTGATCTCTGCCATCACCTTGGACCCGTCATCGACCCTCCATGGGCCCCTTCGGAACCAGCACCGGATGGAGGGTTTCCGTCCCGGCGGACCCGGACGCAGGCTCCGGCCCGGAGAGCTCCAGCCACAGGTACCCGTAGGGGCCAAGGGTCACGGTGTAAGGACGTTCGTCGATCGGGGGGAACGGCACGCGCCCAAGGACCTCGATCGGGGTGGTACCCGCCCACTTGGTGATCTGGAGCTCGGCAGGCTGGGCAAAACGGCTCAGGTTGTGGATGCACAAGACCGCCTGGGTTCTCTTCCCTTCGGCGGCCGAGGGCTCGAGACCCGCGTCATCGCTATTCTCGCGATCTTCACCGACTTCCCCCGCACGGATGAACGCCAGAATCGAGGGGTTCGGGCAGGGCAGTGTCTCCATCGTGCCGACACCGAGCACGGGCAGAGCCCGACGATGGACGAGCATGCCTCGGAGCCAGTGGAGGAAGGAACCCGGATTGCGAAGCTGCGCCTCGACGTTGACTGCCTGGTAGCCGTAGACCGGGTCCATGAGGGGTGGGAGGTACAGCTGGGCAAAGTCAGCCCGCGAAAAGCCCCCGTTGCGGTCTGGTGACCATTGCATCGGTGTCCGAACCGAGTCACGGTCGCCGAGGTAGATGTTGTCACCGATCAGCAGTTCGTCGCCGTAATAGATGACCGGACTCCCCGGCAATGACAGCACCAACGCGTAGAGCAATTCGGCGAGCCTGCGGTCTCCATCGAGAAGCGGGGCCAGTCTGCGACCGATCCCCATGTGACGCTTCATCCGAGGATCCTTCGCGTACTCCGAGAACAGGTAGTCACGGTCCTCTTCGCTCACCTGCTCGAGGGTGAGCTCGTCGTGATTGCGGAGGAAGATCGCCCACTGGCAGCCCTCGGGGATGTCCGGGGTCTGGCTCAGGATCTCGGTGATCGGATAGCGCTGCTCACGCCGAACCGCCATGAACAGCCTGGGCATCAGCGGGAAGTGGAAGCACAGGTGGCACTCATCGCCGTTCCCGAAATAGTCGGCGACGTCGGCAGGCCAGCCGTTGGCTTCCGCGAGCAGGATCCGCCCGGGGTACTCCGCTTCGATCTCCTTGCGAAGCCGCCTGATGAACATGTGGGTTTCGGGTAGGTGCTCCCCGCTCGTCCCATCGCGCTGGAAGAGATAGGGCACCGCGTCGAGCCGAAAGCCATCGAACCCGACGTCGAGCCAGAAGCGCAGCAGGCGCACCATCTCGTCAGCCAGCTCAGGGTTCTCGTAGTTGAGATCTGGCTGATGAGAGTAGAAGCGGTGCCAGTAGTACTGCTGCCGGATGGGGTCCCAGGTCCAGTTGGAACGTTCGACGTCGCTGAAGACGACGCGCGCTTCGGGCCAGCGTTGATCGTCGTCGTTCCAGACATACCAGTCCGCCTTGGGGTTGTCGCGACTGGAGCGAGACTCGATGAACCACGGGTGCTGATCGCTGGTGTGGTTCACGACGAGGTCGGCGATGAAGCGAATTCCACGCGCATGACCGTCTTCGAGGAGGTCGACCACGTCCTTGAGCGTTCCGTAGTCAGGGTGGACATTGAAGAAATCGCTGATGTCGTAACCGCCGTCGCGCAACGGCGAGGGATAGAAGGGCAACAGCCACACGCAGTCGATACCGAGCCATTGGAGATAGTCGAGCTTCTGACGAAGGCCGGGCACGTCTCCGATGCCGTCGTCGTTCGCGTCGAAGAAGCCGCGAAGGAAGACTTCGTAGAAGACTGCGTGCTGGTACCAGCGCGCGGAACCGACGCCCCGCCGGGGGCGAGGCTGCTCCCGGACGGGCTCGGCGCTGCCGGACATGGACACAGCCGAAGACACCTCAGTTCAGGAGACGGTCAGCCGCTTCATAGGGGTCGATCCTGCCGCTGGTGAGCTCCGCGAGGACGCTTGCGAACAGCGACCCCCGCGCCCTTTCCTCGATGTCGTGCTCGAGCCGGGCTGCGAGCACCCTTCGCAGCTCCTGCTCGACCTGCAACGAGCGCCGGCGCTCGAGCTCCCCGCTTCGCGCGAGGAAGCAGCGGTGACGTGCGACCTGCTCCCAGAGGCTCTCGATGCCCCGACCAGCGGTGGCAACGGTCTCCACGATCGGCGGCCGCCAACCGCCCGTCGAGGAGAAGTCCGACAGGTCGAGCATCTGCTCGAGATCTCGGACGGACTGGCGAGCACCCTCTCGATCCGCTTTGTTGACGACGAAGAGATCGGCGACCTCGAACAGGCCGGCCTTGTTGGCCTGGAGCGCGTCACCCCAACCAGGCGTCACGATGACGATCGTGGTGTCAGTCGCTGAAGCGACGTCGACCTCCATCTGCCCGACACCGACGGTCTCGACGAGGACGGCCGCCTTGCCAGCAGCGCCCAAGGCGCGGATCGCGTCGGGGACGGCGAGCGCCAGCCCACCGAGGTTTCCACGAGTGGCCATCGAGCGGATGAACACCGCGCGGTCCGTCGCGTGCCGTTGCATCCTCGCTCGGTCACCGAGGAGAGCGCCACCGGTCCTGGGCGAGGTGGGGTCGATGGCCAAGATGCCGACGGCTTCGATGGGCTGGGCGTCGGCCCCGTCGACCGCGGGCCAACCCGCCCGGGCAAAGTCGATCAACTGGTCGACGAGCGTGGACTTCCCCGCACCCGGGGCACCGGTCAGGCCAACCGTATAGGGAGGAGGGGTGCGGTAGGCATGGCGTGCGACGGCGCGTGTGTGGTCACCGCCCCGCTCGATCATCGAGAGGAGTCGTGCCAAGGCGGCCTGGTCGCCGGTACGTGCAGCCTCGAAGAGTGCTTCGACGTCCGCCAGGTTGTGCCCCTGTACGACGCTCGGCCCGTCCACCGAGCCTCGTACGTCCGCGCTGATGAGGCGCTGGGCACCGTCAATGCCGCCATCGGTCTCCGGCGTCGCGCGGGTCATGACCGCTCCACCTGGGCGCCCAATGCGCGAAGCTTCCCAGCGAAGTCCTCGTACCCGCGATCGATGTGGCGAGCTCCAAGCAGCTCGGTCTCACCGTCGGCGACGAGACCGGCGAGGGCCAGCGCGGCACCGCCTCGAATATCCGGTGCCCGGACGCGTGCCCCGGACAACCGCGGCACACCGCGGATCACGACGTGGTGGCCCTCGGTACGGATGTCTCCGCCCATGCGGCGAAGCTCGTCGATATAGCGGAAGCGGCCCTCGAACAGATTCTCGGTCACGATCGACACCCCGTCAGCAACCGCGAGCATGGTAACGAGCAAGGGCTTGTAATCGGTCGCCACTCCGGGGAACGGCAGGGTTGCGACGTCGACCGCCCGCAACCTGCCCGTTGCGCGCGCCCGAAGCCCCTCTGCGGTCTGGAGGACCTCGACACCCATGGCCGAGAGCTTGCGGATGAGCATTTCCATATGGTCGAAGCGCGCATCTTCGACCACGACGTCTCCGCCGGTCAGGCCAGCGGCGACGAAGAAGGTCCCCGACACCACCCGGTCTGGGATCACCGTGTGGCTCGCTGGGGCGAGCGCATCGACTCCTTCGACTTCGATGTGCGAAGTCCCTGCCCCACGGACCCGCGCTCCCATCTGGTTGAGGTACGCCGCGAGATCCTGCACTTCTGGTTCGCGCGCGGCGTTCTCGATCACCGTGGTTCCCTTCGCCAGGACCGCGGCCATCATCAAGTTGTCCGTCGCCGTGTGGCTCGGATATTCGAGCACCAGCCGCGTGCCCACCAGCTTGCCGAGGCCCTCACCACCGCCCACATCCCCCTGGATGTAGCCGTGACGCATCTCGAAGCGGGTTCCCATCGCCCCGAGCCCGTTCAAGTGGAAGTCGATCGGCCGCGAACCGAAGTCATCGCCGCCGGGCATCGAGAGGCGAGCGCAGCCGCACCGTGCCAGGAGGGGACCGAGCACGACCACCGAGGCGCGCATCCGCTCGACGAGCTCGTAGGGGGCTTCAGGGGAAAGCGACTCCGCTGGCGGGGTGTCGATGAGGAGGTCACCGCCGCGCTCGCGCCGCACCGATACGCCCAGCGCCGTGAGCATCTCGGTCATGATCTCGACGTCGGTGATCCGCGGGACGTTGCGAAGCACATGGCGTCCCTCTGCGAGCAGGCAGGCAGCCATCAGCTTGAGCGCGGAGTTCTTGGCACCACCAGCTCGGACGACCCCCGCCAGCGGCTCGCCGGCACGGATGAGCAACCGATCGGGCCCGCCGGCGCGCTCCGTTCCCCTGGGCGGGTCCGAGCCACCGCCTCCTGAAAGGTAGGACCGATTCACTGCGCCAGTATCTCCCACTATCGTTGGCCCCAGTGTCGAGGCACCCCCAAGCTCCCGATCGCAACCTGGCGCTTGAGCTCGTACGGGTCACCGAGGCCGCCGCGATGGCTGCGAGCCGGTGGATGGGCCGTGGTGACAAGGAAGGCGCCGACGCGGCGGCGGTCAACGCCATGCGAGTGGTGCTGCAGTCGGTGTCGATGGACGGCGTCGTGGTCATCGGCGAGGGCGAGAAGGACCACGCCCCCATGCTCTACAACGGCGAACGGATTGGGGATGGATCTCCGCCGATGACGGACATCGCCGTCGACCCGATCGATGGGACGACGTTGACGGCGTTGGGTCGCGGCGGGGCGCTCTCGGTGATCGCGGTGACCGAGCGAGGGGGTCTCTTCGACCCCGGTCCGTGCGTCTACATGGAAAAGCTCGCGGTTGGCCCCGGCGGCAAGGGTGTCGTCGACATCAACCGTTCTCCCACTGAGAACCTCCACGCGCTCTCCGCGGCACTCGGCAAGCCGGTCAGGGATCTCACCGCGGTCATCCTCGACCGTCCTCGTCACGCGAACCTGATCGAAGAGGTTCGGCGATCCGGTGCCCGCATTCGGCTCATCACCGACGGTGACGTCGCCGGCGCGATCGCCACCGGGCGCGCCGACATGTCCGGGTCCGACATCCTCTTCGGCGTCGGCGGGACACCCGAGGGCGTGCTCGCTGCCGCAGCCCTCAAGTGCATGGGTGGCGAGATCCAAGGCAAGCTCTGGCCTCGCAACGAGGAGGAACGGGCGGCAGCGCTGGCAGCAGGCTACGACCTCGACGCGGTGCTGACCACCGATGACCTCGTGAGCAGCGACAACTGCTTCTTCGCGGCGACCGGCATTACCGACGGCGACCTCCTCCAGGGCGTGCGCTACCACGAGCAGGGAGCGAGCACTGATTCGCTCGTCATGCGATCTCGGTCGGGGACCATCAGGAAGATCGAAGCCATTCATCCTCTGCACAAGCTGGCCGAATTCAGCGCGATCGCCTTCGATTGACGCCACCGCCGATCGAGGGCAGGTCCGATCCCTGCAACCGCGTCGGCGCCGCACGCCTCAACCAAGCGTCCAACCGCGCCCGAGGTGGTCAAGCACGCGCTGCGCCAGCCACCGCCAGGCGTAGCTCCGCTCGCCGCACCGTCGCCTCGAGCCTGGAACGTTCAGCCACGAGCTCCTCGGCCCCCCCTTCGCCCGCTGGCCCGGGCAGTTCCGAAAGGGCGGCCTCTGCCTCGGCCAGCGCGCGCCGAGCCCGCTCGACGTCGATCTCATCGGAGCGCTCGGCCACGCCGGCGAGGAGCGTGACCCTGGTCGAGAAGCCCGCCAAGGGCCCTTCGCCTGCCTCGACCCCCGGAATGCCCGCGGCGGCACCCGGGGCGGTATCGACCTGCAGGAAGCCGCCATGGACCGCGACGTGCAGCGCAGCTCCCTCCGGCTGGTCGATTCGGACGTCGCAGGGCTGCACGCTGGAGACGAGCGAGGTATGCCCGTCGAGCACCGTCATGTCACCATCGCCGGCGCGCAGCACAAGTCCTTCGGCCGGACCAGCGAACAGCGAACGTTCCGGCGTGAGCACTTCGAGTGCGAACGAGCTCACCCGCGCTCTTTCTCGATGGCGCGGGCCTTCTCGTACACCGCCTCGACACCACCAACGTTCAAGAAGGCCTGCTCGGGAATGGCATCCAGTTCACCGTTGACGAGGGCCTCGAAGGACTCCACGGTCTCGTTCACCGGAACGAAGACCCCCTTGACGCCGGTAAAGACCTCGGCGACGAAGAACGGCTGCGAAAGGAAGCGCTGGATCTTCCGGGCGCGTGAGACGATCACCCGGTCCTCCTCGGAGAGCTCGTCGAGGCCCAGGATCGCGATGATGTCTTGGAGCTCCTTGTAGCGCTGGAGCACCTCCTGGACACGGCGGGCGACCGTGTAGTGGCGTTCGCCCACGATCTCGGGCGTCAGGATGTTCGACGTCGACGCCAGCGGGTCCACGGCCGGATAGATGCCCAACGCGAAGATCTGGCGAGACAGCTCCGTCGTCGCGTCAAGGTGCGTGAAGGTGGTGAACGGCGCCGGGTCCGTGTAGTCGTCGGCCGGGACGTACACCGCCTGCATCGAAGTGATCGACTTGCCGCGAGTCGAGGTGATCCGCTCTTGCAGCTCGCCCATCTCGTCTGCCAGCGTCGGCTGGTATCCGACGGCCGACGGCATCCGGCCGAGGAGGGTCGAGACCTCGGAGCCGGCTTGCACAAATCGGAAGATGTTGTCGATGAAGAGCAGCACGTCCTGGTTCTGGACGTCGCGGAAGTACTCCGCCATGGTCAACGCGGCAAGTCCCACGCGGAGCCGAACACCGGGGGGCTCGTCCATCTGGCCGTAGACCAGCGCGGTCTTTTCGATCACCCCCGACTCGCGCATCTCGAGCCACAGGTCCGTGCCCTCCCGGGTCCGCTCCCCGACGCCAGCGAACACCGACACCCCACCGTGCTGGGTGGCGACCCGGTGGATCATCTCCTGGATGAGCACGGTCTTCCCCACGCCCGCTCCGCCAAAGAGACCGATCTTGCCGCCTTGCACGTAGGGTTCGAGAAGGTCGATGACCTTGATCCCAGTCTCGAACATCTGTGCCCTCGGCTCGAGCTGATCGAAAGGCGGTGGCTCTCGGTGGATCTCCCACCAGTCCTCCACGGGCCCGATGTCGTCGGTGTCGAGCGGCTCCCCCAGGACGTTGAAGACGTGACCGAGCACGTTGTTCCCGACAGGCACCACGAGACCACGGCCCGTGTTGCGGACCGGCGTCCCGCGAACGAGCCCATCGGTCGGACGCAAGCAGATGCAGCGCACCCGACCCTCACCGATCTGTTGGGCAACCTCCGCGGTCACCGTCACCTTGCGACCCTCGATCTCTAAGTCCATCTCCACCGCATGGTTGATGTTGGGCAACGCGTGGAGCGGAAACTCCACGTCCACCACGGGACCGGCGATGGCGACGACGCGCCCCTCCTCCAGGCTCCGCTCGCCGGACCCTCGTGCTTCTTGGACAGTGACCGTCATCTCGTGCTCCCTTCGGTCATCTCAGCCACCTGCGACCACTCCTCACACCCATTGACCCGGTTCCCATTCGCATCCTTGTGGCCCGGATCGTCGCCGGACAACACCACGGCGCAGCGGACACCGCCGGTGGACCATCACGTCCGTCTCGCAGCCCGCAGGGCCTCGGCACCGCCCACGATCTCCATGATCTCCGTGGTGATCGCATCCTGGCGGGCACGGTTCATGATCCTTGACAACGTGCGGATCAGCTCGTCGGCATTCTCGGTGGCGGCCGCCATCGCGCGCTGGCGTGCCGCGTGCTCGGAAGCCGACGCCTCCAGCATCGCCGAGAAGAGCTCTGATTCGAGCACTTGGGGAGCCAGCGTCGCAAGGAGCTGCGCCGAATCGGGCTCGAACTCGGTATAACCGAGCCGAGCCGCCGGTGCCCCGCCCGTTGCGCCCGGGGTGGCGGGAGGCGCAGCCACCAACTCTGTCTGGGTCGGGCGAGCCGCCTCGCCCCCACCAGCACCGACGTCGGTTCGCTCGAGGTGGGCGGGACGGTCCCTCATTCCCGAGCCGGTCGCGTCGGATGACCCACGAAGCGGAAGGAGCTGGCGGACCTCGACGGCTTGGCGGCCTGCGGAGAAAAAGCGCGTGGAGACCACACTGACCTGCTGCACCTCGCCGGCGGCGAAGGCGTCCCAGACGACCGCTGCCACCGTGCGCGCATCGGAGAAGCTCGGCCGGTCCGCCATCCCTTCGAAGAACCGCGCGAGGGGACGGCCGCGGAAGCGGAAATACGAACGAGCCTTGCGCCCGACGGTTACCAGCATCGACTCGATGCCAGCGGCGCGTTGTTCGTCGAGGAGTCGTTCCGTCGCCCGGAGGACCGAGGAGTTGTACGCCCCGCTCAGCCCACGGTCGCCGGCGATCACGATGACAGCAGCCGTCTGAAGGGCGCCGGCCGTCGCGTCGTCACCGTCGGGTGAGGACTCGGCAAGGACCTCAGCGACAGCCCGCTGCAACCCCGCACGATACGGGTGATTCGCGGCAATGCGAGCCTGAGCGCGTGCGATCTGCGAGGCGGCAATGAGCTCCATCGCGCGCGTGATTTTCTGCGTGGCCTGCACGCTGCGAATCCGCCGACGCAGCGCACGTTCTTGACTACCTGGCATCTTCGGTCGTCACGCCGAGGTCATGCGGGCGCGCCCGGACCGGCATCGAAGCCCTCGACGAAGGACTGCAAGGCCTTGTCGAGCACCTCGGTGTCGCCGAGCTGCCCGGACTCACGGATCTGCGCCAGCAGATCCGGGTGGTTGCCGCGGAAGTACGCGCGAAGTTCGCTCTCGAAGCGACGGACCTCGGAGACCGGGATCCCGTCGGTGAAGCCGTGCGTGCCGGCATAGATCACAAGGACCTGCTCTTCGACCGGCACCGGCGCGTGCTGGGGCTGCTTCAAAAGCTCCGTCAGGCGGTAACCACGATCGAGCTGCGCCTGGGAGGCCTTGTCGAGCTCGGATCCGAAGGTGGCGAAGGATTCGAGGTCGCGGAACTGGGCGAGATCGATCTTGAGCGTGCCAGCGACCTGGCGCATTGCTCGCAGCTGGGCCGCGCCGCCCACGCGGCTCACCGACATCCCGACGTTGATCGCTGGCCGAACGCCGGCGTAGAACAAGTCGGACTCCAAGAAGATCTGGCCGTCGGTGATCGAGATGACGTTGGTCGGAATGTAGGCCGAGATGTCACCCGCCTTGGTCTCGATGATCGGCAGTGCCGTCAACGATCCACCCCCGCGCTCGTCGGAGAGCTTGGCGGCGCGCTCGAGGAGCCGACTGTGTAGGTAGAACACGTCCCCGGGGTATGCCTCGCGTCCGGGAGGGCGCCGGAGCAACAGCGAGATCTGCCGGTAGGCCTCGGCCTGCTTGGAAAGGTCGTCGTAGACGATCAACGCCGCCTCGCCGTTTTCCATCCAGTGCTGCCCCATCGCGCAGCCCGCATAGGGTGCGAGGTACTTGAATGGGGCCGCATCCCCGGCAGAAGCGAGCACCACGACGGTGTAATCGAGCGCGCCGTGATCCTCGAGCGTCTTCACCGTCTGGGCGACCGAGGAGTCCTTCTGGCCGATCGCCACGTAGATGCACTTCACGCCCTGGCCGCGCTGGTTGAGGATCGTGTCGATCGCGATCGTGGTCTTCCCGGTCTTGCGATCACCGATGATGAGCTCACGCTGACCACGGCCGATCGGCGTCATCGAGTCGATCGCCTTGATGCCCGTCTGGAGTGGCTCGCACACCGGCTGGCGCTGGACGATCCCGGGAGCTTGGATCTCGAGCCGGCGGGATTCGGTGGTGTGGATCGGCCCCTTGCCATCGAGCGGCTGACCGAGGGGGTTCACCACTCGACCCAGGAGGGCGTCACCGACCGGCACCGACAGGATGCGCCCGGTCGCCTTCACCACCTGTTCTTCCTCGAGGTTGTCGACGTCCCCGAGAACGACGGCACCGATCGTCTCCTCGTCGAGGTTGAGCGCTAGTCCGAGCGTTCCGTCCTCGAACTCGAGGAGCTCGTTGACCGCGGCGTTGGGCAGTCCTGAGACACGGGCAACCCCATCGCCCACCTCCACAATGCGCCCGATCTGCTCTGCACCGATCGATGGGGTGTACTCCTCGACGTGGCGCCGAAGTGCCTCGGTGATCTCGGCGGCATCGATGCTCAATTCCGTCATCGGCTTGGTTCCTCCCTCTCGATTCGCGGCCCTGTTCGCCCGAGCCAGCCCTGCTGGTCGCGACCACCCACCAACTGCTCGCGAAGGCGTTCGAGCCGTCCGCGTGCGCTGGCATCGACCAGCAGGTCGCCTACCTCGACGACGGCGCCACCAATCAACTCGCGCTCGACCGTCACCACCACGTCCACTGGCGCGCCCGTCAACGCTTCGATCGCCCTCGCCAACTGATCGCGCTGGTCATCAGCGAGCGGCGCTGCCGTCCGAACTCGGGCAACCCGCCAGCCCCGAGCCCGGGCAGCCTCGTCGACCAGCCAGTCCAGCGTAGCGACCACGTCGCGAGCCCGACCTCCAACGAGGACGAAGCGGACCAGGCGCACGGTGGCCGGGTCGGCCTTGCCCTCGAGCAACTGGTCCGTGACCGCCTGGCGAACGCTGGCAGGCAGGTCGCGGTCGGTGAGCGCCGCACGAAGACGAGGGGTCGCGTCGACGATCCGTGTGAAGCGGAACAGCTCGTCCTCGACCTCTTCGAGCTGGCGGTTGGAGAGGCCCTCGAAGACGGCCACCGCGTAGCCACCCACTCGCTTGCGAGCGTCGGAACGACCGAGCAGCTCGAACTCCGGCGCTTCTCGTGCCACCGCCTGACGGGCCCGATGCGCAACCCACGAGATGGCAGCCGGGACCTCAGGGGCGGGGACCGAAGCAGCTGCGAATGCGGCGAGGCGGCGAGCTTCGGGCCTGACACGACCTTCGAGCAAGTCGTTCATCACCGCTCGACGCGCTCTTGCGGACACGGCCGCGTCAGTCAGTGCCGAACGAAGCGCGACGTTGGTGACCATCGACCGGTCGACGGCTTCGAGGTCGGCGGCGACCTGCGCCAATGACTCCGGGGTGAGAACCTCAAGCTCGGCAGCGGCGTAGCCCTCAAGGGCGGGGTTCATGCGTTCGGTCCTGCTCCCGCTCTGGAGGGCTGACGGTCGGCGGCGTCTGCGGGCTCGCCATTGCGCCGAGGCCCCGGCGTCCCCTGGCCGGTGATGGCGGCGATACCTTGGTCGATCAGGTCGCGGTGGACTTGCGCGTCGACTTCCCGGCCGATCACTCGCTCGACAACGTCGAGGACCACCTCACCCATGCGCACCGTTGCCTGCTCAACCGCGTGCTGCCTGGCAAGCTCGATCTCGTGAGCCGCAGCGCTCACGATCCGATCGTGCTCTTCCTGCGCCCGAGCTTCGGCGTCGCTTCGAACCTGCTCCGCCGTCCGCCTCGCCTGCTCGACGATCTGCCCGGCTCGTGCCCGGGCCTCCTCGAGCGCCGCCCGACGTTGCTCTTCCTCCGCCGCCGCGCTCGCACGTGCCTCGTCGGCCGCCGCCAGCTCAGCCCGCACTTTTTCCTGACGTTCCTGCATCGCCCGGTTGAGCGGCGGAAGCACGTACTTGCCGATCACGAACAGAACGATCAGGAACGCGATGAGCTCGGCAATGAACGTCCCGTTGGGAACGAGGAAGTTGCTCGCCAGCATTTACTTCTTGTAGAGGACGAAGATGAACAGCGCGGTGAACGCGAGATTGATGAAGTACATGGCCTCGACGAGGCCAACGGTCAGGAACATGATGGTAAAGAGCCGTCCCTGCGCCTCCGGCTGTCGAGCAACGCCTGCGATGGTCTGACTCCCCGCCAGACCGTCACCGATGGCGGCGCCGACGGCGCCACCGCCGAGCGCGAGCCCACCACCCACCATGGCGCCAGCCAGCTGGATGGCCTGCTGCGTCGTATCTGCCATTTGTTCATTTCTCCTTTCGGTTCAAAGGGTTCTCGAATCGGTGTGCAATGGCGCAGCGGCTAGTGCTCGGTGCTCATTGCGGTGTCGAAGTACAAGATGGTGAGCAGGGAGAAGATAAACGCTTGGACCACCGCGATGAAGAGGTCGAACGCCTTCCAAATCGCGTTGAACGGGACGACGAGCACATCACCCACCGGTGCCGAGCCGAGCTTCCAGGCTCCGAGGAAGGCGATCACCGACAGCATCAGGGTGCCCGACAGCAGGTTGCCGAAGAGTCGGAGGGCGAGCGTGAGGGGCTTTGACAACTCCTCGACGAAGTTGATGAAAAGGTTGAGGGGGAACAAGAACTTCGGGAACGGCTGCAGGAGGTAGTGCTTCACGTACCCGCCGATGCCTCGTTCGCGGATGGATGCCATGTGCACGAGCAGGATGACGAAGACCGCCATCGCCAGGGGCAAGTTGATGTCGCCCGTCGGGGCGCCCAGCCACTCGTAGCGGCTCCCGATCCCCACGAACTCGAAGAGGTTGGCGATCAAGATGAAGACGAAGAGGGCCACCGCCAGCGGGACGATCGCTAGTCCCCGGGGACCGATCGAGCCTTCGATCTGCCGGGTCACCAGCTGGATGCCGGTCTCCCACGCCAGTTGCAACTTTCCGGGAACGCCGCTGGTCAGTTGGCGCCGCACGAGCAGTCCAAGGGCGCAGGTGATGACAACGGCTGCCCCTGTCGCCCACACCGTGTCCAGGTCAATGGACAGCCCGGCAACCTTGCGGACGACGTGCTCGCCGACCGACGGCACCAGTGCGAGCAGCGGCGATCCGAACCAAGGACCCATCGACGTCACCCGACTTCTCTCTCGTCCGCTGCCCCGTTCGCGTGCTGGCCGCTCGAGGTCCCGCCACCCGCCAGCGGCGGCGCGGACCCTTCCAAACCCGGCTCGCCGCTCTCGGCGTCGTCGAGGGTACCGACCTGGAGCAAGGAGCCAAGGCCACCGAAGAGGTGAGCACTCCCGAGGACGCCGCCAGCAGTCGCCGAAGCGAGCATCGAACGGGCGACATTGGCAAGCAGGAGCACCTGGAACAGGGCGATCCCTCCGAGGACCCCGAAGCCCAAGTCGAAGCGAACGAACAACAGTGCCAGGGCGACGGCGGAGATGGCGGCCAGACGGCTCACCGTGTTCATCGCCAGCGGCCGCCGCCGGTGTGCCTTGGGCCGGCGGCCGACCTTGGCAACCGACGACTGGACGAGTCGAAAGTTCGTGATGCCCATGGCCACCCCGACGCAGAACCCGAGGCCCGCGAGCGCGACGTTCATCGCCAAGCACACCACGAGCGCCACGGCCCCGAGCAGGACCGCCGCGATGACCGTGCGCCGGGCGACCGCCGCCACGTCAGGAAGGGTGAAACTCGAAAACATCGTCAAACCTCTATCGGCGACTTCCGCGGGCCTCCGAGCTCGCACGAGACATCAGAGAAAACGGCGGAGCTGCCGGGTTGCCAGCAGGACGGCCGACACGATACCGAATGCCAGGCCACCCAACGTTACCCAGGGTGTGGTCCCTGCCCAACGGTCGATTGCATACCCGAGCGCCCCTGCGCCCACAATGCTGATGGCACACGCTGTACCGATCCAAAAGAGGTCGCCGAGCGTCGGCGAACGCCTGTCCGACTCGGGACCGAGCCGGTTGCCGCTCACCCGAACGCTGCAGGTGGCGGATGACCCTGGCGTCGTTGCCAGGGTGTACTGCTGACACGGCTCATCATCGCATCCCTTCCCCTTCACCGGCAAAACGGCTGCCCGAGCCGGTCGCACGACGGCTTGAGGCGCCCCCCGAGCCGCTTCCGACGGCAGCGCCACCGAGACTCGGGTACCGGGGGGCCCGGTGGCAGTCCTCTGCCCTGGCCACGGCAGGCAGCTCTTCGGTGACCGCCGTAGCCAAGTCCCGATCGACTCCCATGTCCCCCATGTCCCCGCCGGCCATGGCCTGGGCAACCATGCCTCGGTCGTCGCGGCCGAGGGCATACCCGGTGGCCGAAGGCTCACCGACCCGGTGGTTTGCGTCCTTTCGACGGAGGCCCGGATGGAACAGGGTGTAGAGCGCAACGCCCAGAGCAGCAGCCCCGAAGGGGATGACCGCGTTCACGCGGCTGATGAAAAGGGGGAACAGCACGAAGCCTGACAGGACCGCGGTCCAAGCCCACAAGATGATCACGCTCCGGCGGTGACCATGCCCGAGGCGGAGCAGCCGGTGATGGATGTGCTCGTTGTCCGGTGTGTGGAAGCCACTCCCGCGAGCGGTGCGGCGGATGAACGCGAACGCCATGTCGACGATGGGAACGCCCAGGATGAACAGCGGGATGAACAAGGGGGCGAAGAAGAAGTAGGTGACGCCGGTGGTCGGTGTCGACACCGGGATCCGACCCCCGATCACCATGGTCGATGCCGACATCAAGATCCCGATCAGCAGGGCTCCCGCATCACCCATGAAGACCCGAGCAGGATGGAAGTTGAACGGAAGGAAGCCAAGGCAAACGCCGCAGGCAACGAGAGCGACCAGCGGCCCGATGTTGCTCAGCGGAAGGACGCCGAGCTGCATCAGTCGCAGTCCGTACACCGCCAACGCGCCACCGCCGATTGCCACGATGCCTGCAGCGAGGCCGTCGAGCCCGTCGATCAAGTTGACGGCGTTGGTGAGGGCGATCACCCACAGCGCCGTGATGAGCGGGACGATGCTTGGCGACAAGATTACGAACCCTGCCAGGGGAATCTTGAGTTCGTACATGGTGACGCCCAGGAAGTACAAGATGCTCGCCGCCAGGACCTGGCCTGCCACCTTCGCGGGGGCCGACATGTCCCGCAGGTCGTCGATCAGGCCGACCGCGAAGATTGCTGCCGCGGCGAGCACGACACCGAGCGGCTCCGAGCTGTTCGTGAACACGGTCCGCAGCGGTGGCATGAGTGCGGCTGCCGTCATTGCAGCGAGGAAACCCAGGAACATGGCAGCGCCACCGCCATAGGGCGTGACCTTCGTGTGCACCTTGCGGTCGTCGGGAATCGCGACGTAGCCCACTCGGGCGGAGAGCCACCGGCAGGGCACGGTGCACGCGGCAGTCACCGAAGTGGCGATCACGAGCACCCCGGCATACCAGGCCAATGCGGGCACCGGGACCTCCAGACCTTCAGCCTCACCCAGTCCCGCGGGCGAGGTGTGCTCGCGCACCGGGCCGCCCGTAGGGAGGGAACGCAGCACACAACTCCCGAACTTCACCACGGACGGCTCGCAGCGTCGCCTCGTCCTCACGCCGACGCAGCGTCCGGCCGATCAGCGCGGCGATCGTTCGCATCTGCTCGGGACCCATCCCAGCAGTGGTCTCGGCCGGGGTCCCCAGACGCAAGCCAGAGGTGACGAACGGAGAGCGAGGATCGTCGGGGATGGTATTGCGGTTACAGGTGATGCCTGCGCGATCGAGGGCCTCCTGGGCGGCCTTGCCCGTGAGCTCGGCGTCAAAAGGCCGAAGGTCGATAAGGACCATGTGATTGTCCGTTCCTCCAGAGACCAGTCTGAAGCCCTCCTCGGCCAACGCGTTCGCGAAGGCACGGGCGTTCTCGACGACGCGGGCCGCGTAGTCGGCGAACGCTGGCTGCGCAGCCTCCCTGAAGGCAACCGCCTTGGCAGCGATGGCGTGCTCCAACGGACCGCCCTGCAGGCCGGGGAAGACGGCCCGGTCGATGTCCTTGGCAAGCTCACGACCGCAGAGGATGGCGGCGCCTCGCGGCCCCCGAAGGGTCTTGTGCGTCGTGAACGTGACGACGTCAGCGATTCCCACCGGATTCGGGTGCACGCTCCCGGCGATCAGGCCGGCCGGGTGGGCAGCGTCGAAGAGGAACTTTGCGCCGACCGAATCAGCGATCTCCCGGAAGGGCTTCGGGTCGATCTGCCGTGAGTACGCCGTCGACCCGGCGACGATCAACTTCGGACGCTCGGCCCTCGCCAGGGCGTCGACCTGGTCGAAGTCGATCACCTCACCAGGGCTTGCCGACGAGGACGTCGGCGGGGTCACCCCGTAGGCAACGAACCGCCAGAGACGCCCGGTGATCGACGCCGGAGAGCCGTGCGTCAGGTGGCCTCCCTGATCGAGACGCATTGCCAGGACCGTGTCACCGGGCTCGAGCAGGGCCGCATACACCGCGAGGTTGGCGCTTGCACCTGCGTGTGGCTGAACGTTGGCATGCTCGGCTCCGAACAACGCCATCGCCCGCGCGCGAGCGAGGTCTTCGACCTCGTCGATCACCCGATTGCCGCCGTAGTACCGGCGGCCCGGGTAGCCCTCTGAATACTTGTTCGTGAGCACCGAACCCGCTGCGGCGAGCACTGCCGGCGAGGCGAAATTCTCCGAGGCGATCAGCTGCAAGGTGGTCGATTGGCGCTCGAGCTCTTCATCGAGAAGCCGGGCGACCTCGGGGTCCGACTCGAGCCAACCCTGGGAAGGCACCCCTTCTGGGGACGCTGCGCGCGAGGGCATCCCAACGAGTGTACCGACGGATCAGCCCAGTGCCGCTTGCAGATCCGCGAACGAGAGATCGCCCTCGCGCAAACAGCGGGGCACCGCACCGGTGCAGTCGACGACAGTCGACGGTCGCCCGCCACAACGTCCGCCGTCGAGGACCGCTCCGACCGCGAAGCCTGCGGCCACGGCGGCTGCGTCGGTGCACGGCGGCTCCCCGTGCAGATTTGCGCTGGTGACCGCCAGCGGGGCCACGCTCAAGCACAGCTGCTCTACCAGTGGATGGCGGGGCCATCGGACCCCCACCGTCGCGCCATCACCGCCGATCAGGCGCGCGATCGACTCCCGCGCCGGCACCACCAGGGTCAACGGTCCAGGCCAGAATCGCTCCCCCAAGCGAGCCGCGATCGGCGGCCAGTCGGCGACCAGCACATCGAGCTGGCCAATGCCTGCGACGAGAACCGGGATCGCCAGCTCCCCAGGACGTCCCTTGAGCTCGAAGAGCAACGACACGGCCGCCGGGTGCTCGATCGAGGCTGCCAGGCCGTACACGGTGTCGGTGGGAATCCCTACGACGGAACCAGCCGCGAGCTGCTCCGCTGCGATCGCGAGTTCGCCCGCTTGGAGGAGACGGGCCAGCCCGGCTCCTCCAAGCGGCTCACCGGCGGCTCGCGGCCCCCTCTTCGGGGTTCGGGCGGACCGAGGCGGGTTCACCGGTGACCGTGCCAGCGAGCGACGAGGACTCTCGGCCTGCGGGAGAGGTCCGGCAGCACCTGGGCGTCTGCTCCAAGCGATCGGGCCAGCGCCGCGGCGGCCTCGGCCTGGTGCGGTGCGATCTCGAGGACCGCGCTGGCCGGTCGCCCGAGCCAGTGCGGTGCACCGCGCAGCACCTCTTCGATGCAGGCCAACCCCGGGGTGCCCTCGCTTCCGGGACCGGCCACCAGCGCCCGGCGAGGCTCGTGACGGCGGATCTCGGGATCGAGCGACCCCCACTCTTCCTCGGCGACGTACGGCGGGTTGGAAACGCCAAGGCGCACGCGCCCACGCAGCTCGCTGGGAAGCGCTGCCCACCAGGACCCTGCGCAGAACCTCACCGATGCAACCGCCGCCTGGCTCAGAGCGGAGCAACTCCGGCGGGTATCCCCCGCGAGCCCCGTCTCGAACCCACGCGAGCAGGCACGCGCCCGGTTGAGCCTGGCGAGGTCGAGCGCTGCCGAGTCGACGTCGGTTCCGAAGACCTGCACCTTGGTGAGACGAGAACCTTCGAGTGCCATCGAGAGCGCGATCGCCCCCGACCCAGTTCCAAGATCCACAATCGTCACCTCCTCGCCCGGTGTCGCCAGGGCGCCGAGTTCCCCAAGGGCAACGTCGACGACGTGCTCGGTTTCGGGTCTCGGGATGAGCGCCCGTGAATCGACCGCGAGGTCGAGGGAGCGGAAGGGCCAGTGACCGAGCACGTACTGGAGCGGCTCGCCACACGCGCGCCGGCGGGCCATCGCCCAAAGCACCTCCATCATGGCTCCCGGGACCCCCACTGCCTCGACGGAGGTGCTGGGCCATGGGGTTCCTCCGCGCTGGCCTGCCACCACGGGACCGAGGACTTCCTCGACGAGCCACCGCGCCTCGCGTTCAGAGCCCAGGAGCTCAGCGATCTCCGCCCGGATCTTCACTCGGCTGGGCAGTGCCGCAGTGCCGCTCGTTGCGCCCGCGGTGGCGGTCCTCGAAGTGGTCCTCACGTCTCTCCTGCGAGTTGGCGCGCGCGTTTGTCAGCCATCAGTGCTTCCGTCAGCTCGTCGAGCTCACCAGCCAGGACCTTGTCGAGGTTGTACCAGGAGCGATTCAGCCGGTGATCGGTGACACGGTTCTCCTTGAAGTTGTAAGTCCGGACCTTCTCGGACCGACCGCCCCCGCCGACCTGACTCCGGCGCGTCGCAGCGACCTCCGCAGCGCGGCGGTCCTGCTCGAGCTTCAACAGTCGCGACCGTAAGACAGTCATCGCCCGCACGCGGTTCTGGAGCTGGCTCTTTTCGTCTTGCATCGACACGACGATGCCTGTCGGAAGGTGTGTGATGCGCACCGCAGAGTCCGTGGTGTTCACCGATTGACCGCCCGGACCGGTCGAACGGTACACGTCGATCTTCAGGTCGTTCGGGTCGATCTCGACGTCGACCTCCCCGGCCTCAGGAAGGACGGTCACCGTTGCTGAGGAGGTGTGCACCCTCCCCTTGGACTCGGTTACCGGAACCCGCTGCACACGGTGAGGGCCTGCCTCCTGCTCCAGTCGGCTCCAGGCATCCGGACCCTTCACCACGAAGACGACTTCGTTCAATCCGTCGCGCTCGGAAGGCTGCTCCGAGAGGACTTCGAGTCTCCAGCCGCGGTTTGCTGCATAGCGCGAGTACATCAAGAAGAGGTCCCTTGCAAAGAGGTTTGCCTCCTCCCCGCCCTCAGCGCCACGAATCTCGACGATGACGTTGCGACCCTCGTTCGGGTCGACCGGGAGGAGCAAGGTCTTCAGTCGAGCCTCAAGCGTCTCGATCGACGTTTCGGCTGCTCCAAGCTCTTCGCGCAAGGCATCTCGTTCCTCTGGCGTCGCGTCACCGAGGAGCTCCGCCGCCAGCTCTGCATCCTCGCGAGCCCTTCGCAACTGCCGAAACGCCGTGACAACCTCTTCGAGCTCGTGATGCCGGCGAGAAAGCTCTCGCAGGCGTGCAGGATCCGTTGAGGTCGCTGGGTCTGCAAGCGCTGCGAGAACGTTCTCGTACTCGGCCTCGAGCTTCTCCAGACGTTCGAACGAGGTTTCGCTCACCACATGAGGGTCTCAGGAGCGAGCTCGCGTCTTGCCCTTTGCCCCGCGGGCGCCGTAGCGCCGCTGGAAGCGCTCGACGCGCCCTCCGGAGTCCACGAGCTTCTGCTTGCCCGTGAAGAAGGGATGGCACTCGCTACAGAGCTCCACATGGAGATCGGGCTTCGTCGAACGGGTCGTGAACGTGTTGCCGCACGAGCAACGCACCACGGCTTCAACGTAATTCGGATGGATGCCAGCTTTCATATGCCACTCCAAATCGATTCTCGATCAATGGGATCAAGAGATCACCTCTTCCAAATGCGAGCGATCAGCCCACCGGGTTCGGTCCCTTGGCGATCTCTGCGAGGAACTCCTCGTTTCCGCGCGTGGTGCGAATCTTGTCCATCAGCAGCTCGAGGCCCGGAGCCGCATTCCCGTCACTGGCCAAGGCATTCAGCACACGACGCAATTTCCATACCTGCTGAAGTTCGTTGCGATCGAAGAGCAGCTCCTCGTGACGAGTCGAGCTCGCATTCACATCGATCGCGGGATAGAGGCGCCGCTCCGCGAGCCGTCGGTCAAGGCGAAGCTCCATGTTGCCGGTTCCCTTGAACTCCTCGAAGATGACCTCGTCCATCTTGGAGCCGGTCTCCACCAGTGCAGTGGCGAGGATCGTCAGCGACCCTCCCTCTTCGATGTTGCGGGCCGCCCCGAAGAACTTCTTCGGTGGGTAGAGGGCACCGGAGTCGACCCCACCGGACATGATCCGGCCGGTGGCCGGCTGCGCCAGGTTGTAGGCGCGAGCGAGCCGGGTGATGCCGTCGAGGAGAATCACGACATCCTTGCCGAGCTCGACCAAGCGCTTGGCTCGTTCGATCGTCAGCTCGGCAACCATCGTGTGCTCCTCGGAGGGCCGGTCGAAGGTCGAGGCGATGACCTCGCCCTTGACCGACCGACGCATGTCGGTCACCTCCTCGGGGCGTTCGTCGACGAGCAACACCATCAGATGTACCTCAGGGTTGTTCGTCTCGATCGAGTGCGCGATCTGTTTCATGATCGCGGTCTTGCCGGCCTTCGGAGGCGACACGATCATTCCGCGCTGCCCCTTCCCGATCGGGGCAAGGAGGTCGACGATCCGTGCCGTCAGGTTGTCCTTGTCGCCGGGGGTCTCCAAGCGCAGCTTGGAGTCAGGAAACAGCGGGGTCAGATCCTCGAAGCGTGGCCGCAAGCGCGCTTGCTCTGGATCGAGACCGCAAACCCGGTCGATGCGCACGAGCGCGGGATACTTCTCGTTGTTGGCAGCCGGGCGGCAGGCTCCTTCGATGTAATCGCCCTTGCGCAGGGCAAAGCGGCGAGCCTGGCTGATCGAGACATAGACGTCCTTTGCCGACGGCAGATACCCGTCACAGCGGAGAAATCCGTACCCTTCCTCGCGCAGGTCCAGCAAGCCGGCAACCTCCACGAGCTCTCCTTGGTAAGGAGCCTCGTGGGCAACCCCACCTTGGAGCTCACGATCACCGCCGCGTTCGCGACCACGCCGACGCCGTCCGCGACGGTTGCCCGGTTCGATCGCCCCCGGAGCACCGTGAGGCCGCCCCGCCGGACTCGGGCTGCCCTGACGGCTCGGGGCCACACGAACCGCGCTCGGAGCCCCAGACGAGTCAGGTGAGTCACTCTGGCTGACGGTCTCCCCCCCATCGACGGTCAGGCCGTCGGTCGCCGGGGATGCCACGGTCTCCACCGCAGAGGGCCCCGCTGGTGTCCCCAAGGAGCCGTTCGTTGCTGGTGGACTCGGGTGTGCACCGTCACCCACCAGGATCGTGGTCGGTGCGTCAGCGGCTTGGACGCTCGCCCCATGGACCGCGCCGTCCGGATTGGCTACGTCGCCATCTTTGCCGTTCGCGCCGCCGTCGGCGTCCTTTCCGCCTGCGCTACGCGAACGACCGTTGGACGAGGCCGAAGACCTCGTCCGTCCTCCGGGTGCCGTTCCGGCCTCTTCGGATACGGGCACCACGCCCGTGGCCTTCAAGATCTGGTCGACGAGGTCCGCTTTCTTTGTCCTGGCAGTCGTCTTGATCGACAACGCCCGGGCAATGGCTTGAAGCTCGTCGCGTTCCTTGGCTTCGAGTACCGACCGCTCGATCTGCTGTCCGGCAGTCATCGGCCTCCCCTGTATCTATAAACGTCGACCGCAGTCAGTTGTGTACCTGCGGCACCACACCATGCGGGGAACGCGGGAATGAGATCGCCACGCAACGCGGGCTCCCGGCACCACCAATGCAGCACCCGGCCACAATCGGCTCGAGACCGCGCTGCGCGCTCCGTGGCGCAGGTGGGACGTTCCACATGGTAGCGGCTGGATTTGATCCAAGCAACACTCAGAGCAAGCTTCCTATTCCCAGACCGTCCATGCTTTGCAACCCGTGGCCCCTTGTCGGACGCCTCGGCCCGCCACCATGGCCCTTGCCGACGACTCCGCATCGCCAAGGCCCTGCCTCGTGCGATTCCCGCGCCGCCGGCAAACGAGCGACCGGACGGGAGCCCTTGGGTCGCGACCGCCCTCCCCGTGCGAAGACCCATCCCGGTGCAGCGTCGACGCCTTCGCGAGGAGCAATCGCTCTGGTCACGTCAACTCTGCAAGGACCGCCTCGATTCGTGCATCGACGACCACCGGGACCTCGATCTGGCTGATCGCCAGATCCGGGTCCTTCAGACCGTGCCCGGTCAGCACGCACACCACGGTCTCGTCCTTAGCGACCTCTGATTGCAGTAGGCCAGCGACCGCGGCAGCGGAGGCTGCCTCGCAGAAGACGGATTCCTGCTCGGCAAGAAAGCGGTACGCGGTCAGGATCTGCTCGTCGGTCACCGCCGTAATGCTCCCTCCCGACTCGGCTGCGGCGGCGACCGCGGAATACCAGCTCGCGGGGTTTCCGATCCGGATGGCGCTCGCCACCGTCTCGGGCGCTTCGACACGGTGACCGAGCACGATCGGTGCTGCGCCAGCAGCCTGGAAGCCGAGCATGCGCGGCAAGCGCGTCGAGCGACCCGCCATGCGGTATTCGCAGTACCCACGCCAATACGACGTGATGTTCCCTGCGTTGCCCACCGGGATGCAGTGCACGTGAGGAGCATCGCCGAGCGCGTCGACGATTTCGAACGCCCCCGTCTTCTGTCCCTCGATCCGGAAAGGATTGATCGAGTTCACCACGGTCACAGGGGCGTGCTCGGGGAGCTGGCGAACGATCTCGAGCGCCTCGTCGAAGTTGCCGCGGATCTGCAGCACCCGCGCACCGTGAATGAGCGCCTGAGCCAGCTTTCCCAGCGCGATGTGCCCTTCGGGAATGATCACGACGCAGCTCAGTCCCGCCCGAGCTGCATACGCCGCGGCAGAAGCTGAGGTATTTCCGGTCGACGCGCAGACGACGGCCTTGGCGCCTTCGGCCAGGGCCCTCGAGATCGCCATCGTCATCCCGCGGTCTTTGAACGACCCGGTGGGATTGGCTCCCTCGAGCTTCAGCCAAACCTGGGCACCGACTCGCTCCGACAACCTCGGAGCGGGAATCAGCGGCGTTCCGCCCTCCAAGAGGGTGACGACGGGATCGCCCGTCTGGATCGGCAGGAAGGGCCGGTACTCCTCGACCACTCCGCGCCACGCGATCTTGCGTGCGGTCATGGGCGTGCGAGCCCCGGCCCCGCACTGGGATCCGGGGCGTCCGACGACCCGATGACCCGGAGCACGCTGCCGACACGGTCAACGGCATCGAGGTGATGGAGATCCTCGATCGTGGCCAACATGGACCCCTCGCGCGCGACGTGGGTCAAGAACACGAGCCGAGCTTCGTCTCCGAGTCCGACCTGTTCCATCGAGCGGATGGAAACCCCATGATGGCCGAAGACCGTCGCAACCGCAGCGAGCACTCCCGGCCGGTCGACCACGTCGACATTGAGGTAAAAGATGGACGAGAGCTCCTCGAGGGGACGGAAACTGACAGGGCCACGGCGAGACGGGGCAGGCGAGGAGCCACCGGAACGCAGGTGCCGCGCGGCAACGACCAAGTCTCCTAACACAGCGCTGGCCGCCGCTGCACCGCCTGCACCTCGGCCATAGAGCATCAGCTCTCCGGAGGCCTCTCCTTCGATGAACACGGCGTTGTACGCGCCGCGGACCGCAGCGAGTGGGTGGGACTTGGGCACCATCGCCGGATGGACCCGGACAGAGAGATCGGGACCACCCTGGACAAGCTCTGCGACCGCGAGAAGCTTGACCGCGTACCCCAGGTGCGCGGCGAACTCGATGTCGATCGGGCGGACGGCGGTGATCCCTTCGACATAGACATCGCTCGCTCTCACCTCCCGCCGAAATGCCAAGCTCGCGAGGATGGCGATCTTGGCCGCCGCATCGCCGCCCTCGACGTCGTAGGTCGGGTCGCGTTCGGCGAGACCGAGCCTCTGCGCCTCTGCAAGCGCTTCGTGATAATCCTCACCGCTCTCTGCCATCCTCGTGAGGATGAAGTTCGTGGTCCCGTTCACGATCCCGGTAACCCGCGTGATCCGCTCGGCAGCAAGCGACTCACGGAGCGGGCGAATGAGGGGTATCGCGCTGGCCACCGATGCCTCGTAAAGCAGCTCCACCCCGTTGGATGCCGCAAGATCGGCGAGCTCACTGCCGACAGTCGCCAGAAGCGCCTTGTTCGCGGTCACAACCGGACGTCCAGCGCGAAGGGCGGCTTCGATGAGGTCACGAGCGGGGTCAATGCCGCCAATGAGCTCCACCACGACATCGATGTCGTCACGCTCGACAAGCCCCTTGGCATCGTCGGTCAGAAGCTGTGCGGGCACGCCCAGAAGACTTGGCCGCCGCTCCGTGAGACTGGCGACCGCAACCCCCGCCAGCTCCAGCGAGACGCCAGCGTGCATCTCGATCTCAGCCAGACGGTTCGGATCTGTCAACATCGAGGCCAGCGAGGCACCGACGTTGCCACATCCCAGGAGGGCGACACGTACCCGGCCGGCCGGTTTCTTCGACGTCACGTCCTTAGTCTCGCACTCCGCTCGGGTGTCAACGGTCGAGGCGGAGCAAGTCCTCGACGGTCTCTCGCCGAACGACCTCTCTCGCTTCCCCATCGCTCACGAAGACGACTGCTGGACGGGTGACCTTGTTGTAGTTGGAGGCCATCGCATACCCGTAGGCGCCGGTGACCGGCGTCGCGAGAATGTCGCCGACCTTGAGATCCGAGGGAACCTGCGCCTCGGCCACGACCACGTCACCGGTCTCGCAGTGCTTGCCGACGACTCGAACAGCTCGGGGGCGCCAAGCGTGAGCGGCACGGGGAAGAAATGCTTCATACCCGCTCCCATAGAGCACCGGTCGCGGGTTGTCGCTCATTCCGCCGTCGACCGCGACGTAGGTCCGGATACCCGGCAGCTCCTTGATGGTCCCCACGCGGTACAAGGTGATGCCGGCGGTCGCGACGATCGAGCGACCGGGCTCTGCAGTGATCCGGGTCGTGGGGTCGACGCCCGCAGCGAGGCACGCTCGCTTGGTGGCGGTCGCCCACTCGCTCAGGCTCGGAGCCCGCTCACCGTTCACGTATGCCACGCCAAGGCCGCCACCGACGACCAGCTCGGGCAACCCGAGTGGCGCGAAGAAGCGGCCGAGGATGTGAGCGGCTCGCTCGAACGAAGACGTCTCGAAGACCTGGCTGCCGATGTGAGCGTGAACCCCTACCAGCTCGACGCCCGGAAGGAGCTCGAGCGCGGACACCGCTGCAGCGGCGGCTCCAGATGCGACGGAGAAGCCGAACTTTGTGTCCTCGTGACCCGTTTGTACGAATTCGTGGGTGTAGGCCTTCACGCCAGGGGTGACGCGTACCAGGACCCTTGGTCGACGAGTCCCGTACCTCGCCACATCCGTGAGCCGCCCGAGTCGCTCGATCTCGTCGAAGGAGTCCACGACGATCCGGCCGACCCCGACCTCCAGCGCCTGCGCCAGCTCCTCTTCGGACTTGTTGTTCCCATGCACAACGATTCGGTCAGGTGGGACACCAGCGGCGAGCACCACGTGCAACTCACCGCCCGTCGACACGTCGAGACACAGGCCTTCTTCATGGGCGATTCTCGCCATTGCCTTGCACAGGAATGCCTTCGTTGCGTACGCGACCCCGTCGCCCCATGCCTTCACCGCCTCGCGGCAACGAAGTCGTAGGTGAGTCTCGTCGTAAACGAAAAGCGGCGTACCGAACCGCTGTGCGAGCTCGACGAGATCGATCCCTCCGACCGACAGCCGGCCATCGGGCCCGATGGCCGCCGTTGTAGGAAGCAGGTGCGACTCCAGTGGGGCCTCCCTGGGACGACGAACGCCCTCCACGCCATGGGTCCGCCGACTGACCGCGCGCGCCCCGGGGCTGGTTGTCATTGGGCTACACGATACGGTGGAGTGCTCCTCGACCGAGCCGAGCATCGGTCGACTCGGAGCCCCAGTAGCTCAGTGGATAGAGCACCGGCCTCCGGAGCCGGGTGCGCAGGTTCGAGTCCTGCCTGGGGCGCCAGACCGTGCCAGGGCGCGAACTTTCGCCACCTGGCATGCGCAACGACATGACGCGCGGTGGCGGCCCTCAGCGCGGGTCTCCTCGCCGTGGGGGATGGGCGGCCGGAGCCGCTGGACGCCGGACCCCTGCGGCGTCTGACGAGGTCGGGGTTCACCGCCGCGACGCTGGAACCAGCGTCGATGAGCATCCCGGGTCGGGTCTCGAGCACGACGCGCACCTTCCCGGGTCGGGCTTGAGCTCCGCGAGCTTCTCGAAGAGCCGGCGAAGGTCCTCTGGAGCGCTCGACCCGGCGGATCTCGATCACCCCCGCCGGGCCGGCCGAGCGCCACTAGGTGGAACTCTTCGGCGAAATCGCTCCCTACTCCGAGCACCGAACCTCCTTCGATCGTCTGACCGGGCTGCCGGAGGCACGGCGCCGTGCCGATGGACCAGTCCTCGTGGGACGACACCGTGGTAGGCGTCAGGCCTCCCGGGCTCCCCACCGGGGTCGCCGTCTCACATCAGTCCTCAAAGGACAAGCACCGCCGAGCGATCCCCGCCGGAGCTCCCGTTGAGAAAGGAAGGTAGAGCCATCAGCGCCCGACATGGTCTGCATCCGAGGCCCTTCGACCCTCGCGCTGGAGACGGCAGGACCAGTCCCATGGCCGTGGTCGGCTGCAGCCGCGAGCCCCCTGCGCCTGGCTCACTCGATCGCCGCGACACCGCCGATGCCGGCGAGGTGGGGGGGCCAAGCCCCCGCGGCGACGGCTCGGCGGCCAGGTCCACGCATGCCCGTGCCGAGGCATTCGAAGCCCTGGCAGACTGGCCCAATGACCGATGTGCGCGACCGAGTCAGCCTTGTGACCGGTGGCGCATCCGGGATCGGCCGGTCCCTTGCACTCGAGTTCGCCCGGCGGGGCGCGGTCGTGGTCGTCTGGGACATCGACGAAGAGCGCCTGGCCGGAGTCGTGAACGAGTTGCGACGCGCTGGCAACGGCAAAGCATTCGGCTACCCCTGCGACGTCACCGACCCGGCCACTGTGACGCGCACGGCCGCCCAGGTGCGTCAGGAAGTAGGAGATGTGACGGTGTTGGTCAACAACGCCGGGGTCGTGAGCGGAGCGAACTTCCTCGACATCCCCGAAGCGATGATCAGGCACACCTTCGACGTCAACGTCCTCGCACTCTTCTGGGTGACGAGGGCATTCCTTCCTGCGATGATCGAGGCCGGACGAGGCCACATCGTCACCATCGCATCGGCAGCGGGCCTTGTCGGCGTCGCACGCCAGACGGACTACTCGGCCTCGAAGCACGCAGCGGTCGGCTTCGACGAGTCGCTGCGTGCCGAACTCCGCCGCCTCGCACCCCATGTCGTCACGACGGCCGTGTGCCCGTACTACGTCGATACTGAGATGTTCCGCGGCGTCCAGACCCGGGTGCCGTTCCTCCTGCCGATCCTGCGGACCGAAGATGTCGCGATGCGCATTGCAGACGCCGTCGCTCACGACCGCCGCGTCCTCGTGCTTCCCCCGATCGTACGCCTGCTCCCGGTGCTTCGGGCCTTGCCGACGCGGGCCTTCGACTGGGTCATGGACCTCTTCGGGGTCAACGCCTCGATGGACCACTTCGCCGGAAAATCACGAGCGGCACAGATCGAGGACGGCGCGCCGGCACCGATCGTACCGGCGACCGGTGACAACCGGTCGCCGAAGACGCCGGAGCGACCGGGCAGCGGCGCGTTGGAAGGGGAGGAACGTGACGGCTGACGTGACCACGCGCCACGAGATCGTCGAAGGGCTGCGGGCAACGTTCGAAAGCGGGCTCACGCGTCCGCTCGCGTGGCGCAAGAAGGAACTCCACGCGATGAAGGAACTGCTCGCGGCCGGCGAGAAGGAACTGCTCGCGGCAATGTACGCCGACCTCGGCAAGCCCGCCGTCGAGGCACGCCTCACCGACCTCTCCTTCGTCTCGGCCGAGATCGACGTCATGCTCCGCAACCTTGACCGATGGGCAAGGCCCGAGCGAGTTGCCGTCCCCTTGGTCCAGCGACCGGGGCGGGCCCGGATCGTTCGCGAGCCGCTGGGGTTGGCGCTGGTGATCGCGCCGTGGAATTACCCCGTCCAGCTCCTTCTGCTCCCCATGGCCTCGGCGGTCGCAGCCGGCAACTGCGTGATCGGAAAGCCATCGGAGCTCGCACCCGCCACCTCGTCGGTCCTCGCTCGCCTTGCGCACTGCCACCTGGACGCACGCGCGATCGCGCTCGTCGAAGGGGGGCCAGAAGAGACCCGGGAGCTCCTCGATGAGCGCTTCGACACGATCTTCTACACTGGCAACGCGAGCGTCGGCCGGCTCGTCATGGAAGCGGCGGCCAAACACCTCACCCCGGTGACCCTCGAGCTCGGTGGTAAGAGCCCGGCGCTCGTGGACGCCTCGGCAGACCTCCGCGTCGCAGCGCGCCGTATTGCCTGGGGCAAGTACCTCAATGCGGGACAGACCTGCGTCGCGCCCGACTACGCGCTCGTGCACCAAGACGTCGAGGTTGCCTTTGTCGATGCGCTACGCGCCGAAATACGCGCGTTTTACGGAGAACATCCAAAACAGAGCCGTGACTATGCCCGGATCGTCAACGACCGTCACTTCGATCGCATCACCGGACTGCTCCAGGCAACCACCGGAGTGGTCGCGTTCGGCGGCGAGACTGACCGAGCTGAACGCTACATCGCTCCGACCGTCGTGACCGGGGTCCGTCCCGACGACCCATTGATGGACGACGAGATCTTCGGGCCGATCCTGCCTGTCATGAGCGTTCGCGACATGGACGAGGCGATGAACATCGTCTCCGACAGGGAGCGTCCCCTCGCCCTCTACGTATTCGCCCGCTCGAAGGACGTGGCCGAGCGCGTGCTGGCCGGCACGTCCTCGGGTGGCGTCGGAGTGAATTGCACGGTGCTCCACACCGCGGTCCCCGGCCTGCCCTTCGGAGGCGTCGGCGCAAGTGGGATGGGCAGCTACCACGGTCGTGCCGGCTTCGAGACGTTCAGCCATCAACGTGCGGTGCTCTTCAAGCCGTCACACCCCGACCCTCCGGTGCAGTACCCGCCCTATACGAGGATCAAGCGCTGGATCCTCAAACGGCTGCCCTGATTGGAGCCCCAGCGACTCTCCTCGCCGCTCCCTCACACAGCGTCATGGCTCAGAAACCCCCAACTGGGGCGGGAACGGCGACTGTGCCCGCCGACCGCAGCGATCGTCACCGTCGCTACGACTGGTTCCAAGGAGTGCGCGGAAGCGACGAGGGCGTTGCTGTCGGCACGTCATGAAGCCACCGGTCGGCAAGACCTCGCTGCGCGGCGAGCTCAGTACAGCGCTCCAAGGACGCCGATCCAAGGCCCCTCGCCAGCGCGTGGCACGTCCCCTCAAGCCCGAAGAGCGCCAATGGGCCCAAGAAGACGCTGGGCCAGCGGTCAGCCCAGGATGCCGGCAGCCCGCAATGCTGCGACCTCATCCCCGTCGAAACCCCAGGGAGCCAGAACCTCCTCGAGGGCGGCGCGCTCGGCGGGCAGGGACGAAATCCGTCCAGGCGTGCGGGAAAACCGTGGAGCGGGCGCTGGCTGGATGACGCCCCCGAGGTCAGCGAACGTTCCTCGCACACGATTGTGTTCGTGCATGGGTGCCTCGTGCAGCGAGAGCACAGGGGTAACGCAGGCATCGCACCCCTCCAACAGCTCGAGCCACTCTGCTCGGGTCCGCTGGCGGAAGATGGCCGTCAGCGCAGCTTTGCGGGCGGGCCAATCGTCGTGATGGTCGAGACCGAACCAAGGCTCACCGTCGTATCCCAGGCGTTCGAAGAGCTGGCTCTGGAACTCGGGTTCCAGGGCTCCGACGGCGAGATACTGCCCGTCGGCCGTCTCGTAGGTGTCATAGACGGGGTTGGCCCCGTCCAAGAGATTGTTCGCTCGAGCATCGCTCCACATCCCGGCTGCCAGCAGCCCATAGATGAACGTTCCAGAGAGCGCCGCAGCGTCGAGCATGCTGACATCGACGGTCTGGCCCTTCCCAGAAGAACGCGCTTCAAGGACGCCCGCGACAACCGCGAATGCCAGGAGTAGGCCACCACCAGCGAAATCGGCAACGAGATTGAGTGGTGGGACCGGAGGAGAGTCCGATCGGCCAACGGCATGAAGCAAGCCGCTCATGCTCAAGTAATTGATGTCGTGGCCAGCACAGGTCGCCAAGGGACCTTCCTGCCCGAAACCCGTAATTCGACAGTAAATGAGCCTAGGATTGCGAACAAGGCAAGTCTGGGGGCCCACCCCAAGGCGCTCGGTGACGCCCGGACGGTATGGGTCGATGAGCGCGTCGGCTCGCGCAACGAGACGCAGAACCGCATCGACGCCATCAGGGTGCCGAAGGTCGACCACTACTCCTGGCCGACTGCGATTCATCGCCAGGTTCTGGTTGACGAAGTTCTGACCGCTTGGGCGTTCGATTCGGATGACCTCAGCGCCCATGTCAGCAAGGACCATCGCCGCGAACGGCCCTGGCCCGATGCCACCGAGTTCGACGACTCGAAGACCCTGCAACGGACCGCTCATCGTGCTGGCGCGCTCCTCCGGGCTTGCCGAAGGCGGCGGCCGCTGATGCTGGGGTTCATGATGGCTATCCAGCGCTCCTTGGCACCCGGTGCCCAGGGCACCAGTGCGGTCGAGCGCAGGTTTTGGGACCATTGGTCCACACTGTCGGTGATGTCAGTCGCCACCCCAGTCACCAGCACGTCCCAACCCTCCCGAGCCTCGGGGTCGATGGAGTCCGCTTCGAAAGCGACGTGGCCAAGGGGTGCATCGCGCAGCAGCACGGCAGAGTCGGTCCTGATCGCCACCGTACGGCCATCGAGGACGAAGTTCACCGGGACGATCTCAGGTCGGCCGTCCCTGTGGACGATCGCGATCCGACCGACCTCGACGCTTCCGAGTAACGCCAGGCACTCGGCTTCGGAAAGCTCGAAAAGGCCAGCTTCGACTGGACCGTTCGGGGACGCCTCGGCTGGCGCTCCAGCCGATGACGCACCCCCCTGAGCGGGCTCGCGGCCCTCGGGGGGCTCGCCACCGCCTGGAGTCCCCCCAGCTACACGGCCAAGGCGCGGGGTCGTCGTGGCCTCATGGACGATCACGACCGGGCAAGGAGCATGAGCGGAGGCGTACTGGCTCACGGATCCGAGCAGCAGGCCGCTCACCGGGCCGCGCCCGCGGGTCCCCATGACCAGGAGCTCGGCACCCTCGCTCGCTCGGAGGATGACAGGGATCGGCTGTCCTGCAGTGACCTCGCGCAGGACCGGGACGCCGGATCCGCTGGGCAACTTCGACAACGCCTCGTCGAGCATGTCCTCTGCAGCACGTTGGAGCTCGGTGCCCACCGAGGGCGTGACGCTGACCCCTGCCAGGGCCGTCGCGGGCACGGTCCATGCAGAAACGACGTGAAGCGTGGCATGTCGGAGCTCGGCCTCGGCCAGCCCCCAGGCGAGCGCACGCTCCGAAGCCGCAGAGCCGTCGAAGGCGACGACAACGCGCTTGGAGCGGCGACGCTGGTCCTCCGTCACCTCAGGTCCATTCTGAGCCATCGACACCATCGCCCGATGCTAGGGGCCGATCCCCAACTCGGCACTCCCATCAAGCATGAGCGCACCAGCGCCGGCTGGACGCGCGAGGTCCTGGATCTGGGAGCGGCGAGGTCCTGGCCGGTGACCCGACCTCGGTGACCCGACCTGACCGACCTCGGACGCAATAGCCTGACGGCACGGGAGACGCGCAAGGAACCAGCTGGCCACAGGGAGCCTCATGAACCAAGACGATCGTACGATTCGGGTGTTTCTCCTCGACGATCACGAGATCGTCCGGCGAGGCCTCCGAGAGCTGCTCGAGCCCCAGGGTGACATTCTCGTCGTGGGCGAAGCCTCCACTGCCGAGGAAGCCTTGAGCCGGGTGCCCTCGACCCGGCCCGACGTCGCAGTGCTCGATGTGCGCCTTGCCGAAGGCAGCGGGATCGAAGTCTGCCGGAGTCTCCGGGCAGCCCATCCGGAGGTCCGCACGCTCATCCTCACTTCCTTCGCCGACAACGACGCCCTCGTGGCTGCCGTGCTCGCCGGTGCGAGCGGCTTCTTGCTCAAGCAGATCAGGGGGACCGACCTCGTTTCGGCCATTCGCCGCGTGGCGTCAGGAGAATCGCTCCTCGACCCCTCCCAGACCGCGGAGATCATCGATCGTTTCTCGGGCAAGCGCGAGGACGAGCGGATCGCACGACTGACCCCCCAGGAGCGTCGGATCCTCACCCTCATCGCCGAGGGAAAGACAAACCGCCAGATCGGTGAGGAGATCTTCCTCGCCGAAAAGACCGTCAAAAACTACGTATCAAACCTTCTCGCCAAGATGGGGTTCTCGAGGCGTACCGAGGCGGCGGTGTACGCGACCAGGCTCTCCAGCGACGAAACTGGCTGTTAGTAGCCTTGCTCAGCTTCGAATCCTCGCGACCCACCCCAACGGGAACCTTCGGCTCGATCGAGGGCAGCACCGTTACATCCGCTCCGGGGCTTCGATCCCGAGGAGCCCGAGGCCGAGGGCCAGTACCCGGGCGGTGAGCTCACTCAGCAGCAGCCGGCTGCGACGCAGGACCTCGTCGTCGACGAGCACCCGGCAGTGCTCGTAGAAGTCGGTGAAGGTCGTGGCCAGGCTGTAGAGATAGGTGCTCAACTTGTGCGGGCTGTAGGTGGCGATCGTCTCATCGAGGACATCAACGAGACGGAGCAAGGCAATCCCGAGCGCGCGCTCTTGGGGATGACCGAGCTTCGGCGGAATGGGGATCGCTGAGGGCGCTCCCCGATCGAAGGATTCCTTTCCTCGGCGGAAGATCGAACAGATCCGCGCGTGTGCGTACTGGAGGTACGGACCGGTGTTCCCTTCGAAGGCCAACATGCGATCCCAGTCGAAGACATAATCGCGAGTTCTGTCCGTTGAAAGGTCGGCATACTTGACCGCACCAATCCCGACCATGCGAGCCACCGATGACAGTGCGGGCTCCCCCTCCCCGGCGATGTGCCGAGCACCCCCGCTCTCCTCCTCCCCGCGCGACAGGATTGCGCTCGCTGCGCGCTGGATGGCCTCGTCGAGGAGGTCAACCAGCTTCACCGACTCGCCCGAGCGGGTCTTCAGCATGCGCCCGTCAGGGCCGAGCACATTCCCGAACCCCACGTGCACGGCACTCACGTTGTCGGGTAACCATCCCGCCATGCGAGCCACCGCGAAGCACATCTGGAGGTGCTGAGACTGCGGAGTGCCAACGACATAGAGCAAGCGCGTCGCCCCGATCCGGTTGACACGATCGCGAATCGCTGCGAGATCCGTCGCCGCATAGCCGTACCCACCGTCGGACTTCTGGACGATCAACGGAAGGGGCTCGCCCTTGCGGTTCGTGAAGCCGGCGGGGAACACGCACTTCGCGCCTTCGTGCTCGATGAGCAGGCCCTTGGCAGCCAGATCGGAGACAACGTCGGGAAGCATCGGGTTGTAGAAGCTCTCGCCGACGATGTCATCGTCTGTGAGCAGGACGCCGAGCTTCTCGTAGACGACATCGAAGTACCGGACGCTCTCGTCGACCAAGAGGCGCCAAAGGCGCCGGGTCTCCGGATCCCCTGACTGGAGGAGAACGACCCGCCTACGGCTCCGATTCCGGAAGTCCTCGTTCGCCTCGAAGGAGGCCCGCGCCGCTTGATAGAAGCGGTTGAGGTCGCCCACAGAAAGTTCGTGCGCTGCCTCCTTCTCCCCGACGTCGATCAGGTGCTCGATGAGCATCCCGAACGGGGTCCCCCAATCGCCGATGTGGTTCTGACGACGGACGTCGTGCCCGAGGAAGTCGAGGATCCGCACCAAGCAGTCACCGATCACGGTGGTCCGAAGATGGCCGACGTGCATCTCTTTGGCGACGTTCGGCGCCGAGTAGTCCACCACGATGGTCTCCGGATGCTCTGCGCGTCCAATCCCAAGGCGTGCATCCCTTGCCATGGCTGCCAGCTGCTCGGCGAGATAGGAGTCGGCAAAGGTCAGGTTGATGAAGCCAGGACCACTCAGCTCGACCTGATCGCAGATCCCAGCCAGGTCGAGTCGCTCGAGGACCTCCGCAGCGACCTCCCTGGCGTCTCTGCCGAGCCGCTTTGCCAAGGGCAGGGCGCCATTGGCTTGCAGGTCGGCGCGATCGGAGGGTTTGAGCACGGGATCGGCGCCGGCCTCGATCACATCGAATGCTGCGTGCAGACGCGCCGCCACCTCGGCCGAAGGGCTGATCATGATCCATTTTCGCGCCAGCCGTGACCCCTGCCGACACGGGAACCAAGACTGGACCATACGTGTGACGCACCGAAGGTCTGACACGGGGCACAATGGGCCACATGCCCTCAGACCATCCCGACAGCTTCGGCGCTCGTTCCACCCTGACCGTCGGTGGCCGCGATTTCGAGATCTTCCGACTCGGGGCCTCCGGTCTGGCAAGTCACGACATCGACCACCTTCCCTACAGTCTCAAGGTCCTGCTCGAGAACCTCCTGCGGCACGAGGATGGAGTCCGCGTCACCGGGCAAGATGTCGAATCCGTGGCGTCATGGGTGCGAAGCCAGGGCACTGGGGCCGGCTCTTCCGAGCCCCGCGAGATCTCCTTCATCCCCGAACGCGTGCTCATGCAGGACTTCACCGGTGTCCCTGCGGTCGTCGACCTTGCAGCGATGCGGGATGCGGTGACGGCTTTAGGCGGTGACCCCGCAGTGGTTAATCCGCTGGTACCCGTGGAGCTCGTCATCGACCATTCGGTGATCGCCGAGGTCGCCGGCCAGCCCGGTGCCTTCGATCAGAATGTCGACATCGAGTACCAACGCAACCTCGAGCGCTACCAGCTCCTGCGTTGGGCCCAAGAAGGCTTCGATCAGTTTCGCGTGGTCCCGCCAGGTACCGGGATCTGCCACCAGGTCAATCTGGAGCACCTGGCCAGAGTGGTGTTCTCGACGTCCGACGCGCGGGCCTATTGCGACACGCTCGTCGGGACCGATTCCCACACCACGATGGTCAACGGGCTCGGTGTGCTGGGCTGGGGTGTCGGCGGCATCGAGGCAGAGGCAGCAATGCTGGGGCAGCCAATTCCCCTGTTGGTCCCCTCGGTCGTGGGCCTGAGGCTGGTCGGTGAGCTCCCCGAGGGAACGACCGCCACGGATCTCGTGCTCACGATCACCGAGCTCCTCCGAAAGCACGGGGTCGTGGGCAAGTTCGTGGAGTGTTTCGGGCCAGGGATCGCCACGCTTCCGGTCGAGAACCGGGCGACGATCGGCAACATGTCCCCCGAGTATGGCGCCACCTGCACGATTTTCCCCATCGACGAAGCGACGATCGCCTATCTCCGCTTCACCGGGCGCGACCCGCAGCACGTCGCACTGGTCGAGGCCTACGCCAAGGAGCAGGGACTGTGGCACGAACCCGGCCACGACGAAGCCGTCTACACCGAGACGATCGAACTCGATCTCTCCACCGTAGAACCCAGCATCGCCGGCCCTGCCCGCCCACAGGACCGGCTTTCGCTGCAAAGCGTGAGCTCGGCCTTCCGAGCCGCTCTCGGCCGTTCGCCGCGTACGAAGTCATGGACGCCGTCGCCGGCACCGGATCCTGCGTCGCCAGCCCACAGTGCCGCGTCCTCGCCGGAGACCCAAGACATCACGGACGGCAACGTCGTCATCGCTGCCATCACGAGCTGCACGAACACCTCGAACCCTCAGGTCCTCGTGGCTGCCGGCCTGCTTGCTCGGCGAGCCGTCGAACGCGGCCTAAGCGTCAAGCCCTGGGTGAAGACCTCGCTTGCGCCGGGTTCCCGTGTTGTCATGGATTACCTCGCGCGTGCCGGGCTGCTGGCTGACCTCGAGGCCCTCGGCTTCTACCTCGTCGGCTTCGGCTGCACCACCTGCATCGGAAATTCAGGGCCGCTGCAGCCAGGAATTTCAGAGATTGTCCGATCCGGCGACCTTGCAGTGGCTGCCGTGCTGTCCGGCAACCGCAACTTCGAGGGTCGCATTCACCCCGACGTGCGGTTGAACTACCTGTGCTCCCCGCCGCTCGTGGTCGCGTACGCGCTTGCGGGAACCGTGGACATCGACCTGACCGTCGATCCGCTCGGGGTCGGCAACGACGGACGTCCCGTCAAGCTCGGCGACCTATGGCCGACGCAGCACGAGATCGCAGAGACCATTCGACGTTCCTTGGACTCAAAGATGTTCACCGAGCGTTATGCCTCGGTGTTCGAGGGAGATCATCGCTGGCGCGCGGTTCCGGTCTCGGGTGGGCGAACATTCGCATGGAACCCTGATTCGACCTATGTGCTGCACCCGCCCTTCGTCCAATCGATGACCCCTCGCCCCGCCGCGGTGGGCGACATCGAAGGGGCTCGGGTCCTCGCCCTGCTCGGTGACAGCGTGACGACCGACCACATCTCCCCAGCCGGTTCCATCGGACCATCGACCCCCGCAGGCCGCTATCTCATCGACCATGGCGTTGACCCGGCAGATTTCAACTCCTACGGCGCCCGGCGGGGCAACCACGAGGTCATGGTGCGAGGTACGTTCGCCAATCCGCGCCTTCGAAACCAGCTCACCCCTGGGGTCGAGGGCGGGTTCACGCTTCACTTCCCGGATCGGACGCAGATGACGATCTTCGACGCGGCGACTCGGTATGCAGCAGAAGGGGTGCCGCTCGTGGTCATCGCCGGGAAGGAGTACGGCTCTGGTTCCAGTCGGGACTGGGCCGCCAAAGGACCAGCGCTCTTGGGCGTCCGTGCGGTGCTTGCGGAAAGTTTCGAGCGGATCCACCGCTCCAATCTCATCGGGATGGGCATCCTGCCCCTCCAGTTCGCCCCAGGCGAGACGGCTGCATCGTTGAGCATCACCGGCGAAGAGGTCATCTCGATTTCAGGGCTGACCGCGCTCAACGCTGGGTCTGTCCCAAAGGAAGTCACTGTTGTTGCTCAGGGTGAGCGTGGACCGATACGGCTGACTGCACGGGTGCGCATCGATACGCCGATGGAAGCCGAGTACTACCGCCACGGCGGCATCCTGCCCTACGTCGTTCGCCAACTCGTGAGCTGAGAACGCTCGCGGCGCCGCTCAGGTGCCTCCGGGCGACCTACGCGGTCCGAACGGTTTGAAAACCTTCCGCAAGCGATCCCTCGGGTAATCCTGCCATACGAGCCGTTCCAGCGGCCCACTCATAAAGGCGCTCCACCGGTGGCTTCCCGTTGGGCAGCTGGCTCTCGTGACAACTGAGTGCCGCGATCTTGCGGTCGAACGTGGAGGTGATGTCGACAACGAGATCGAGACGGGAGCTCGCCATCAGCCAAAGCTGCTCGACCGTATGGGGCTCGAGGCCCTCCGTATCGAGCAACTCTGGGTGAGCGAAGGGATTCCTCGAGTCCGGGTAGACGGCGCAGATCACCGCCTCCCCTGTCGCCAGATGGTCTGGATGACTGGCGAAAATCCTCGACCAGTCGCGTTCGGGTGAAGGTGCGATGACCCGCTGCGGCCTGACCTGGCGGATGACTCTCGTCAGATCTCGGCGAAGTTCCAGTGACGGTGTCAGCGCCCCGTCTGGGTATCCGAGGAACACCACCTGTTGCACGCCGACTTCTGCGGCAGCGGCAGACTGCTCCTTGCGTCGTCGTGCACCGACCGCCAGCCTGGATTGGCTGCGATCGAAACCGCCAGCCTGGCCATCGGTCACGATGCAGTACGTCACAGCACACCCGCTCGCCGTGAGTGCGGCAACCGACCCCGCCGCCCCAAAGTCGATGTCATCGGGGTGAGCAGCGACGACCAGCACCGTGCGCACCCCGTCATCTGGGGCCCACACTGTGGGAGCCGACGTCGCGCTCACCGGATCGGCGGGTTGGCGATCAGAACGTGCCCTCGCTGATCACAGCGGGCAGCGGCCGCGCCAGCCGAGCCGGAGCGGAGCAGAAGGGCAACGCTACAGAACGCTTTCATCGGCAGCGGGCTGCCAGTTCGCGAGGTCGGCGAGCCGTGGATCGTTGGAGAACATCTCGACGATGGGGATGTCGAGACCGAGGCGCCGTTGCAGGAGCTCGCCATGGAGTAGCTGGTTCCAAAGCAACAGCGTAACTGCCAATCCGGGCTCACCCGCGCGCGCAGTCCTTCCCGATCGGTGAAGATAAGTCTTGTGGTCCTCCGGGGGATCGAAATGCACGACCACATCGACGTTCTCGATGTCAAGGCCTCGAGCGGCCACGTCGGTCGCAACGAGCACTGGGAGCTTGCCCGTGGCGAACGCCTCCAACGACCGTTCGCGTTCGGCCTGGCGGAGATCTCCATGGATCGCAGCGCTCTTGACGCCTTCACGAAGAAGCTCTCTGACGAGGCGGTCAACCCCTCGCTTGGTCCGAACGAACACCAGCGACCGCGATCGTGGGCGGCAGATCGCAGCTACGACCTTCACCTTGTCGAGTTCGTGGACCTGGAGAAACCGGTGCTCCATTGCCACTACCGTCTGGGAGGCCGAGGCAACCTCATGGAACTTCGGATGGTTCATATAGCGATCGACCAACCGGTCGACGGCCCCGTCGAGCGTCGCCGAGAACAACAGCGTCTGGCGCCGTGACCCCTCGGTGGGATGGCCGACCACCGACCGATTCCTGCTCGAATCACGGCCACCGCGATCCATGCGTCGCAAGAGCCATTCGACCTGGGGCATGAACCCCATGTCAGCCATGCGATCGGCCTCATCCAGCACGGCAATCGAGACCTGCTCCAGCGAAACCTCGTTGCGCTCCACGAGGTCAATCAGCCGCCCTGGAGTGGCAATGACAACGTCAACGCCTTTGCGCAACCTCGAGATCTGTCGCTCGACGTCCGCACCGCCGTAGAGAGCGACCAAGCGGAGACCGACGGCCCGGGAGAGCGGAACCAACACGTTGTGGACCTGCAGCGCCAGTTCGCGGGTGGGGAGCAAGACGAGGCCGCGTGGTTGTGCGCAGGGTTTGGAGGAAAGCCGCGAGGTGCGAGGAGTGCCCGCCTTCTGCTCTGCGACCCGCTGGAGGAGCGGGAGACCGAAGGCGAGCGTCTTCCCCGCCCCCGTCTTCGCTTTCCCGCAGACGTCGTGGCCCGCCAACGCGTCACCGATCGTCAGCGCCTGGATCGGGAAGGCGACAACGATGCCCTGGTCAGCGAGGGCCTTGACCAGATCGATGCACACTCCCAGCGACTCGAAGGTCGAAGAGGTCTCGAAGACATCCCGTTGGTCGCCGGATCCGACCGCTGCGAACCCGGCGCCTCGCGAATCCTCTTCCTCCAATCCGAAGCTGGAGATCGGATCTCCGACAGTCATCCTGCGATCAGTCGGATTGTCTTACCTCGCTAGGACGCGACGCACGGTGAAGATGAGCGCCCTTGGATGCAACCACCATTTGTGGTCAGACTACCAGCTCCACGCCCACGTCGAGCACACTCCATGGAGGTCGGGGCCATGAGGCCCCTGCCAATGGGTGGCTGCCGGGCCCGAACATGTTGCACAATCCCGCCAGGGCAAGCGACCCAAGAAAGAACTCGGGCATCCTGTGCACATCCATTCCCGATAGACCAGGAGCGGTCAGGGAGGGTACGGGCCACGGAGACCGAGCAAGCCCGAGGAAGCGAATGAAGGAGGGACAGAAGCGATGGCACGCCTACAGGCTGGCGACAAAGCACCAGCATTCACCCTGCCGGATCAGGATGGGAACAAGGTATCCCTCAGGGATCTCCATGGATCACCCGTGGTGGTCTACTTCTACCCGGCCGACGACACACCCGGGTGCACGAAGGAGGCATGCCAGTTCAACGACAACCTCCATGCCTTCGCTCGTGCTGGGGTCAAGGTGCTCGGCATCTCTCCCGATGGTGCGGAGAAGCATCAGCGCTTCCGGCAGAAGTACGCTTTGCAGTTCCCGCTCCTGACCGACGCCGACCATTCGGTCATGGAGAAATACGGAGCGTGGGGCGAAAAGACGATGTACGGCAAGAAGACCCTCGGCGTCATACGGTCGACATTCTTGATCGACGCCAAGGGGGTGATTGAGCGTGCCTGGTACAACGTGAGAGCAGACGGCCACGCCGAGAAGGTCCTTCAGGAGATCGCCGGATAGGGTGGCCCCATGGCTCCCGAGAAGCTGCACTGGGCTCACCTTTACAAAGAGGTCGTGACTTCGGGTCTTTGCACGGGATGCACGGCCTGCATTGTGGCCTGCCCCTACGACGTCTTGAAGTACGACGACGAAGGCGGTCGATACAAGCCCTTCCACGTGCTCGAGGACGGAGGGCGCGAGGACTGCACGCATGGCGCACGGGGCTGCACGCTGTGCACGCGGGCTTGCCCTCGGTTCCGCGATTGGGAGCCCGAGATCGACACGTTCCTCTTCGGCCGCTCCCGAGACGAACACGAGGTCGAAGGAGTGGCCTCTCAGATCGTCCTCGCCCGGGCCACTGACCCCGAAGTTCACGCTGCGGGCCAAGACGGTGGGCTCGTCTCTGCGCTGCTCATCTGGGCATTGGAGCACGATGTGATCGATGTCGCGTTGACCTCCGCGCTCGAGGGCGATGGCACCAGTTGGAAAGCGGTTCCTGCCGTTGTGCGCACACGCGACGAAGTGCTCGCCACAGCCGGGTCCCGGTACACCTACTCGGCGAATCCCCTCGCCTATGCCGACGCGATCAGCGGGGGCGCCGAACGAATCGCCCTGGTCGGCATGGGTTGTCAGGCATCGGCGCCAGCGGTGATGGCTGCTCGCAAGGCGGGAAAAGTGGCTCGGCGCTTCGTGTTGTCGATCGGCTTGATGTGCTCGAAGACCTTCGACGACGCCATCTTTCCCGAGCTCTTCGAGGCGCGCTATGGCCTCGCTCGCGAGAACATCCTCAAAATGAACATCAAGGGCGTCTTTCAGGTATGGATGCGTGACGGCAGCTTTCACGAGATCCCACTCAAAGAAGCTCGAGAGTTCACCCGCGAGGGTTGCAAGATGTGCCCGGACTTCGCCGCGGAGCATGCCGACATCTCCACGGGTGGGATCGGGGCGTTCAACGACTGGACGCTCACCGTCGTTCGTACCGAGAAGGGCGCGGAGGTTTTTCAGGGCATGGTCGACGACAAGGCCCTCGAGGTGCGTCCCATCGAGGACGACCCTGGGGCCGTCGCCCTCATGCGAAAGCTCAGCCGCGCGAGCCGAAAACGCTGGCCGGAAACGGCGGTCCCGATGCCCCGCCGGATGCCATCGGCGTCATAAGGACTCAGCGCTTCGAGTCGAGCAGACCCGCCGGCGACCTGCCTTCTGCCAAGCCGCCCCGCCTCTTCTCCCCAGGGTGCTGCATCGAGGAAGAACCTGGGCCCCTAGGCACCGAGTGCACGCGCACGAGCGAAGACGGCATCGAACATCGCTTGACTGAGCTTGCCCGTGAACGTGTTCTGCTGACTTGGATGGTAGGAGCACAGCAAGGTTTTGGCGTCGAAACGGTACTCGGCCAGGTGGGCAAAGCGTGGCCTTGGCCGGATCCCGGCTGCCCTGGCGACGGCATCACAGGCAAACCCGCCCAGGCCAACGACGACCCGTGCCGCCGTGAGGAGCTCGAGCTCCCGTTGCAGGTAGGGAAGGCAGCGATCCCGTTCCTCCGGACTGGGGCGGTTTGCTGGTGGCGCGCATCGGACTGCGGTCGAGATCCACGCTCCGGTCAGCACCATCCCGTCGTTTCGAGCCAAGCTTTGCGCTTGGCTCGCATACCCAGCTCGCCAGAGCGCAGCGAAGAGCCAGTCCCCGGAGCGGTCACCCGTGAACACCCTTCCGGTCCGATTGCCACCATGGGCGGCCGGCGCCAAACCGATTACGACGAGGGTCGCGTCGGGGTCGCCGAAACCCGGTACCGGACGAGCCCAGTACGGCTCCCCGGTGGAGAGGGCCTTTGGCGTGGTCGCAACCCTCTCTCGCCATTCGACGAGCCGTGGGCATTTTCCGCAGGCGACGATCTCACCCTCGAGGCACGCCAGCTCTGCTCGAGAAGCCGGTGGAGAGGGCGAGGGAGGCCTGTGACGTGGGTGGGACGGCTGCAATGGGGCTTCGAACCTGGCCATCGGCTCAGCCTACGATGAGCGTCGATGTCCCCCCCTCGAAGCGCTCATCCGGCGCGGTCCGGAGGTTCTCAAGGCGTGCGCTCACGGCGGCGAGGTTCACCACCACTGACCATCGCGCTCTTCGTGCGGCATGGGCAGACACCGACAACGGGTAAGGTTCTCCCAGGTCGTGCTCGCGGCTTGCACCTTGCCGAGGAAGGGAGAGCTCAAGCGCAACGGGCTGCCGAGCGAATCGCCGGTCTGCCCAGACCGCCGGTTGCGGTGTACAGCTCACCCCTCGAACGCGCGCGGGAGACTGCAGCCCCGATCGCGCGAGCCCTCGGGCAGCGGGTGCAGATCCACCGTGGCCTTGCTGAGATCGACGTGGGAGACTGGACTGGCGCGGAGCTTCGGCAAGTCTCCAAATCGTCCCAATGGTGGGCTGTCCGGCACTGGCCGACCGGCTTTCGGTTCCCGGAGGGAGAGTCCTTTCGTGAGGCCTCGGCCCGCATGACCGACCTGCTCGTCGACCTGGTGGACCGTCACCGGGGAAGCACCTTCGTGGCCGTTTCGCATGCCGATCCGATTAAGGCAGTGGTCGCGGCAACGGCGGGGCTCCCACTCGACCTCTTTCAGCGTCTCGTCATCTCCCCAGCTTCGATCTCTGCCCTCGGCTTCGGTGAGGACGGGCCCTACGTCCTGTGCGTCAATTCGACGGGATCGCTCAGCGAGTTAGCCGTTTCATGAGCACACCAGAGGCATCGGGAATGGACTCGCTCACCGTCGCTGCGATCGGACCGGTCGGTTCACGTCTGTTCCTGCTCCAATGCCGCAGCGGCGACTCCCGACTGACCCTCAAGGTCGAGAAGCAACAGGTTGGGGTGCTGGCGAGCCATCTCGCTCGTCTCGTCCACGAGCTGGGACGCTCCATCGAGCTCGACCAAGACTTGAGCTTTGAGGAGGACGAGCCAGATTGGACCGTCCACAAGATCACGATCGCCTACGACGAAGACGCACAACGGGTGATCTTGGTCCTTGAAGAGCTCGCCGACGATGCCGACGAGGTCGGGCGCTCGTGCCGGGTGTCCATCACGGTCGATCAAGCCGCGGCCTTTGCGGTCCGGGCGACCCAGCTGGTTGAGGCTGGCCGGCCACCGTGCCCGTTGTGCGGCTTTCCTCTCGATCCCTCCGGGCACGTCTGTCCACGAACCAACGGACACAGTCCGCCGGTCAGGTGAGCCGGGACGCAACCCCTTCCATGCCCCCGGCTCCCCAGGGTGCCAGCGTCCACGACCTGCTTTCTCGCGGCGCGATGACCATCAAAGGTCGCTTCACGGCGAGCTCCAATGCGACGTTCTTGGTGACCTGCGAGCTCGACGGCCGCGAGCTCATGGCGGTGTACAAACCCATGCGCGGTGAGCGACCGTTATGGGACTTCCCACCAGGTATCTACCGTCGGGAGGTTGCCGCGTACCTGCTCTCCGAAGCGCTCGGATGGAAGATTGTGCCCGAGACGCTCGAGCGTCACGATGCGCCACTTGGCCCCGGTTCCGTCCAGCGCTTCGTGCCCGAAGACGGCGATTCCCACTACTTCACCCTTTGCGCAGACCAGCGCTGGCACTCCACTTTGGTGACCATTGCCGCGTTCGACGTGATCGCCAACAACGCCGACCGCAAGAGCGGCCACGTGCTGCTGGCGGAAGATCGCCTGTGGGCAATCGACAACGGCCTGTGCTTCCACCACGAGCCGAAGCTGCGGACCGTGATCTGGGATTTCGCAGGCGAACCGCTCGGTGAGGCACTCGCCAACGACCTCACAACCTTGCTCGAACGTGGGCTCGCGGCCGACCTCGAGGCACTGCTTGAAGCACCAGAACGCGAGGCGCTCCTCAGAAGAACCGAGCAGCTCCTCGAGAACGGACGCCTCCCGAAACCGACGAGCAGCTCGTGGCGCCCCTACCCGTGGCCGCTCGTCTGAACCAAGGATCGCCAGCCCGTCAGCACCGCCCGGTGACGAGACGACCCCATTGCGAGGTCCCTCCTCAGGATGGCTCTCATCAAGACCTCATGCTGGCAGCGAGATGTGCAGGTCGGTGCGCATCGCAGCCATCACGGCCTGGGACAGGAGCTCAGACCCATCAGCGGTGATGTGTGTACCATCGGGCTCTCGAACCTGGACCTCCTGGCCGTCGTGCTCGACGTAAGCGGCGTACTGGCCGTCGGGGCCGCCAATCGCGGCAGCGCTGCTCAGGTAGAAGACACCAGGGTGCGAAGCCGCCTCCGATCGGTCGATGGCATCGATGTGGCTCATGGCCGCAGAGAGCCCCGGATCTTGCATCGGGGGCATTCCGACCCAGACGACTTCGGCGCCACCGCTGGTCGCCTCCTGCATGAAGCTGCTGACCCGCTGCTGGTACATCGCATCCCACTGGGGGGTTCCGTAGGGGATGTCAGGGGGACCAGGAAAATCCTGCGCGTCGTTGGCCCCGATCATGATGACGATGACCTGCGGACGGTATTTTGCAAGGTCCTGCTCGAGTTCGGCAGGCCAGTTGAAGTAATCAGGTCGAGTCAGCCCGGTACTCACCTGCCCGTCGAGCGTCGCTTGAACAACCCCGGTGTTGGCGAGATCGTTCACCAAGGCATCGCCCAGATCGATTCCCAGCGAGTCGCCGACGATCAGCACACGGAGCGGGTGGGCGGCTGTGGGCTTGATGGTCACGTCGCCGCTGGACGCGGCTGCGGCCGACGAACGAAGCCCGGGCGTCGACTCCGACCGATGATGCCCTGGCCCTTTCGAAACGAAGACAGACCCGTTACCGGGACGATTTCCGTGACGTCCGAGGAGGTCATCGGCTGCACCGACGATGTGAGCGAGGCCGAGGTCTCTGCTGAGCGCGGCAATCGGCCGGAGGATCGCCAGCGCCACCGTGCGACGAGTACCCACCGGAGACACTTCGGCGTTGTGCTGCAGCGTCGGTGCGTCCAGGACCAGCCAGATCGCGAAGCCGACCAGGCACATTCGCAGGATGGAAGTCCAGCGGGCGCGCTGGCGCGGCGGGGGTGAACCTGGCGCGAGCCGATCTTGCACCGTGGCTGCCTCCCCTGGCGGCCATCGGCCCGCATCGAGTTGCCGAGGTTTGTGCTCCATCTCGGTCGTTCCTCAGAACCGGTAGTAGATGAACGGGGCCACCCCGGTGGGACCGAGCGTGGTGATCGCGAGCAAGGTGAGCCCCAGCACGGATACCTGCACGCCAACCCGCTGCCGGGAGAACGCGCTCTGCAGGCGGTCGACGACATCTGCCGGAACGAACTGCACCGCGACGAAACTGAAGATCGTGAGGACGAGGAGCGGAGTCACCAAAGGCGACGCACTGCCCCAGCCCGTGAAGAACCGCTCGATCATGTTGGCCGCCTTGGAGAAGGAGCTCGCGTTGAAAAACACCCACCCCAGACACACGTATTGAAACGTCCAGAAGCGTTGCCACCAGATTCGTAGCGGTCCATCCGCGACCGGGGGCCTTCCGTGAGCCTGGCGCCAATTGCGGCGAAGGTGCCCGGTGACTTGACCGACGCCGTGGAGCGCCCCCCAGGCGACGAAGGTCCAATTCGCTCCATGCCAGAGCCCACCGAGCACCATGGTGACCATGAGGTTGCGAGCGACGATCCATTGGGTCCCGCGATTCCCACCAAGAGGGATGTACAGGTAGTCGCGCAGCCACCGTGAAAGGGTGATGTGCCATCGGCGCCAGAAGTCCTGGAGGTTGCGGGCCGTGTAGGGAGCGTCGAAGTTCATCGGGAACCGGAACCCGAGCAGGAGCGCAAGGCCGATGGCGATGTCGGTGTACCCACTGAAGTCGCAATAGATCTGGATCGCGTACCCCCATGCAGCGAAGGCGACCTCAAGGGATGAATGCTGGAGCGGCGAAGTGAAGACGGGCTGCACGATTGCAGTCGACACATAGGAGGAGACGACAACCTTTTTGAACAGGCCCGCCATGATCATCCACAGTGCACGCGCATAATCGATGCCCGCAGGATCGCGTCGGCGACGGATCTGGGGAAGTAGCTCTTCCCCACGCACGATGGGCCCCGCGATCAGGTGCGGGAAGAAGCAGAGGTAAACCGCCAGGTCGATCGGACGAGCAAGGGTGATCCTCCCGCGGTAGACATCGACGACGTAGCTGATCGCCATGAAGGTGAAGAACGAGATCGCCACGGGAAGCGTTGGCTGAACGAGCGGAAAGAGGTCGCCAAGACCGAGGTGGCGTAGGAAGTTGTCCGCGTTGACCGCGAAGAACCCGTAGTACTTGAAGTAGCCGAGAAGTCCGAGGAGCGCCCCGACCGCCACAACGAGCGCTGCCTTGCGCCATCGGTCTCCACTGGCAGTGCTCACACCGAGTGCACCGAGATGAGCGATGATCGTCGCTGCGGCGAGCAGGAAGACGAATCGCCAGTCCCACCAGCTGTAAAAGAAGTAGCTGAGGGCGACCATCGCCAGCTTCCAGGGCACTGGGTACGGGTTGAGCAGCCAATTCGTGATGAACGCAACGGCAAAGAAAATCGCGAAGTCGATGGTGGGAAACAGCATCGGTTCGGATCCTCGGAAATCTGTTGCCGGTCGCTCTCAGTGTTTCACCAGCACCCCGGCTCGGCTCCGGCACGTCAGCTTTCCACCCTTCGAAGGGGTCATCGGAGCTTCAGCGTGTGATCCGAGGTGGCGCCGCGTCGAGGACATCGCCCAAACGACCCCTCCCCTTCGAGTACGAGGCCTCGCCGAAGAGCAATTGATTGCTTGAGCGGCGGATGGGCATGCTGAGCACACCGACCCGCTGAGCCACTAGTTGCGGGATCGTAGCGCGTCGATCAGCGCTGGCAACACCTTGTGGACGTCGCCCACGATGCCGAGGTCAGCAATAGAGAAGATTGGCGCCTCACGATCCTTGTTCACGGCGATGATGTTCTTCGATCCTTTCATGCCGACCATGTGCTGTGTGGCTCCCGAGATCCCGCAGGCGATGTACACGGTGGGCTTGACGGTCTTCCCCGTCTGGCCAACCTGGTGCGAATAGGGCACCCAGCCGGCATCCACAATGGCCCGACTCGCCCCGGGGGCCCCGTTCAACAGGCGAGCCAGCTCCTCGATCATTGCATAGTGCTCGGCACCGCCGAGACCTCGTCCGCCGGAGACCACGACCGCGGCTTCGTCGAGCGCTGGACCGCTGCGTTCTTCCTCGTGACGCCCTGTGATCCTCGCAGCTGCGAGGCTGCCCGTGTCGGGCACCGCAAGCGAAACCACCTCGGGCGCAGACCCCCCTTCGAGGGCTTCCGCGGTGAAGGACTTGGCTCGCACCACGTAGAGGTGCGGAGGGTCCTCCGTGAAGCGTGCCAACGCGATGTGAGTGCCACCGAAGAGCGCGTGCTCGGTCTCGAGGTGACCGTCAGCTGACCTCATGCCAACGACGTTGGTGAGTACTGGCCTGTCGAGCTTGGCGGAAAGACGTCCCGCGATGTCGCGCCCGTCGTAGCTTGCGGGGAAGAAGATGGCGTCCGGCCGGTTTCCGGCATCGACGAGCGATGCCATGGCGGCAGCAATCGGCACCCCCGGCAACGCATCACCGATGTCCCCGGCGTCGTACACGGTGCCTGCTCCATACTGGCCAAGGGTGGCCGCCGCAGCGGCCACATGAGGGCCCCAGGAGATCGCTGCAACCTTCGTCGCGACGTTCCGCGCCTCGGTCAAGAGCTCGAGCGTAAGCGAAGTCGGACCCGCCTCGCCGACCTGAGCCAGAACCCATGCAGTGTCCAGTGCCATGATCAGATCACCTTGAGTTGTTCCAAGAACGCCAGGATTCGCTGGGCACCTTCGCCGTCATCCTCGACGATCTCCCCAGCGGTGCGCGCCTCCGCCTCCGATACCTGGGTCACCTCCTGCCGGGCTCCGGCAGCACCGACGTCCGCCGGCGCCAAGCCCAGGTCCGCCAGCGTCAGCACGTCGATCGGCTTCGAGCGCGCGGCCATGATGCCCTTGAAGGAGGGATAGCGCGGCTCTACGACGCCGGCGGTCACCGTCACCACTGCCGGCAATGGGCACTCGACGTCGTCATATCCCGCTTCCGTCTGGCGCTGGACTTTCACCGTCGATCCGTCGATTGCCACACCCTTGGCAAAGGTCACCGAGGGCAGTCCCAAGAGTTCGGCAAGCTGAACGGGCATCGTTCCGGTGTAACCGTCGGTCGATTCGGTTGCTGCGATGACGAGGTCCGGTTGAATCGGACGAATCGCCGCAGCAAGGACCTTGGCCGTGCCCAGGGCATCGGAACCCAGCAAGGCATCGTCGCTGATCAGCACTGCCCGCGTCGCACCCATCGCCAATGCCGTTCGAAGTCCCGCGGTCTCGCCATTGGGCGCCATGGAGACGAGCGTCACCTCGTCATCCGCCCCGCCCGCGAGTTGCAATGCCATCTCGACGCCGTAGGAGTCGGAGTCATCGAGGATCAGCTTCCCCGTCCGATCGAGCGTATGGGTATCAGGCCGGATCAGCGGGGGGGCCGCGGGGTCTGGGATCTGTTTGGCGCAGACGACGACCTTCATGTCCGGCATTATTCACGACGGCTCTGCCAGACCGCCATTTGAGTCCCGTCGCCCAGATCAGCGCTGGCGCGCGGCGCGTTCGACATGAGCGCCGAACGCGCCGCTTGCGAACTCAAAAGGGCCCCGGAACCCTCGCGAAATCGACATTTCATCCTCTTGTCACATGGCCCCGTAGCAATTAATCTTCGGGTCAATTCCGAAGCGCTCCGATCGCAAATCGGGCGGCGGCGGTCATGTGAACTGTTTCACAAGCGAGCGGAGGGTGGAGGCGTCATGGCGCTCATGTGGAACCGCACCGTGGAATGGGATGCGGAAGATTGGCGGCGATCTGCGGCGTGCCGGAACACGGCGCCCGATCTCTTCTTCCCTATTGGAACCACCGGCCCCGCCCTCGAGCAGATCGAAGCTGCCAAGCGAGTTTGTCGCGCCTGCCCTGCTCAGGAGCCGTGCCTCGACTTCGCCCTGGCGACGAACCAAGAGTCAGGAGTGTGGGGAGGCACCTCCGAGGAAGAGCGCCGCAAGCTTCGGAAGGCGTGGCTCGCTGCTCGGCGCCGGGCCAGCTGACCCATTTCAGCGGCGTACCTGCCCCGTCGTAGAGCCCAGGCCCTCCAGCGGCGCAAAACCCCGCGTCAGCCGGTCAAGTCCAGCGGAGTGGTGTATGACGACCACCTCGTCAACCGTGTGCTTTACATCAGCTGACGGCCTGTAGCTCCGCTGGCGCCTCCTTTCCCTCGGTGAGCGTGTCGCTCTCGATCACACGTA
>Ga0209061_1000578_pt1 | contig 85558 bp, 76 predicted proteins | sample Coa_R1_10_FD_187157 | JGI IMG/M metagenome (GOLD analysis project Ga0209061, IMG submission 187157) | Surface soil microbial communities from Centralia Pennsylvania, which are recovering from an underground coalmine fire - Coalmine... | ecosystem: Environmental > Terrestrial > Soil >...
GAGCATATCTGGTACTATTGTCTATATCTATCTTCTGTTCCGAGCGAGAAAGCAGAATTTATCCATTTCCGGGAAAAATGTGAGACAGCAAACACAAACACACTCGCCCTCTTGCCTGACATACTATAATGAAGAGGAATATTCTTGTCCGGGGGGTTAATGTGTGATGGGGTGAGGGATGGGAGAACTTTTGAGAATGGAGCGTGCAAGGAGAGCTGGTGGATACTGGTACTTTGCGGCTGTTGCGCGAGACGGCGCGGTTCTTTGAAGAGCAGCACCAGAAGGTGTTTCTGGTGGGTGGCTCGGTGCGCAATATTGTGCTGGGGAAGCCGTGTGTGGATTGGGATATGGTGATTGAGCGCGATGCCTCGGCGCTGGCCCGCCGATTGGCGGATAGGCTGGGTGGGCATTACGCGCATATGCATGAGAAGGCCAGCCGCGTTGTCGTGAAGGGCGAGCAGGAGATGGTCTTCGATGTCTCGCAACTGGGCAGCAACTCGCTTGAGGCCGACCTGCGCCTGCGCGACTTCACGCTCGATGCCATCGCCGCGCCGCTTGCCAGTGTCGTTGAGCATTTCGAGAGCGGCGCGCCCATTCAGTTCATTGACCCTCTGCGCGGGCTGGCCGATGTTGAGGCTCGTCTGTTGCGCGCGGTCGATAGCGAGGTCTTCCGGCATGACCCGCTGCGCATGCTGCGCGCTATACGACTCTCCATGCGCTACTCGCTCACCATTGACCCTGCGACGGAGGGGCTGCTGATGCGCGACGCGGCCCTGCTGCCACAGGTCGCGCCCGACCGCATTCGCGAGGAACTCTACGCCATTCTCGCGCCCAACGGGGCGACGGAACGACTGCGCGGACTCGATGCCTATGGCCTCTTCACCGTGCTCATGCCCGAATTTATTCCGGCTCGCGGCATGCGCCAGCCCTTCCCGCACTACTGGGACGTGCTCGAACACTCTTTTGAAGCCATCGGCATGCTTGAGCAACTGGCCGCTCTCCTGCAACAGGAACCGGATGTTATCCGCAGCTCACCACTGGAGCAGGAGGGCCACCTTGAAGAAATCGCCGCTCTCCTGCGTGAAGCTGAGCAGCAGGGCATCTTCCGGTTTTCCATGCTCACCGCGCCGCGTATGAAAATGGCCGCTCTCCTGCACGACATCGGCAAACCGGCCACTTATGCCGTGGATGAGGAGGGAGCCATCCATTTCTACGGGCATCCCCAGGCCGGCATCCCGCTTGCGCAGCAGATTATGAAGCGGCTGAACGCCAGTACCGCCGACCGCCGCCTCGCGCAGCAGGTCACGGCCCATCATATGCGCCCCGGCCAGCTTGGTCAGGCTGGACCCGTCACGCCGCGCGCCATTCGCCGCTACTTCGTCGATCTTGGACACACGGGCATCCTCATCGCCATTCTCTCGCTGGCGGACCATCTCGCCACGCTCGGCCCGCAGCCGCTCAACGAGCACTGGACGCGCCACCTCTCCGTCGTGCGCCTCCTGCTCACCAGCTATATTCGCGCACGGGAAAGCATCCTGCCCGCCCAACTGGTCAGCGCGTCCGACCTCATGCGCCGCCTCAAACTCGCACCCGGCCCCCACGTCGGCCAGTTGCTTGAGCAAATCGCCGAAGCCCAGGCCGAGGGTCGCATCCACTCCAGAGAAGAGGCTCTCTGGCTCGCCGAAGAACAATACAAACAAAATCAGTAATAAACATATTTGTTCGATTTATCGCGCCCATTCCGGCATATCGGCCCAAACATATCCAACAGGCGTTACCGGATTCTGGAATTCCAAAAAGAATGTTGACAAGGATAGCAGCATAGCGTACCATTACATTAACTCAATCTACAAGGGCGTACATTCTCTGCACGCCCCATTTATCTGTTTTGGGAGCAAGTTGGTTGTGAAGGCAATCGCGATTTTTTACCAGGGCCGCAAGCAAGATACATCAGCCGTCGCCGCAAAACTCGCCGCGTATTTAAAGGAGCACAGTTATGAGGTGCTCAATATCGACATTCGCAACGAGGGCGAGGAACAGCCTGTACCCTCTCTGCAAGGCTGCGAACTGGCAATCGTGCTGGGCGGCGACGGCACGATTCTGCATGCAGGCCGCATCTGCGCCTTCACCCACACCCCTATCCTCGGCATCAACTTCGGGCGCGTCGGCTTCCTGACCGAACTGGAGCCGCAGGATATGTTTTCACAACTTCCCTATTATCTCAATCACGACCCGTCCGTCTGGATCGATAAGCGCACTATGCTGCAGGCCACCCTCGACCAGGATGGGAAGAACGAGTTCTTCCTGGCGCTCAACGATATCGTCATCGCTCGTGGTACGTGGCCGCGCGTGGTGCAGATTCGCACCTGGATCGACGACTACTATTACAACACCACCCATGCTGATGGCATCATTATCTCGACTGCCACCGGCTCAACCGCCTATAACATGGCGGTGGGCGGCCCATTGATGTTTCCCGACGTGCAGAACAGCGTCATGACACCCATCGCGCCGCACCTTGCTGCCGACCGTTCCCTGATCTTGCCGGTTGAAGCCTGTGTCAAGATGCAGATTTTTACCGGTGCGCAGGATGGCGTCTTCTCTGCCGACGGACAGATGAATCGCGAGATCAAGGACGGCGCGGTCGTCACCGTGCGGAAAAGTAAGTACATTACGCAATTTCTCAGGCGTCGGCCTCCGACGTACTTTTACCAGATAATCAATGCCAAGCTTAAAAGTGAGGGACCGGTAGGAAGCAGCCAGTAAATACTATGTTACTAGAACTAAGCATCAAAGATTTCGCCATCATCGATAGCCTGCGCTTGCAGCTCAATCGTATGTTCAACGTCTTTACAGGTGAGACAGGCGCGGGCAAATCCATCATCATCGACGCGGTGAACGCCCTGCTCGGCGGCAAAATCGGCGCGGAATTCGTGCGCGCCGGTTGCGAGCGCGCCAGTGTCGAAGGCATCTTCTCCATCGATCCCCTGCCTCCTATCATCGAGGAATTGCAGGTTCTGGAGCCGGTTGGTGTCTCTTCCAATGGCACCTATTCGTTGATCGAGGCGATGGAGAGCGCGCCCCAGGCCAGTCAGCAGAGCATGGACGAAAGCAGCGCGGATGCCTCCGTTGCCCTGGCCTCACTGCTGCACCAGTACGACATCGAGCCGGAGGATGGGCAGTTGATTCTCACCCGCGATATCTTCCGCTCAGGCCGCACCGTCTCGCGCATCAACGGTCGCACCGTCTCGCAACAGGTGCTGCAACAGGTGGCAAGCTGGCTCGTCGACATCCACGGCCAGAGCGAGCACATGAGCCTGCTGCGTCCCGAGCAGCACGTCAACTTCCTCGACCGCTACGCCGAACTACTGCCCCTGCGCGAACAACTCGCAGCCAAAGTCACCGAGTGGCGCGCCAATCGCAAGACCTTGCAGAGCATGCAGCAGAACGAACGCGAGCAGGCGCGGCGCGTAGAGTTCCTGCGCTTCCAGATCGACGAGATCGAAAGCGCGAAACTGCAGCCCGGCGAAATCGAGGAACTGGAACAGGAGCGCAAGGTCCTCAACAACGCCGAGCGCCTGCGCGAGCTCTGCACCTTCATCTATGGCACCATCAAAGGCAGCGACCTCAGCGGCGACGACTTCAAACCCGCCCTTGACCAGTTGCGTCTCGCGCAGCGCAGCCTCAGCGAGCTTGTGCGCCTCGACAGCAGCATGCAGGAATACGCCGAAAGTCTCTCCGACGCCCTCTACCGCCTCGAAGATGTCGCCACCGGCATCAGCAGCTACGAGGCCGACATCGAGGACGACCCGCGCCGCCTCGCCGATATCGAAGACCGCCTCGACCTCATCAACAAGCTCAAACGCAAATACGGCGCTACCATTGAAGAGATTCTGGAGCAGGCCGCGCAGGCCCAGGCAGAACTCGACACCATCGTCCACCGCGACGAGATCATTGCCGGGTTGCAGCAAAAGGACGACATCTTGCGCCGCGAAATCGGCACGCTCGCCCAGCAGCTCTCCGAACGCCGTTCTGAAGCCGCCGGTCGCCTTTCCGCCGCCATGGAGGAGCAGTTGAACGACCTCAACATGGCCCGCGCGCGCTTCTCCGTCGAGATCGAACAGGTTCCCGACGAAAATGGTGTTCCCGCCAGCATCGATGGCGAGCCGGAGCACTATTACGCCTGCGACTTGACCGGCATCGACCGCGTGCAGTTCCTCATCGCCCCCAACCCGGGCGAGCCGTTCAAGCCGCTCACGAAAATCGCCTCCGGCGGTGAAACCTCGCGCCTCATGCTCGCGCTCAAAACCATCCTCGCCACAGCGGATGCCACGCCCACACTCATCTTTGACGAGATCGACGCCGGTATCAGCGGGCGCAGCGGCCAGGTCGTCGGCGAAAAGCTGTGGATGCTCACCGCCAACCACCAGGTCATCTGCGTCACCCACCTGCCGCAGATCGCTGCCTTCGCCGACACGCACTACAACGTCAACAAGCAAATCTTCAACGACCGCACCATGACCATCGTCAACGAACTGCAACCAGAACAGCGCGTGCGCGAAATCGCCCACATCATGGGCGGCAGCGTCACCGAAAACGCCATGAAAAGCGCCGAAGAGATGCTCGCCCGCTCATTTCTCTGGAAAGAGAACTGGCGACATCGCGGCCAGACCAGTGTTTGAACACCCGACAGACCGGAAGGCCACCCGCCAGGGGTGGCGGGTGGCCTGGAAAGTGAAGTGTTACCATGCAAGTTCGCCGTTTCTCCGCCGACATGAGAACGAAAATTCCGGGTGGGCATCGCGGTCTCTACGCCGTTCACATCCAGTTCGATACTGCCCACGCGAACGCTCAGGACAGAGAGGCGCTGGCGCAACGTTTCAACGGCCTGCCCATCCTGCTCAACCGTCCCATGATTGTTTTAGCAATGTACCTGGAACCACACGGCTCGATGGATGAACATTCGGCGGATCAGCCCATTCTGTTCCTGGTCACAAAGGGCAGCGGCTTTGTGCGCATTGGCGGTCCAAACGGCGAGACACGCAGCATCAGCGCCGGTGATGCCGTTCTCTGGCCCACCGGAGTCGATCACACCGTCTGGACAGAAGACGAACCCCTCGAAGCCATCGTCATCGATGGTCCAGCGGAGCGCGAATAAACATCATAATAACATCTTGCTCGCAGGCCGCGCAGGCCACCCGCCAGGGGTGGCCCTACTATACGCGATCCAGTCCGCCCGCCTGGCGAGCGTATCGGAGCCGTGTGAGTGTGACGTATGTATTATTATATAGTAGGGCCACCCCTGGCGGGTGGCCTGGGGGAGAACGGGTGGCTTACCTCGACAGGCCAGTACCTATCACATCGAACACCAATACCCCTGGCGGGTGGCCTGGGGGAGAATGGGTGGCTTACCGGGTGGTTCGTTGAAAGCGAGGATACATATGACGACATGCGCCATCATCGGAGCAGGCATGAGTGGGCTTGCCGCCGCTCATACTTTGCAGGACGCGAGCAATACCGTCACAATCTTTGAGCAGACGTGCGATGTTGGCGGACGGACGACGACGCAGCAGTGCGAGGGCTATATCTACGACTCCGGCGCGCAGTACATCAAGCCCGGCGCGGTCAGCATGCCCTTCGTCACCGAACGCTTCGCCTTGCCCGATCTCATCGACATTCCCAAACCGGTCTGGATCTTCGATCAACACAGCCATATTCAGGAGGGCGACCCGTCGCAGAACGCGGAGCCGAAGTGGAGCTATCGCAGCGGCCTCATCGCCCTCGCCCATCGCATGGCGCAGGGGCTTGATATTCGCCTCAACACACCCATCACTCGCTTACTGCATACGGGGCAAGGCTGGCAGGTCTTCTCGCGCTCCAACCGGCCACTCGGCACCTTTGAGCGCCTGCTTATCACCATGCCCGCGCCACAGGCAGCCAATCTCATCGCAGCCAGCACGCTTCCTGCCAACCTGCAAGCGCGAGTTATCGATCTCCTGCGCACTGCTCGCTATAACCCCATCATTTCAGTCATGCTCGGCTATGCGCCCATACCGCCAGAGCGCCCCTACTACGCCCTCGTCAACACCGACAGGGCACACCCCATCTCCTGGCTGGCCTGGGAACACGAAAAATCTCCCCATCGCGCACCCGAAGGGAGCGGCCTGCTCATCGCCCAGATGGGTCCCTCTTACAGCCAGCAGCACCGCGACAGATCTGACGAAGAAATCATTCGCGATACTGCAATCCATGTCGCCAACCTGCTTCAGGAGCCGCTGGCAGAACCCATCTTCAGCGCCATCCAGCGCTGGCCGCTTGCCCTGCCTTCCCAGAAAGCCGACGCAGACGCGCTCAACGCCCTGACGATACCCCTCGGCCTCGCCTTCTGCGGTGACTCCTTCACCGGCGGTCGCGCTCACCTCTCGCTCGAACACGGCGTCAATGTGGCAAAACAACTTACAGCAGAGAGGAGCTAACGCCACCCTGTTCGGGACATCAGGTAACTCGGCGCTGTCCCTGTACCGGGACAAACCACGTAATCATCCCTTGCTCTATCCTTGACAAATATACATACGTATGGTATGTATATTAATGAAGCAGGAGACGGTATGAGACGAACCAAAGAAGACGCAGCCCTGACAAGAGAGCATTTGTTAGATGCTGCCCTGGTGAGCTTTCACGAGAAGGGGTATATAGCAACCACGCTGGACGACATTGCGCGGCAGGCGGGTATCACACGGGGAGCTATTGCCTGGCATTTTGGCGGTAAGGCCGAGTTGCTCAACGCCGTCATCCGCGAACGCTACATGAGAGCGACAATGCGCATGCTGGAACTTGCCGCGCAGGGAGGTACACCTTTGCAGGTGCTACGCCGCGTCCTGATCCACTGGACGGCATATCTGGAGGAAGATGCCGAATTTCGGGCTGTCCAGGAAATTACGCTGCGCACCCCCATCTCGCCAGAATTTGCCGAGGGTATGCGCGAGCGCAGGGAGGGTATTCGCCGCTCAATTGCCTACTTTGCCAGCCTCATCCAGCAGGCTATCGATGCCGGCGAGATTCGCCCCGATGTGAATCCAGAAGTGGCGGCGACTACCGCTCTGGGCATGACAAACGGCGTCAGCATGCTCTGGCTGCTCAATCCCACAGCTTTCTCGCTGAAAGACCGGGCCGAAGAGATGGTCGATCTTTTTCTGCACGGTCTGATGTAACCTGCTCTCCGTCTTTTCTTTTTTTGTCTTTTATACATACAAACTGCATGTATGTTTGGGCAAATCAATTCAGGAAAAGGAGTTCTCTTCTATGCACATGATCGAAGTGCAGAATCTGACGCCAACTCCTTCGCCGCCCTGCTGCAAACGCTGCTCGCGCCGATCATGTTCCTGTCGGGCATCATGCTGCCCCTGACGCTGGCACCGCCGCTCTTACAAACAATTGGCCTGATTAATCCTTTCGCCTACGTGGTAGAAGCCGCACGCCACCTCTTCCTGGGCAACCTGACGGATGTCTCCATAGTGCAAGGCATCGCCCTGACAGCAGCGCTGATGATCCTGGCCCTGCTCTGGGGCGTTAGCGCTTTCAAACGCGCCGCCGCGTGAATCTTCACCGAACTTTCACAAATGAATCCAACCTCGCATCCCGTAGGCCCACGATCAACCGGGGCCTACGGATACCCGTTCCCGCGACAACCTCAAGCGTAAGCAAAACCATGCCCCTCTGTCGCGTTTATGTTATAATAAGCATCAGAACATATCAGGAGAGACTTCATCCTCTCTTATGGAGTGCTATAGAAGGAATCATTCGCGATGAATAAGAAACTGCTCAGCACCATCCTGTTATTTGCCGTCTTTATCGGCTTCCTCTGGTGGGGAATCTCCATGCTTACCTCTCCCGGCAAAGATGTGGAGACGGTTATTTACGCCATTCTTATCCTGGCCTGTGCAGGCTACGCACTTGTCTCTATTTTGCTGTTGCCGCGCAAGAAGCAGCGCTAAACTACAGCAGAGAGTAGGTCTTAGAAATATGGGGAACACGCCGCCAACAGCGCCGTTGGCTATTCGCCTGGCTACGCCAGATGATATTGATATTATCAACTATCTGGATAGTTTCAGCACTTCGCCCACGCGCAATATCCACCGTGAGATGCAAAAATACTTCGGCTCGGTCGACCCCTCCACGCACGAGCGCACCCTGATCTTCCTGGCCGAGGCCGATGGCACTCCCGTCGGCAAAGCGGAATTGATGCTGCCCCCCGCCGATGGCAGCGGGGCAGGCAGTAGTACTGGCTACGTCAAGCGCGTCGTCGTTCAGCCCGATTACCGTGGTGCAGGTGTCGCTCGCCGCCTGATGGAGCATATCATTCAATGTGCTCGCAGTGAGCACGGGTTGGACGCCATAGACCTCCATGTCTGGGAAGGCAACACGTCCGCTATCCGGCTCTACGAATCGCTCGGCTTCCAGCTCCAACACCGCGAACTCTACTTCCGCCTCCCTCTATAGTGTCAGACATCACTATTTGTGACGAACCTCTCTTCCCCCTCGTTTTAATACGCAGATCGGAAACCTCTTGCATGTTTGCGCAAGCGGACCATTTTCTGATACTTTGGATGGGAGGCAAAGGGACCTGATAACAGGCACACGTCTATGGAGCAACGAGTAATCACGACACAGACCCCGCAGGCAACGAAGATCCAAAAGCAAAAACAGACCTCAATCACCCATCAGTTGATGTGTCTCTTCTTCACCGAGGATACTTCCCCGGATAATCACCGGCTCATCGAGCTTCAACGGCGCGCCTGCTGGATCGGTATCGCCCTTATTTCGCAGGGACTTAACGAGCTGAATCAGGACGTGGTAACCACCCTGCGGCCATCCCTGCAATCATACAGTTCGCTCGTTAGCTTTGCTCTGCTGGCAGGCAGCTTCGTCGCCATCTGGATAGCTTTCCGCCCCAGAAAGCAGATATCCCGCGACTTGCAGAGGCATCCACAACGCTGGCAGCAGCGCGCCCTGATACTCATTATCATGGAGGCAGTCATCGGCGCGTTCCTGTTGGGCTATATCATTGGTATGTGTTTCCTGCCACCTCTGATGGCAAACGATGGTACCTCACTCGACACCAACGCTGCTATTTTGCTCACACAGGGACGCAACCCCTACACCGATTCCAGCATTATTGAGGTTGCGCAGCGTTTCTCTATCCAGCCAGGCTGGACCACGCCGCTGCGCGCGGGGCAGTTCGCTAACCAGCTCGATTATCCCACCGGGAAAGAGCTTCAATCCGTCTTTGATGCCGACCTCAAAGCCGGTCAGGCCCCCGAATTCGAATCGAAAGTGAGCTACCCGGCGCTCTCATTTCTGATTCTCGTCCCATTTGCGCTGCTCAAAGACTATAATGTCCTGCCCTTTTTCGTGATGAGCTACCTGATTCTGGTCGTCGTTGCCTGGAAGGTGGCACGTTCGGAACTACGCCCCTGGGTGCTGGTGCTCGCGCTCGCCAACATTCCCATGTGGAGTTCTGTCTACGGCAGCAACCTGGACATCTTCATCATCCTGCTTGTTGTGCTGGCGTGGCTGTTGCGTAACAATCGCTGGTATTCAGCCCTCTTCCTCGGCCTCGCCCTGGCAGGCAAGCAGACCTCGTGGTTCCTCATTCCCTTCTACCTCATTCTGATTACGCGACAGTACAGTTGGAAAGAGGCGCTGGGCCGCATGAGCATCGCCGCAGGCGTCGCCCTGCTTATTAACCTGCCCTTCATGCTCTGGAACTTCCACGCCTGGATGGCCGGTGTGATGGCCCCGGTCGCTGATCCCATGTTCCCCATGGGTGTGGGTCTCATCGCGCTGAGCACAACACATCTGCTCCCCTACCTCCCCGGCCTGGTCTACACCTGTCTGGAGGCGGGCGCCATGCTCGTCATGCTCGCCTGGTACTGGTCGCTCTGCCGCAAGCGCCCGGAGGCCGCGCTGCTGCTCGCTATGCTGCCGCTCTTCCTGGCATGGCGCAGCCTGCCTTCGTACTTCTACTGCATCGCCTTTCCCATCTTCATCTTCCTGGCGGCTCGCCCCTCCACCGGCAAGGCTGCTCTCCGCCCTCTTCCCGCGTTAAAAATGCGCTGGCGAAACAGGGCCGGGCGTGGCCCTGTTTCGCCAGCGCATTTTTAACGTTTCCCTTCTCGACTCTTTTGCTATTTCGTGGTACAATCGTCCTACGCTAAGATATCTTACTCTTAATAAGAGGGAAACCATAAGATCATGCCTGCTAAAAAGGAAATAAGAATTACACTTTCACCGGAAGATGAGGCGCAGGTGCAGCAACTGCTCGCGCAATATCATCAAATTGCGACAAATTTACATGGCAGTCAGACACAGGATGAAGTGGAAACGGCCATTAGCGATATCGATGATCTCACGGAAACGGCGCAGATGGCGCTGCTCAAGGCCCTTGCCCGCGAGACGAACAGCGACGCCGCCGATGTCCTGCAAGCCCTGCACGAACTCAGTCCCAATAAGGCCGTGCGCAAGGAGGCGAAGCGTGGCTTGATCCGCCTGGAAAGCTCAAAGATCTACCCACGCTGGGAGCCGCCTGTTGACCGCACGCTGCTCGTCCAGCTTGTGCGCCAACCACCCCGTTTCTGGAAGGGCTACGTCACGCAGTCGCGAGAAGAGGGCGAAGTCCAGCTTATCCTCACATGGGAGGAAGGCTACGAATACAATGAAGTACGTATGATGAGCTTCCTGCTCGATTTCTGGGAGCAAGGCGTCAAGGATTTCGTCATCGAGAACTTCACCAAACGCAGCTTCGACGAGCACATGCGCGAGCTGCAAACGCGCCTGTCCGATATTACCCTGCTCGATGCTACGCTGGCGGAGGGCCGCCGCCTCATCGAAGACGCGCTTTCCGTCAATAAATGGCGCGGTACCGCGCCCCATAAGGAGTACCGGCATCACCTGCCTACCATCAACCAGTTGATCCTCGAAGCCCCCAACGCGGGCGAGGATCGCGGCGAGACTTTCATCAACCCTTCGCTGGAACCCGACGAGGTTGCAGCCACCTTCACCGGCGCCTGGGGACTGGGCGATTACGCCCTCGACTACGACATGCTGAGCAGTGAGAGCAGGCTGCGCGAGGGTCTGGAGCGCGACGAATGGATTGAGCGACGCCGCAACTGGGTCAACGAGGCCCATCCCACTCGTATCGAACTCAGCCTTGTACGCGAGCGCGAACCCCAGACTGTGCAAAGCTCCGGTCTCTGGGTACCAACGCTCTACAGCAGCCGCTCGACCACGCGCAAAGAGGTCGAGCTGATCTGGTCGCTGGAGGTAGGGGAGACACCGCTGAGCGGCACGCTGCCCGAGATGCCGATGGGAACCATCGTCTACAAAGAGATCGGACGGCACTGGTACTGGACAGTCTTCACCCTCGCGCAGGAAGGCGGGCGCTGGCGCATTCAGAGCATCAGCGACGAGGGAGCCAATGTGCAGGGCCTTTCCATCGAGGAACTCCAGAAGCGCATCGAGGAAGAAAACAAGCATATCGAGGAAGTCAGCAATCGCCCCCAGTCCACCAATCAGGAGGAGGTACAGGCCAACTACGAGGAAGCTGCCCGCAGCATGCTACACAGCATGTTCTATGATGATGCCCTCCTCGTCAAGTTGCCACTCGACCAGACCATCTACGAAGACGCCTTCGACCGCGCTATGACGCTGGGCAACTTCGAGCGCGCCGCCGCCTATCTGGATCGCATTGCGCAGCGCTTCGGCCAGGGACGCGCAGAACACCTGCAACGCCTGGGCATCTTGCAGTCTATGCTCGCGGAGTCGTACCAGCAGCGCGGCCTGCGCGAGCGCAGCGAGCACTTCTTTGAGCTTGCCGAGTCCACGCTCAGCCAGGCGCTGGCTATCAACAATACCGTCATCGGCCACGTGCGTATAGCCGAAATCCTCATCAATCATAACAGTCGACTGGATGAGGCCGAGACGCACCTGAATCAGGCCAGAGAACTCGCCGTCGCTAATGCCAGCACCGACGAACAGGCCATGATTGAGGCGGACCTGGGCAGTTTGTCCATGGTGCGCGACCAACCCGAAATCGCGCTGCGACACTTCCAGCGCGCCGCCGAATTGAATCCCGCCCTGGAGAACGTCTGGTTCAGCATCGGCATGGTGCAGCGCATCCTCAAACGTTTCGAGGAGGCCGAAGCTACCTTCAAACACGCCATGGAGGTTGAGCCGCGCGATTTCCGCACCTACGCTGAGCTTGCCGCCATTTACATGAACCAGCGGCAGTATCCACAGGCTCGCGAAACGCTGGAACAGGGCATCCGCAACATCCCCGCATCGGCCTACCTGCGCGCCTTGCTCGCCTCAGTCTTCCTTGAAAGCGGCGACCGCCGCCATGCACAGGCTATGCTGGAAGAGGCCGAGCGTATCAACCCGCAAGACCCGATGGTTCAGGCTGTGCGTGAGGAAATGGCTAAAAGAAAGAGATAGCCCTACAGCACAATACAGGAAACGATGATTTCGCAGGAACAAAGCATCACGTATTATACCGTCACACTGGGGGAAATGACCCGCGATGGCGATGTACTGGCAGAGATTCACGAGCAGGACGAGACGGGTGAGGAGCACGCGCGCACTTTGCATGTTCCCGCCGGTCTGCCCGGCGAGGTTGTCACCATTGGCGTAGAGAAGCCGCCTGTCCATCGCCCTGGTAAGAAGCGCCGCCACTGGAAGCCACGCCCTCCCCGCGTCTGGATTCAGGAAATCCACGCAGCCTCGCCTCTGCGCATCGCGGCTCCCTGCCCGGTCTTTGGCACCTGCGGAGGTTGCCAGCTTCAGCATATGCGCTACGATGCCCAACTGGCATGGAAACGCGACGTGGTCACACGCCTCTTGCAAGAGATCGGCGGCTTCGACAATGCGCCCGTGCAGCCAACGGAGGCGTGTGACACTCCCTGGCACTACCGCAATCACATGCGCTTCTCCGTGAACCGCAGCGGCCAGCCGGGCCTGACGGCGCGTGGAACGCATCGCGTGTTGCCGCTTGCCTCCTGCCCCATCGCCCACGAGCAGATCAACCGGGCACTCTCCGTGCTCAGCCAGCAGCCAAACGCACGGCCACAGGTGCTGATTCGCTGCGGCGCCAACAGCAAGCAAATGCTCATACAGCCATCCCAGGGCGAGGCCACGCTGCAAAAGCTCGCCGAAGCCGGTCTCGATGTGCGCGCTGAGACGATGGAAGAGCAGTTGTGCGGCGAGACATTCCGCATTCGCCCCAGTTCCTTCTTCCAGACTAATACCGCTCAGGCCGAGAAAATGGCGCATATGGTGCTGGACGGCCTCCTGGACCATCCAGGTCGGTCAGGTCAGCTAGAAAAAGACCGGAAGTCACAGGATTTGACCGTCGTCGATGCCTATTGCGGCGTCGGCACCTTCGCGCTCCTGCTGGCCCGTCACGTCAGCAAAGTCATCGCTATCGAAGAATCCGCCAGCGCTATTCGCGACGCACAGTGGAACCTGCGCGACGCGGCAAACGTAGAGATACTGAAAGGTAAGGTGGAAGATGTGCTGCCAACACTTGGAGCCGGGCTTGATGGGCTGGTTATCGACCCGCCGCGCGCGGGTTGCCAGCAGGTTGTGCTTGACGCGCTGCTCCGGCATCCCGTCGCCCGCGTGGTTTACGTCTCGTGCGACCCCTCGACCCTGGCCCGCGACCTGAACATTCTCTGCCATCCCCACCATCTCAACAGCGCTTCCGGGCAGCCCGTCTACCGCCTGCTCTCGGTGCAGCCGCTCGATATGTTCCCCCAGACGGCTCATATCGAGTGCATCACTACGTTGGAACGCATTAAGCAACCGGATGAAATATAATGGAGCAGATACAGCAGAAGCACAGAGAACAACAAAACGAGAAATTGCCTTTAGTGCTCGCCTCAGCCTCACCCAGACGGCGCGAGCTTATCAGTCTGCTTGGCTTGCCCTACATCACCTGTGTCTCACCCGTCGAGGAAGAGATGCTAGAAGCGCGCTACATCGGGCCTGCTGATGGGCTGGCGCAGTGGCTGGCGGAACAGAAGGCTCTCGCCACCCACACACTGCCTGGCTTCGACGGCCATATCGTTGTCACCGCCGACACCACCGTCATCCTCGATGATAAAATACTCGGCAAACCACGCGATGAGGAAGAGGCTCGTGAAATCCTCGTCGCCCTGCGCGGTCGCAGGCACTACGTCGTCACAGGTGTCGCAGCCAGCAAGGTGGAGAACGACATTCTCAAAGTGCAGAGCGAGCGCGTCGTTACCCCCGTCACCATGCGCAATTATAGCGAGAAAGAGATCGCTGCCTATGTCGCCAGCGGCGAACCGATGGACAAGGCTGGTGCTTATGGCATTCAGAATCTCTCCTTCCACCCCGTTGAGCGCATTGATGGCTGCTATCTCAACGTCGTCGGCCTGCCACTCTGCGCTCTCGTCGATGTGCTGGCCGAATTCAACGTCTATCCCGTCCTCCACCCGCACGAATCTCCCTGCCCCTGGTCGCCGCGATGCAAAGTGTAGAGACGTTCCCCACCGCAACCGTGCGCGGACGGTATGCCCCCAGCCCGACCGGCGATCTCCACCTCGGCAATCTGCGCACAGCCTTGCTGGCCTGGCTTTTTGCCCGCGTCGCGGGCGGCCAGTTCGTGCTGCGCATCGAAGATCTCGACCGGCCCCGCGTGCGCCCTCACTCAACAGAACGCATGATTGCCGACATGCGCTGGCTCGGCCTCGACTGGGATGAAGGCCCCGACGTCGGCGGCCCCTACTCACCCTACACGCAGAGCGAACGCCTCGACATCTACCGGTACCACCTCCAGCGCCTGCTCGACTCCGGTCTCGTCTACCCCTGCTACTGCACTCGCGCCGAAATTGCCCGCGTTGCCAGTGCCCCGCACGGTGACGAAGGGCCACGCTACCCCGGCACCTGCCGTCATCTCACACAGGCACAGCGCCGCCAGCACGAAGCCAATGGCCGCCATCCCTCCTTGCGTTTCCGCGTCGACGATGAGCGCGTCGTCTCCTTCACCGACCTGCTCATCGGCCCCGTACAGCAGCATGTCCAGCAGGCCACAGGTGACTTCATCATCTGCCGCTCCGACGGCATCTTCGCCTATCAGTTCGCCGTCGTCGTCGATGACGCGCTCATGCAACTCAATCAGGTCGTGCGCGGCGCTGACCTGCTCTCGTCCACGCCGCGCCAGATTCTGCTCTACGAAGCCCTCGGCTTTCCCATCCCTACCTTCGCTCACGTTCCCCTCGTCCTTGACGAACAGGGACACCGCTTCTCCAAACGCAGCGAAAGCGCGGGCCTTGCTCCCCTGCGTGCTGCCGCTCTGACCCCAGCGCAGATCGTCGGCCAGCTTGCCGCCTCCTGTGGCATCGCGAAGCCAGATGAGAGCATTACGCTAGCCGAACTGGCCCAGAAGTTTACCCCGCAAGAACTGCATGCTATAATGCGCACAAAGCAAATTGCATAAACCAAACGGCACAGCATAGTGACTGCGCCGCCCTCACTATCGTCTTTCCCTGAGAAAGAACTCAACTGACTGAAACGCGCATTTGTAGTACAGAAGGGATACCCCTCGCGGGCATCCAGGGAATCAGCATCAGGATAGAACTATGTCACCGGATACAAGAATTTTTCTGACAATCATCGATATATTGGTAGCCCTCATTATTGGATTTATCCTACGGCGGCGAGTCGTAGAAGGGCTGAGAAATAGCATACTGGATAAATGGCTTATCCAGACGCTGGGCTTGCTCGTCATTGTTCCTTTGCTCCTGCTCGCCGTGGCTATCACGCCCATTATCTGGGATAATAGCATTCTCTTCACCGCCTGGGACAACTTCAAGAAGCAGTTCAACATCACCAGCGTGAATCAACTGGTCGTAAACATTCTTGGCAGTCTGTTCATCCTGGCAATTGGCATTGGCGTTGCGCGCACCCTCATGCAACTTGCCATCCGTGGTCTGAGTCAACACGTCGATATCAACATTCGCACGTTGATCGGGCGTATCTCCTACGTCATTGTCCTGGCCTTTGCCGTCTTATGCATTCTCTCTATCTGGAACATCTCGATTGGCGTTCCCGTCGCCGCCCTCGGCCTCATCACCGTCGGCCTGACCGTTGCCTTGCAGAACATCCTCAAAGACCTTGTCTCCGGTTTCTACATCCTCGTGGAGCGCCCATTTCACATCGGCGATCTCATCACCGTCACCGACGTTGTGAGTGCTTCAGGGCGCACTGGCCGCGTGGAAGATGTGCAACTGCGCACCACGCGCCTGCGGCTCACCAGCGGCGAGCTGGCGAGCGTTCCCAATAGCCTCATTTTCGGCGGCGTGGTCATCAACAGCAGCTTCTTTCCCGACCGCCGCGCTACGCTCACCGTTACGCTGCCACAGGAGATGTTCGTGAAAGACGAGACGCCGCCGAGAATCAGCGGGGCGCTGCAAGAGATCGAGGCAATCATGCCCAAGCCGGAACCGATCGTCAGGATCAGCAGTGCCAGCGCGGGCAAGATTACGCTGATCGTGCGTTTCTGGGTCGCCAACGGTCATACCGAAACCGACCTGAGCATCGTCTCCGATGCCATCTGCGCCCTGCTCTCCATTCTACCCGGCGCCGACATCACCGTCATCGAACCAAGTGCCACTATTTCATAGTGGGAATTTTGCCGACTCCCAGCTCCTCTTGTTTCTCTGAGGGGACGTTATTCGTTGGAAAAGTATTAGTCAGCAGTGGAGATAGAGGCAGAGATGCAGAGGCGCCGCATAGGTCTCATTGGTGGCACATTCGATCCGGTCCATTATGGACACCTGGTAGTTGCGGAAGAGGTCTACTACGCCCTCGGTCTGGATGAAATAGTTTTCATTCCAGCCGGGGAGCCGCCTCATAAACGCGGGCAGATAGTCACACCGGCTGCTGAACGATTGGCAATGCTCGAACTGGCGATTGCGCCCAATACGCATTTCTCGATCTCCAGGGTTGATCTGGAGCGGCCCGGCCCATCGTATACCGTCGATACCCTGCGACTGCTGCGCGAGCAGTGGGGCGACACGGTGGAACTCTACTTCGTCATCGGCTGGGACAGCCTGGAAGACCTCGCGAGCTGGTATGAGCCGCAAGGCATTCTGCAGCGACTGGACTATCTCGTGGCCGTACATCGCCCCGGTCATCAGGAAATGCCTGGCTACCGCGAGCAGCTAGAGGTACGCCTGCCCGGCATCAAACAGCGACTGCTCACTGTAGCGGTGCCGCAGTTGGATATCTCGGCCTCGGAACTGCGCCTGCGCGTCGCCGAAGGTCGGCCTATCCGCTACCAGACACCGGACTCAGTAGTTGAATATATTCGAGAACACAATCTGTATCACGAGCAAAACTAACATAGAGAGAGAAACGCGCATGTCGACGCCAATGCATTTTGAAATAGGTGATCGGTTGCGCCTGCGCAAACCACATCCCTGCGGCAACTACGATTGGGAAGTCGTCCGCCTGGGAGCGGACATCGGGCTGCGTTGTGAAAAATGCGGACGCCGTGTCCTCCTGCCCCGCGCAGAGGTCGAGCGCCGTGTCAGGCAAGTGCTGCCCCGCGCATCGGGAAGCGCTGCTACTGACGATGACGACGAGGTCTGACCTGCGGACGCAGATCAAAGAAAAGGGAGACGCCGCAAGGCGTGAGGGAAAAAGAGAATGGAAGCACACGCTTCACGTGAGGGTTTTTTGACCCTGCTCAGGAAAAAAGATTTTTTGCGCCTCTGGCTGGCTCAGCTTATTTCCATGACCATCCTCAATGCCTCTAACTACGCGCTGCTCGTGCTCATCGAGGAAGTCACCGGCTCGACCACCCTGGTAGGTCTCGCCATTATCTGCTTCAGCCTGCCGGCGCTGCTGCTGGGCGCGCCTGCGGGCGTCTTTGTCGACCGCATGAACAAGCGGCACGTGCTGTGGATCAGTAACTGCCTGCGTGCCGTCGCCAGCTTCGCCTTCGTCATCTCCCTGCTCATCAACCGGCACCAGCTTGTCCCTATCTATCTGCTCACCTTCCTGATCTCCGGCATCGGCCAGTTCTTTACGCCCGCCGAAGGCTCTACTATTCCCCTGCTCGTCAATGAGGACGAACTGATGCCCGCGCTCTCGCTCTTCAACCTCACCTTTATGCTCTCGCAAGCCCTCGGCTTCATCCTGCTCGCGCCGCTCCTGCTCAGCCTGATTCCGTCCTTTACCCTTTTCGGCACGCTCTTTTACCCGGTAAATATCCTCTACTTCATCATTGCCCTGCTCTACGTCGCCTGTGCCATTCTCACCGCGCTCATCCCCGCCTCGCGTTTTGAACGCACGAGGAAGCGCAGTTTGGAACATATCAAGACACAATCACTCAGCGCTATCAGCACCGTCTGGCAGGAGATGTATCAGGGGTGGAACTTCATTCGCCGCAATCAACGGCTCTTTCTGGCCGTTATCCAGCTCTCCTTCGCCGGTACTCTGATACTGGTCATCGGTGAGCTTGCCAGTCCGATTGTAACGAAGCTGCTGCTCTTCGCTCCCAACGACATGGCCCTGGTTTTCGCGCCCGCCGGGATTGGCCTCGTCCTCGGCTCCATCCTCACACCGCATGTCACCAAACAGATCGGCAAAGGGCGCACCATCCTCAGCGGCTGCATTAGCCTTGCTACCTGTAGCCTTCTACTGCCGCTCGTAACGCTGTGCGCGCACAAACTGCTCCCGCAGGGCTGGAAGCCAGACCCACTCTCCAACATCCCCCTGCTGCTTACCGTCGCGCTCATCATGTTTATCGCCGGTATCGCTATCGACTTCATCAACGTCCCGGCCCAGACTGCTGTGCAGGAGCAGACGCCCGACTGGATCAAGGGCCGCGTCCTGGCCCTGCAACTCACACTCTACAACGCCGGTTCCATCCCCGTCATTCTCTTCATCGGGGCCATCGCCGACCTCTTCGGCATGAATAACGTCCTCTACCTCATGACCGCGAGCGTCACCGCCTTTGGCCTCCTGAGCCTGTTTTACGAACGCAAATGCAAACAAAGCGGCTTCTTCGAAGAGAAAACCGAAATCCAGATCGAACTGGATGAAATCGCACCATAGCATGCCAGAAAAATCACCGATTGACGTGGGCCTGAAGAATGTCTACAATTATCTCTGAGAACAGAAAAACGCAATGCCAGGTATATACAGAAAAGGAATCGCATGGACCCAACGCTGAAAGCCGAAATCGCGCCATATGAACCCTGGCTCATTATCGCGGGTGTCATCGTCCTTTTCATTCTCCTGCGCCTCACCCGCAAGCGCCTGCGCCAGCACATCGACCAGATTGGCTATTCGCTACTGGGGGAGCGGGGCCTGCTTATCTGGTTCTGGTTCAACGCTCCCGGCGTCATTCTGCACGAACTGAGCCACGCCTTCGTCGTTCTGCTGCTGCGCCCTTTCGGCTTCCGCATCACCAGCATCGCTCTCTTCCGCATTCGCCCGATGGAGCAGCGCTTGCCCAACGGGCGCGTCGTCAAAAATAGCGGCAAACAATCGCTGCAACTGGGCGAGGTGCAGTATGTGCGCCCGCAGGGAAAGCTCATGAGCAATATCGGCGACGGTCTGAGCGCCATCGCCCCCCTGTTCGGCGGCATCGCCATGTTCATCTTCCTCTACTGGGTCGCCACCGGCTACAATCTCTGGGAGTACAATCCCCTGCTCGCCAACTATCACCTCTTCCGTCCTGGCTGGCCCTGGTGGACGCTGCTCTTCGCTCCCTACCTCATCCTGACCGTCACCTCCGAACTCTGGCCCAGCAGCCAGGACTGGAGAGGTGCGCGCTGGCTCGTCACCGCTCTGCTCCTTATAGCCCTCCTCGTCCTCGGCCTGCTCTGGTACGCCAGAGTGCTCGTCTTCAACACAGCCCTGCTCTACACCATCTCCGGCATCGCCGCCCACGTTGACTTCGCCCTCCTCATCCTCCTCGCCCTCGACCTGGTACTCCTTTTGCTCTCCTACGGGCTACTGCAACTGGTACGAAGATAGCAGATTCTGCCCGAAAATCCCTTGTAGAAGCAATCGCGCTATGTTATGACCTTGTAAAATTTTTGTAGGACAGCCTTTTCCGCTCTCGTCAACGCCTTCTTCATCTCGGTTGCGCGCTCATCCCAGGCACGAATATTGGTCAGCAACAAACAGGAGATAGGCAGACTGAGAAATTGCAGAAGAAGCCCAACCGACAGAGCGAGCATTACCAGTCGAACCTATCAATCAAAAACGCCCGGCTGTAGTGCAGCAGGATCGGGCTGCCGTGCGGGCAGACTGCCGGGGCCGAGGTGCTGGCAAGGGCGTAAATTAGCGAGCGCTGCTCGTCTGGCCCCAGTTCTCGTCCGCGCCGCATGGCTGATCGGCAGGCAAGGCCGATGAGCAGGTGTTCTTCCCAGTCGCTGCTGTCTTCTGCCGCGATCTGCGCCAGCTCTTGCAGGTGTCCTACCAGTTGTTCAATTCCGGCTCCCGGCCAGGATGGTACGGAGCGTATCAGGAAGCTGCGGCCACCGAAACGCTCGCATTCCAGGCCCAGGCCGCGCAGCATGGGCAGACGCTGCTCGAAGAGAGCGGCCTCGTGCCGCTTGAGTTCGAGGACTACCGGCTCCAGCAGCAGATTGGCGTCGCTCAACTCCTCTGGCTCTTCCATTTGCTGTTCTCGCGCTTGAGCGCCAATGTAGTTACTGCGCAGGTGTTCGTAGATCACGCGCTCGTGCGCGCGGTGCTGGTCGATCAGGTAAAGGCTGCCATCGGGTGCTTCGGCGAGAATGACCGCCTGCTGCAACTGAGCCAGGGGACGCAGGCTGTTGAGTATCTCCACCGTCCCTGGTAACGCCGACCCGGCTTTGTAACCTTCCGCCGATTCCGCCACATGCAGGCCGCGACGGCGCGGGCCGGGCAGATGCCGCTGGTAGACCAGTTCAGGGCCGGGAAATTGTGCCGATTCTGGCAGCACCGGGCTGCGTTCCAGCACAGAGCGCACGGCTCGCGTCAGCATCCCCACCACCTCGGCCTCGTGCTGCAAACGCACCTCCGTCTTCGTTGGATGCACGTTCACATCCACCTCTTCGGACGGCAATTGCAGGTGAAACACCAGCAGTGGATGCCTCCCTTTTGGCAGCAGGCCGCGATAGCCAGCCTCCAGCGCCTCTTGCAAGACTCGCGACTGCACCCAGCGCTCGTTCACAAACAGCATCATGTGCAGTCGATTGTGCTGTGCCAGCGCCCGGTTGCCCACGTATCCATGTAGCGTGTAACCCTCACCCGTCTCGATATTCACCGCGTTGAGCATCTCTGCCAGCGGCAAGTGATATAGTTCCGCCAGCGATGTGGCGACATCGCCTGTGCCGCTCGTCTGCAACACCGGATTCTCCTCTATCGTCAGGTTGAAACGAACGCCTGGATAGCCAACGGCGTAGCGCCGCAGCAACTGTATAATATGTCCATTCTCAGTCCGCGCCCCGCGCATAAACTTCAGGCGCGCCGGAACGTTATAAAACAGGTCGCGTACCGTGACCGTTGTGCCATGCAATCGCGCCCGCTTGCCGCGCTCCACGACCTCGCCGCCGCGCAGCATCAGCAGCGCCGCAGGATGCTCCTCGCCCGCCATTTCCGTCTCAATGGCACGGCTCAGCAGCGTCAACTCCGCGACGGCGGCAATACTTGCCAGCGCCTCTCCGCGAAAACCCAGCGTGTGCAGGCGGTACAGGTCTTCAACCGTATTGATCTTGCTCGTGGCATGGCGGGCGCATGCCCGCCCCAACTCATCTTCGAGCATGCCGATGCCATCGTCGGTGACGCGTATCAGGCGCAGGCCGCCACCGCGTATCTCCACGCGCACGTCTCGCGCACCAGCGTCCAGCGCGTTCTCCACCAGTTCCTTCACCACCGAGACAGGCCGCTCGATCACTTCACCCGCCGCGATGCGCTCCGCCACCTCCTGCGGCAGCACGAGAATTGGCTTGCGCATCTGTAAAGCTGTATTGTTCTGTTCGAGGTTATACATCTGGCTCATGTCGATTTCTTGTGTCGTTTCTTCTGTTGTATCAAGAATAAGAGGTTCAGCGCGTCGAGCGGCGTGATGGCGCAGATATCCACCGCGTCCAGATCGGGTTCCTGCCCCTGCGCGCTCGCTTTCTCAAGGCTCTCAGCCACCGCCTGCGCTGCCTCGCTCTGCCATGCATAGCGCCAGCGCCCTTCCGGCGCCTCCGCTACCTTCAGCCCGTTTCCATTGCCGTTGACCGTATACAGTTGTAACGCCTCCTGCGGCACTGCATGCCCATTCCGAGATACCATCATACCGTGCCTGTTTTGAACCGGCAGCGCATCTTTGCCTGCTTCCAGTTGCTTCAGCACCTCTTCCGCGCGACGCACGATGCTCTGCGGCATGCCCGCCAGCCTTGCCACATGCACGCCGTAGCTGCGCCCGATGCAGCCCGGCACCACGCGGTGCAGGAAGATAATCTCCCCCTGCTCGTCATCGCTGATCGCCATTGTATAGACGCGGAGATGCGGCAGTTCATCGGCCATCGAGGCCAGTTCGTGATAGTGGGTGGCAAAAAGCGTGCGCGCTGCCGTCTGCTCGTGCAGGTGCTCTACCACCGCCCGCGCAATCGCCAGCCCATCATATGTGCTCGTCCCTCTGCCGATCTCATCAAGGATAATCAGGCTGTTGCGCGTGGCGTGATGCAGGATGCTGGCCGTCTCCTCCATCTCCACCATGAAGGTACTTTTGCCCGTCGCGATATCATCTTCGGCTCCCACGCGGGTAAAGATGCGATCAACCAGCCCGATACGCGCTTTGCGAGCAGGGACAAAGCTGCCGATCTGCGCCATGAGCGCAATCAACGCCACCTGCCGTAGATACGTCGACTTCCCTGCCATATTCGGCCCCGTCAGCAGCAGGATGCGCGCCCCCTCATCGGCCTCCATCACAGTATCGTTGGGAATAAACACATCACCGTCCAGCGCGAATTCGACGACAGGGTGCCGCCCGCCCATGATCTCAAGCCCGCGTCCCACTTCCAGTACAGGCCGCACATAGCCCTGGTGCGCCGCCACTTCCGCGAGGCTCAGCAGCACATCCACCCGCGCCACCACCTCAGCCGTCTTCATCAATTGGGGATAATAGACGCTCAACTGGCGCAGCACGTCGGCATAGATGCTGCGCTCCATCTCATCGATGCGTTCCTCCGCGCTCAGGATACGCGCCTCGTGCTCCTTCAGTTCCGGTGTGATGTAGCGCTCCGCGTTCACCAGCGTCTGCTTGCGCATGTAATCGTCCGGCACGAGGTTAGTATGGGCATTCGTCACCTCAATATAGTAGCCAAAGACTTTGTTGAAGCCGATTTTCAGCTTCTTGATGCCCGTGCGCTCGCGTTCGCGCGGCTCCAGCGAGGCAATCCAGCGCCGCGATTCCCGAATCGAGGCGATCAGTTCATCCAGTTCGCTGTGAAAACCCGCCCGAATAAGTTTCCCGTGATCTTCCTCATCGCTCTCCTCATCCCGGTCAACCAGCGCCCGGTCAATCAGGTCAATCACCTCCGGACAAAGCTCAAGCTCGTCAGCCAGCGCGCTTAGCAGGCCAGCAGCGCAGCCACGCAGCAGGTCTCGTAACTGTGGGATCAGGCCCAGGTATGCTCTCAGGCCCAGCACTTCGCGCAACACCGCTGTTCCTTGCCGCACCCGTCCAGCCGTGCGTTCCAGGTCGCCCATCCCTTGCAGACACATCGTGAAGCGGCTGCGTAGCGCCGGACTCTCATACAATTCCTCCACGCTCTGCAAGCGCGCCTCCAACTGGTTCAAATCGAGCAAGGGCTGTGTGATCGTCCGCCGTAACAGACGCGCCCCCATCGGTGTGATTGTCCTGTCCAGAACGCCGAGCAGGCTTCCCTGCACCGAACCACTGCGCGCCCCCTGCAACAGATCCAGATTATGCTGCGTGTGAGCATCCAGCAGCATGTAGCTGGTCGTGCTGTACGAACGCAAACCGGTCAGCAGGGTCAGCAACGAGGTATTCATCTTCTCTAAATAGGCAAGAATCGCGCCCGCCGCCGCGATCGCCTGCGGCACGTGCGCGCATCCATACGCTTCCAGCGATTGCACGCCGAACTGCTTGCACAATCTCGCCCGCGCCGCCTCCGGCTCAAAGAAATAGGCAGGACAAGACGTTAGCGTCATCGTACTCGAAGGAAACTGGCAGATATCGGTTCCGCTCCCTTCTATAAGAAGACACTCAGCCGGGTCAAGGCGTTGCAGTTCCGCCTCCAGCGCCGTGGGCAGCTCTGAGAGCGCGAACCATGTCACCATAAATTCGCCTGTGCTTACATCGACCGCTGCCAACCCTGTCTGTGTGCGTCCCGGTACAATCGCTACCAGATAATTATTTTGCCTTACTGGCAGCAGGTTCGGCTCCGACAGTGTCCCAGCCGTGAGAATGCGCGTCACCGCCCGGTCAACGACACCATGACCGGCTTCTCCCACCTGATCGCAGATCGCTACTTTGTAGCCGCGATGCACCAGCTTCCCTACATAATTTTCCAGCGCGTGCAGCGGGATGCCGGCCAGTGGTACGCGCTCATCCCCATACAGGCGGCTCGTCAGCACAATCTGTAGCTCGCGGGCCGCGATCTCCGCGTCTTTATCAAACGTCTCGTAGAAATCCCCAACCTGATACAGCAAAACAGCATCAGGGTACTGGCTCTTAATCTTCAGATATTGTCTGCGGGCCGGTGTCGACATGAGCCTCTCTACCTACCTACCTTGTCAATTCCAGACATTTGCTCAAAGTGAACGCCTGTACTATATCATATTCTGACAGACCTGACAAAAAACGGCATCCCCCTTGCATACGCAGCAAGTATATTCCTCCCTGCCCATTTATGCAATAAGAAGCATGACGTTTTCGATTGACATTACCACAGCAGTACATTATGCTAGACGAGAGCAGTTTTGTTTCTTTCTGACAGAAACAATTGGAAGACGAAAGCGAGAGAGAAGAGAATGGGCGAACCACGCAGTCCAATGGATATCAAACCAGGCAACTACCGGGGACGAGCGTTCACATCCGATCTGACAGGGCAGGAGTTCTGGCTGGTTATCGACAAGGGCTTTCAGCCGATGGGCATGGTGCTGGGCAACAGCATCTACTCAATGGGTGCCATGCGCAACTGGCTGGCAGGCATCAAGGGCAATTTCCAGGGTGAACTGAGAGAATACACACAGCTCATGTACCAGGCCCGAGAACTGGCACTCAGCCGCATGCAGTACGAGGCCGACCAACTCGGTGCGGATGGAGTTATCGGGGTCGACATCAAGGTGGAATACCTGCACAACGGCGAGTGGATGGAAGTTACAGCCATCGGCACAGCCGTGCGCTGGGTCGGCAGCGGTCCCAATATGCCTCCCACTGGACAGGGCAGGGTCACCATCCCGGCAGGCTAGCATTTCGTATGCGACACGCTGATAACATCGATCGTAACCTGCCGGTGCGCGATCAATCGGCACTTACGGAAATTTATTAAAAACTCATTGACACGCTGGCATGCGTCTCCTACAATGAGGCAAATATGTAAGATGAGTTTAGGGGACAGGCATGGCAGATTTGATGGGGAAAATCGGCGATTATCACCTGCTGCAACTGCTCTGGCAGGGGCAACTTGCTAGCGTCTACCTCGGCGAGCACCGGCAGTACGGCTCGCGAGCGGCTATCAAGATACTGCATTCCGCGCTGGCTGACGAGGAGGCAGAGAAGTTCCTGGCGCAGGCACAGATCACCGCTAATCTCGATCACCCCCATATCGTGCGCTTGCTGGACTATGGCATCGAAAACGCTATCCCTTATCTCGTCATGCAATATGTCCCTAACGGTTCGCTGCGCCAGCTTCACCCCAGAGGCTCACAGTTGCCGCTCCCCACTGTCGTTTCCTACGTCAGGCAGGTCGCTTCTGCGCTGCAATACATTCACGATCAGGGACTCATTCACTGCGATGTGAAGCCGCACAATATGCTGCTCAACTCGCGCCACGAGGTCATGCTCAGCGATTTTGGTATCGCCGTCGTCTCTCAAAAAGGTGGCTACCGGCGCATAAGCGTCTCTGACTTCGAGGGCACTGTCCCCTATGCTGCTCCTGAGCAGATACGCGGCAGGCCCCGCGTCGCCAGCGACCAGTACGCCCTCGGCGTCGTCGCCTACGAATGGATCACCGGCAACTGGCCCTTCAGCGGCTCCGTCGACGAGATCGCCAGCCAGCACGTGCTTAACCCGCCGCCCCCGCCGCGCGAGAAACTTCCCACCGTCGCACCCGCCGTAGAACAGGTTATCCTGAAGGCGCTGGAAAAAGACCCCGCGCAGCGTTTTGAAAGCGTGCATGCTTTCGCCATCGCCCTGGAACGCGCCAGCCGACTGGAAGCGCCTCAGAACAGCGTCATACCAGGCTCCCCCCTACCCTTCACACTGCCATCAAAACGCGCATTATCTTCTACTTCACCCGCGCCATCGCTCACTTATCGCGGCCATAGCGACCATGTCTACGCGCTCGTATGGTCTCCCAATTCGCTTAACGGCCCATATATCGCTTCCAGTGGACTCGATGAAACCATTCAGCTCTGGCACGCATACACGGGGCAAACGCTCGTCACGCACCACACCAACGCTTTGAAGGGACAGGCGCTGGCATGGTCCCCGGACGGAAAATACATCACTTCCACCGCCGGTCTTCTCTGTGAAACCATACAGACGTGGCAAATTTCCACCGGCCAGAACACCGCCGCATATCCTCCCTGCAACGGTCACTCGGAACCCATCAACGCGCTTGTGTGGTCGCCCGATGGCAGCAAGGTCGCCTCCGCCAGCGACGATGGCACCGCCCAGGTCTGGGAGGTACGCAGCGGGCGCTCCATCCTCAGCTATCGCACCCATGCAATGGGCGTCAAGGCTGTGGCGTGGTCGCCCAATGGCAGCTATCTCGCTTCAGCCGGTGAGGACAAAACGGTGCATATCTGGAATGCCACAACGGGCCGCAACCTGCTCATCTACTACGGCCATCGCGATAAAGTCAACGCCGTCGCCTTCTCGCCAGATGGCAGCAAGGTCGCCTCCGCCAGCGATGATGGCACCGTACAGGTCTGGGATGCTAGCAGTGGACGCAAAATCCTCAGCTACTCCGGCCATAACAGCTTCGTCACGGTACTCGCCTGGTCGCCCGATGGCGGCAAAATCGCTTCCGGTGGCCTCGATGACACGGTACAGATCTGGGATGCCTCCAACGGTACATCCTTGCTCACCTACACCGGTCATACCGACTGGATCAGCACGCTGGCATGGTCGCCCAATGGCTCCCACATCGCCTCTGGTTCCTGGGACAAAACGGTGCAGGTATGGAAAGCAAAATAATGGCCTGGGCTCCTCTACAGCATACGATCTATCGCCTCTTTCGCCTCCCGCAATCCCGCTCCTGTCCTCTCGCGATACAGCTTAATCGCCTCTATCTTTCTGCCCGCCAGCAGCAACTGTTGTAACTCTGCCGCAAACGACGCAGCGGCACCCTCATCCAGATCAGCCACACCATCAGCAGCATCCATAAACGATTGTACGGCCATCGCTGCCTGCGGCCCCATAACCAGTTCTCGCTCCATCTGCTCCACCGCAGCTACCGCCTCCCGCAATCCCGCTCCTGTCAGCTCCCGATAGCGCTTGATGGCTGCAATCTTCTGCTTCCTCGCCAGCAATTGCACAATCTCATCCTGATTTACGCCTCGCATATCCAATTTCTCCAATTCCTCCGACGAGCGCATCGGATTGTCTCTCCGGCTGTGCGCCCCAATCAAATAGCCCAGGAGAAAGACCACAATAATAACAACCAGCAAAATCACCAGTACAATAGCATTCATCTGCTCTATCCTTTACTGTAATACTGGCACATAGCTCTACAATAATATCATACGAAAGGATTACTCCGCAATGCATCTGACCAGGACATGTCATTCTTCGCTACTGAAGGAGAGATTGATAGCTTCTGCCAGACACTGGAAACGATGATATAATCTTATGAGTTGCTATTGGGAACATTCTCCCATATGGCATTCTGAGCGCCGCGATGCATCTCAGCCTATCATCGCCTACGCGGCTCACGTGAGATGCATCGCGGCGCTCAGAATGCCATGCAAGATGTTTTCATGACTATATAAAGGACAGGTATGCAAAAGCTCTACTTTGAAGATTTTCACGTGGGGGATAGCTTCGATCTCGGCAGCATCTCGGTAACGCAGGAGGAGATCATCGACTTTGCCAGGCAATTCGACCCACAGGTCTTTCACATCGACCCCGAACAGGCGAAACATTCCTTCTTCGGCGAGCTGGTCGCCAGCGGCTGGCATACGGGGGCGCTGCTCATGCGCCTGCTGGTCGCTGGATTGTTCCACAAGGTGGACAGCATGGGTTCGCCCGGCGTTGACGAGCTTCGTTTCCTTAAAGCCGTCCGCCCTGGCGATAGCCTCTCTGGCTGCTTCACCGTTATCGAGACCAGGCCCTCTAAAAGCCGCCCCTATCTCGGCATCATCCGTGCGCGGAGCACGCTGCACAACCAGCACGGCGAACAGGTACTGAGCATGGTCAGCACACACTTCTTCGGATGCCGACCAGCAGAGCATACGAACAGGGAGAGCTATTGATGCTGGCGCAGCAATAGGCTCTCCCTCTGAAAAACGATTTCTCTACACACTCAAGCTTTCAGATTGGGATCGACGTACTCCGGGTAAGAGGGCCTGTAGCGATTCTCCACCAGCGTATCCGCCGCATCTGGCGTTGTCGCTCTGTTCGCCAGGTTCTTCAGCCCACGCTCCACGGGCGACTCCGGCCCCATCGCCTGCCGCACAATCTGGTTGAGTTGCTCGTTGCTGCTAAGCTGGCCGCCCAATTCTTGCAGCCGCTCGCCCAGCATTTGCCGCATCTGCTGCCCCGGCATCGGAGCCAGCAGCATGCCGATTCCAACACCGATCAAAGCACCGGTAAGAAACTTGTTCATCTCCCACTCCTTTCCGCTGTACTGCTACTCTAGCTTCCGCACAATACAGCGCGACAATACTCCTCAAAAAGGTCAACCAAAAACTACACGGGAAGCTGGCAATAGTAGTTTCAATAGCATCAGCTTCTCAACCCTGACAGAAAAAGGGCGGCAAGGCAACAGCCAATGAGCCAGTATGCGCCTGAGCCATTATCACAGAGACCTACCACCTTCATGATATAATGTTCGATAGTAACTTCACGAGGAAAGATATAGCAAAGGAAGGAGCGAGCATACGATGCGGCTACAGGGAAAGAAAGTCGGCGTTTTTGTGGCGCAGGAAGTGGAAGACCTGGAATTCTGGGTACCTGTTATGCGCCTGAGCGAAGAGGGCGCGCATGTTGTCATTATTGGCCTCAATACACAGACAGTACGGGGCAAGCACGGGTTGGAGATGACGCCCGATGTTGCCATTGAGGAAGCGCCGAAGGCCGAGGAACTGGATGGCCTTGTCATTCCTGGCGGCTGGGCGCCCGATAAATTGCGGCGCAACCAGGCCGTTTTGCAACTCGTGCGTGATATAAACGAGCAGGGCAAGATCATCGGCACCATCTGTCATGGCGGCTGGGTTCCCATTTCGGCTGGCATCATGCGCGGCCACAAAGCCACCGGTTCGACCGGCATCAAGGATGATATCATCAACGCGGGCGGCATCTGGGTTGACGAACCGGCCTTCCGCGAGGGCAACCTTGTCTGGGGGCGCGTCGTGGAAGATATTCCCGCGTTTTGCCGGGAACTGGTTGCAGCCCTGGCTGAATAGGAGATAATAAATATACAAGGGGGATGGGAGCGTATGAGCAGATTTTTAGAGGCCCTGGCACAGCGCGTCTTGATTTACGACGGCGCGATGGGGACAAATATACAACGCTATCAATTGACGGCGGAGGATTATGGCGGCCAGGCCACGGAGGGCTGCAACGAATACCTGGTGCTGACAAAGCCAGCCGTCATCGAGGAGATTCACGCTGGTTTTCTTGAGGTCGGCTGCGATGTGCTGGAAACGGACACGTTTACCGGCAGTCGCCTCAAGCTGGATGAGTATGGCCTCGGCCACCTGACGCACGAGATCAATCTGAGCGCCGCTCGCCTCGCACGGCGTGTGGCCGATCGCTATAGCACACCTGAGCAGCCGCGCTTTGTCGCTGGTTCCATTGGTCCCACCGGTATGCTCCCATCCTCGGATGACCCATTGCTCAGCAATATCAGCTATCAACAACTGGTCGAGGTCTTTCGCGAGCAGGCGGTTGCGCTGCTGGAAGGCGGCGTCGATGTCCTGCTGACGGAGACCAATCAGGATATGCTGGAAGTGCGCGCTATCATTACCGGCATGCGCAAGGCCATGCAGCAGGTCGGGCGCGGCGTCCCCATTCAGGCTCAGGTCTCGCTCGATACCGGCGGGCGCATGCTGCTCGGCACCGATATCGCCGCCGTGATGACCACGCTCGCCAACCTGCGTGTCGACATCATCGGCCTCAACTGCTCGACAGGGCCGGATTATATGCGCGAGCCGGTGCGTTTCCTTTCGGAAAACTGCCCGCTGCCCATCTCCACCATTCCCAACGCGGGCATTCCGCTCAATGTCAACGGACAGGCCGTTTACCCGACGGAGCCGGAGACGATGGCGGCTGCCCTGCGCGAATTCATCACCGAGTTCGGTGTCAACATCGTCGGCGGCTGCTGCGGCAACAGCCACGAGCACCTGCGCGCCATCGTCCGCGCCTGTCGCAACGCTCGCCGCCGGACGCGCCCCATCGCCGACCACAACATCATAGGAAAAAATTTCACGAAAATCTCCATTCCCCTCGTCTCAAGCGGCATTCGTGCCACCACATTGCAGCAGGACCCGCCGCCTTTGCTGGTCGGCGAGCGCGTCAACGCGCAGGGAAGTCGCAAGGCGAAACAGGCACTGCTCAACGATGATTATGATACCCTGCTCGGCATTGCCCGCGAGCAGGTCGAGGGCGGCGCGCACGTGCTGGATGTGCAAACGGCGCTGACCGAGCGTACCGACGAGGCCGAGCAGATGGCAAAGACCATTAAAAAGCTCTCCATGGGCATCGAAGCGCCCCTTATGATCGACACCACCGAGGCCAATGTCATCAAGGCCGCGCTGGAAGCCTACCCCGGTCGCGCCATCATCAACTCCATCAACATGGAGACAGGACGCGCGAAGATTGACAGCGTGCTGCCAATGGCGCTGGAGCATGGAGCCGCCGTCGTTGCCCTGACTATCGACGAGGTGGGCATGGGCAAGACGGAAGAGCGCAAGGTCGAGATCGCCCACAAAATTTATGAGATTTGCGTTAACGAGTATGGGCTGGCCCCCGACGCGCTCATCTTCGATCCGCTCACCTTCCCCATCACGACCGGGCAGGAAGAACTGCAAACGGCGGCCATCGAGACGCTCAACGCCCTTACGCGCATCAAAAATGAACTGCGCGGTGTGCTGACCATCCTGGGCGTCAGCAATGTCTCCTTTGGCCTGCAGCCGCATGCTCGTGCCGTGCTCAACAGCGTCTTTCTCTACCACGCCGTCAAAGCCGGGCTTGATCTCGCCATCGTCAATCCAACGCATATCACACCCTATGCCGAGATCGATGCCGAGCAGCGCCAGCTTGCCGAAGACCTGATCTACAACCGGCCCGACGCCTTGCCGCGCTACATCGCCTACTTCGAGGCTCACGCGCCTCAGAAAGAGAGCGAGAGCGCTAAGGCCGACCCGACTGAGGGCATGACCAGCGACGAAAATATCCACTGGCATATCCTGCACCGGCGCAAAGAAGGCATCGAACTGCTCATCGATCAGGCTATCACACAGCGTGCTGAGGAGCAGGGCATTCCCACGAGCGAGTCCGCTGTGCAGGTGCTCAACACTGTGCTGCTGCCCGCCATGAAGGACGTGGGCGACCGCTTCGGCGCGGGCGAACTCATCCTGCCCTTCGTGCTGCAATCTGCCGAAGTGATGAAACGCGCCGTGGCCCACCTGGAACAATACCTGGAAAAGAAGGAAGGCTATACGAAAGGCAAGGTGGTGCTGGCAACCGTCTTTGGCGACGTGCATGACATCGGCAAAAACCTGGTCAACACCATCCTGAGCAACAACGGCTATACTGTCTACGACCTCGGCAAACAGGTGCCGCTCAATACTATAATCGACAAGGCCATCGAAGTCGAGGCCGACGCTATCGGCCTCTCGGCCCTGCTGGTCAGCACATCGAAGCAGATGCCGCTCTGTGTCAAAGAGCTGCACAAGCGCGGCCTCAGCTTCCCCGTCATCGTCGGCGGCGCGGCTATCAATCGCTCTTATGGGCGGCGCATCCTCTTCGTCGACGAGCAAACGACGGACGCGACGCCCATTCCCTACGCACATGGCGTCTTCTATGCCCGTGACGCCTTTGAGGGTCTGGAAATCGTCGACAAATTGACCAATGGCCCTGAAGAGCGCGCCGCTCTGGTGCGGCGCACTATCAACGAGGCCCTGCGCGAGCGGCGGAAGAAAACTGCAACGGGCGCAGCCGACGATGCCGCCGTTACAACAGAGCAGGCAGTACCTTCGGCCAGCATTCAACCGCTCGCGGATCTTCCGCAGCCACCGTTCTGGGGACCGCGTGTGCTGGAACGCATCGGCCTCGAGGATGTCGCCACCTGCATGGACCTCAACACCCTCTTCCGCCTGCACTGGGGCGGCAAGGCGCACGGCGAGGATTTCAACCGTCTGCTGGAGCAGGAATTTCGCCCGCGTCTGGAACGCATGTTGCTCCAGGCGCGACAGCAGCGATATCTGCAACCAAAGGTCGTCTACGGCTACTTCCCCTGCCAGTCTCGCGGCAACGAACTGATCGTCTACGACCCCGGCGACCCTCGGGCCAGGCGCGAGGTGACGCGCTTCCAGTTCCCGCGCCAGCACGAGCGCGAGCGGCTCTGCCTCGCCGACTACTTCGCCTCCGTCGACAGCGGCACGCTCGATGTCGTCGCTTTCCAACTGGTAACAATGGGCAAAACAGCCAGCGAAGCCGTACAGCGCCTGCAAGACGAGGGCAACTACGCCGAGGCCTACTTTCTGCACGGTCTCTCTGTGGAAATGGCCGAGGGTCTGGCCGAATATACCAATCGCCTGATACGCCAGGAGCTTGGTCTGAACGAGCGGCGCGGACGTCGCTACAGTTGGGGCTATCCGGCCATCCCCGACCTGGAAGATCACACCAAACTCTTCCAGCTACTCCCCGCGCGCGACACCATCGGCGTTGACCTTACCGCGTTCTACCAGCTCGTGCCAGAGCAGTCCACCGCCGCCATCGTCGTCCACCACCCGCAAGCTGTCTACTTCGCGGTGCGCACACAGCAGGAGATGGTGAAAATGGGATAAAAATGGGGAGAAGCCCGTCTAATGACAACCGGCTTCTCTCCTGCCTTTCTTCCCATCCCCATCTCCGTCATCCTGACCGTCCCTTCCCTGATCCTGGTCATCACCATTCTTGTCGCTGCTATCCCCATCACCACTGTTGTCGTCATCATCGTCATCCTCATCATGAGGCCCTGGTCCATCACTACCTGACACTTGCTTGCCGCTATCTTCCTGCCCAGGTGCATCATCTCCTGAAGGGTCATCATCATCTGGAGTGGGAATCTCTTCCTCTTCATCTAGAAACTTGTAGCCAATACGTCGTGTCATAGCTGCTCCTCCTTTACCCGCGTTCTTCTGCCGCCTTTGCGTACCAACGTAAGCCAGGAATGCCCAATATGAGTTTGTTGTTAATTCCCATTGGGGTCAATTGTGTATAAACGTAACTACACGAAATTATCTTCATTTGCAATATATAAGACGAATAAATTAACGAATGTCAAAATGTTTTTATTGTCATAACCTGCATTGGTAATATGGTGATGCTTGTATCATTCACGCTACAGAGACGATCAAAAAGAAAGAACGATAAGAGGTAGAGAGACATGGCGGGTCAGAAGGGGGAAAATCACCGGCAAAAAGCTATACGTGCAGCGTAGAATGTGATATACTATCGGAAAATGACAAATGACCGGCGCAGCGGGCCAGTTATGTTTTGGAGTCTATGGTGAAATCTGTAGAGTTTTCTGCACAATATACGAAGCACTATTGCACCTGTCCCGGCGTTCACAGAGGAACAAGAGAAACGAGAGAAACCACCGGTAGCTCAGCCCTCTGTGAACGTAAATGGAACTGCGTGCCTGTTTCTGTGCATTTCCTGTAATTAATGGAATGCTCCAGCATGTCCCCAGCCTGAGCTACTACCTCTTCCCAAAACCCGTTTTTTCATCTTTGCGTGTCTTTGACAAACTGACTTGCGCAACGCAACAAGAGGAGAATGCTCATGACTACACATACACACGAAGATACACATAAACCTGTTTACCTGTATAATACTTTGACCAGAAGCAAGGGGCAGTTTGAGCCGCTCAACCCGCCCCGCGTGGGCATCTACTCGTGCGGACCCACTGTCTACAAAGATATCCACGTCGGCAACTTGCGCACCTTCGTCATGACCGACCTGCTGCGCCGCATGCTCGAATACAACGGCTACGATGTCTTCCTGGTGCGCAACATCACCGATGTCGGCCACCTGCAAAACGACACGGAGGAGCGTGGCGAGGATAAACTGGAGTACGAGGCTCGCGTCACAGGCCGCTCGGCCTACGATATTGCCGCCCACTACACGCGGCAGTACTTTGAAGACGCCGCCGAGTTGAATATCCTGCCGCCGCACCTCAGCCCGAAGGCCACCGATCACATCGTGGAGATGCAGCAGATGACGGAGCAACTGCTGGAAAAGCAGCTTGCCTACGTCACTCCTGAAGGCAACGTCTACTACGATGTCAGCCGTTTCCCGGACTACGGCGAGCTTTCCGGCAATACCGTCGAGAAACTCCGTGCCGGAGCCAGTGGCCGTGTGCAGGAAGAGGTCGCCGAGGATAAGGAGGCTCCGGAAGATTTCGCTTTGTGGAAACGTGGCGAAGAGACGCGGCAGATGAACTGGGAAAGCCCGTGGGGCGTTGGCTTCCCCGGCTGGCACATCGAATGCTCCGCTATGGCAACGAAATACCTGGGCGAGCAGTTCGACATCCATACCGGTGGTGTTGACCTGATCTTCCCGCACCACGAGGATGAGATTGCGCAGAGCCAGGGTGTTTCGGGCAAGGAGCCGGTGCAGTTCTGGGTTCACGGGGAATTTCTCATCTTCGGCAAGACCGATGCCATCAAGATGTCGCGTTCAAAAGGGAACGTCGTACTGCTGCGCGATATCAAGGCACAGGGCATCGAGCCGCCTGCCTTCCGCTACCTGTTGCTGACCGCGCACTATCGCTCGAAGCTGCACTTCAGCGACGAGTCGATCATGGCAGCGCAGAATGCGTTGAACAACCTGCGCGCCGACCTGGCGGAACTGCCCGTCGAGCCGGGCATTGAGCAGCAACCCTGGTCGGAAGAGGCGCTGCATGTGCGCGAAGCCTTCCACACGGCTATCAACGATGACCTGGATATGCCGACCGCGCTCAGCATCACCCGCGAGACGGCGCGCAACAACCACATCGCGCCCGCCGAGCGCCGCCGCCTCATCCTCGACTTCGACCGCGTGCTTGGCCTGCGCCTCGACACCGTGCAGCCCAGAGGGCCGCGCCAGCTCAGCGAGGAGGTACAGGCCCTCGTGCGCGAACGCGACGCTGCGCGCGTCGCCCGCGACTGGAAACGTTCCGACCAGATCCGTGACCAGCTCAAAGCCCTCGGTTTCGAGGTACGCGACACCCCACACGGCACAGAACTGCTATAATAGAATAGCAGAGAAAATACAGGGCGGAGGCAAGCTCCGCCCTGGCCGACACCATCCTGGCTGCATCGCTTGCTCGCGCTGGCACAATCAGTTGCGTTTTTAACATAAAAACTCATAAGAGCTAGATCAAGGAGACACGTATCATGGCATCGTGGTGGCAAAAGACGTTGCTAGCTGGAGCGGCTCTCACGGGGCTGGTCGGGGGAGCATATTATGTGTTGATGCGGCGACCGCTGGCACAGAAAAAGGGAAAATTGCGCATGTCGGGCCTGCATGCACCCGTTGAAATCATCACCGACCGCTATGGCGTGCCTCACATTTACGCGCAGAACGAAGATGACCTCTATTTCGCGCAGGGCTACATGCATGCCCAGGAACGGCTCTGGCAGATGGAATTTAACCGCCGTATCGGCTCCGGTCGCCTTGCCGAAATCTTCGGTGAAGTCGCTATTGAGGCGGACCGCTTCATGCGCCGTCTGGGCCTGCATCGCGCCGCCGCACAGGAGCTGGCTCGCCTTTCCAGAGAGAGCCGTCACCCGCTGCAAGCCTACGCGAATGGCGTCAACGCCTACATCGAGCGCAACAAACATAAGCTCCCCGTCGAGTTCACCCTGTTGCGCTTCACACCCGAGCCGTGGAAAATCGCCGACAGTATCCAGTGGAGCAAGATGATGGGCTGGAACCTCGGCGGCAACTGGGAGACCGAAGTCATTCGCGCCCTCCTCGTGAGCCAGCTTGGTCCCGAACGCGCCGCACAGCTCGAAGCAGGCTACGATCCCACGCACCCACTCATCATCCCGCCCGGCGTCCCCTATGGTGGCATCAACGCCGGGATGCTCGAACAATACGAAAATCTCAAGCGGTTGAGCGGCTTTGGCCTGATGGGAGCCAGCAATAACTGGGTAGTAGATGGCGCCATGACCGTCACCGGCGCGCCCATCCTCTGTAACGACCCGCACCTGGGGCAGGCCGCACCTTCGATCTGGTACGAGTGCCACCTCAACGCCCCCGGCATCGACGTGGTAGGGGCCAGCTTCCCCGGCACGCCCGGCGTCGTCATCGGCCACAACCGGCACATTGCCTGGGGCGTCACCAACGCCATCTCCGATGTCGAAGACCTCTACATCGAGAAATTCAACCCGCAGAACTCCCGTCAATATGAGTACAAGGGCCGGTGGGAAGAGGCCGAGGTAATTCGCGAAGAAATCCGTGTCAAAGGCCGCAAGGAGCCAGTTATCGAAGAGGTGCGCGTTACCCGGCATGGCCCGATTCTCACTACCCTGCCGAATCCACAGGCCGTTGAGACTGCTGACAGCAACGGCCACACTCCCGGATCGGCGGAATTGCCTCTCGCCTTGCGCTGGACGGGCCTGGAACAGTGCACTATCATCACATCCATCCAGAAACTGAATCGTGCCACCGACTGGGAAGAGTTTCGCGACGCCATGCGCGATTGGGATGTGCCGCCACAGAATGTGATCTACGCCGACCAGAAGGGCAATATCGGCTATATCATGGCCGGAGCCATCCCCATCCGTGCCAGAGGACAGGGACTGCTCCCATCTCCCGGCTGGACAGGCGAGTACGAGTGGATCGGCTTCATTCCCTTCGATGAACTGCCCCAGACCTACAATCCTGAGCAACATTTCATCGTCACCGCCAATAACCGCGTTGTCGACGATAGTTACCCGTATTACATCACCAATGAATGGCTCAACGGTTACCGGGCGCAGCGCATCCGCGACCTGCTGCTGGCAAAATCGGGCAAGGGCAAGCTCTCCCTCTCCGATATGGCAGCCATCCAGGCCGACCAGTATTCTATCCCTGCCTCGCAGATTGTGCCATTCGCGCTGAAAGCGCAGCCGGAAAACAATCTCGCGCAAGCCGCCCAGGACGTGCTGCGTAGCTGGGATTACGTGCTTTCGCCCAGCAGCGCCGCTGCCGCCATCTATGCCACCTTCTTCTACAAGCTGGAACGCATCGTCTTCAGCGCGATGCTCGGCGATGAAAAACTGCGCGAGCGCTATCTTGGCACAGGCACTCTGATGATCGCTCCCACCAACGGCTACACCAGCCGCGACAAGCCCTTGCTCACTCGCCTGCTCAACGAACAGAACGACGCCTGGTTCGCCAACTCGGCCATCCCCAACGGCCCGCGCACCTGGCAGGAGGCCATCAACAGCGCCTTCGCAGCCGCTATCGAGCAACTGCGCGAGAAGCTGGGTGATGACATCCCACGCTGGCAATATGGCAAGATACACAGAATGACCTACAATCACGTGCTCGGCAGCGTCAAGCCGCTCGACAGGGTCTTCAATCGCGGCCCCTTCCCGGTCGGCGGCGACATCGATACCGTCAACATGGGCGCGACATACCCGGACCAGCCCGAAGTCATCCTCACGGTGCCCTCGTTCCGCCAGATCGTCAACCTGGCCGACCCAGCCGCCTCGCTTTCAGGCCACGCACCCGGCCAGTCCGGCCAGGCCGCCGACAGGCACTACGACGACTTCATCAAACCCTGGCTCAACGTCGAACACCACCCCATGCTCTTCGAGCGCCAGCACATCGAAGCCAACGCGGAAGGCAGGCTACAATTATTGCCTGCCTGACGTGACGAACAAGTTCGCCCCCCCTCCATCATTACCGTTTCACCATCGCCACCCGGCATTTTTCCAGTCCTTCGCGACTGAAGCCACGAGTGTAGCCTGTTACATTGAAGCCCATTTCACACAAATACTCATCAATCCAGTCTCGTGTGAGATCTTCTCGCGTGCTGCGATACTGTGCCACCAACAGCGTGCCACCCTCGCTCACAAACTCACCGAGGAGCCGGTGCAGGAAGTCGCGGCGCATATTGAGCGGCACGTATTCTATGCTGGTACGAACATAGTCAAAGCGCACCGGTGGCTGCCAGTCCAGCGCGTTGCCTACAAAGAGATGGTCGGGGAATTGTGGCAGTCGTTCCCTTGCCAGTTCCACCAGCCGTGCCGACATATCCAGTCCGTAGGGTGTGATCTCTATACCTTTCAGTCTCGTCCACGCCAGCAGGCATTCTAGCAGGAAGCCATTGGCGCAGCCCACGTCCAGAAATGTTCCTGATCGCTCGATACACTCACAGATGGGGATGCGCAGCCGCGTCCACTCCTCAAAATTGCCCGACTTCCCCGACTGCTGCCACGCTGTCTCAGCCGCCAGGTAAGCTTTCTCAACCCACCTTCTGTAATCTTCATACCAGTCTGCCAGTTCATCCGCCCTGACCACAAACCTGTAGCCGCACTCGCAGCGTTCCTCCATATCAGCCGTAACACGGCTACAACGTGGGCATATCATCGCTCTTCCTCCCGCTCGTATTCCAAAACTGCGCAAAAATTGTGAGATTGCTTCACCCTCTTGTGATTTCCTCGTGATACTGCTATTCTATCTTTAAAACTAAACAGGTTTCAAAGAGAGGCAGGATATGCTCCTGGAAATATGGGAACCTGCATACAAAAGAGGCATAACGTTTAAGGGAGTTTAATTTATGGAACAACCTGGTACGACAGACCGGCCATTGCGTATTGCCATCATCGGGGCCGGCCCTGCCGGTTTTTACGCCGCCGAGGCCCTCCTCAAGAAAAGCGATCTCTCGCTCACCATCGATTTTTTCAATCGTTTCCCCACACCTTTCGGACTGGTGCGCGACGGCGTTTCACCTGACCACCAGTCAATCAAATCGGTGATTCGCGTCTTCGATAAAATTCTGGCGGACCCGCGTGTGCGTTTCTTCGGCAACGTGACCTATGGAACTGACATCCATCATGATGAATTAAAGCAATTCTACGATCAGATTATCTATGCTTATGGCGCGCAGGCCGACCGGCGCATGGGCATCCCCGGCGAAGACCTGCCCAATAGCTACCCGGCAACCGCCTTTGTCGGCTGGTACAACGGCCACCCCGACTACTGCACGCTGCCCATCGACCTCTCGGTTGAGCGCGTCGTCGTTGTTGGCAACGGTAACGTGGCTATGGACGTAGCCCGCATGCTTGTCCTCTCGCCCGATGTGTTGATGAAAACCGATATAGCCGATCACGCGCTGGAGAAGCTGCGCGAGAGCAAGGTGCGCGAGGTCGTGGTGCTGGGGCGGCGCGGACCGGCTCAGGCCGCTTTCAAAAACCCGGAGATCAGGGAACTGGGCAAACTTGAGGGCGTGGACGTCATCGTTGACCCGCGCGATCTCGAACTTGACCCGATCAGCAGGACAACCATCGAACAGGATCGTTCGGCAAAGGTCAACCTGGACATCCTGCGTGAATATGCCAGTCGTACAGAGCATACAGCTCCGCGCCGCATCATCATGCGTTTCCTGGTCTCGCCCGTGGAAATCATTGGCACAGACGGGCGCATTACGGCGGTAAAAATCGAGCACAACGAGCTTGTCCCGGATGCCAGGGGCGTCGCGCAGGCAAAAGGGAACGGCACATTTGAGACCATCGAGGCAGGCATGGTTCTGCGCTCCATCGGCTATCGCAGCGTGCCAGTCGAGGGCGTGCCTTTCAACTTCAAGAACCACACGATAAACAACATTGCCGGGCGCGTTGTGCAGCCGGAAACGGGCGAGGTCGTAACAGGGGAATATGTCGTTGGCTGGGCCAAGCGCGGCCCCTCCGGCCTGATCGGCAATAACAAGCCGGACTCCGCCGCCACCGTCGAATCCATGCTGGCCGACCTGGAAACCCTTCCCGGCATCAGCGACGACCAGCGCGACCCCTCACAGATCGAGGCATTCCTGCGCGAACGCGGCGTAGACTATGTGACGTACAGGGACTGGAAGATTCTCGACCAGTATGAAATTGCCTGCGGCGCGCCGCACGGTCGCCCTCGTGTCAAGCTCACCACCGTCCCGGAAATGCTGGCAGTGATCCGGCAGGGGAGATAAAACGAGAACGTAGACGTTGCCCCAGGCCAGCCGCAAGGGCTGGCCCTACTATATACGACCGCTTCTGAGGCGGCGCCACTGCTAACGTATATAGTAGGGCCAGCCCTTGCGGCTGGCCTGGGGGTCGCCGACCGGTGGGTCAGGCTGGCCAGCTCGCTGGCTGGCCTGGAGGCAGTTGGTCTGGTGTGAGTCTCATACTTTACTCTTTTTTGACACTTTTTTTACTTTTGCCTGCTATAATGGCTGCGCGTATAAGCCCGGTCTGAGGAAGAGTGGAGGAAAAGGGGCGCAAAACGGAAATCACCGACACGGAGAGGTTATTATGAACCAGAGAGCAAACGACCCATCGGTAAAGAAACGCACAGGTACGGGGACAGGCCAGGGACAACCGGCAACCCAGGCGAAGGCTTCCCAGAAACCGCAGAGGCCACAATCCCCGCCATCATCTCAATCGTCGCAGCCATTACCGCCGCCAGTGCCATCCTCACCACAATCGAAGCAGCCAGCGTCCGCGTCGTGGAAAGCAAGCCGCTTTGTTTTGCCGCTGCGCCTCTTCCTGGGCATCACCTTCATTTACGCAGGCATCCAGAAACTGACCGACCCGCAGTATTTCAAGACCTCCGCACCCGGTTACATCGGCAGGCAGATTGCTGCCTTCGCTACCGGTTCTCCGTTGCACAACTTTCTCGTGCAGGCTGTGGTGCCACATGCCAGTTTCTTTGGCGCGCTCATCGCCTATGGAGAAATCGCCATAGGCCTCGGTGCGCTCGTTGGGCTGTTGCTGCGTCCAGCCGCCTTCTTCGGTCTCCTGCTGAACATCGCCTTCTTCCTCACCGCGACCTGGCGCGTCTATCCCTACTTCTATGGTTCCGATATCGTTTTTATCTTCTGCTGGATCACCCTGATTCTCGCCGGGCCGCTCAATAGCGGGCTGCCTTCACTCGACGCCTACCTGGTGCCGCGCCTGCTCCAATCGCTCTCGCCACAACAACGCGCTGCACTGGCGCAACCCCTGTCTGTTCTCATTGGCGTACACGAGGCTTCCACGGGAGAGCAACAAAGCGGCCTGTGGCTTCCCAGACAGGCACAGCCGCGAGGGAAGTTTGCCGCCAGCCGCGCTGCACAGGAAAGCCGCCGCAGCTTCATATTTGGTGCCATCAGTGGCGGTGTGGGTATGCTCGTCCTCACCTGGTTCGCCCTCAGCCTCCAATCCATCCTGCGACCCCTGGCGGATAACGCGCAGAGTGCGCCATCCACAACCGGCAGTAGCTCAACCCCCGGCAGCACGTCAGGCAACGTCATTGCGAAAGTCAGCGCCGTTCCCGCAAACAGCTCGGTTAGCTTTACCATTCCCTCAAACAATGACCCCGGCATCCTTGTGCATCTCGATAACGGGCAGTTCGTGGCCTACGACGCCACCTGCACGCACGCCGGCTGCCCGGTTGACTACGACCCAAACCAGCACCTGCTCGTCTGCCCCTGCCACGGCGCGGAATTTGACCCCGCCAAAAACGGGGCCGTCGTCCAACCACCGGCCCAGACACCGCTTACCAGCGTCGCCATCCACATTGATAGCTCTACAGGAGAAATTACGCTGCAATAAAATCTGGTGCCTTTCCCCAATCACCCTTGACGTAAGCTCTTTTTTTCTTTATACTCAAATTATGAGTACTTGAAAGATGAGTAGCTATCGCCAGCCTATTCAGAGCAATGCGCGCTTCATCGCCACGGGGATACTACTTAGCCCGGCAGCTTTAAGGGAAGTGCTCATATTTTTTTCCACTCCAGAACGAAGAGAAGATATGACATGGGAGTAATCGCCTGTCCTCGTGCCATATCCTCTCTTCCAGAGCAGAGTACGATGCTAATCTTTGCCGATCATCACATCGGTCGATTTGATAATCGCCACTACCTGGTCGCCCTGCTTCAGACTCAGATCTTCAGCAGAACTGCGCGTAATCGCCGAAACGACTTCCTGTCCATCCGGCAATTGCACCACCACCTCGGCCATTACGGTTCCCAGCTTGACCAATTTTACGGTGCCGCGCAGTTGATTGCGGGCACTAAACTTGCTCACCATGTCGTAAAACTCCTTTCATTCCTATTTAAGACTCAAGCATATATATGCCTGAGATGCGCGCTTCATTACAGAATATATTATACCTGTTCCCCGCAAACACAGTCTCTCCTGCCTTTCACCTCTTCACGACCTATCGGGCCATTTTGCTCTTGCCAGATTGCGAAAAACGAGACACAATGGTGATAAAATTCACGTGTTTCCCCCTTGACATTGAAATAACAAATAGCTATACTAAGTATAGCAAGCAGCAATGGATAGAGAGGCTAGTTATGAATCTAGCGGAGAAAATCAAACACTTGCGGGAAGTTGAGGGCGAATTGCGCGGTCTCAATCGTCCGATGACACAGGTAGAAGTTGTGCGCGCTATGCAGGAAGAGTTAAACGACCATCTCAGTCAGGCCTATCTCTCTCAACTTGAAAGCGGCAAGCGAGTTCATCTCACAGCTTCCAGTCGCGACTTGCTGGCCCGCTTTTTTAAAGTTCATCCCGGCTACCTTGTCAGCGATCCGCCTGATTATAGTGTCGATCTGCTGACGGATATGGAGCAAGAAACGGACCGACTGGAAACCTGGCTGGCCGCCAGTATAGAGGAATGGAACGGCGAACCGGAGGTGCAGCAGTTTTTCCAGACTCTCAGCAGCGTTGATGAGCCGCGCCGCTATCTCACACTGTTCACTGAGTTGTCGCGCCTGCCACTGGAGGAACTCGAAGCCATTGTTGACGCAATCACCCAGGCCCATGCCGACTAATGTTTCCATCCCGAACGGAAGATCGAGACAGAGCCTGGGTTCTGCCGGGTTCTCCCGAGGAAAGTATAGCATCAACCCCGAAAGGGTCAAGTACAAAGGTATGAAGAAACTCTCATTGGATTTTTGACACTGTTTAACGTTTAGAGTAGTACAAAGGGCTTTTCGTCGAGGAAGATACTGATCATCGCAGGCTCGTTGGCATACGATAGAGTTAGAGAGAACAAGTCAGTGATTAAGGAGTAGTTATGATCCAGGATTTTCAGCAATCTCCTGGTCAACAGCAGTTTCCAGTGGGGCGCGGTAGTAGATCCTTGCGGCATAGATATCCTGTGCTGCTTCCGGTTCTCCTTCTAAGTGGCTCAGCAGTTCTGGGGATCGCCAGTGTATTTGCCGGTACACTTTTTCCCTTACTGGCACTCATCGGTGCGCCTGTCGGCTCGCTCTGCTTCGCCTTCGCTTTTGTGCTGGGCATCACGGGTCTGCTGACGGGCATTATCGGTATTCTTGAAAGTATTGATCGCCATTGTCTGAAGGCTGCTTTGCAGCCGAAGGAGCAAAGCTATGGCAACTGATCCACTTTCTTTATTCTTTATTGGCTGTTTCCTGTTCGGTCTGCTCTTCCTGCTAGTCACCAGCTTGCTCGGCACTCTGGGCGGCCATGCCGGTCATGCCAATGTAAGCCATAGCGGTCACGTTGGTCATGTTGGAGCGGCACATGCTGGCACAACACACGCGGCAAGCCATGCAGCCAGTTCTCACGCGGCTCACAGCAGTCATGGTACAACTGCACAGCCGCACACGGCACAGGGACAGGGAAACCAGGGAGGTGGCTTCTCCTGGTTCGCCTATATCAACCCTACCTCTATAGTCTTCTTTCTGATTGGATTCGGTTTCTTCGGGTACGTCTTTCACAACACAGTCCATTTCCTGCTTCCTGTTACTCTGATCCTCGCCGCAGGGAGCGGCCTTGTCATAGCCGGTCTGCTCCTCCTCCTGTTCAGCCGCATCTTCGGGAGCATCGAGGGAGAGACCGAGCAAGACGTGGCAGACCGCACCGGATTACTGGGAACAGTGAGCATCACCATTCAAGAAAAAGGCATGGGCGAGATTCTCTACACATCACCCGCTGGCCTGCGCAAGAGCATCCCGGCTCGCAGCGTCAACGGCCAGCGTCTTGAACGGGGTCAGGAGGTAGTTGTCGTCAACTATACGCAGGGAGTTGCGGAGGTTGACACCTGGGACCATTTTATTAACGAACCAGCCGGAGCACACGAGGAGCACGAAAAGGATACAGGATACGAAGGGGGATACACAGGCAACAGGGGACAGGCTCAGCCTCAGTCTCCAGCACCTGACTCCGACGAACTCGCCAGATTACGCGCACTCCTCGAAGAGTCCGGCACCGACAACAGCGACGTGGGATTAGTAATACGAAATGAAATGCAAAAGGAGTAGCATGCCATGAGCGCACTTCTGCTTACCATTGTAGTAATCGTGGTGGTAGCTCTCGTTATCGTTTTCTTTGCCATCAGCACCATCGGGCGTCTCCTGCGCAAGGTTGGCCCGAACCAGGCACTCATCGTCTACGGTGCGGGCGGCACCAAAGTGGTGACCGGCGGTTCGCGGCTGGTCATTCCGCTCACGCACCGCGCCGAGGTCTTCTCGCTTGAGTTGATGTCCTTCGACGTCGCGCCCTCGCAGGACCTCTACACCATTCAGGGCGTTGCCGTCAATGTCGAAGCCGTCACGCAGATCAAAGTGCGCTCCGATGAAGAGAGCATCAAGACTGCTGCCGAGCAGTTCCTGAGCAAGCGGCAGGAGGATCGCGAAAATCTTATTCGGCTGGTCATGGAGGGCCACCTGCGCGGCATCGTCGGCCAACTCACCGTCGAAGACCTGGTGAAAAACCCTGAGCAGGTGGGCGCGAAGATGCTTCAGACCGTCACCCCCGACATGCAAAAGATGGGTCTGGAAGTCATATCCTTCACCATCAAGGATGTGCGCGACAAGAACGACTACATCACCAACATGGGTCGCCCGCAGATCGTCGAGATTCGCAAGAATGCCGATATAGCCGCCGCTCTGGCTCAGCGCGACACGCAAATCCAGCAGGCCAACGCCGCTCGTGAGGCAGCCGTGGCCAAATCGGCAGCAGACCAGGAGCGCGTGAAAGCGGAAACCGAGTCACTGGCGCTGCAGGCCGAATCGCAGCGCAACCTGTCGCTGAAAAAAGCCGCCTTCGACGCCGAAGTCAAGAAGCAGCAGGCCTCTGCCGACAAAGCCTATGATATCCAGGCGAACATGATGCAGCAGCAGGTAGTCACTGAGGCCGTCAAAGTGACCGAGGCCGAGAAGATGGCGCAGATCAAAGTGCAGGAGGCTGAAATCCAGCGCCGCGAGCTTGAGCTGCAAGCCACAGTTCAGAAAGCAGCCGAGGCCGAGCGCCGCCGCATCGAAACCGTCGCCGAAGCCGAACGCCAGCGCCTCATCCTCGAAGCGCAAGGTCAGGCCGACGCCGCCAAAGCACGCGGTATCGGCGAAGCCGATGCCAACCGGGCCAGAGGTCTGGCAGAAGCAGAAGTCATCCGCGCCAAAGGCCTGGCAGAAGCAGAAATCATCCGCGCCAAAGGTGAAGCCGAAGCCGACGCGATGAAGGTCAAGGCCGCCGCGTTCCACGAATACAACCAGGCTGCCGTGCTCGACAAGCTGCTCACCAATATGCCGGAGATCGTGCGCGCCATCGCCGAGCCTCTGAGCAAGGTCGACAAAGTCACCATCGTCTCTACCGGCAGTGGTGCTGGCACCCACAACGGTGGTCTTGGCGCCAGCCGTCTCACCGGTGACATCGTCGACATGGTTGCCCAGGTCCCGGCCCTGTTCGAACTGCTCAGTGGCACCCGCGTTGGCGACCTGATGAGCCGCATCCCGGCGCTGGCAACTCAGGAGAATCAGGCCAGCAGCAACGGCAAGGTCAACGGCTCCACTATCCCCGTCGAAGCCAGTGACTCCGCTCCTGACGATCATCAATAACAGGTATGGTAAGTTTCAGTTCGTGCGCAGGCTCGCTGGCTACGCACGAACTGAAACTTGCCGCTATCCGTATTCGCATTTATCTTAAATACCATATATCTGGCGGAAGGGGCGCACATGAATTTGTTGGAAAGAGTGCTTATCTTACTGCGAGCAAACCTTGACAGCGTGGTCGAGAAATCAGATGACCCGGAAAAGGTGCTGCGGCAGCTTCAGCTTGATATGCGCAATCAACTGGTGCAGGTCAAGACACAGGTAGCTACCGCTATTGCCGCGAGTCATAAATTGCGCACGCGCAGTAAAGAGAAGATGGCGGAGGCAGAGACATGGCTCCACAAGGCAGAGCAAGCCATCCAACAAAATAACGACGATGCCGCCCGCGCTGCCCTCACGCGCTATAACGATATCCTCAAGCAGGCACAACGCTACCAGCAACAACAAAAGGAACAGGAGCAGTTGGTGGTCACCATGCGCGACGCCCTGCGCCAGCTCGAAGCCAAAATTGCTGAAGTCGAGACGACGATCGAGCTGCTTGTTACCCGCAAGCGCAACGCCCTCATCCAGCAGCGCGTCCTCGAAGCCCTCAACAAAACAGGCAGCCAGAAAGAGCAGGAACGTACCAGCCGCGCCCAGGAAGCCGTTATGGAGGCTGAGGCTCGTGCCCGCGCCCTGGCCGAACTGCACAAACGCGACCTCGACTTCGACTCCCAGCTTGAGCAGGTCTCCAGTGAGCAGACCGTCGAGCAGCAGCTTTACGCCCTCAAAGCGAAAAAACGTCAAGCACAGATAGAACCACCGCTCCTGGAAGAGGGGAAACCGCATCTCTCGCCGCTCATCCCTCCACAGCCAGAAGAGGGCACGCCAGCCAGAAAGCAGGCCCGGCGGCAGCCAGAACAGCCACGGCAACCACCCGTGTCACCTCAATCGTCCCCACCTCCACAGGACGAAGAAGCTGCCGTGGAACAACTAAAGAAATTGCTAGAATGAAGGCGTGAGATACTGATTTGACGATGCGAATCTCATGCCATAAAAAGACTCTCTCAGAATGACACCTGAGAGAGTCTTTTTATGGCATGAGAGAAGCGCAAAAACTGATCAGAGGCACTCAAGTCTTGAAAAAGGCGTTATCAGAGCTTATAGAGCAGAACCTATTTCATGTACCCTGCCAGGTACAGGATAGTAAAAAGTGCAATGATCGCAAAACCGATAAAGATGCCGATATAAAAGGATCGGCGGTCAATCCGCTTCTCCTCTTCGGTTCGAGGACGTTTCTCCTCGCTCATGCCTGTCTCTCCTCTTCCAGCTTTATAGTATATACCCGGTTAGCGCAGAGCCGCGCTGATAGCTCCTTCGACATTCGCCATCACCTCCAGGCTCTCCATGGGTTCGGCCTCGCGGGTCGTAATCAGCACCTGGAACGCATTGCCCTTGCCGCTTACAATGCGCAGCAAGATATGCCTGCTCTCGCTTGTAATGACTGTCTCCTCGTGTCCACCCCAACCACCCTGTTCGAGCGAGCGCAATACGCCGAATAAAATATTGCTAAAATATCTGCACACCTGTGAGATGTCCAGGTCGTCGACGGCCACCTGGGCTATTGGCTGACCATCCAGACCGACTACCGCCGCCGCGACAAAGCCGGGAATAGAATAGCCCAGCGTTTGCAGCGCAGAGATCAGGGCCTGATAGTTATGGCGTGTTCCCTGTGCCTGTCGCTGCGAACCATTTCCCTGTCCCGGCACGGTGACATCTGTCTGCTCTCCCTGCCATTGCTTTCCACTGCTGTCGGCATGGCTTCCCGGGCCAGGATTTGATACTCTCGGCCTCCGGGCTGTTGTATGCAACGCCCCGCTCGGACTTCGATCACCAGACGCGGCCTCTCTCGTCTTTCCAGTTGCAGGAGGAGTTGGGGTCATCAGGCTTTGTAAGCGGCCCTGGCTCGCCTCCTGCTCCGGCGGTTGCCATTCCAGCGAACTCTGTCGTGACGCCCTGGATGTTGGCGCTGAGATACTCTGCTGCATCCCTGTGGTCTGCCCTTGCGGCGACTGCTCGCTCACCTTCACCACAGGCGTCGGCTGTGATGGGGTCGCGGGTATTCTCGCATCCGTCGGCACCGACTGCGCAGGCGGCTGGATAGGAGGTAGCCATTCGGTCGGAGAGGGTTTGAAAGACGGAATCGCCGGTAACGGCGTGCTGCTGGAAAGCGCTGCGGGGCGCAGCGCGGGAGAGTCGCTCTTCGTCGGCTGCTCTGTCAACCACGCAGGTAGATCGGGACGCTGGCTGGCGAGCGTCTTGCGCACCACAGAGGGCATGATATTTGTATTACCTGTCAACGGACGTCCGGGTGTCTTCGGTATCTCATCGGAAACATGATCATCTCTCGCCTGCGCTCCATTCGCCAGCCCATGCCCCGTCTCCTGCCACCATTCCAGTCTTTGCTCTCCCTCCTGTCCCCTCTGTTCCTGATTCACTGCCGCCCTGGCCTCTACAGGAGTAAAGATCGCAGGCTCATCGGAGAAGACAAAAGGTGAATCGTCAATCTCGTCGGGCACCAGCCTCTGTGCCTGGCTCTGCGCCACTGGCTGGCTTGCAAGCGCTGCTTGCTCGCCCGTCTGCTGCTGGCGCACCGCGTACTTGCTGCGATATTGCAGCGCCTGAAAAATCAGGCGAGAAAGCGGCTGGGAGACATTGGGCTGAATGCGCTCGTTCCAGGGCTGGTGAATGACCATGCCATTCATATGGGCGGCCAGCGCGAAGAAGGCCTCTTCGCCGCGCAGGGTTCCATACTCCGCCCAGATCAACTCCCCATCCTGAAAACGCAGCACGCCGTGCTCCTCCAGCCCCGTATTTATCAGCAGCGCAATACTCTTACGGCTCATATTGATAATCTGAATGACATCGAGCAGATCAAAAGAATCCAGGCTGGCGGAAAAGCCGGTCTGCTGGAGCAGGCGGCGCAGTTCCTCTTTGAGCAGATGCAGGTTAAGCGGCTTCTCCAGATAGCTGACGGCCCCACTCTCCAACGCCTGGACGCGGGTCTCCGGTGACCCGTACTCAGAAAGCATAATCATGCGGGTATTGGGCCGGTTGGTGCGCAGCCACTGCAGCAGTTCAAAGCCGTCGATACCGGGCGTCTTCTGGTCGCTAATCACTACGTCGCATTCTTCCGTCCACAGGATACGAATCGCCTCCGCACCACTCATCACCCCCTGCACCATATAGCCATCCCGGCGCAGAGAGTTGACAATACTCTGGTTCAGAGTCTCTTCATCTTCAACAACAAGAACGCGAAACCGTTCAGACATTATCGCTCACCCAATCTTTAAAGTAAGGTTTGCCCATACGCTTCAGCCTGGTGAAGCAACTATATCACGCCGTCTTTACCTTGACAAGCCTCTATTTTTTCCCATATCCATCCTTGAGCCTGCCATAGGGGCTGGAGGTTTCCGAGCTAGTTTTTTACAGCTCGCGATGGGGCTGTACCGATCTGAGAAGCCATTACCTGCTCGTCTGAAGCCTCCAGTTGCGCTTTCCGACCTCTCTTGCCATGAAAGTTGAACCATAAAGTGGCGATAGCCGAAAGGTAACAGCAGGCTCCGAGGATGAAGATGGGTGAATAGCCTGAAAAGGCGATGATGAAGCCGCCGATGGGAGCGGTAATGGCCCAGGCAACCTGATAGGCAGCCTGATAGGCGCTGTTGGCGAGGCCGCGACGTTGCTGTGGCACCACCTCCATCGAAAAGACTTGCAGCACTCCATTAGACATATCCATGAATCCCTGCCGGAACGGATAGAGCAGAGCGGCCAGGGGCAACAGGCCCGTCAGGCCAATGGTGAGCATGAGAGGAATACTGACCAGCTCAGACAAAACAATGCCCCTGATTTTGCCCAGACGCTGCGCCAGCCAGGGCGCGACGAGAGTGAGCAGGGCCGTCAGCGCGTTCGCCCCGCCGTCGATCAGGCCAAACAGCGCGGAGGAGGCACCAAGGTGATCGACAAAATAAATGTTGAAATAGGGGATAAACAGGCCTGCGCCCAGCCCGATCAGCACCTGCACCATCACTAACAGGAAAATGGCGTTGTGCAGCAGTTCGCGCGAACGCACATACCTCCACGCCAACCACATCCACCCGGCCAGCGGAGCCAGTTTGCTGCGAATGAAATCCTTTGAGAGATACTGCCGTATGGGCGGCAACGGGGCCGATAAAGCAGCGGTGCGCTCGCTGAATCGTGCGCCTGCGGGCTTTGTGGGGCGATCGCTGCTTAACAGAAAGAGGGGGATGAGGCTGGGTCCGGCGATGACACCGGCGAAGAGCAAGGCAAGCTGGTAGGAGCGCGGCAAGGCTGCGCGCGCCAGGAGAGGCGAGATGGCGGGTGGCAACGGTGCCATGAGCGCGGGCATGCCGCGAAACCAGATCGGCAATATGCCGCCGAGCACTTTGCCCAGCACGGTGGTAATCAGGGAGAGAGTGATGTTCAGGCTGAAAAGATACGTGCGCTCATCCGATGTGCTGTTCGCCGTTAAATAGGGGGCGTTGACAACGAGCAGGGCCGCGCCCGCCACGCCAGCGAAAAAAGCCGTGACCAGCAGTGGCAACGGCTGGCGAAAGAGAATCTGCCCGATACCGATCAATCCCAGGATGAGACTTGACCAGATCATCACCAGTTTGCCGCCGAAACGGTCGATACAGACACCAGCGGGGAAGATGGCTATACCCGCGCCCAGCGTGCCAACGAAAAGGATGGCACCGACAAAATCAGTGCCATACCCCAGTGAAACCAGGTAAAGATTGTAAAGGACCAGCACAATGCCCGTCGAGACGCCGCCCAGCGCATTGCTTATCAGATAGAGACGAGCATTGCGCTGCAAACGTCCAAACTGCTGGATGTAATCAAGGAGTAGATGCATCTCTGACTTCGCCGGACCGCACGGCTCCCACGAAAGCATCGCCGATCTGATTCGGTGCTTCCGGCACCTTCTCCTCGACCAGCATGCGATAGCCCGGGCTGGCGAATCCCACCTCTTCCCGGCGCTTTTCCAGTTCTCGTCTCACCGTCTTCGGGGCAAAGAAGGCTTTCACGATGCTCTCGACCATCACCGTGCGAGCGCGAAACTCGATCACCATTTCCGCCACTTTATCAGCGCCCTGGTCGATCTTCTTCTCAACATCATCGATCTTCGCCGGGACCTCGGCTATGGTGTGGATCACCTTGTTTTCATGTGGCCCAGCCGGTGGCAGCGTGCCATGAATCGCCTCTTCCGTCTTCGTATTCACGCCTTCGACGGTAGGGCGCAGTTTCTTGATGAGTTCTGTCTTCTCACGCAGCCAGGAAAGGCCGAACATCAGCCCGCCCATCAGCGCCAGGCCAATCAGGACAAAGAAGAATAACTCGATCACCAGCAGAATCGCCGCGGCCTGGCCCCAGGCAGCGAGAGGATTGCTTGCGAATACATAGAGCATGATTATTCTCCTCCACCGGCGACAATGCCGGTGCCAGCGTTCGCCACGGCATTGGCGGCCTCTATCGCCTCCATCTGCTGCTGGCGCCTCCGCTCGCGCTGGCTCTCCGCACGCCGCCCACCAGTCAGAATGCCCAACACCTGTCGGGCCGCAACCAGTCCGGCCACCACACGTATCGTCGGCCTCACCGCAAATTCCTGGGTCAGTTTGGCCGTTGAACCAATCGTGCTCGCCGTCTGGCCCGCCGTCTTCGCCGTATCCTGCACAATGCCCACCGTCTGCTGCACCGAGGCAATCAGCGGCTTCATCTCATCCCGCACCGTCGTGATGGAACGAATGAGCATGAGCACAGCATAAATCTGGAACGCGACGGCGAGGAGTGTAAAGGCGGCCAGGATAATCAGAGCAATATACAGAATGGTCAGCCAGACGTTGAAGATGGCAGCGAGGATAATACCGGCAATTAAGAGTATCCCCACCACAATGCCCACAATGATCGCATAGCGTTTCGCCTTTTGCATAGCACATACCTCCCGGCAATATTTATATCAATCAAGGCTCCCTTTGTGATTATAGCGCATAATCACCCTCTGCTACTAGTGTTAAAGCCTAGCAGCAGCAGATTTAGCAAATGATTGTTCAGCATAGGACGAATGCGCTTCCTGATAATCAGGTAAGCAAACCCATTATCTTTGTACACGTTAATGAAGCTTGTATGATATACGTCACTGGTCACTCATCTGTTATTCTTCGTTTGTTATTCTTCGTTGCGTTCAGAATGACAGATCTGGATATGGCGGCAAGCTTAGAAAGCTGAGCATATTCTGAAAATTCACTGAGACTTTTTATTGTTGACTTGCTTTCTTACAAGCAGAGAGTTATGTTCAACAATGGAACACTTATATTCCTGCTATCAATGGAGTACATAAGAGAGCAGTTCAGGAAGACAAGATACCTGAATGAGAAGGAGGTAAATATAATGTTTACACTGGCTACGTTGCTCAGCAGTCCCGTAGTTGTCACCATCAATTTCGGCTCAACGCACTGGACCATCACGCTGAGCATGATTGTGTACCTGATTATCGCGGCCATCATCGGCCTGATCGCCGAGTTCATTGTCGGATGGCGACTCCCGTTTGGCTTCATTGGAGCCTTGCTGGCCGCGCTGCTTGGCATGTGGCTCATCACAAACGTCGTCAATGTCGTCATTCCCGGCGACCCCATCATCTACGGTGTGCCCATCTTCAAGGCGCTGATCGGGGCGCTCATCGTCGTCATCCTCTGGTATGTCCTCACCTGGGGCCTCTGGCACCGCCGCCGCCCCTACTACCGCAGGGCGTAACGTTCGATCCTGCTGACCTGTAGGGGCGAGCACCGGACATCGCCCCTACGAGATTGCTGGCAATGGACAATCATTGTCACCCGGAGAGAGACATTCAACCCCTGTGATATACTAAAGGCAAATCTTGCGAGGTTTGTAGCTTTGGTTATCACGTTTACATTGCGGGCCATTGTGGCTTTTCTCACCATTATCGACCCCGTCGGTCTCGCGCCGGTCGTTATTGCGCTCACTGCGCATATGAGCCGGGCGCAGCGCAATACCATCGTCACACGAGCAGTCATCATCAGCGCGCTCATCATCGCCTTCTTCGCCATCGTTGGACGCTTCATCCTTGAAAGTCTCGGCATCAACCTCTACGCCTTCAACATTGCCGGCGGCATCCTGCTCTTTCTTGTCGGCGTCGATATGCTTTTCGGACGCTCATCCGGAGCTCGCGAGACAAAGGCCGAAGCGGAGGAAGCGCGTACCCGTGAGGACGTGAGCGTCTTTCCTTTAGCTATCCCGATGATTGCCGGTCCCGGCACCATCGCCACCACCATCCTCTATGTCGACCTCGCTACACCCAACCCGCTTGACCTCGCTTCAGTCGCCATCGCCATTGCCATCGCCCTCTTTGCCGCCTGGCTCGTCATGCGCAGTAGCAGTTGGATTATCCAGCACGTTGGCCGTACTGGCATTTTAGTCCTCTCGCGTATCCTGGGTATCTTGCTGGCCGCACTGGCTGTCCAGTTCGTCCTCAACGGCATCACTACCTTCATGCATACCCTGCACTAAAGGAGACGAAATTGGATATAATAGAAGATATATCGTCACAGTATGTGACCTTCGCTCGTCTGAAACGTATACATTATGAGGTTTGCTATCACAGCAAGGGCCGCTGTTTTTTTGTCAAAGCATAGAGGTGAGAGTGGAACAAAGTTACACGGCGAATGACTCTATAAGCCGTGCCATACGCACACGCATCAGCTACCGAACGGCCTTAGAGCAGTACCGTACCTTGAGCCGCTTCGCACGTATCTCCTGGGTCACCTGGATCGTCGCCATCGTTACCATCGCCATCTGGTGCTTCAGTGCCTACCAGTACGCGCTGGCAACGGGCGCGCACAGTCTCTCCGGCGTGCTGATGAGCATACTGGCAAACGCCATAAACGTCCAGAACAATGATACCCTGGCGAATGTGCTGATTGCCGACGGCGCGAAATACAATCCTGCCATGCTTCAGGGGCAGTATTGGCGCTTCGTCACCCCTATCTTTCTGCATGCGAACCTGCTGCACGTCGGCCTGAACATGCTCAACTTCGTCGTACTGGGCGTTTTCATCGAGCGACTCGTTGGACATCTCCGCTTCCTGCTGATCTACACCGTGACCGGCGTGGTGAGCATTATCGCCAGCTTTGTCTTCTCGCCGCAGGAAGTCAGCGTCGGGGCTTCGGGTGCCATCTTTGGCCTGGTGGGAGCGTACAGCATCTTCGTGCTCGTCCACCGGCGTGCGTTCAATCGCGGGGGCATCCCGGTTCTGCTCTGGCTGCTCTTCATCATTGGACTCAATCTGAGCATTGGCTTATTCGTGCAAAACGTTGATAATTTCGCGCATCTCGGCGGCTTGCTCAGCGGCTTTCTACTCGGCTGGTGGTTCACCCCGCTCTATCGCACAAACCCGAACGGTACGCTGGTCGACGTGCATAGTCTTAGCCGTTGCTGGCCGTTAGCATTGTTGACAATAACAGGTACAATACTTTTAGCTATCATCGCCTTACATTTCGGTGGAGGATAATTCTTTGGAAGCACAAACTGATATACAGGCATACCTTGAACAGGGCAAACTGGCGCTGGCGCAGGGGCAGGCCCGCGAATCTGCCATCGCTTACGCCCACGCTGCGCAGATTGAGCCAAACAACCCGATGGTGCATCTCGGGCTGGCCGAAGCCAATCTCGCGCTCGGCTCCTACGGTGTTGTCTACATGGCGGCACGGAAAGTAGAGGAGTTGCAGCCACAGGGTGGTGTCGAAAGCACGATGGCAAAGGCGCTGCTCAACCTGCTGGATCGCCGCTATGACCGCGCCTTGCAGGACGTTGACACGGTAATCAGCCAGGACCCCGGCATGGCCTACGCCCACGCCCTGCGCTCCTACCTGCTGCGCGCCACCGGCCACGATTACGATGCGCAACTGGCCCGCGCTCGCGCCGCCCGTCTCTCCTACGGCGGCCACTTCGACAACGATTTCCCGCCGCTCGAAAACGCGCCTTCGGGCTACAGAGGAGTTGGCTCATCCAATGGTGCTGGAACGGCGCAGCCCAACGAGCCATACACCTCCCCTTCGCAGACAGGTGCAGCAGGGACAAGAGGCGCTCCAGGCGCAGAACCCGTGCCGACCTGGTCTCGCCCCAACGTCATGCAGCGGCAGGTGATCCGCACGCGCTTCGCCCTCAGCCAGCGCCCGCGCATCGTCACTTACACCCTCATCGCCATCAACGTGATCATTTTCATCATCATGGCTATCCAGAGTCAGAATGTGATGGATGTTACATCGACACCTCTCTTCAACCTTATGGCTCAGGATAACCTGGCAATTCTGCGAGACGGCCAATTCTGGCGCATCTTCACCGCCATGTTCGCGCACCTCAATATCCTGCACATCGGCCTGAACATGCTCTCGCTGTTCTTCATCGGCCCCGCCGTCGAAGTCTTCTTCGGGAAATGGCGCTACCTGGTCATCTACTTCGGCGCTGGCATTATCGGGGGCATCGCGACACTGCTTCCAACACTGCTGGGAGGACCAGATATAGCCGCAGCAGGTGCATCCGGTGCCATCTTCGGCGTCTTCGGCGCGCTCGGCGTCTTCTTCTTCGCCAACAGGCGTGTGCTTGGAGGAGCCCTCATCGGCCAGTGGGTTTTCTGGCTCGCCATCAACATTTTCTGGGATTTCTCGCAGACCGGCATCGGCATCCAGGATCACATCGGCGGCCTCATTGCGGGTATCATCCTCGGTCTCATCCTCATGCCCCGGCTGAGGCCTCGCCGCAGGATATAATATTGCTTATAACATCCCGCTAAAAAGACCTTTTCGCATGTCATTCTTCTCTGCGCGAAGAATGACATGCGAAAAGGTCTTTTTACGGCAAGCCATGTCAAAGGGCTTCCTTAATGGCGGCTTCTTGCCCGGAACACCTCAACGACGCTCGCTTGTTGGTCCATTTCGTACACTAAAGGTAAGGAAGTTGAGTCAGCAATCTCGCTGTGACCCGGCTGAGTCACAATGAATCCTATCCATGCCCTTTACCCCCTACTCAACTTCCTTCATTTTTGCCTTTTGTGACTAACACCATAATTTGGCCGCTGCGGCCAAGATATGCCGTTTTTGGAAGATTCCCCAACGGATTTACACCTGCATTCTCCTGCCATCAACTACTTGCCGAAGAACTTCTGAGTGAGCATAGCAATAAACACTCCCTCAATGACAAGTCCGGCAATCGCTTCAAATGCTGTAACCCACTGCTGAGGCTCACCGGGGCGAAGAAAAGGCTCTGAAAAGACCCTCCCGTGAAACGCTGTAACACTGGTCAGCACAGCCTCAAGGAATGACAAATGCGGCTGGTAGTACATGCCTAGCACGAAGTAGGCTCCAGCACAGAGCAGCACAATAATCAAATAAGCAACAAGAATACGCCCCATGCGGTAGCCATATCCCGCTAGTAGAGCTAGCAACATAGAAAACAGCCATTTCCCGAAATCATGCTGTTTCCACAGCACTTTCCGCTGTAGGATTTGGGCACGGTAGGCAAAACGCGCAGCATCTTCATTCAGTCCTTGGTTTTGCAGAACGACAGCAAGTTGTCGATTTGCTCGGGCAGCTTCATCATACTCCCAATCTGCTTGCTTGATTTTTGTATTACTTTGCCTGACCCTACTTTCCTCACCAAGCATTTTCACTGCTTTCCAATCGATTACTGAAAGATTAACAGCGCCCCAACGCGCATCGATTACTGAAACAAATCCATGCGTCTCATCTCCAAGAATAGCATTGTCGAGTACTGTCGCATGATCAAAATAAGCTAATTGTAAATAAGCACCAGCTAGGTTCGTTCCTCTGAGACGCGCCCCTTCCAAGTGAGCTCTGAAGAGATCGGCGCCTTCTAAGTGAGCATTTGCCAGATGTGCGTACTCCAAATGTGCAAATGTAAGGTCTGCTTTCTCCAAATGCGCATTTTTGAGATACGCTCCTTCCAAATGAGCCTCTCTCAGGATAGCCCCTTCCAAGTGTATCCCTGCCATGTCGCGTTGCTCTACAGTTGCCGCATCCCATTGCTCCCGACGTAGACCGCCATAAAGGTGAGCTAATGGCAATCCGTGTAAATCAACCTGGCTCAAATTAGCACCACGCAAATCAAGACCCGCATACCGATCATACTCCCAATCTGATGGCTCAAGTTTGTCCTCATGCGTCGCTAAGAGCCACTCTACATCAGAACGGCTCAGTTTCACCCCTTTAAACGGGTATATTCCTTTTTCAAAATCAGGAGCGACAGCCCGTCGCTTGCTCAATTCTTCCTGGCGCTTCGCGTCAATCTCTGGTTCCGTTCTCCACGGAAAGCCCTTCGCTTGCCAATACTGACGCCATTCTTCAGGAGATGTGGGTGAGTGTTGCGGTTGGATATGAACGATCTGCCGTGTTGGCTGACTCTGAAACATGATTCCGAAGAGCTTGCGAACATACTTGTTCATCGTAGCTTTTCTCCATTGCTGATCTCTAGCTCACGACAGACTTCTCGCAGGAGTTCACGTACTTCCGGATCGCGCAAAATGGCCGGTTGCACGAGATACCGAGCGATATGCCGCTGCGTCAGCGCAACCTGCTCTGCCTGAAGGTACAAGGCAATCCGCCGGATCTCTTCGCGATATCCTTGCAGCCGTTTTTCCCGAAGCTCTCGGCGATATGCGGTGTAGCGCTCAGCAATGGCATGACAGGCAGCCCGATTGATTTTGTACAAGGTGGTTGGCTGATAGCCGAGCTGCTGGCCTACCTCTTTCAGTGAGGGAGGAGGATTTTCGGCTCTCCTCGCTGCTTGTTCCAACTGATGAGCAATACTCTCCTTGTTGATCGCGGTTCGTTTCCTGGACGGAAAGAGCGCTGGTGGCACCGGATCTCTCAGAGACGGTTGAAGCCTTTCCTCTTCCTGAAGCAGCACCTCACACAACGAGAGATCTAATCGGTAACAGAGCCGTAAGAGCATACCTAGTTCTGGTATCCGCTTGCCCTGACACCAATTCTTCACTGTGTTCGTTGGCAAGCCAAGCAAGTGGACAAATGTGGCAATATTTCCGTCTGCCAATCGTTCTACTGCATCGCTCACCACCTGGCGAATCCTTTCTCGTTTTGGCGCAACCCTGATCTCAGCAAGCCGCGCGATCACTCCTCCCAGGGCATGAGAGACCCATTGCTGCCAGGCGAACTCATGAGAATCAACGGCCACGGTCTGCACACCATCTTCTTGTTTGACGAACAGCGCACCGGAACAAAACGCACAGTATCCTGGCCGCGAGCGCCAGGTCAGGTGAGGAAGCGATCTGGCGCAATGAGGACAATGCGTCTGCAAACGCACCCCATGATGCGTACAGGTGGTGATTTCCCGAAACGTCCACAGGAGGGGATCATACAGCATCTGCCATTCTTCGTAACAGAGCGGGCACCAGGCTAAGGTCTGCCGAGTTAATCCTCGAATCGGTAGGACCTCTGTTAACGCGAAAAGCGCAAGACTGCCCAAATCCGTGCGCAGTGTGAGCCTTTCAAGGGCATCTAGAGCCGCACGTGCGCGAGGGCTGGTCACATTGACCAAATGCGACCCGCTCCCATCGCGTCTCCACAAGGGATGTTCGAGATCCCCACTCGTTTGCGACTCCAGTTCTTTCATGAGAGGAACCAGCATCTGCTGGAGCAGCACGCCTGGGTAGACACAATGCGCCTCGGCCAGGCGGGCAAGGTAACTGGTCAGGCTTTCACATTCAGCGGTTCCCACGCCAATTGGTGCTGGCGCGTAGAGCGTACTGCGTTCTGGCAAGGCGATGGTTGTCAACTGCCACCAGGGAAACTCCGCAAGCTGTGTGTTACCCATCGGTTTCCACCTCTTTCTTGACCGCATCACGCGTCGGGTTGCGTTGCCCTACACGTCTGCGGCGCGACGGTGCCGCGGGCGCAGACTGTTCTCCTTCTTGGTCGGTTGGCTTCTCTCGGGTTCTTCGCGGGCCTAAGCCCAGGCGTGCCAACAGTTTCTCTGTGGCTTCCGGGTCTGCACGCAGCGCGTTTTCTCCCTCTTCAATATCCGTAATCATCTGGTTGCAGCGGTCAATTGAGGGAGCATGAGCAGCGAAGAGACTGGGAGAAATGGTCGTGGCCCCTGTTTCTACGGCTTCGGCAAGGGCTGTGGTCAGCCAATCTTTGAGCAAGCCGATACAGCCAATGGTGTGCGCGTAGCAGGTCTTCCACTGATGCACCAGGTCAGGCGCTTGTTCCAGCGGAAGATGCCGCTGGAACGTCAGCAGTGTTCGTTGAAACGCTTTGCGCTCCTCTGGCTTGGTGGCGTCATACCGAGGAAAATGCACATCAATACTGCGACGGGAGAGTTGGGCATTCAAGTTACGGAAGAGCAAGAGATCGTAGGTTCCTGCCAGGATGTGAACCGTGCGCGTGGCAATCGCCAGCGATTTCACATGGTCGAGCTGATCTTCCAGCCGCGTGCCGCCTGCCGTTTTGGCAAAGTGTTGGGCTTCATCGATCAGGATGGCCTCTGGTCGCCGATATTTGAGCACCTGTTCCCAGGATCGCTGCAGGGCGGCAGCATCCCCAACCAAACGAGGTGGTACATGCCTGCCCATCCTTTCATTAAAGACTGGCAGAACAGCTCCTCTTTCCACTTTGTAGTCAATGAGCGGCTCAGAGACCGCCATCAGCGCGCGCGTGTAGAAATCGGGCCAGCGGAACTGCCGGGCTGAAGGAGCCATGGCATCCAGCTTAATGACCGGCACGTAATCTGGGTCGTGTGAAAGCTGATCCTGGGCAAGCTTCAGCAAACGCTGTTCGATGAAGGTCAACAGGGTCGTTTTGCCTACGCCTGTCGGTCCGATGATGAACAGTAACAAGGCCCCTCCCGGTTCACGCAGCGCGCTGCGCACCTGCTCGTCTGCTCGCTCCAGGAACGGATGCGCGACGGTATATGCCTTGAAATAGCTGAGGCGGGCCGAGGGAGGTTGGTCGAGTAATTCACGCGGAAAACTCTGTTTGAGGTTCCGCTCTGCTTCCTGTGTCATTCGTGAAACTCCTCATACTCGTCGAGATCCTCCAGGTCTGCATCGTCCTCGATGATCACGGCTCCTTGCGACTTTCGACCGTTCCTGTTTTTGGGGACAAGCGGATCGGTTTGCTCAGGCGAGGACTCCGAGTGAACGAGAGTAAGCACAGGCACACGCTCCTCCTGATCCTCGGAGTGAGAGACGAGCACCTGGGAATCCTCCATCTGGGCGAAGACATCACGGGCTTCGGCGTCTTGCCAGTGCTGACGAAGCACGGCATCGTGGCCGGAGAGGTCAGCCAAAAAATCGGCCAGGCGCTTCGCCGTGATCGCAGCATCGCGTGTGTGCCTCCGATGCTGCTGGTGCAGTTCTGCGCTGGCAAGCTCTCGTTCACGCTCCGTGTGGCCGCGCAGTTGCAGGTAATGTTCGGAGCGAGCCTGCACCCAGCGCCCCTGCACGTAGGCATACGCTGTGCCCAGGTCGAACGGGTCGTACCGCACGGGCACTTGCTTGTTGTGGACCTCACGCACATCCAAGGCTTTCGCGTAGTAATAGACGTAATTGATCTTGACCCCCCGTCCCGACCTGACTTGCGCCGTTTGCTTGCGCGTACTCGCTAACGAGACGTAGCGAAAATCGTCATCGTAGAGCGCCTTGAGATGCTCGCGCGATCCTCCAAGCGTCATGCCCATCGCGAAAGCATCACGCGGGCTCATTCCCAACGCCGGATGGATCTGCTGATCATAGACCTCGTAGGCCCAGATACACAGGTAGGCGTACAGGTCTCCCAGGGTCCAGACGGCTTGTTCGCGCGGCGCGATAGATTTCGTCACCTGGCGGACCTGTTTCATGATCTGAGTATTGCCCGTCAGGTTGTGGACAAACTGCGTGTTGGCCGTCCCAAACAGGCGCTCGATCACTGACCGATAGCGGGGTTTGGCTCCAGGACGGGTCTTCTTCTCACACCCGTAGTAGGTCACCAGCGTCTCAAAGTAGGTGCTCCGGAAGTCTGGACCTCCGTCGACGACGAGGGTTTGAGGGAGTCTCCCGTAGCGACTCACGCACTCACGCAAGGTCATCATACAGGAACGGTAGGAAGGCGGATCAAAGGTGAGATACACCGCCAGTAGGCGACGAGAAAAGGCATCCGTCAGAAACGTCACCCAGGGTCGCCCCAGAGGGCGTCCCGTGCGCGCGCTCACCAGTTCGATGTCGAGTTCGGTATGGTCCAGGTGGGCCACTTCCAGGGGGCGCGATCCATGTCTTGGCGTGGTCAGTTCCAATTCCCAGTACCACTCCTCAACTTGAGCCGCGGCCCGCGGCCCCTGGCGTTGACGGGTTTGCTCGACCAGCGGGCGCGATTTCAGGCGAGCAAGAAACGTCGTGTAGCCGGGAGCGGGGATCTTGCGCCGCTCGCATTCCCGTTGCAGCAGGAGAAAGACGGCCTTCTTTGACTGCTGTTTGAGCGTCTCGTACTGCTCGGCGATGAAGGTATCGATCAGCGCCTCGGTGCGTTCATCCAACCGGGAGCGCCGGTTGCCTCGCTTCTTCACCTGTGGCAGCAGCCCGATGAGGCCATTGCCAAAGGTCGCCAATGCCTCTGACCATTGCGCTCGCCATCGCCTCAGCGTGCGGGCAGGGGTCTTCGTCGTTCGATCAGCCCCGGTAATGATCGCGTACCGGCGGTTCCCTTCCTCCAGCGCTTTCGGGCTTGCCTGAACCAGCAGTTCGCGTCCCTCTGCATACTTCGGCGGTGCGACTGTCTCTTTGAGTCCTGTCAGCCGTCCACTGCGGATCAGCTCTTCAAAAGCGTCATTGGGCACAGGCATGACCTGCTTGTCCTCTGAAAGCAACAGCACTTCCGTTGCTCCGGGATTGAAGATGATCCATGCCTTCCCATCCAGAATGATGGGCGCTCCGATGGCCAGCCGCAGGGTCGATGGGCGCGGAAGAGATGTGGCAGTAGGTTGGAGGGTGGCATATGATTCGGCCTGTTCGCGATCCAGGAAGACCTGGACATGCTCGTAATCGGTCAAGCGAACGGCCAGCAGATCGACATACAGTTGATGGGTCAAAATGAGTTGGTAGATATCATCGGCCTTGCCTCGGTGCAGTGCCGTAATCAGATTGAGCAGGCGAATCCCCGGCTGGCTCAGCACCATGGTACGGATGGCTACTGTGACGTCCGGCGACACAGGGGGAGGAGAACCGCGCAGGTAATCGCCCAGAAACCGCAGATTCTCGAAATAGGTCCAATCAATCTCGCTCGAAGAAAAGAGCCGGTACGTCAAACCATACTTCGAGGCTTCAGCTTCTCCTGGTGGGCAGGACCAGGTGCCATCAGGTCGCTGCTGGTAGCGAAAAGGCATGTTCACCGCCTGCCGCTTCAGGTTCTCTTCCATCTTGCATTCAACCCAGCCCGCTCCATCTTCGCGCAAAACAAAAAAATCTGGCGTATGCGTGGCGGTCACGTTTCGCGTGTCATCCCGGTTGCGATACTTCAATTTAAGTTGGCCGGCGGGCTGATCGTAAAACTCCAGCACGTGCGGATCATGGTCCATCAGGTACACGAAAGGCAGTTCATCCCGGTGGCTCTCAAACTGGATCGCACATCCCATTTTGAGGGAAGGGTAGGTTCCGCTCACATTGCCAGCAGAACTTTGTACATGACGCGCCGGCGGTGAAGTGCGAATGTGCGTAATGGCCGCTTTGGCCTGGTCTGAAAGGCCAAGCTGCTGACACCACTGCTCAAATGCCTCTGTGCTGAGCGTCACGGCGCACTCCTCTTCTTGCAGAGCACACAAAGAGTATGGGAAGGCTTATTTGTTCAAAAAATAGCTGTTACCTGTCTCTCCCTATCCATCAAATCATATCACACAAAAAGGATTCCCGGCCAAGTTATGCCCGATTTTTGCACACTCGGCCAGGTTATGCTGTACTAACACAACAGTAGGTGAGCGTGAATGCTCCTGCTTATCGGCCAAGATATGCCGTTTTTGGCGGCCAGGTTATGCCGTGAGTGACACCTTTTGCCACGCGCAGCATAAACTGCTATGATCTATTTCCCTACCCCTTCAGGCCCCAGGCCGTAAGCTGGTTCAGCATGGCGACAAAATCCGGCTGCTGCATCTCGTTCAATGCCTGTTGGCAGAGTTCCTCGTAATCATCAGGAACCTGAGTCCACTTGCGCAGAAACGGCAAGATCGTCCGAACGAAGTGTCTTGCATCTTCCATAAAAGCCTGCCCTTCAGGTGTGTCGGGGCGGTACTCCAGGGCATAGACACGTGTCCGCACCTGCTGGACCTCATGCTGCTCTAACAGGCGCGTAAGCTGGTTGATTACGCCGTTCCCTTCCGGGGTGAAGAGGTGTCCTGATTGATAAAACGCTTGCACAAAAAGCTGCGTAATACGGTTCAGCGCCGGGCTATCACTGGTCACGGCATCACCTTTCGTGACCCGGATTACGCCGTCTGGCCTGGTCACGCGCTGGAACTCCTGTAAGAGTTTGGGCCAGTCCCAGGTGCGCGGCGTTGTTCCTTCTGGTAGGCCAGGAGTAAAATTCACCTGCTTGATTATACTCGAATTTTCGGCATCTGTCGAGTAGCAGGGCTTATCATCCCGTGCTCCATGAACAAGCTTCCTTGAGAGCTGATAGCTCTTTCCTGACCATATGCCTCTATAAGTACCGTCATAATCTGGCCGCAACGGCCAGATTATGACGGCAACCGCGTTCATTGCCTCGCAGCAGCGATCTCGTGATCTTTATAGAATGAGCGCCAGGGGCCACAGCCGAGCATGAAGGGCTGCATGAGCGCCCGTTCGGCCTGGACGGTGTGGTTCAAATCGTGAGCCGCCCATGTGTGAAGCATCTGCGCCAGTGTAACTGTTCCGAACTGTGGATGCTGTACCGTCCGTTCCAGATCGTCCTCCTTCACCTGCTTAATCAGCGCAAGGTTTTCCTGGCGATATTGTGCGAACGCAGTCGCCAGCTGCTCAGGAGTCAGCGAAACGATATCGGCATATTGCTGGTTCGGGTCGAAAGCGGTAAAATTCTGCCCCACCAGAAAAGCGTGGAGGCGGGCAGGAAAGAGATCCCGCTCCGCGACCAGTAAATGCTGCAAGCAATTGAGTGCCGACCACTCCCCTGCGACCGGTTGACGTGTCAGTAGATCGACGGGAAGCACGCTGACCAACAGCTGCCAGCGTTCGGGAGTAGTAGAGAGAATAGCCAGTACGTCTTCTAACCAGGTATCCAACGAAAACCTCCTTTATCTCGCTTCATTCATATTTTCAGGAAACGAAAGCTTCGTGTCCAATTGCAGGGCGAATTCGGCCTTGATGTCCATGTTCTCTCCTTTCTTTAAGGAATAGCAAGCTTGATCTGCTATCTTCATAGATGAAAATGCTCCTCTGCCGGTGATTTGATATACACATCTCTGATAGGATCAAAACGTCGTTCATCGTCCGAGGCCGGGACATAGGCAAAGACGTAGTTCTTCGGGTTATTGAGGCGGATTAAGAGGCCATCCAGGCCTTCTTCATATTTGCCGCCATTTTTCTCTGCGGAGACAGGGGTATGACCGTAAAACCAGCGTTGGATGATGCTTTTGATGCCCAGATTTTCCAGCGTTCTGACAATAGAGTCACCGTTAACCCCTCTGCGCTGCGTCAGCTCTGAGGTTACCTCTCGTGGTTTGCCGGGATCATGAAGAGCAGCTTCCGATAGAGGGATGCGGGGGAGAGTATGGCTGACCACGAAATAGCTCCCTTGCGCAAACAGGGGTAGCGCTCGTTCAAACTGCGTCCAGGCATCTAAAAACGCCTGTCCCCACCCTTCTCTGGTCAGCACCCAGTCTCTGACAAGCTCCGATTCCCCTTTGTCGCCGGTTAAGACGGGACGTCCCTCAACGACTACCACTTCATCCTGCTCATCCCGACGTAACCCTACGAACTTCCTGAATGGCCCAAATTCCATGACCATGTCATCGTGATTGCCCCGCAAACAATGGAAATGATCAGGAAATTGGAGTTTCAGGTACATGACCATGATACCCGCTCCCAGTGAACGCACCATTTCTTTGTCCAGCAGCGCGGGTGTCCATTCTCCATCTCGATTGATCACCCAGTTGGACGGTTCTTCCGAATGCACAATATCGCCAACGCAGACGACATTGATGAGTCCCTTTTGCAAGAGTCCAAAGACCTGTTCACCGGTAGAAGAGCCCGCGCCAATCGGAGCACTAAGAATATCAGTGAGCATTGTTCTGCGGGCATGCAAATCAGGAATGATGATGGTGGGTAAATTAGACAGGCGGGGTACAATGTCTTGCTGAGATAGCACATCAACAACAGCTTCAAGCGCCGCTCGATAGGTCTCCGGTGCCTCATGGTGATCTCGCCCGGCAAATTCACTGAGCGCTTCAAGCGAGCTGGCTGGATTTTCTGATAAGTTCTGGCTGCTCATATGCCCTCAGCTTTCCACTTGAGAGATGCTTCCACATCTCCCGGTCATCTGCCGTAAAGGTCTTCTGGTCCCTGTCCCCTCACAAAAAAGAATATCACACCAAAAGGACTCTCAGCCATTCTATGCTAAAATACGTCCGAAAAGACTTGCATATGACGTAACGTCATATTGTATATTCCTCTTAGAACAGCATCGGCTACCTGCTGTGGATCAGGCGGTGTAGCGCTCCTGTTCTCTGCGAAAAAAAAGAGGAAGCGAGATCTCCTCCCTTTTCCCGGCGACACTCACTACAAACATTGAGCAGCGAGATTTATTCCCTCTTTGCGCTAACGGCATCCGTAAAAACTGGCCCGGACGTGTCATTCTGACTGAGCGCGGCGAAGAATGACACGTCCGGGCCAGTTTTTCATGGCAAATCAACTACGCATTATATGACACAAGATGACAGGAATAGTAAGTTATACTGTCCAGGTAAGCATTTCTAACTGACCACAAGGAGGGTATCGCTATGCGTATCGCGGTGAATATCAGGCCGACGGGAGACTGGGCTGCTATGCTGGCGGTGGCGAAAGCTGGGAGTCGCACGCGCCTTCATCACCTTCTGGCACCCCTTCGACAAATTGTCAGAGCTGGCAAAACGGCTCTTGTAGCGTTCATGCCGCTCTACAACAGCCTACAGGAAACGCCAGAGTTTCATCGTGCGATCCTCACCGCCGGTAGCGACTACGCCTGATGCCGGTTGTACCGCCATCGCAAGAATGCGGCGTGTGTGCGCGCGAATGGCGAGGTGATGGACTCCGCTTTCGATGTTCCAGCGGTACAGCATGCCGCTTGTATCCGCATAGATAATTTCGTGATCAAGTACGATAGCATTGTCCATTGACGCAGTCGGCGGTACAAGGTGTCTCTGGACAGTTCCTGTAGAGAGGTCTACTAGAGCCAGCATACCTTTCTCTGTCATGCAAAGTACCTGTTGCATGTCAAGGATCAGCAAGCGATGCACTCGTCCAACATCGCCGAGAGCGAGACTCCAGAGCGCCTGTCCATCTTTCAGACTCCACAACCCCACGCGGCCATCCTCAGCCCCCGCAACAATCAAATCATCTGACGGTAATGTCGCCAGCGACCAGATTGGCCCTCCGAAATGCCGGATACTGCGTAGCTGGCGGCCTCCCGGCAATTCCCAGCAGCGAAGCGTACCATCGCGCGAAGCTGAGACTAACATACGATCACTCATAGCGAGTGTAAGAGCCAGTACGAGATCGGTATGTCCTATCAGTGTACGCTTGAGCTGGCCCTGCGTGACATCCCAGAGGCGGATACTGCGGTCCCATGACCCTGAAGCGAGCAGCCGACCATCAGAGGTAATAACCAGCGACCAGATGGTACGTGTATGGCCCGCTAACTGCGCTACTGGATGTGGGTTTCCCACCTCCCAGAGAAAGACTGTATTGAGGATACTTGAGATAATTTTATTCGTTTCGGGTAAAAAGGCTATGGTGTCTATAGCTCCCGGTAGACTTTTCCACGCGGTCGTCATGAGAGGAATATGCACCCACTGACGCGGTGAATCAACCTGGCTGGCTTTCCGGGTAGAGTAAGCCGATATACCTGCTACAGTTGCTTCCTCTCCTGCTTGCGCGGTTGTCACCAGCACCGATTGTACCTTCGTGTCATCATTTTGACCTGTTTGGACGGTGCGAACGTTGCGAGGATCGAGTGCAGGGGGAACCGCAAAAGGATCTGCGCGCCAGTTCGACGGCATGCCCTGGAAAATGGGTGATACAGGCAAGGCCGAAGCCGGTTGTGCTGGGAGAGAGTTTTTCTCTTCCAGCGCTTGTTGAGCAGCAAGCGCAAACTCTGTAGCCGTCTGGAAACGCTGAGCAGGTTCCCTGGCTATCGCCCGGAAGACAACCTGTTCGAGCGCCTGTGGAACATCTGGATAGTGTGCGCGGATAGACGGAGGACTATTTTGCAAATGCTGGTGCATGATGCTCCCCCAATCATTCCCTCTAAAAGGGGGCGCTCCTGTAAGCAATTCGTAGAGCATTATACCCAGAGCGTAAATATCGGTTTGCGCGCTCACCCTGCGCCCGGTCCATTGTTCAGGAGCCATATACAGGGGTGTACCCACGTGACTACCAGTGGATTGTGTTATGCCAACTATCAACTTCGCAACACCAAAATCACTGAGCAACAACCAATCGTCACTCCACAACAGGACATTTGCGGGTTTAATATCCCTATGCACAATAGATCGCTGATGGGCAAAGTCCAGCGCGGTAGCTAGCTGCCCCAGAAACTGTACAGCGACTGCTGGCGATAGCGCGCCCTGTTGTACTCGTTCGCGCAAGGTACCGCCGGAAATGTAAGGCATGACGAAATACGCAATCCCATTTTGATAACCATACTCGTAGAGAGGCACAATATGCGGGTGTTCTAATGCTGCCAGCGCCCTGGCCTCGTGCTCAAAACGTTTGACGGCGCTTGTATTCTGGCTGCTGTCTGCGCGAATGACTTTCACAGCAACAGTGCGATCAAGTAATGGCTGTCGCGCCAGATAGATCTCTCCCATACCGCCTTTGCTCAGAAGTTTTAACAGAGTGCAAGAACCGAGTGTTGTATTGACTAGATCGGCCATGTGAATCCTCCTCGCCAGGTATGGCATTGCAAACGAAAGATTTTAAGAAAAATGATGCTCCCTATTGACAAACTATACCAGCGAATGCTAGTATACCCGTGCAATAATTAGATGTCTAGTTATTTAGTTGCGAAAGAGTGGTTATCATGAATAACAGTGGAACATCTTATGGTTTAGCGCTCGCATCAGGTGTTAATGCATATCTGCCTCTGCTATCGTTTGCAATCTCGGCACGATTCTTTCATTTATTTTCTATAAATCCTGAATTCACTTTTATCACACAAAATGGATTTATGATTGCACTCGCAATCCTTGCTCTTATAGATATCATAGCTGATAAAATACCGGTCGTCGATACTCTCTGGGATAGTATTCATACTGTTCTGCGTCCAATCGCGGGAGCCCTTGTTGTTGCTGCCTGTAGCAACGGAGCTTCTTCCGTCGAACTTCCAGTAGAATCAGTTTTAGGTGCGGCGTTGGCGGCTATGAGCCATATTACCAAAGCTGTTACCCGCCTGACTGCTTCAGTTTCCACTATGGGTTGTCTGAACATAGGATTGAGCTTAGGAGAGGACGTAGCCGTTTTTATTATAATTCTGCTGGCTATCTTTGCTCCTATTGTTATGCTCGTCTTTTCTATAGTCTTTGCTGTCCTTTTTATTCTATTTGCTCCGCTCCTGTTCAGCGCGCTCAGTTATCGTTTGCGTATCACATTTTCTATCCTATCCTGGTTTATACACTCGTACTTTTGGCAGGGATCAGAACCGGGGCCAGCGGATTTTCTTCTAGGTCTCTCTGATAACGATAGAGCATATTTGCGCCAGCTATCCGAAGGTGACACAGTATTGTCGGGAGGGGTCCGATTACTCTGGCTCAGGAAATCAAGTGGAAAGGGATTATGGAGCAGTAGACGCTCTGCGCCTTCCACATGGTTTGTTGCTACTGACAGCGCTATTATTTTGCTGCCCGTTTCACGCCCCAACCTGGCGCAGGTTATCCCTTTTTCCGAGGTGCAGACACTCGCTTTCGACCCAGGCTTGTTGATGGGAACGCTGCGGCTGTTAACACGACAGGGCCAGACCTATAACTTTACTGTCTTGCGCGCTTCGCTTGATGGAGCCGCCGAGCTGGTAGAGGTACTCCATATGCGTCACCGCCTGCCATTTGATACGAACGCATCGACAGGAACCAGACAGGGGCGAACCATCAGACCGCAACATATTTAACTTTACTGTTATTCATCTATGCCAAAGGAGATAGAGCAATGGGTGGATTCCTCGACAAAATGAGGCATGCAACAGGCATTAATCTTGATCACAACGAACTATACGCACGAGCATTTCAGAAAGGGGTACTACTAAACAAATTCGGCGAGGCAGCAGATATCTTTGATAAAGCTGCCAGGAAATTTGTTGAAACCGGCGACCAGATGATGGCCGCGCAAGCCGCAGCCAACTCTTTACTCTATCGTTACCTGTCAAGCAGTGATCCCGGAATCCTTCCACAGGCTATTCAGGCGTTGAACCAGTTACAGCAGATCGAAAAGATCCGCTCGCAGACAGAATTTATGCCTGTGGGTCCTCTGTGCGCAGAGTTGGACTGCCGTATAGTTGAAGGGGCTATCGCTCTGGCACAGGATGACGTAATACGCTCTTCCGATTTACACAAGCTCGCACGTGACAAGTTTCAACAAATTATCCGTAACGAACTCTACACCTATGCCTATGTGCCTGCAAAAGACGGACATAACGACAAGGCAGATATGCGCTATTTCTACCATAGCGGTATGTACTCCTTCTATGAGGCCATGGCGAAGAAAAACAGAGACCCTTCGGCGGCAGCAGACGACCTTTCTCTGGCAAGCCAGGCATTTCGCCGTTGCAATGACCAGGCCTGGTCGCAGAGAGTGAGTACTCTCCTGGAGAACTGGCGCATCTCACGCACGTGCTGGATCTGTCACCGTGAGATGCAAGGGGCCGACCTCCACTTCACGATGTGCAGGGCTACTGTAACTCCTTATACCATGCGCATACTCGAAAAGCTCAAGCAAGACCCCTCCACATTGAATATGGATGGCAGAGTTGCCGTTTGTAACACATGTGGTTCAATGGTTACTTTCAAAGCTATGGAGGAGGCGGATAAGGTACGCCAAGAGTTAAATGGGAAAATACAGGCTCTGACCACCACAGTAGCGAACCTTGAAAACCGTATTGGCTGGCTTGAGCGTAAAGCTCATACACATTAGGAGAGAGATCTTATGGAAAAGCAGGATATTCTCGACATTCTGGACTCACTGGATGTTCAGGTATCCATGGGAAAGATTGACCAGCCCACCTACGATAGTCTGCGACAAAAGTGGCTATCCCGGCTACAGGAGTTTGAAAGCGGTCCAGTCATAGCCACCAGTAATCTTTCAGTTCCCCCATCCTTAAACGGCACATTTTCGGCTCAAGCAGTTGCATCTCCTCCGCCGCCGGTGCTAGAGGTGCTTGCCTGCCCCAGATGTGAAGCCCCTGCTGAAATAGCCAGTATGGAGCAAGACCTGACGAAGCCGATGCAATGCTCCTACTGCGGGACCGTATATACGCTCCGTCAGAGTCAGGATAACTCTCAGAAGCTTAAACAGGAGTTAAAAGCGTGGCTAGATCAAATGATTGTAGGAAGTGGCTATGGCAGTTCTGGCACCATTGATGTGAATGCGCGCCGTTTCATATTCAGTGAAAACTTGTATCCTACACTGAAGAAAGAGATCGATCGTCAGCTCGAAGCTGTTGAATATGCCTCTGAAGCGCCTTTCATCCAGATTAAGATGCTCAATGATTTTCAGAACTATCAGCCAAATGAGCAGCTTGTGAGGGTGGGGCAGGGAGACAACCAGTGGCTGAAGACATTGATCACCCGCGTCTCAGCTCAACAACTGCAAGATTTTGCTGTGACACAAGATGACAGGGCCAAATTGAACTTGCTCAGTTTTCGCGTGCTAAGTCTGATCTACTATGCCAACATCGCTCAAAATCTCAAAACTCCTACCTTGCCTTCCTATCAAATTATAAGGCAGAATCTGTCAGCGCTACAAAAGGAATACCGGGAGCACGCCAGGAATCTTACAGACGAGAGCTATACTTCCTACCTTATGGCGGCTGATACACGCATTACCGGCAGCCTTCTCCTGCTTGAAGTTTTGATCTCTGCCCTGGGAGAGCAGAGAGGAGTAGCCCCTGAGGCAACAATTGATCAGCTTGATCGCGCGCTAGAGCAACTCAATAAGGCAGACCAGCAGGCGGCCTCCTGCACCTACAACCCGCTCTATACAGTGCCTCTCCAGCAAGGAATACAGAAAGATATCATGGCAGCCCACATCTTCCGCGCCGTGGTCAAATGCTATGAGATCGTCACACGCACCCAGTCTGTAGAGTTTGAAATGTTCTATGAGCATCTCATGCAGTATGTTCGCTCTCTTGTGCAAATTCAATCGCCCGATCAGCTCCTGGGACTGCTTCAATCTATCTATCGCTTACTGGCAGCGCGTTCGGGCAATGAGCCTATTCCCATTCTTATGGATTGGAGCTGGCTAGAGGCAACGGTCGAGAATCGCCGTGGAAAACCTACCTTAGGCATGGGTGGTGAAACCGTTGGCACAGTGATACACCATTTCCAACCCTACTGGGTGGCCACATTGAACTATGCCGAGAAAAGCGGCCTCATTTTCAAATCAGGCACCGGTCGTTCCGCGCTTATTCTTGTAGACGCCACCTCGATAGAGAAGCCTATGATCGGGCATCTGCTGGTCAATGACCCGAACTTACCAGCCCTTCAAGCTGGCCTCAATACCTTTAATTTCCTGGATCAACAAACGATGGCTTTGCCCGCTCTTATCTCGCAGGATATGGCTGAGAAGGCAATGAAAGTGTATGCTAATCAACGCGCCTCTCAGCTAGGAGCCACCATCGTGACGATGATCGGGTTAATTTACCTGCCAGTGGCTTTTGTTCGCTATCTTTCCAAGAATGGGGACAAACGCGAAATCATTGTGGATCGTTTGAATCTCGTCAATCAGAATCTGGCTAACATGCTCAACCAGACATATCACTTCCTGCATCAGTACGGCCTGTAGTAAAGGCAAGAAAGAAAAGAGGATTTGCGATGGGCTTAATCCACAATTTTGTGAACTGGGGCATTGATCTCATAGACGACACAGAGAAAGACATGCGCCGTATCGGTCAGCGGCTGGGATTTATGCCTCTCACCTGGCGTCAGGTGGTGATGCAGTATCCCTCAAAGGACGGACTCCTATGGCGTGTTCCTGATCCAGACGTTGCTATGGCCAATTCCTTGAGCCGCATACAGGCAATCATTGTTTCTGAATACGAGCGTGCTCTGGTTCTCAAGGATGGTATGCTCACAGAACAGGTGATTCTCCCGCCTGGAAGCTACGATATCCGCCGTACTATGCAGATACGCGGCCAGATTGAAATTATCTGGACAACCACCAGCGAGTTTCAGATGCGCTGGGGAGTACCCGACGTGCTAACCAGAGATCGAGTGGGCATTGGCGCAAGTGGATATTGTACCGCGGCCATTGTAGCACCGGACCTCTTTCTGACTAATGTAGCCGGCAATGTGCAAGTCTATACCAGGGAACACATGGCTACATTTGCCAGACCAGAAGTTAGCTCTATCCTGCGTGATTTGATGGCTCGCAAGACCGTGATGGAGTTTATGGAAGCTCGCGATGAGTTTCTACAGGCTGCTCAGGAGAAGCTCCAGCCTGCATTTGATCGCTGGGGGTTGGAGTTTCGCGGATTAAACATTGAGAACCATCGCATCCCGGAAGAATTTCGCCAGGCAGCCGCGGCACGCAGACAGATTCAACTGGTGAAAGAGGCAGAACTGGAAGGTGCGCAGGCAGATGTCAACCTTGCCCAGCTAGAAGCTCAGAAACGCTACTTCCTGGCTCAGGCCGAAGCCACGAAATACTACGTCATTGAAGATGCTCAGGTGGAGAGTATGCGTCGGCAACTGAGTATCGGTATGGACCCGCTCAGACTGAAGATGGCTGAGGCAATGGAAACTGCCGCCGCTAATCCCAGCCAGGGTTCGCTGGTTGATAGCCGGGTGCAGATCATCAACCAGCTCTCAGGCCTGCTGAATACCCCTGCTCCTCCAGGAACACCGCCCGCCGTTCCCGCCAATCCTCCTGTAACGCCCGGGCCAATGAGTCTGGTCGGACCTACTAACCCGATGGCTCCCCCAAACGGCTTTTTCCCTGCTAGTGAGCCTGCTGCGCCACCTCCAGGCAGCGGCAATAGCGGTGGCTTTCCTTCATTTGTGCCACCGGTTCCTTCAGAACCGGTCAGTGGTTCCTTAGTGAGAAATGCTCCCTCTGCCGGGTCAACATCCTCCAGCGAAACCATGAATCGGGAGAAGATCGAAGGGATGCTTGATAAGCTCGACGAGCGCTTTGCCAACGGAGAGATAAGCGAACAAACGTATCTTATGATGCGTGACAAGTGGCAGAAGAAACTCGATCAGCTCCCATAGAAAAGTAATCATATCTGGTTCAGTCCTACAACCGCAATGATACGGGCATAGGCGTTGGTCTGGATGATGGTGGTCACGGCCATGGTCTGCGGGTCCATAGCGTAGAGCGTACCATCGGCGTAAAAGGTAAGAATATGGTCATTAAACCAGGGGCCTAGCTCAAGCAGACTGGCAGACGAGGTTGCCAGCAGTTGCGGTGCGCTGACGTGCAGTTGCGAGCCGGTTCCACTGACCTGGGCTTCGTAAATAGCGCTGACACGATCAAAAGGGGCCTGCGGTTCGCTGGAAAACTCGACATAGACCAGTGTATGCCCATCAGGACTGAAGACCGGCGTCGTCTCCCAGCGATAATCGGCGGGATTACTCAGGTTGCGCTGCTCCGGTAGCACAACCTGTGACGAACTGACCGTCAGGGGATTTCCGCCAATGTTCGCCAGGTCGAGGCTGTTGGCATAGGTGAGCGAGGCAATATCGGCTGGAATAGTTTCGTCCGTAGGAACAGGAACCGTCCCCTCGTTTGAAGAATAGAGCAGGACATTGCTGTAAGGAGCCATGAGCAGCGGCCCTTCCAGGTCGTCCTCGCTCATGAGCTGTGTCGGTGTATCAACCGGCGCTTGCGTCAAATCCATCGACCACAACCCGTACTGTACGCCGTTCTGGCTGTTCTGGCTATCTGCCAGCAATAAAGTTGTGTCGCCCCTCTGTCCCTGCCCATAGAGGAAAGAAAAGACACGGAAGCAGGGGCAATTAGCCGTTGTTTGCTGGTAGACTAGCGCGGGCGAGGAGAGCGGACCCGCGTAGAGATCGATATTTCCCCTCCCATTGGCAGGCTCAACGGTATAAGCCACTGTCGAGCCATCGCTACTCAGTGCCAGCGAGGTCACGACCTGGTCAGCGCCTATAGTGGCAATCTGCCGGGATTTGCCATCAAACACATCGGTAATCCAGATGCCATTTCCGGCATACAGCAACTGGCCCTTCGGCGTCAGGATGGGGCGTACTGCCTGATTGTACAGGTAGCCAGGAGTCGAAATGGCCTGAGGCAAGCCGCCACTGCTGGAAACCATATAAATGTTGTTCTGCTGCTCATAAAGCACGAAATGGCCCATCGACAATTGCAGCGACGAGACAGATTGCCCATTAGCAGTCAGGAGAGGTGGTACAGGCGTGGGCGATACATCAGGCTGCGGTGTAGCCGTGGGTATAGGAGCATGCGTGGCGGTCGGAGAGGCAGGCACGCTCGTTGGAGTGGGCAACTGCGCCTGCGGCATGAGTTGCTCAGGGTTGCGAATCAGCATACCGGTGATGGTGATGAGCAGCATGCCAATAAGTGCCAGCAGAGAAATTATCCCTGCTCTCGACAAACGAGTCTGCCGCGTCGGCAATGGCTGCGCAACCGGCTGTTGTTCTTCATGTTCTTGTTTCTGCTCTGGCGAATCACTCACCTGCGGTACCAACGTGACCTTTTCCTTCTCAAAAAATAAGGTTTTACCACGTGCCAGTATACACGATTACCGCTGTGGCGGGAAGGGGGTATAGCGTATCCGCGCTCTATCTGACCGTATAGAGATTTTCTACGCAGTCTGTTCCTCCTGCCCGGTCGGGCTATTCTTTGTGTGGCGCTGAACAAAAGCGAGTGTTTTAGAAAAGACTTCCTCCTGGTCGTGGTCTTTCATGATGACATGATAGGAGCGATGAAAAGTAACGAGATGCTTCTCCTGCGTGCCGAGCAGGCGATAAATCTCCCACCCATCCCGCGCTGGTACCACATGGTCGTGCAGTGAGACCATTACCAGCGTCGGAGTGGTAATTCGTGGTAACTCCGCGCGCAGTTGTGGCAGGAAGCGCAGCAGGCTCTCGACCGGCCACATTGGCGTCCAGCGATACACCTCCCTGGCATAACGGCGACGTGCCTCCGGGTCTCGCACATCTTCGCGCACTGTTGGTAACAGGGGAGTAATGTATTTCACCACACGCACGCCCAGCCGCGTCAAAGGGTGCATATATAGAGGCGCGCACATCACCACAATGCCATCTACCTCTTCATGCGCGGCCGTATGCAGCGTGAGCGCACCGCCAAGCGAATGTCCAACCAGAAAGACCTGATCGCAGCGCGCCTTCAGCGCCAGCACCTCTTTTCGCACAGCAGCCGCCCAATCATCCCATCCGCTCGACATCAAATCCCGTACCCTCGTCCCATGCCCTGGCAAAAGCATATTATTCGTCAGATAGCCATGATCCTGAAGCACCATTTCCAGTTCCGCCATATCGCTGCGGCTGCCATTCAAGCCATGCACGAGCAGCACTCCCACGACCGGCCCGCGCCGTCCCTCCACCTGCTTTTGCAGATGTACATCAGAAAGTGATTGAGAAGATTGAGATGTATCTCCCGCCATAGTCTTTTGTTTCCTTGCCAGCACGGGCTGCTCGCCACTATATTTTTTTCACCATCTATACGAATACTGTTTCCTCAGAGTTCTTCGTATAGCATATCATATCACGACGAGGCACGTACCCATGTCATGCCAGCTATCCTATCAGAGGGTCGTCGCCAGCACCTACGGTTATTCATATCATATCGTTATAAACAACAACGGCTGGCAGGAAGTCTTTGTCAATAACGTAGCTATTGGCAAAGACTTCCTGCATCAGAGAATAAACGTGAACGAGCAAGATCAGCGATGAGAGCTGGTCTCATTCATGCCACAAGATTAGCTGCACTGTCCTGCAGGCTTGACCTGCGATGAGTTTACCTGATCAGGGCTGCTGGATATCACTTCCGCGATGTCTGGGAAGGTATGATCGGAAGAGAGCACGCCCGAGCTGGTGAACTTGTAGGTAACAGTCGTTGCGCCCGGGCTTGCAGTGACGCTGGCATTCGTACTGCCGCGCCCGTTAGTCGTCGTGTACATGAACTGAATCGTCCCACCAGAGCTGTTGGGAGCCACATGAAACGTGACGGTATAAGTGAATGTAACGCTGCTATTGCAACTCATTCCGGCTATCGAGGATGGACTGACCGCGAGGTCGATGCTCGTCACCTTGAACGCTGCCGAAGGAGAAACACACGTCCCTGTTGGCTTGACCGAGGGTGAATGCAGCACATTCGGGCTGCTCGTTACCACACCGCCCAGACCGGGATAGACATTATCCGCTGCCAGCGTTCCCTGCCAGTTGAAGGAATAGGTTTTTGTGGTCTCACCGGGTGCGAAGCTCAGACTTGCAGGCGTCGTTCCACGTCCATTGTTGACCGTATATAGAAACTGCACCGTGCCGCCCGGACTGTTAGCCGCGACATGAAACGTGGCAGTATAGGTAACGGTGATGTTCTGCCCGCAGGTCATGCCCGCGATAGACATGGGGGTGACGGCCATATCAATGCTCGTCACCTGGAATGGCTGCGAGGACGTTGAAGGTGCTGTGGAAGCCTGCGTCGGGACACTGGTCGGCGATGGTGCTGCCGTCGCTGTTGGGTTCGCGCTGCCAGCAGTGCCATTACCCGCGTCGGGTGTACCACAGGCCGCCAATCCTATAATAGTCAGGCATACGAATACAATGAGAATCACGCGCTGTTTCAACATAATAGATGCTCCTTTTCAAAAAACATATGAGTAAACATAGTCTTTACTAATCAAGATAATGCAAGGTCATAATGAAATATCTCGTTTCGGCAGAGTTTAGAAGAAGACTGTGAGGAAGTTCACAATTTTAGCGCATGGTCCATCGCTAGAAATAGCAACTTTGTGGCATCCATTGCCCTTTTACGCACTTAGTGTTATAGTCATTGCGAGCGCAATGACTATCTCAATCATCAAAGAGAAAACAGGACAAGACGCCCGACCGCAGAGCATATACGGTTCGTCACATTTATGACTATATGAAGGAGTTACATAGGATGAAGTTTTCGACCAGAGCTATCCACGCGGGACAGGAACCGGACCCGACGACGGGTGCTGTGATGATGCCCATTTATCAAACGTCCACCTATGCGCAAGCAGGAATAGGTGACCATAAAGGCTATGAGTATTCACGCACGCAGAATCCCACCCGCAGCGCGCTTGAAGCCTGCATTGCCTCGCTGGAGGACGGAAAATACGGACTGGCTTTCGCCTCCGGCATGGCGGCTGAAGGCGCAGTCCTCAGTCTGCTCGGCGCGGGCGACCATCTCGTCGCCTGCGACGACCTCTATGGCGGCACTTACCGCATCTTCGAGCGCGTCATGAGCCGCTACGAGGTGGAAACGAGCTACGTAGCGGCTCATGACGTGGCAGCTTACGAGCGCGCCATCCGGCCCAACACAAAGATGATCTGGCTGGAGACACCGACCAATCCCCTGCTCAACCTTGCCGACATCGCGGCGGTCGCCGCTATCGCCCATCGCCACAATTTGTTACTCGTCGTTGACAATACGTTTGCCAGCCCCTATTTCCAGCAGCCTCTGAAGCTGGGGGCCGATATCGTGGTACATAGCACGACCAAATATATCAATGGGCACAGCGATGTCATCGGAGGCGCGCTTGTGACCAACAACGAAGAGACGTACCAGTCCATCAAATTTTATCAGAACGCGGCAGGAGCCGTTCCTTCGCCTTTTGATTCCTGGCTGACACTGCGCGGCATCAAGACGCTGGCCGTGCGCATGCGCCAGCACGAAGAGAACGCTATGGCTGTTGCGCGCTTCCTCTCGGAGCACCCGCAAGTAGAGAAGGTCTATTACCCCGGCCTGCCAACGCACCCCGGCCACGAACTGGCGCTGCGCCAGATGAGCGGTTTCGGCGGCATGGTCTCTTTCCAGTTCAAGGGTGACTACGACGACGTCGACAGGGTCGTGCGCCGCCTCAAAATCTTCACCTTTGCTGAAAGCCTGGGCGGCGTGGAATCGCTTGTCTGCCATCCTGCCTCCATGACGCATGGCTCTATCCCCAGAGAAATTCGCGAGGCGCGCGGCCTGACCGATACCCTGCTCCGTCTCTCCATCGGCCTTGAAGACAGCGAAGACCTGCTCGCCGACCTCGAACAGGCCCTCGATCTGTAACAAAAAGAAAGTGTAAGCATGCAGTGGCTCATAGTGCATGCTTACACTTTCTTTTTGTTACTTTCCATGCTTTCAAGCGATGTAATAAATGGAAGCTTGTACGTTTTCTTCTATAAAGGGATATGATTCTTTCTCTATTATACTATGTGAACCCGGAAACATAGGAGGCACCAGTTACAATGGCATATCAACCCGTTTCCCGGCAAGCCAGGAAGGGCGCAAGCACTATTACACTCGCGACCCTTCTGATGCTGCTGCTCAGCCTCGCGCTGAGTGCCTGTGGGGGCAGTTCTCAGGCGCGGCAGCAGGCCACAGCAAGCAAGGCAACACTCGACCAGCTTCTTGCCCATGCCCAATCTATCGGCGTCCCCGCCACGTTGCTGCAACCCATCCAGCTACAAGAGGCTCAACTCAGCCATACCAGCGCTCCTTTCGGCATCTTTAGCGATGAATCGACGAATGATTACTATAACAATCTTACGCAGCGTTATCAGGCATTGAGTGTCCAGGTAAAGGGACTGGAATACCAGGCTACTCAGCAACTCGACTACCAGGCTTCGCTCGACCTGCAAAGCTTCGAGAAATCGCTGGCTGTACGGCAGGCGCAGGGCTTTATCGAGGCCAAAACGTTTGCCAGGCAGCTCACCCAGGATCAGCAAGCTCTGGCAAAGGCGCAATATCCCAAAGACTACCTGCAAATCAGCAATGATGCGAAGCTTTCTACCCAGGCCCTGCAATTGATGGGACCGACCTACAACGACCTGACCACACTCCAGCAGGATATCAAACAATTGCAGGCTTCGCACCTGGATACCACAGCGTTGAATCAACAGTACCAGCAAGACCTGCAACAGTTTCGTGCCGCCACGCAACCGCAGGACTTTTCCAATCTCATGACACAATTGAACGCCCAGTTACAGGAGACGACCGTCTACTCCACGCAGGCTATCCCCTACGTTGGCGCGGCCAAGCTCCGGCAATTCAGCGCCGATATTCAGCAGCTCAAAACGTATGGACAGTCTACTACAAGCTTCCAGCAAAAGCTCAATAACGATCAGCAGGCGCTGAACGCGGCCCAATCCATCAACGATTACCTGAAAGTCTCCGCGCAGATTGATCGTGATATTGCCTCGCTGCAATACTCGCTCATCGTGGGGCAGGCAAACTACCTGCTCAAGCAGTTCCACAGCGCCGTCACAGCCTGGGGAAACACGCACCAGTATCACGACTCCTATGATGGCAACACCTACAATCTGGATTACGAGTACGATGAGCAAGGCATTGGTTCAGACGCGGATAGCGCCGTGCAGTACGCTCAGTCCACCGGCGCAGTCTCCGATTACCAGGCGGCCATCGACCTCATCCAGAACGATATGGTGAGCTTGCAAGCGATGGAAGCGGACTATAACGACAATACTCCCTGGAATCAGCCGCACAAAACCGATATTGAGTTGATGCAGCACTACGGTGTCTATGGCCCCAACTCTGGTCAGGTGCTCGTTGTCTCACTCGTCGAGCAGGTGCTGCGCTACTACGACAACGGCAAGCTTGTGCGCTCCTTCCAGATCGTCTCCGGTCAGTACGAGAAACCATCTCCTCCTGGCTTCTGGAGCATCTTCCTGAAGGAATCGCCGACAGTTTTCAAGTCGAGCGAGCCGCCCGGGTCGGCCTTCTGGTACCCTGACACCAACATTAAGTATGCGATGGAGTATCACGAGGGGGGCTACTTCTTCCATGATGCATGGTGGAGATGTACCTTCGGCCCCGGCACGAACTTCCCGCATGCCGACGCCTGCGGCACCACCGCCTTCAACGGCAACGGCAGCCACGGCTGTATCAACATGAACTCCAATGATATCGCCTGGCTCTACCCACAGATTAGCTGGGGCGCCTCCGTTATCCTGTATTAGATTTTCGCCGTCTCCGGTCAGTCCTGGTAGGGGTTCTGCGGGTCGTTCGCCACGGCGAACGACCCGCAGAACCCCTACCAGGACATTTGCGAACCGCGCAGTGGTGAGGAGGAAGGAAACGAGCAAACCGGTTGGTAAAAAATTTGACAGGTATAGTGCCAATCTGTTATAATCCTTGCGCACTGAGTCCAGCCCGGCTGTCGGTTGGCTTTTTTTAGATTCGCCCGTTGTAAGGGACGGATAATTTGGGGAGGATTTGTAATTACATGCCCAATAATGCATCTGCGGAAAAGCGCATGCGTCAGGAGCGAAAACGCCGCATGCACAACCGCATGGTAAAATCAATTGTGAAGACGCAGATAACCAAGGCGCGCCAGGCCATCGCAGGCAACGCTGACAACGCTGAAGAGGCGGTTCGGGCTGCTGTCAGCGAACTCGACCGCGCCGCCAAAAAAGGGGTTATCCACAAGAACAACGCTGCTCGTCGCAAATCGCGCCTCATGAAGCAGCTCAATGCCGCAAAGTAGCTTTTCGCGCTCAATGCTCCGCTGACTGAACTGATCATTTCTCACGGCTGAGCATGAAGCGCCCAGGAGGTTTAGTAGGATGGCCGACAAACAAGTCGTAACGAAGCCAGCAGGGCAGGCGTTACTGGCCGCTGTCGAAAATGCTCAGTTACGGAAAGATATTCCTGATATCCAGACCGGCGATACCGTTCGCCTGCAAGTAAGAGTTGTCGAGGGGAACCGCGAACGCTTACAGCCGTTTGAGGGTGTGGTGATGCGCCTGCGCGGCTCCGGCGTCAATCGCAATTTCACAGTTCGCCGCATCACGCACGGCGTGGGGGTCGAGCGTACTTTTCTCATCAACTCCCCGCGTCTCGAAAAGATCGAAGTTCTGCGTCACGCCCGCGTGCGCCGCAAGCAGCTCTACTACCTGCGCGGCCTGACCGGTAAGGCTGCCCGCTTGAAGGAACTTCGTCCGATGACAAGCAAGGAAGCCGCCGCCAAGGAGGCCGCCCGCGCCGCCAGAACCGCAGCGGCTGCCGCTGCAGCGGAAACTGAGTCACCGGTAACGACAACGCCAGAAACCAGTGAGAACGCCTAAATTTCAGGCCCCAACGCTCGAAGAAGAAATGGCCCTGTTCCAGCAGGGCTATCGCTTTGTTGCGGGATTGGATGAAGCAGGTCGCGGCTGCCTCGCCGGCCCGGTAGTAGCAGCCGCCGTCATCCTTCCCCTGCCGTTCGACGAGGAAGGGCTGGCACGCTTCTGCGGTGTGCGCGATTCCAAACAACTCACGCCGCAGGCCCGCGACACGCTCTACGATATCATCGTGCAACATGCCCTCGCGGTTAGTGTTGGCATTGGCTCCGTCGAATTGATCGACGAACAAAATATTTTGCAAGCTACCAAACACGCCATGCGCGCCGCCCTCGCCCAGCTATCGCCACCACCGCAGGCGTTGCTGCTCGATGCTGTGCGCCTGCCCACAGTGCCGCTGCCCCAGCGCGCCATCATCAAAGGCGATTCCCGCTGCCTCTCCATCGCCGCCGCCTCTATCGTCGCCAAAGTCACCCGTGACCGCATGATGCTGACTCTGCACAAACAATATCCTCTCTACGGCTTCTCCCAGCACAAAGGCTACTGCACTGAACAACATCTCGCCGCCCTCAAAGAACATGGTCCTAGCCCCATCCATCGCAAAAGTTTCTCGCCTGTGCGCGAACAACTTGGCCTCTTCCCTGAAATCTAAGCTAACTCATTTGCCTGTCTGAAGATAAACAAGATCTGGTTCATTTATGTTATACTCTTGTCAGAGAGAGTTCTCATATATAGTAGAGGTGGGTAAATCTATGGCTGAGTCTATAACTATCTATGGTGCAATTGGCTGTGAGCATACCGCCCGAGTAAAAAATAAGTTGCGGCAGGCTGGCGTGCCTTTCCGCTGCATCAACGTCAATTATAATACGGCGGCGGAACGCTTCGTCCTCTTCGTCAATCGGGGCCTGCTCATTACTCCGACAGTGGTCATCGATCGGGGAAAGCAGAAAATTATGCTGGCAAGGCCGGACGATAACGATCTGGACAGAGTGCTGGCAGAACCTGGCTACCTCGTGGTGAAGTGAGGCCCGGAGACAGTTCCCACGTCACTCCAGATATGCTATACTTTTCAGCAGCGAGAAACATTTCTTGATGCTTGAGAGGTGTTATGCCTGAATACGTCTGGGGTCGCAATCCCGTCTTAGAAACGCTCCACTCTGCGCGACAGGTTAAACGTGTCTTGCTGGCAGAGGGTCAGCGTGAGTCACCCGCTCTGGCCTCTATTCTGCAAGAGGCCAGGCAGCGTCGTGTTCCGGTGGAGGCAGTTGCGCGTGCGCGTCTTGATCAGTTAAGTCATGGAGCGGTTCACCAGGGCGTGCTGGCGGTTGTTGGCGAGCGCAAATATGCCGATATCGATGAGATCCTGGCCGCCGCCGAACGCAAGAACGAGCCGCCATTTTTGCTGATCCTCGACGCCATTCAGGATGTCAACAACCTCGGCTCACTCCTGCGCACAGCCGAGGCCGCGAGAGTGCATGGTGTCATTATTCCAGAGCACCGGGCGGCGGAAGTCAATGCAACCGTCATCAAAACCTCGGCGGGAGCGACCGAACACCTGCTGATCGCGCAGGAAACTAACCTGACGCGCACCATCGAAGAACTTAAAAAGCGCAACATCTGGGTCGTCGGGCTGGCCGGCGCAGCAAAAACGCTCTACACACAGGCTAATCTCACCGGCCCGCTCGCCCTCGTCGTCGGCAACGAGGGCAAAGGAATCAGCCGCCTGGTGCGCGAGCACTGCGACCTGCTCATTAGGCTTCCCATGTACGGCCACATCAACTCGCTCAATGCGGCGGTGGCAGGCAGCATTGCGCTCTATGAGGCCCTGCGCCAGCGCGAACAGGCTCAATAGTCTGAAAAATAACCTCTTTGCCTGTATTGTTACACGTCTTGTACAATAACGTCGTAATCTTACAGGAGATCTTATTGCGGGAGACAGGATGTGTTCAGGATAGCTGGTTGGCGTCGTATACTGGCACTGTGTTGCCTGCTGACAGTTGGAATGAGCCTGCTGTTCTTCTCAAGCATCTTCACGTCAGTCGCATGGGCAGTGAGCAATGTCATCCCAAACGGCCCCCAGGTCTCCATCACCTCTCCCAACGTCAACGGTACCGCCATCGGTCACGTGGGCACGCAGATCACTATTAGCGGTTCCGGCTTCTCTACCGGTTTTGCCAGCCTCTACACCACAACCAGCGGTAACCCGGCGAAATGCACCGATGGCGGCAATCCTTCTAATCTTGGCCTCACACCCTTCAGCACCCATCCGAGGGTCTTCATTGTTGGTAGCAATTTTCAGGTACAGAGCACGTGGCCCGACAACGCCGCAAATACCGGCTCACAATACTACATCTGCGTCGTCAAACACGGCTCCAGCACGCTTTCCTCAAACACCTTCACCGTCGCGCCGCTCGCCACCATTTCCATCGCTCCCTCCACAGTCGCTCCCGGTGCTCAAGTCACCGTCACCGGAGCCAACTGGGTTCCTCCGCAGCCTGTAACCGTCTCTATCGTCGCAGGCAACAATACCAACCAGAAGATTGTCAACCAGAGCGATACTCCTGACTCAAACGGCAACCTCAACCTTTCTCTCACCATTCCCGCCAGTACGCAGCCAGGAACATACTCTGTCACCGCTATAGCTCAGAATGAGACCACGATGTACGCTACCGACTCTAATGCGCTGACCATCTCCACGACAACAGCCACCCCTTCAGCATCACCTTCACCGTCGCCTTCGCCCTCACCATCTCCATCAGCCACAGCCTCATCCACAGTCACGCCCGCTCTGTCACCATCGCCCACTGCCACGCAAGCCAGCAGCGCGAACGGTACCAGTTCCGACGGGAGCGCATCGAGCAGCGCCATCCTCTTCATCCTCATCGGCATCGGCATCCTGCTGGCCATTGTCGGCTCTATCCTCTTCATTGTATATGGACGTATTCAGTGAAGTACCCGCAGCCTTTCGGCAAGGGGCTTCTACGCAGGTTGTCCCACGTTGGCTTCTTCCAAGTCTGAGGATGTTTCTGGCGGCGTTGGTATCTCTATCGAGAACGACCCCACAGTGGATA